>JABLTO010122565.1_pt1 | contig 35731 bp, 26 predicted proteins | sample 7160091 | NCBI WGS metagenome assembly JABLTO01 (sample SAMN14651225, study PRJNA627086) | human gut metagenome | isolation source: feces | host: Homo sapiens
ATTTGTCCCACGAACCCCAGTGGGACAAATGCCCTGTCCCCTTGTCCCACTCCCGCCAACCTCAACAAATCCTTAGTCCTCGATGGTGATGTACTCGATCGTGGGCATGTTGTCGGGGTTGTTGATTGCTCCGCCCTGGCCCGTGGCATACTTGAGATAGGTGTTCACGATTGCATCCACCGTCTGCATGCCGGCATCGTCAATCATGCCGAACGCAGCGTACTGGCCATCAAGGCTGAGCGAGACGTTCTCGCTTGTGGCAAGCGTGATGAAGAAGGTGGTCTTGGCGCTGTTGTAGACGCCGGTACGTGCCATGGCGACCGTACCGCGCTTGAACTCGTCGGCGAAGCTGTTATCGACATCGTTTTCGTAGAACTCGCCGATGATGGGAGGCAGCGCAGGGTCATTGCCTGAGGCGCTATTGCCCTTCGTGCCGCCCTGCAGGCAAAAGCCCTCGACGATGCGGTAGAACTTGAGACCATCGTAGTATCCGTCCTCGGCGAGGCTGCAGAAGTTCGCGACCGTCACCGGTGCCGAATCGGCATACAGCTCGATAGTGAACGGGTCGAAGCCCTCGACCTTGACGACGGCATGATGCGTGCCCGTGGCGTACTTGCCCGATGCCTTCGTGGTCACGGTATTGGGATCGACGCTCTTTGACGAGGACGAGGATGAGCCGCATGCGGCAAGCGTGCAGCAGATCAGGGCACTGAGCCCGATGATTGCAAAAGCGCGGGCAAACTTCTTCATGTCATACCTCAATCAATCATGGTTATCGATGCGATGCGCGGATACTTGGTCTCGTCGATAATCCTGCCGTTGTCATCGACGATGATGCGGAAGTCCTCATCAGCTGCCGTGGTACGTTTGGCAATCTCTTCGATGACCTCGTAGTTCTCGACAATCTTGGCAAAGCCAGCATACTTGCCGTCGAGGAAGGAGAGGTCGCTCATGAAGATGATGAGGCTCGATGCATCGCTTTGCTGCCCGTCGATCGCGCGGTTCATGGCGATGACACCGCGTTTGAGCGAGTTGGAGTTCTTGATTTCGGATTCCTCGTACTCACCCGTGATGAGATAGTTGTTGTCTTGCTGCGTGTTGCCAACACGCAGGTACATCTCGTTCAGAATCCAGTAGACGGGCTTGCCATTGTAGAAACCGCTGTCGACGAGACGGCAGAACTTCTCGGCCGTGACAGGTGCGGAGTGCGAGTAGACCTCGATGGAAAGCGGCGAGGACTCGCAGCCCTCGAAGACGAGCTCGGCATGGTGAATGCCACTAGAGTAGTCGATCTCCTCGACAGGAGCATGCACGAGTACCTCGTCTGAATCCGACTTCTGCGTATCGGTCTGCACGGACGTCGATGATGCGCATCCGGCAAGGAGCACGCAGGCGAGCATGGTGCAGGACAAGACGATGCACGCGATGGGGATGTACAGCAGGCGTTTCATAGACGAGTCATTCTACTACAAGCGCAGGTACGCGAACTAGTAGACCATTCCCATCGCCTCGTTCACCTCGCCAAGCGTCGCATTGGCAATCTCGTTCGCCTTGCGATTGCCCTCATGCAGCACGTCCTTGACGTAATCGAGGTCACGCGCAAGCTCCTCGCGGCGCGCACGTATGGGAGCGAAGTAGTCATTGACCGCCTCGGTGACAAACGCCTTGAGCGTGCCGCCTCCTCCATCGCCAATCTCGGCGGCGATGTCCGCCTCGGTGCGGCCCGAGCACAGCGCGGCGGTGGTAAGCAGCGCGGAGACGCCGGGGCGATTCTCGCGGTCGAAGGTGATGTTGCGATCGGAATCCGTCGGGGACTTCTTGATGATCTTGGCCGTCTCGTCTGCCGTCATGCACAACGAGATGCCGTTCTTGTAGCTCTTGGACATCTTGCGACCGTCCAGGCCGGGAACCTCGATGACATCCGAGAGGACGCCCTCGGGCTCGGGAAAGACCGGGGCATAGCGCTCGTTGAAACGGCGGGCGATGGTGCGCGTGAGCTCGATGTGTGGCAGCTGATCCTTGCCGACGGGCACGACATTGCCCTTGCAGAAGAGAATGTCGCAGGCCTGGTGGACCGGATATGTCAAAAGCAAGCCGGTGAGCGCATGACCCGATGCCTCCTGCTCGGCCTTGACGGTCGGGTTGCGCTCAAGCTCGGACTCGCTCACGAGCGAGAGGAAAGGCAGCATGAGCTGATTGAGCGCGGGAACTGCGGAGTGCGTGAAGATCATCGTCTTGGCTGGGTCGATGCCGCAGGCAAGGTAGTCAATGACGATGTTATAAACGTTATCGGCGATATTATCCGTTGTGTCGCGATCGGTAATGACCTGATAATCGGCAATGACGATGTTGGTGTGTATGCCGCGGTTCTGCAGATCGACACGCCCCTTGAGCGTCCCGAAGTAATGCCCGAGGTGCAACCTGCCCGTAGGGCGGTCACCCGTGAGCATGCAGTACTTGCTGGGATTGACGTCAAAGTCCGCGCGAATCGCATCGCTTTTGCGCTTTGCCGCCTCGAAGCTGCCATCATTCGGCATATCAACGCCACCTTTCTCGTGAGAATATCTGCAAGATGGTACACCATCTTGAAAACATACGACTAGTACCCACCAAGATCGCCGGGATGGATACCGTAAGACTCGAGTTCGGCAAATCCCGGACGAGTCCTGAACACGAAGCTATCGACATTGCGCACGATGAGATGATTCACCTCATCAGGCCCCATCGCGAGCCAATTCGCGAGGAACCCCCTGATAACGCCACCATGTACGACGACAGCCGTACGGCCTTCCAGGCGCTCGAGCTCCTCACTCGCCTCTCGGATGCGCGCGAGAAAATCGTCGAAGCTCTCCCCTCCCTGCGCGGGCGGCCACATAGCCGCACGCGGCCCCCAGGGAAAGGGCAAGTCGCGCTCGATGACATCATCGAAGGTCATGCCCTCGATGGGGCCAAAATCGAACTCGATGAGACGTTCGTCAACGCGCAGCTCGACACCAAGCTCGCGTGCTGCCGGCTCGGCAATCATCATCCTGCAGCGCTTGAGGGGCGAGCATATGATGCGGTCAGGACGCCAGGCGACGAGCCCCTCGACGGCGCGGCGCGATTGTTCCTCACCGAGCGCGGTCACGCCTTCGTCTCTTCTCCCGAGAAAGAAACCCTGGGAGTTCGCATGCGTCTGGGCATGCCGCATGAGCAAGACCCGTGGCATCTCATCCTTGGCTCCCGTCGCAAGCGGGTTCGGGGTCGTCGTATCGCCTTCGTGCTTCGTCATAACCGGCTTCTCCCTGTCTAAAGGCCCGCAGTCTCGCGCAAGCTCGCGACCTCGTTATCACGCAAGAGACGCCAGGAACCCTCCTCGACATCGACGAGCTCAAGTGGGCCGAAGCTACTCCGGTGCAAGTCGAGCACCGGATGATGCACGGCCGAGCACATACGTTTGACCTGGCGTTTTCTACCTTCGTGTATAACGAGCTCGATATCACTCGTGCCATCGGGCCGTTCGGCGACGATGCGAACCCGTGCCGGCGCCGTGAGACCGTCGTCGAGCATGATGCCGTCACGAAGTGCCTGGATCTCCTCTGCGCTGGGAACGCCGTCCACATGCGCCTGATACGTCTTGTCGACATGGTGTTTGGGATGAAGGAGGTGCTGGCCCATGTCGCCATCGGTCGTGAACAGGAGCAAGCCCGTCGTGTCCTTGTCGAGCCTGCCAACGGGATAGAGGCCAGGATATCGATCGCGCGGCACGAGCTGCGCGACGCAGGGACGTCCCTGCGGATCGTCCATCGTCGTCAGATAGCCCTTGGGTTTGTAAAGCATGAGGTAGACGGAATCGTCCTCGAGATGCACCTCGCGGCCGTCGACGCAGACAGTGTCGACCTTGGGGTCGACCTTGCTGCCGAGTTCGGTCACGACCTGGCCGTTCACGCTCACGCGCCCGGCGGTCATGAGGTCCTCCGAGCCACGCCGGCTCGCGACGCCCGCACGGGCGAGGAACTTCTGCAGGCGCATCGGAAACGGTTGTTCGGGCGTTGCGTCTGCCATGATTACCCGACCAACTCGATATCGTCATCGTCAGACTCGTCGTCTAACTCGTCCTCGTCGGGTTCCTCGTCATCGGTATAGACGTACGCCTCCTCTTCCTCGGGGTCAGCCGTGTCGATGAGGTCGTCCTCATCGGTTGCGTACTCATCGTCTAACTCGTCATCATCCATGTCATCGGCATTGTCTTCATCAGGTTCGGCTTCGTCGTCATCTCCGAAGTACGCGTCGAGGATACCGTCAACATCCTCGATATCTACGCCAAGGTAGTCGTCAACCTTCTCGGTCATGGACTGGCCAATGACCTCGGCAACGCCTTCGGCATCGTCAACGCGTGTCTCATCACCCGCATCGACCTCCTCGACGCGCGCGACAGCGGCATCGAGCGCGGCAGCCGCCTCAGCTTGCAGCAACTCGATCGGCTCGTCCTCGCCGGAAAGCTCGAGTTGCATCTCGGCTGTCCTATCCGACCCGCTCAGGCGCTCGCGAATCTGCTCGCGGCTTGCGTCGTCCGGCGCAAAGTCCTCGAGAGGCGGCAGGTCCTTCACGCTTTTGAGGCCGAAGCGCTCGAGAAAGGTGCGCGTCGTGCCATAGAGGATCGAACCTCCCGGTTTATCGCGACCCATCTCGCGCACGAGGCCCTTCTCGACAAGCGAGGAAACGACGCTCTCCGAATTCACGCCTCGTATGGCGTTGACCGTCGCACGCGTTACGGGTTGATGGTAGGCAATGACCGCAAGGGCCTCGAGAGCGGCCTGCGACATGCGATGCGTGTCCCAGGAGACGACGTAGCGCTCGATGGCCTCGTGATAAGCGGGATGCGTGTAGAAGCGCCAGCCACCCGCGACCTCACGCAACTGTATGCCGCGGTTCTCGTCCATGTACTCGGCGGCGAGCGCGACAAGCGCCTCGTCGATCTGCACGGGGCTCACGTCGAGAATCTCCGAGAGACGCGCGGCGCTCACCGGCTCGTCCGACACGAAAAGCAGTGCCTCGGCCGCGCTCATCAAGTCCGCATATCGCTCGTCACGTGCCATGATTACTCCTCATCCTGCATGTCTTCATCTGGTGCATCCTGTGCGTCCTCGTCATCAAGCTGCTCGAGCGACGGGTCTTCCGGCATGCCCCAATCGGGCACGGAGAAATCGGTGATCTCCGGTGCATCGGCATCGATATCGAGCTGTATCTCGGCAAAGGCCGCATCCTGGCAAATCCTAATGACGCCGCGCTTGTAGAGTTCGAGTATTGCCAGAAAGGTAACGACGACAAGCTCGGGCGTGGGAGCGTCTCCAACGAGCTGACTGAAGGTGCAGCTCTCACGGCGACGCATCGAGCGATAGATACCCTCGACGTGTTTCTCCATCGAAATGGGCACGGCGGCGATGTGCTCGGCCTCGAGCAGGAAGGTGTCACGCCGTGCGGCGATGTCGGCGCAGATAACCGCGAGCCCGTGAAGCGTCGTGCCCTTGAGGTAGTCCGGCATGAGACCGAGGAACTGCTCCTCGAGACTTGCTTGCCGAGGATGCATCTTCGCCTCGTTTTCCATGCGCATGCCCAGGGCAGCGGCGGCATTCTTGAACTGCTTGTAGACGACGAGACGTTCGACCAGGATGTCACGCGTCTGCTCTGGCGTCAGGTCCGCGAACTCGTCGTCGAGTTCGATCTGCTCGATGCCGTCCTTGGGAAGAAGCGAGGATGCCTTGATTTGCAGCAAAGTTGCCGCCACGACGAGAAAATCGCTCGCGATATCGAGGTCGAGATCCTTCATGCGCTCGACTTCCGCAAGGTATTGGTCGGTGATGTCCGCGATCGAAATGGCGCCGATATCGATCTTCTGGCGTGACACGAGCGTGAGCAGGAGGTCGAAAGGCCCCTGATAGGCATCTATGCGAACGCGATATGACACGTTTAGGCTCCCGTTTATCGAACATGCGCTTGGTTCGCTATTCTAGCGCAGGAACACGACAATCGGATGGATGCGCCTCGCGTTTGTCTGCTTTTAGCGCGTCGATGACATCCGAACAGCCGATGGCGCAAGGGCAACGGGGGCATCGGGCGCAAGCTGGAGTACCACGACGTCCTCGAACCACGCAGGTGTAACATCGAGCACAGTGCCCTCGTCGAACTTGAGTTTCTGGGTCTTGGGCATGACGATGTAGGTAATGCCCGCATCATCATCGCAGGTGCGACCGTTCGCGTCGAAGATGTTGTCTCCCACCGTATCATCGCTCGCGAGCAAAAGCTCTCTCTGCGATATCGCGCCTTCCTCAAGTGCATTGCGTAACTGCCGTTCGAGGATGTAGGCGCAGTTGAGACGCCCGTTTTCGAGATAGACGTCCATGAGGTTGTTGAAGGAGGAGTTCTCGTCATCGACCACGACGAGAACCTGCTTGCCATCGGGCAGGGCGGAGACGAACTCGTTCACGGCGCAAATCTCGGCAGTTTCCTCGGCGTCGACACGATAGACGGAGTCGTTGTACTGGTAGGCACCGACATTGCCCGCAATCATGGCGAGCGCGATGAGCACGGGAACGCCGACTGCGGCTCTGGGGTGACGCCTCGAGGCGATCGCCCACATGCCAAAGACAAGGTAGATGCAGACAAGCGCCTTGGCAAGCCAGATGCCGGGATTTATCTCGAGGAACGAGCCATGGTAGATGTCCTTGGCGCTTGAGCTCGTGGACGGGCCTGCGTTCGGGTCGATGGGAAGGGCCGGCACCTGCTCTCCGAGCAAACGCAGGGAATGGAACTGCGCATTGTCGAAGCCCTGCGAGTAGTCGCCATTTCCCAGCATGAAGACAACGAGCAGGCACATGCCCAGCGTCAACGCGATGGCCGCGGCAAAGGCGATGGGAGTGCGCATGATGGCGGTGCCATCGCCGCGCAACAGCTGCTTGATGGTCAGGAAGAGCAGCGGTAGGAAAATCGGGGCGACGTAGCGTACGTGCGGACGAATGCCGACATGCCCGAGATCCTCGCGTATGGATATCGTGTAGACGACAATGAGGAGGATGAAGACGAAGGCAAGCAAGCAGAAGAGGTACAGGTCACGTTCCCGCCTCGTCAGGCGCGGCCAGGTAAGGGCAGGCAGGACGAGCGGGAAGAACGCGAACGCGATGGCGAAGTGCGTCGCATCGCTTGCCAGCGCGTAGATGGCAAAGAGCAGCGTGTAGGGATTGAGCAGCACCGACGGATCAGTCTGGTTGTACGAGTTGAGGAGCCCCGAGAAGAGCGTGAACTTGAGCAGGAGGAAGGGAATCGCAAATGCCGCAAAGAAGCAAATTAGCGATATGCAGGCGTGAATACGGGCATCTCGAGCAGACCCGCACTGAGCGCGATGCGGTTTTGCGAGGACTGTCTGAGCGTGCCGCAGGCACGCGAGTTCCGCAGCGGCATCGCGCGAAGGGTGGGTCGGGTGCGAGGGCAAGCCCGAATTCGCGTCTGCATATCGCATGGAGCGGCATATTCGCACGATCATCATCACGACGAAAGCGAGAGCGAAACCGAGCGCAACTTCCTTGGCAAGATAGGTGACGTAGCACAGCAGCCCCGCGCCGGCACACCAGGCATATCCCGCCCTTCCCCGTGCCTCGAAGGCGCGCAGGCAGCAGGCGATGAGCCACAACGCAAGCGGCAAGTAGACGCACTCGCTCAAGAACGTCATCGAATAGCACATGTCGGGCATGACGAGAGTGAAGAGCAGGCAGATGATGACCGGTGTCCTGCTCGTGAAGAGCCTACGGGCAAGCAGAAGCGCCGGAAAGACGGCCGAGGAGACGTAGATACTGTTGAGCAGCGCGATGAGACGCACGCGTAACAGAGGGTCATCTGCCAGAAACGCGGGCGAGAGCGCAAGCGGATAGAGGATCTTCTGGAAGCTCGAGAAACCACCACGCTCGACAAGCTGTCCCTCGTTGAAGAGACTCGCGGCGAGATTAAGGTAGCGAACCTCATCGGGAAGCACGCCGATGCACTTCGGAAAGTCCGAAAGGCAAAAACGCACGACACTCGACAGCACGAAGAGCCCCGCGGCGATGAGAACGAGAACGCGGATGTCGTGATTATCTCGTGTCACGAGACGCCTCTTCCCCCTCGTCCTCGCTAGACGGGCAACAGGAAGCGAGAGATCGCGCCAGCAGTCACATCGAGATAGATGCCAAAAATGTCCACGTGGAGGAAATACGGCAACACGAGGATGATGAGCAGGAAGAAGAACATGGAGTATTGCTGCACCTTGTAGTACGTACGCAATGCCTTGTCGCTCAGGAACGCCGCGATAATCGAGCTGCCGTCAAGCGGCGGAATCGGGATGAGGTTGAAGAACGCGAGGCAGAGGTTGATCGTGCAGAAGTAGCTGCCGAAGTACCAGACGTAGAAGCCGACGGCCGCGGGAATGGCGGGCATCTGGTATAGGTAGATGCCACCCCAGGCTATGGCGGCTCCCACAAGGCTCAGCATGAGGTTCGTGACGGGTCCCACGAGTCCGACGATGAGCTCGCCCTTGCGAATGTTCTTGAAGTAGCGCGGATTGTAGGGGACGGGCTTCGCGTAGCCGAAGAGCATGCCGCCTCCGCCACCGAGCACCGACATCGCGATGAGGCAAGCGGGCAAGATGAGCGTACCGAAGGGGTCAATATGCTTGAGCGGGTTGAGCGAGAGACGCCCGGCGTTCTTGGCAGTTGGGTCGCCGAGCTTGTATGCGGCGTAACCGTGCGCGACCTCATGCAAGACAAGCGCCGGGATAAAGGCCGCGACCATGATGACGACCTCGATGACTTGCGTCAGCATCGCGTTGCTCATGCGTCCTCCCCCATCTGCTTGAGCTCGAGCTCGATGGTGGCGGAAAGATCGAGCCATTCCGCCTCGTTGGCCGTCATGCGTGCCTTGAGCTCACTGTATTCGGTCATTGCCGCCTCAAAGCGCTCCTGGTCTGCATAGAGGGCCTCATCGGCCATGAGCGTGACGAGCTCCTCGTGGCGTGCGTCATCTATTTCCATTTGCTTCTCAAGCTCGGCAACGCGCTTGCGCTCGTCCTTGAGCTTGCGGTACACGCGATTACGCGCCTCGGCCTCGGCGCGCTTTTGCTCCTTGCTCTTGGGAGCGGAACCCTTGGAGCTCACCGCAACCGTGCGGCGCGGCTTCTGATGCTCACGTGGCTCGGGCTTGGCATCCATGGTCTTGTCGCGTGCCGACAGCTTGAGGTTGCTCGTCTGCTCGGACGCATCGATAGCGTTGCCGTAGGCGTCAACTTGTCCCGACTTGTAGAGGAAGTAATCGTAATCGCCAGGGTAGTCGGTCACCACACCGCCATCGATGTAGATGATGCGATTGGCGAAGGAGCGGATGAGATGCCGGTCATGACTGATGAGAACGATGGTTCCATCGAAGCTCTGCAAGGCTTGCTCGAGTATGTCGACGCTCGAGATGTCCAGATGGTTGGTGGGCTCGTCGAGGCAAAGCAAGGGTGCAGGGGAAACGAGCATCTTGGCAAGTGCGAGTCGCGCCTTCTCGCCACCAGAGAGCACGCTCACCTTCTTGTCGACATCATCGCCTTTGAAAAGAAAGGCGCCGAGCAGCGAGCGCACCTGTGTCTGCGTCCATCCCGGTGCCGCATGATCGAGCTCGGCGAAGACGGTGTTGCGCAGATTGAGCTCCTCGAGCTGGTGCTGGGCGAAGTACGAGAGCTCGACATGAGCGCCATAGGTGATTGAACCGGCATCATGGCCAAGTTCACCGGCAATCATCTTGAGCAGCGTCGACTTGCCCGATCCGTTGGGACCAACGAGCGCGATCTTTTCGCCGCGCCAAATATCGAGATTGAGATTCTCGTAGACATGCTTCTCGCCGAAGGACTTCGAGACCCCTTCGATATGCACGACGTTATCACCGGTACGCGCGGGCTGCGGAAAGACAAATCGCACCTTTTTCTTTTCCTCGGGAATCTCGATTCGCTCGATGCGCTCGAGTTTCTTGACGCGGTCCTGCACTTGCTTGGCCTTCGTCGCCTTGTATCGAAACTTCTCGACGAAAGCCTCCATGTGCGCAATCTCGCGGTCCTGGGCCTCCTTCATCGCAACCAAGCGGGCAAGCGCCTCATCGCGTTGGACGAGATAGGCATCGTAATTGCCCGTGTAGATGCTGACCTTACCGTTGGAGATATCAGCCACGTGGTCGACCATGCCATTCATGAAGGCGCGGTCATGACTTACGACGAGTACGGCGCCACGATAGGTCTTGAGGAAGTTCTCGAGCCAGCGCACGCTCTCGAGGTCGAGGTGATTGGTGGGCTCGTCGAGCAGCAGAATCTCCGGTGCCCTCAAAAGGAGCTTGGAAAGCGCAATGCGCATCTGCCAGCCGCCGGAGAACTCATCAGTCGCGCGCTCCATATCCTCTTCGTGAAAGCCCAGGCCAAAGAGCACGCGTCGTGCCTGGGACTCGATGTTGTAACCGTCCTTGGCCTCGAAACGCGTACGCAGACGACCGTACTCCGCGAGAAGATCATCGGCGCGCGATTCATCCACGCTCTCCATCTCGCGCTCGAGGGCCTCGAGGCGCTTTCCGAGCTCTGCGACATCGGCGACGCTCGTCATGACTTCCTCGAGGACACTGCGTCCCTCCATCTCGATGGACTCCTGCTCGAGATATCCCGGATGAGCATCGCGCGCAAAGACGACCTGGCCGGAATCGGCGGACTCAAGCCCGGCAATGATGTTCATGAGCGTCGTCTTGCCCGCGCCATTAGGACCAACGAGGGCATAGCGGTCGCGCTCGTTGATGCGAAACGAGACATTCGAGAACAGCACGCGGGTGCCGAATGACTTGGTGACCTTGTCGACGTTGAGAATCATGGTGGTCTATTCTACGCGAGTTCTGGCAATAACAAAGCCAGGCGAAAAAGATGCCTGGCCTTTGGTTTCATGGTGGGCGTAACAGGGTTCGAACCTGTGGCCCCTTCCGTGTGAAGGAAGTGCGCTCCCGCTGCGCTATACGCCCGTATAAGCAGGGCCGCGAAAAGGCGGCCCTGGAAAATGCTGGCTCCCCGGGTAGGATTCGAACCTACAACAACTCGGTTAACAGCCGAGGGCTCTGCCGTTGAGCTACCGAGGAATACCGCGCACATGCGCAAGTCGAGATTATAGACGAAACGTGACGGTACGCAAGAAGAAAGTTGGCAAACGCGTCAAATGCAGTCCGGTATGCGCTTCGTCTATCGCAAATACGGATTGAGCCTGCGCTCGGCGCCCATGGTCGATGCGCCCTCATGCCCTGGATACACGATGACTTCATCGGGGATGTCCGCGAACTTGGTCGAGAGCGTCTCGATCATCTGCTCCATGGAGCCATGCTCGAAATCCGTGCGTCCGAAGCGACCACCCGAAAACAGCGTATCGCCAGAGAAGAGAACGCCGTCTTCCGCACAGTACAGGCAAATGGAACCTTCGGAATGCCCCGGCGTCTCGATGACCGTGAAGACCTTGGAGCCAACCGTGAGCTCATCGCCTTCATGCAAGTACCGGTTGACATGCGGTGCCCCATAACCGCGATCAAGATCGTGGCCGTTCTGATTGGCAACGCCATCGACAAGCGCCGCATCCGCCGCTGACATGGCAACGGGAGCCCCGCTAATATGGGCAAGGCCCGAGAGAGCGCCGATGTGATCCCAGTGGGCATGCGTAACGACAATCTCCTTGACGGGACGCGCGTGAATATCCGCATTGATGATCGTGAGATCGTCACCCGGATCAATGACGAGGAGCTCCCCATCGTCCTCGATGATGTAGCAGTTGGTCTGGATGGGACCGACCTTGCATGTCTCGATGTTCATGACACTCCCTATCCCTATGCGTTCTTGGGCACGGTGTCTTTCTGCTTGCCCGGCAGCACGCGGGACGCACCGAAGACACCGTCGATTTTCTTGGTATCGGACAGAATGCGGTTGACGATGGCGAGGTCGGAGACTTCGAACACGAAGCGCATCTCGACAATGTCGTCTTTGTGCGTCGTCGTCGTGCACGACACGATATTGACGCCGGAATCGGCGAGGAACATGACGATGTCTTGCAGCAGGCGCAGCCTGTCGATGGCCTCGATGTAAATCTCGACCTGATAGACGGCCTCGGTCTCGCCCTCCCAGGCGACCTCGATGATGCGCTCGGGATTGCGACGCAGGTCATCCGCATTGGGGCAATCGGAGCGATGCACCGAGACGCCGCGTCCGCGCGTAATGAAGCCGATGATGTCATCACCGGGAAGCGGATTGCAGCAATGCGAAAGACGGACGTAGACGTCATCGAGCCCCTTGACGACGACGCCTGTCTTGTTGTGCGTGGACTTCTTGCTCTTGCGCTTGCCCTCGCCGCGTGGCGTTGCCTCGGGAAGGACGATGTGCTCCGTTGCCGACTCTGTCGCTGCGATGGCCCCGGCACCCGCTGCCTTGTTGATGATGCGCACCGCCCGGTGCATGACCTGCTTGGGCGAGAGGTTGCCGGCACCAACCGCGACGTACATCTCGTCGGCGTTCTTGAAGTTGAGCGCCTCGGCGACTTCGGCGAAGGCCGGCGTCATCTTGGCACTCGAAAGCGTGACGCCGTTCTTACGCGCCTCACGCACGATGTAGTCGCGTCCACGCTCAAGATCGTCGTTGCGCGTGATCTTGGCGAAGTACGCCCTGATCTTGGAGCGAGCGCGCGGGGTGTTGACAATGGACAGCCAGTCGCGTGAGGGCGAGGCGTTCTTGTGCGTGAGGATCTCGACGCGATCGCCCATCTGCAAGGTATACGTGAGCGGAACGATCGAACCATTGACCTTCGCGCCGACGCAGTGGTTTCCGACCTCCGTATGAATGGCATAGGCGAAGTCGAGCGGCGTGGAGCGTGCGCGCAGGCTGATGACCTCGCCCTTGGGGGTGAAGCAGAAGACCTCGCTCTCGAAGAGGTCGACCTTGAGCGACTCCATGAACTCCTGCGGATCGCTCGTCTCTTGCTGCCAATCGAGCATCTCGCGCAACCAGGTGAGCTTCTCGTCGAAGCTGCGCGCCGCGCGGTCCTTCGTGGCGCCTTCCTTGTAGCGCCAGTGCGCCGCAACGCCGTACTCGTTCATGCGGTGCATTTCCTCGGTACGAATCTGAATCTCGAGGGGACGCGCCGCCGGGCCAATGACCGTCGTGTGCAGCGATTGGTACATGTTGAACTTGGGCATCGCGATGTAGTCCTTGAAGCGCCCCGGGATGGGATGCCACAGGTTGTGAACGGCACCCAAACTCGAATAGCACTCGGGGATGGAATCGACGATGATGCGCAAACCGATGAGGTCGTAAATCTCCGAGAAGCCCTTTTCCTTCTTCTTCATCTTCTGGTAGATGGAGTACAAGTGCTTGGGACGGCCGTATATCTTCGCGTCTGCGAGGCCCACGCGGTCGAGTTCCTCGCGCAGTGCCTCCATGGCCTGGGCGAGGTATTTCTCGCGTGCCTCGCGCGTCTCGTTGACCATCTTCTGGACCTGCTGGTATTTGGCAGGTTCGAGATAGAAGAACGAAAGGTCCTCGAGCTCCCATTTGATCGAGCCCATGCCGAGGCGATTGGCGAGCGGCGCGTATATCTCCATGGTCTCGCGTGCCTTGAAGAGGCGGCGATCCTCGCGCAACGCCATGAGCGTGCGCATGTTATGAAGTCTGTCGGCGAGCTTGATGACGATGACGCGAATGTCGTTGCTCATCGCCATGAGCATCTTGCGCAGGTTATTGACCTGCGCATGGCTGAGGGACTCGATCTCGAGGCTGTTGATCTTGGTGACGCCGTCCACGAGCTCTGCGACCGTATCGCCAAACTTCTTGCGTATGTCGTCAAGCGTGTACTCGGTATCCTCGACCGTGTCATGCAAGACCGCGGCGCGCAAGGTGTCGCTGTCCATGCGCAAATCGGAGAGGATGATGGCAACCTCAACCGGATGCATGATGAAAGGCTCGCCGGATTTGCGGAACTGGCCCTCGTGAGCATCCTTGGCAAAGAGGTATGCTTCCTCGATTGCCTCGCAATCCTCATCGGACAGATATACGGACGCATTCTCGATGAGTACATCGATGCGATCGGTTGCCGGCTCATCTTGTGCCTGTGTCGCTATGCTCTTCTGGTCGCCCACGTGAATCACCTCCTCTATATCTTATGCGCCTTTGACCTCATCGTCAGGCAGAATGGGGCGATTGAACCTCTCGAGTAGCTCCTGCGCATCGGATTTGAGCGCCCAGCTCTTGAATGCCTTGAAGGTGTCGAGCTCCTCGAGGCCCTCACGATAGCGCACGGACTCCTCGAGTTCCATATGCCCCGGATTGGGAACGAGCGTGATATAGCGTGCGACGCTCGCGCCGCTCGTCTCGATGAAGCCAAGCTCGCGAAAGACGGAGATGCCGCAAGACACGCTCGACTCGTCGAGCTTGACGCGCCTGTCGAGCTTCATGGCACGCCCGGCGAGCTCGTGGTTGGTACAGGAGAAGCCGGCCTCCCCCCGTTTGGCCGCCTCTTGGGAAAGCTCGCGCAAGACACGGTAGAGAATGACGAGGGCCTCGCGTGATGGTGCGCCGGACTCGAGGATGTTCTCGTTGATGCGAGCGTCCCCGTAGCCGAAGAGCAGGTGAATCGTCGCATCGCGCCCATCACGGCCCGCTCGCCCGGACATCTGGTTGAACTCGATGTCGTTGAAGGGAAGATGATAGAGCACGACATGCTCTATATCGGGAATGTCGATGCCCTCGCCGAAGGCGCTCGTGGATATGATGCAGCGCAGCTCGCCGCTCCTGAAGGCATCCTCTATGGCCTTTCGGTCTGCCTTTGACAGGCCTGCATTATAGAAGCCGACATATGGGGCGAGCGCGGGCAGACGATGACGCAACATGCGCGTAAGCGAGAGTGACTGATCGCGCGAATTGACATATGCGACGCATTTCTCCCCGTTTGCGACGATGCCCGCGAGATACTGCTCGCGATTGCGGATGTCACGGCGATCGTCGATCTTGAGATTCTCGCGCACCGTCGGATCGAGGATGAGCTCCTCGATAGAGAGCACCCGGCATATGGTCTGGGACTCGTCCGTACCGGCAGTGGCCGTGACGGCAAGCACGAGGGGGTTGCCGAGCGCATCGAGCGTGGTGGCAAGCCCGGCATACGCGCTACGATTGCCCGCACGTGCGAGGGCGACGTGATGGGCCTCGTCCACGACGACGAAGCCGATGCGCCCGGATTGGGCGAAGCGATCGGCATGGATGGCAAGGAACTCCGGCGTGGTGAGCACGCAGTTGACGCGCCCTTGCGCCAGGCCTGCGTAGACGTCCTTGCGCACTTCCTCGGAACTCTCGCCCGTAAGCACGGATACGACGAGGCCGAACTGCGCGAAGACCTCCTGCAGATGAAATGCCTGATCTGCCACGAGGGCGCGCAAGGGGTAGATGAAGATGCTCGCCTTGCCCTCGAGAAGCGCCGTGCGGGCTGCATGCAAGTGGAAGATGAGGGACTTGCCGCGCCCCGTCGCCATGATGGCGAGCGTATTGCGTCCACGGGAAAGCGCATCGAGCGCGCGGGCCTGTGCCTCATGCAGCTCATGGTTGCCGATGAGCGCCGTACGCAGGGAATCCTCGAGCTCGGAGGGGGAAAGCGCCTGCCAACGCTCGCGCGCCTCGTCGAGTGAAGGGCCGGCGTCACCGGCAGGCTCCTTCAGGTCGAGGTCAACGCGCCGCACGACGATGTTCACGCCGTAGCTCCTGGTGGTCGCACCCGGATCGCGCACGCCGAGAGGACCGGGAGAGCGCATGTCGGCATTCGCATCGAGCGGACCGCCCGTCAGGGCGCTCACAGCCGCGTCATAGGCAATGCCGGAATCCATGGCGGGGGCAAGCTGCTTGGCGAGATGTTTGTTGAGGTAACCGAGTTGCGTGCCGTCGAGCAAGGTCACGGCAATAGCGTTGGCATCGTATTCATTATGCGCATCGCGCCTGAGGGCAAGCTCGACACCTGCCTCGAGCCCGGCGAGGACATCCTGGCGGTTCTCGTAGCTCACGCCCACGACCTTGGTGTTGAAACGCGCCACCTGAGTGATGCCCGCGTAATCGCCCGTCTCGCATATCTCGTCTTGTGCAAGAAAAAGTTCGTCGATGCGCGCGGACATGTCCGTCTGCGAAGGCAGGTGAGAACTCAAGAGTATGTTCTTCGTCATGAGCTTGGGGTTCCTGCGACCGCGATACTCGTCGACAAGCGGCTCGAAGACGACATCGCATATCGCGTTGCAATCGACGAGCTCTTGAATGTTATCTGGCCCAAAGTAGATGCCGGGCACGTGCGCAATGCCGTCGCTTGCGTTGAAGCGGAAGTGATTGGCTTGCTTGCCGACTGCGGCACGGTCTTCGAGAAAGACATCGTGCAGGGCGAGCAGTGGCGTCGGGTTGCCGTTGCCGCAGGGCTGCAGCAGCTCGAGCTCGCTAAATTGCTCGACCGTGCACTCCTCGACGCACGCGATGGTGTCAACATGGATGCCGGCATCAGGTGCCTCTTGCCGCATTTCGAGCACTTGGCTGCAAAGGCGCTGACGTAGCTCGTCGAGCTTGTTGGCAGGAAGCGTGATACCAATGGCCGCCGCATGACCGCCGAACTTCTCAAATAAGTCGGAGCATGTGCTGGCAAGCTCGAAGAGGTTGATATCGCCATAGGTACGTCCCGAGCCACGGGCTTGCCCGTCCTCGATCGAGAAGATGATGACGGGCTTCTTCTTGGCTCGCGCGATACGCGAGGCGACGATGCCCTTGACGCCCTCGTGCCAACCTTCACCGGCGGCCACGATGACCGCGTCATCGGAACCAGCTCCAGCGAGCTGCTCCTCGACCTGAAGGTTGAGCTCGCCTTCCGTCTGACGGCGAAGGTCGTTGATTTGCTCGAGCTCGGCCGCGATGCGCTGCGCCTGATCGAGCTCATCGCACATGAGCAGATCGTAGGCAATCGTTGCCTCCTGCATACGGCCTGCTGCATTGAGGCGCGGAATGAGCGAGAACGAAAGGCGCGTGGCGGTGAGCGCGTCCGGCTCGACATTGCAAGCAGCGGAAAGCGCCAGGAGACCGACGCGCGTTGCGTTGCGCATACGCGCAAGACCATGGGCAACGAGTGCGCGGTTCTCGCCCAGAAGCGGCATGAGATCGGCGATGGTGCCGAGTGCGGCGAGGTCCGTAAGCTCGAGCCAGAGCTCGGGTTGGCCCATGCGTTCGCCCAGCAGACAGAAGAGCTTGAGGGCGACACCTGCTCCGGCGAGGTCGCGCGAGGGACAGCCCGAATCGAGCTTGGGGTCCGTCATGGGAACGCCGACGGGAACCGCGTCACCCGGCTCGTGATGATCGGTGATGCAGACCTCGACCCCGCGCTCGAGCAAGGTCTCGACCTCATGAGCACAGGAGATACCGCAATCGACCGTCATGATGAGATCTGGCTCGTATGCCATGCCGCGCTCGATTGCCGCATCCGAGAGCGCATAGCCCTCCTCGTAGCGATGCGGGATGAGACCTTGCGCTTGTGCACCGAGCGCGCGTAGCGCACGCACCGAGATGGCCGTTGCCGTGATGCCGTCTACGTCGAAGTCGCCGAATACGAGTATGCGCTTGCCAGACTCAATGGCAGTTTGCAGACAATTCGCGACCTCCAGCATGCCGGGTATGCACGTAGGGTCAGCCCAATCACGCTCGAGCGAGGGAGAGAGAAACTCGCGCACGCGCTCGGGCGTATCGAATCCGCGTGCGACGAGGACGCGCGAAACGAGCGGACCGATCGCGCACGTGGTTGCAACGTTGGCCACCGCTGCCTCGTCGACGGACTGTGCTACCAGAGTGTTATGTTGATCGAATCCGCTCATGCTGAGATTCTCGCACGGGGTTGAGACATGGTTTTTCCTCCCGGCATCTTCCTTAATCAAATGTAAAAAGGCGAGCCGCACATGACGGCCCGCCCTGGTAGTTCATGCACCGAAAAGACGAGTGGTCACGACCCGTTAGTCCCGACGGTCCTCCCCTTCGTCTGCATCGTCTGCATCCGCGGCGTATCCATACGAGAAGCTCGTCGTCGTGATGACATCGTCATCTTGATCGGAGCGTTTCTCGGCCGAGTAGCGACCACTTGCACGCTCGGACTCCTCCGCCGGCTCCTCGGATTGCTCGGCAATCTCCTCGCCCACCTCGACTTCGGTTTCCTCGTCAGGCCTTGCAGCTTCAGCGGACACGATCTCTTCGTCGATTTCCTCAACGGCTTCCACGGGAGCATCTTGCGCGGCGTCTACCTGTGACTCGACGCCAGTAGACGTGGCGGGCTGTTTCTCATCGTCAGCCCCTGTCGCTTTCTCGGCAGGCGTTTCGGCAGCCTTGGCCTCCTCCGCCTCGACAGCGAGCCTATCAGGCGCAAACTCCTCGTCGAGGGCAGCCTCGGCGTCTTTCTCGGCCTGCTTGAGCTCTTCATGCGCCTGATCGGCCTTGCGCTTGGTCGTCTTGGCGATGTCGTGCTCGCCCCGTGCGGCCTCGCGTTGGGCTTCCTTCTCCTCCTGCTTGATCTTGGCAGCGGCTTCTCGCTCTTCCTGTTTGAGCTTTGCGCGCTCCTCCTTCTCGACCTTGAGCTTGGTAGCCGTCTCCTTGCGCGCTTCGATCATCATCTGCTTGGTGAACGGCGATTGCACGACCTCGTAGGGGTACTTGTTCTCGAGGCGGGCGTAGGCGGGTTCCTTCGCCTTCCACTTGGTGTAGATGGGGGCCGAAATGGCCAGCGTCGAATACACGCCGACGACCATGCCGCAGAACATCGCGAAGGCGAAGTCGACAAGCGTGTCAGTGCCGATGATCAGCATGAAGACGACCGGGATGACAGAGGTGATCGACGTGTTGATGGTACGCACGATGACCTCGTTGAGCGAACGGTTGGCGCAGGTAAGGAGGCTGCACTTCATCTGCGGCGAGGCGTTCTTGCTGATGCGGTGGAACACGACGACGGTATCGTAGAGCGAGTAGCCGATGATGGCCAGCAGGGCTGCGATAACGTCGGAGGTGATTTCCATGTGGAAGAACAGACCCGCCCAGGCATAGATGCCGAGCACGACGATCATGTCGTGGAATAGGCAGATAAGCGCGACGACACCCATGCGCGGCTCGCGATAGCGAATGGCAATGACGGCCAAGATGCCGAGGCACGAGAGGAAGAACGCCAGGATGGAGCTCCAGATGACCGATGCACCCCAGCTGGCGCCAATGGTCTCGATCTCGACCGTCCCCTCGTCAAGACCAAGAGTCTGCTCGACGTGGCCCATGATCTCGCTCGCGTTGGTCGATACGGTATCGGTCGTCTTGACAATGTAGCCATTGCCACCGGACATGCTTGCGGCCGTCTGGATCGACGAAATCTGCGTTTCGTAGCCGAGCTCGCTTGCAGCCGTGGCAAACGCATCCTTTATCTCGTCTTCCGTGACGTCACCGGCGTCGTTGATCTGGATGGAGGTGCCACCCGAGAACTCGGTGCCGAGTGTGAGTGGTGCGCCCGTAAGCACCGTGCTGACGATAAAACCGACGATGGCCAGTGCGATCAGGACACCGGAAAGCCTGAAGCCATACTTCCAGAGCCTGACGAAGTCGATTTTGGTATGAGGTCTCAACGAGTACATTTACATCGCCTCCTTCACGACGTATTCGCCCTCGTTGACGTCATCGACAATCCCCCAGAACGCAGGATGGCGATCGATGACGCGCGGACCGAGAACACGCATGATGGGGCCGCTGAACAGTGCCATGACGATAAGGTCGCAGATGATGCCGAGGGCCAGCGTGAGGCCGAAGCCGCGAACGTCACCCATGGCGAAGAAGTAGAGGATGAGTGCCGAGACGAGGGTTACCACGTCGGCATCAAGCGAGGTGAAGATGCCTTCCTTGACGCCCGCGGTTGCCGCCGTCTTGACCGATTTGCCCTCGCGTATCTGCTCGTGGAAACACTCCATGATAAGAATCGAGGAGTCGGCGGACATGCCTATGTTGACGATGATGCCCGCAATGCCAGGCAAGGTAAGCGAGAACCATCCCACCTGGGAGAGCAGGGCAAGCAAGCCGAGATACACGACGGACATGAGAAATATGGAAGCTGCGGGCAAAAGGCCAAGCCCCTTGTAGAAGATGAGAAGCCACACCACGACAAGCGCGATGCCGATGAGGGCTGCGAGTATGCCCGACCACAGCGCCTGCTGGCCGAGCGTGGGACCGACCGTCGAGGCTTGCTCGATGGAGAGCGAAACGGGCAGCGAGCCGGAATCGATGATGGTCTTGAGGGCGTTTGCCTCCTCGACGGTGTAATTGCCGGTAATCTGCACCTGACCGTTGGTGATGGCAGACTGGACCGCCGGGGCCGACTCGACGACGCCGTCGAGCAGAATCGCGATCTTGCCGTTAGTGCTCACGAGCTGGCGGGTCACCGAGGCAAACTCGGAGGTACCCGTCGCGTCAAGCTGGAGATTGACGGCGTACTCGGCCGATGCCTGCGGACGATCGACCGTGACGTTCTCGACGTTCTCGCCCGTCATGAACGGCGTATACGAGACGCCCTCTTTCTTGAGGTTCATGCCCGTGAGACCTTGGTTGATGTAGTTGCGCACCGTCTCGTCGGTAATGGTGGAGACATCCACGAACTCCAGGACACCCTGGCTACTCAACGTATCGAGGATGGCCTGGGAATTCTCGGCCGCGCCTGGAACCTGCACGAGGAAGGCATCGCTGCCCTGCTGCTGAATGGTCGCGGCAGCGGCACCGGATGCGTTGACGCGGTTGGAGATGACAAGCTGCGTCTGTTCCATCTGCTCGGCGGTGATGGGCGAGCCATCAGTGGTCGATGCCTTAAGATTGACCGAAACGCCACCTTGGATGTCCAGACCCATCGTGATCTTGTCTTGCGGCGGGTACAGTGCGATTGCCGAGGCAATGGCAAGGATGATTATGAGGACGAGGCAGGCAAGGCTCTTGCTGTTGCGCTTTGACTTGGACGCACCGGCCTTCTTCTGCTTCGCAAGGGCCTGACGCCGCTCGAGATCGGCGTATTCACGCTGACGACGCTTGCGCTCCACGCTCGAGATGCCGTTCTTCTTCTGGGCTTCGCGCTCGTCTATCTTTGCCTTGGAACGTGCGGCTGCGGCGCCTCGGCGCTCCGAGCGCTTGCGCTGCTTCTCCATCTCGCGCTTGCCGCGCTCCTTGAGCTTTTCGGCCTCCTTGCGCTTCTTCTCCTGATAAACGGGATCGTTCTCGCGAGCGGCCTGCTTGGAGCGCTCCTCTGCCGCGCGTTTGCGAGCAGCCTCGGCCGCCTTGCGGTAGCGCTCGACATCCCGCTCCTGCTTTGCCCGCTCCTTGGCACGCTTCTTGGCGGCCTTTTCGCGCTCCTTAGCGCGCTTTTGCTTCTCGATGTCCGATTCGGCCTTCTTGCCTGAGCCGCCTGCGGACGACTTGCGTTGCGCCATTAAAGACTCCTGTACGTTCGATGCAAGTTTCCTCGGTGTATACGGTATGCGCAGGCTCGTAATACGTGCACGCGGGCCATACGCGCATGACCCAACATTCTACAACAGTGATTGTTGCTCTGCGAGTATGTTGCCCAGAAAGCTCCGGCGGTGGATATCACTCGCTTTGTGCTCCTTGAGCGCGGCAATGTGCGCGGCAGAGCCATAGCCCTTGTTGCTCTCGAAACCGTATGCCGGATAATCTTGGGCATACGCGCACATGAGATTGTCGCGGGCGACTTTCGCGGCGATGCTCGCCGCTGCGATACAGGCAATCTTTCCATCGCCCTTGACAACGCAAAGCTCTCCCTCGTGGATGTGCACGGGATTGCCGTCGATAAGCACGGTGGCGATATCGTCATCGTTGCCACGGGCGGCAAGATCGCCTTTGCACGCCGCGAGCGCGCGAACCATCGCAACGCGCAGGGATGCGGTCATGCCGCAGGCATCGATCTCCTCGGGCTCGACGCGTGCGATGCCCACGCCAAGGGCCAGCTCATCGATTTGCGCGGCAAGTTCCTCACGCCGCTTGGGCGAGAGCTTCTTCGAATCATCGAGCCCCACGATCTGCGGCTCATCGGGAAGGGCCACGCAGGCAACGACAAGGGGACCGGCCAACGCTCCCCTGCCCACCTCGTCAATGCCGACGACGATGCCTTCGGGCGCAAACTCGCGCATATAAGAATAGAGCTCCGCGGTATGTACCCTGCGGAGCTCTTCGCGTTCTTGTTTGGTGAGGCCGATTAGAAGCCCTTTTCGCGCAGACGGGCAGCCTTGCCGACCTTGTCGCGCAGATAGTAGAGCTTGGCACGACGTACGGCACCATGGCGAACGACCTCGATCTTCTCGATCTTGGGAGAATGTACGGGGAAGGTACGCTCGACGCCTACGCCGAAGGACACCTTGCGGACCGTGAAGGTCTCGCGGTTGGAGGAACCATGACGACGGATGACGTCGCCCTCGAACACCTGGATGCGCTCGCGGTTGCCCTCTTTGATGCGGTAGTGAACCTTTACATGGGAGCCCGGGAAGAACTCGGGAATCTCCTTGATCTGCTGCTGCTCGATTGCGCGGATGTAGTCCATTGTCTGATCCTTTTTCTCATCGTGCCATTCGTTTCACGTGCAGGCCTATCCTCACGGAGGAAACGACGCGAAAAGACAGAATACAGCAATGCGAAGTACGAGGCAACGATTTTTTGACCTTCACTTGTGCGACATGCGCGCAGGCAAGCCGTCGAGCCGAGGTCTAAGGGAGCGCGCCGTAAAGACCGCGAAGCGGGCTGTCGGGAAGCGACCATCGAGGCGAGGCGGTTTGCCTGCACGCAAAGGATGGGACAGCAGGCTAGAAGAGGTTGTCGGGGTCGATGTCCACGGCGATACGCACCTCGTCATTAGCCTTGCGCGCCTTGAGGACGGGTTCGATTATGGCGGAGATATCCGCACCCACGGGCGCCTTGATGAGGGTATGCCAGCGGTAGAGCCCGCGTAGACGCGAGAGCAGGCACGGTGAAGGACCGAGCACCTCCCACTCCTGCCCTGCCGAGATCATGGACGAGTTGATGGCAAGGGTCAGCTCGGTAATGACCTGGCGCACCGCCTGTTCGTTCCTGCCCCACGCAAGCACATTCGCGAAGCGCACATAGGGTGGATAGCCGAGCTCCTCGCGCGAGGGTAGCTCCTGTTCGAGAAAGAGCTCCCTATCATGCGCGGCCGCGGCGAGGATCGCAGGGTGCTCGGGCCAGTAGGTCTGGACGATGACGCGACCAGGCTTGTCGGCACGACCCGCACGACCACTCACCTGCTCGAGCAGCTGGAACGTGCGCTCGGATGCGCGAAAGTCGGGAAGCTTGAGCGTGGTATCGGCATTGATGACGCCCACGAGCGTAACATCGGGAAAGTCGAGACCCTTCGCGATCATCTGGGTGCCAAGGAGAATGCCCCCTTCACTCGCGGAAAACTCCCCAAGAAGGCGTTCGTGGGCACCCTTTGCCTTGGTGGTATCGGCATCCATGCGAATGATGGGCATGTCGTCGGGAACGACCTGGCGCAGTTCGGCTTCCACGCGCTCGGTACCGGCACCGAACTTGCGCAGGTACGGACTGCCGCATTGAGGGCAGGTTGCCGGCATGGGTTCGATGTGGCCGCAGTGGTGGCAGACGAGCGTGGCCGAACGCTCGTGATAGGTGAGCGAAGTCGAGCAGTGTGGACATTCGGGAACGAAACCGCACTCACGGCAGAGCACGAATGAGGCGAAGCCACGCCGATTGAGCAGCAGCACTGCCTTCTCCTTGCGCTCGTATACGCCTGCCAGCGCATCGACAAGCACCTGGGAAAACATCGAACGCGAACCGCCCTTGAACTCCCGTGCCATATCGACGATTTGCACGTCGGGCAAGGGCTGGCCGCTTGGACGTTCGCCAAGCACGACGCGTTGCCAGGCGCGCTCGCAGCGCGCACCGTCCGCGCATGACGCAAGCGTATCGATGCTCGGCGTGGCCGAACCCAAGATGAGCATCGCCCCGCGCATCTCGGTCAACTTGCGGGCTACGACACGCGCATCATAGCGCGGCGCGTTGTCCTGCTTGTAGGAGGAATCATGTTCCTCGTCGATGATGACGAGCCCGAGATCTGCCACGGGCGCGAACAGCGCGCTGCGCGTACCTACGACGACATGCGCCCTGCCCTGGCGAATGAGATCCCACTGGTCGAAGCGCTCGCCCGCCGAGAGACGCGAATGCAAAACCGCGACGTCATCCGAAAAACGCGCCCTGAACCTGCCCACCGTCTGGGGCGTGAGGGCTATCTCGGGGACGAGCACGATGGCGGACTTTCCCGCCTGCAGGGTCTCGTCAATGGCACGCAGGTACACCTCGGTCTTGCCCGAGCCCGTGATTCCATCGAGCACAACGACGTTGGAAGCCGTTTCACCGGCGGCAGTCGCGTGAATCGCGGCAAGGGCATGCTCCTGACCTTGCGTGAGCTGGTCGGCGACACAGCATGCGCCACGCACGGCCGGCATGGCGCCGCGCATGTGCCTGCGGTTCTCGATGCGCACAACACCCCGCTTCTCGAGGGATTTGAGCGTCGCACTGACGTTGCCGAGGAGCGCGGACAACTCCACGACACGCATGCCACCGCACGAGAGCGCCTCGAGGACGCGTTGCTGCTTGGCGGCGTTTTTGACGGGCACGAACCCCGATGCCTCCTCGGTGAGGACGGCCCAACGGTCATCGACCGGACCGACGCCGGGGAAAACGAGCTGCCACTCCCCCTCGACGCGCTTCACCTTGGGGGAACCGCCAGGCGGCGTGAAGAGATGGAGTGCCTCGGGCAAGGTGCAGAGATACTCGTGCGCTATCCAAGTGGCAAGCGATGCCGATACCGTATCGAAATACGGCTCGGAGAGCACGCCGAGCAGGGGCTTGAGCTTGGAGATGTCACCGACGACCGCCGCACACCGCGCCTCGTTCATCTCGGCGAGCTCGATGATGTAGCCGACGACGGGACGATTCCCGAAATCGACGCTGACCGCGCAGCCCACCTGTGCGCTCGGCACGAGCTGCGGCGGAACGAGGTAGTTGAAGGGCCTGTCAAGTGCCCGAGTCGCGATATCGACTATGACCGATGCGACGAGCATGCAGCCGTTAGCTCAGGCCGCAAGCAGCTTTGAGCTCGTCAACGCGATTGGTCTGCTCCCAGGGGAACTCCGCACGGCCGAAGTGACCATACGCGGCCGTCTGACGATAGATGGGACGCTGTAGGTCGAGATCGCGCAGGATTGCACCGGGACGCAGGTCGAAGACCTCCTCGACGGCTTTCTCGATGGCATCCGCATCGACATGCTCGGTGCCGAAGGTCTCGACCATGAGGCTCAAGGGACGGGCCACGCCGATGGCATATGCCACTTGCACCTCGCACTTGTCGGCAAGGCCGGCGGCCACAACGTTCTTCGCGACCCAACGTGCCGCGTAGGCGCCGCTGCGGTCGACCTTCGTGGGATCCTTGCCCGAGAACGCGCCGCCGCCATGACGACCCATGCCGCCATAGGTGTCGACGATGATTTTGCGGCCCGTGAGGCCAGCATCGCCCATCGGGCCACCGATGACAAAGCGACCAGTGGGATTCACGTATATCTGGGCATCCTCGTAGGTGATGCCCTCCTTCGCGAAGACCGGCTTGATGACGTGCTCGATCATGTCGGCGCGAATCTGATCCTGCGTGACGTCGTCGGAATGCTGCGTCGAGATGAGGATCTTCTCGATGGCAACGGGCTTGTCATCGACGTAGCGCACCGACACCTGCGTCTTGCCGTCCGGGCGCAGATATTCGAGCGTACCGTCCTTGCGCACCTTGGTAAGCTGCTCGGACAGACGATGGGCGAGGTAGATGGGCATGGGCATGAGCTGCGAAGTCTCGTTGCAAGCAAAGCCGAACATCATGCCCTGATCACCGGCACCGAAAACGTCGAGCTCGTCGGCGCCGTCTTCCTTGAACTCGGAGCTCGCGTCGACGCCCTGGGCGATATCGGGGCTCTGCTCGTGGATGGCGTTGATGACGCCGCAGGTATTGCCGTCAAAGCCGAACTTGGCGCGGGTGTAGCCAATCTCGCGGATCGTATCGCGCACGATGCGATCGACGTCGATATAGGCCTGCGTGCGAATCTCGCCCGTGACCATGACCAGACCCGTGCTCGTGACCGTTTCGCATGCGACGCGCGCGTTCTTGGGATCGGCGGGCATGCCGTTGGGGGCAGTGTAGTTTGCCTCGGCGAGCTGAATCTCCTTGGCAAGCACCGCGTCGAGAATGGCGTCCGAGATTTGATCGCAGATTTTGTCAGGGTGTCCCTCGGTGACAGATTCCGAGGTGAAGAGATACGAATTCTTGCTCATTACCAGCAGCTCCTAGAGGTGCGGCCGCGCACGGCCAAAAACATATAGGCGATAGGTTATCACAACGCTACTCTCGATGAAGAACAATGCCACCGAGTTGAAACTCGCCATCTGGCAAGACCGGCTTGCATGCGCAGAATCGAACGGGTATCCTATTCACGAACATTTGTTTGTATCGAAGGAATGCGCGTGGGCTCACATATCATCATGGGCATCGATCCAGGGCTGGCCAATACGGGCTGGGGCATCATCCGCTGCAACGGCGCGCGGGTAAGTCCCGTCGCCTACGGCTGCATCACCACGAGCAAGAACCACAACCTGCCCATGCGCCTGGCCATCATTCACGATAACCTTCTCGAGATCATCGATCGCTATCTCCCCTCGGAGCTCTCGGTCGAGGGCATCTACTTCGGCACCAATGCAAAGTCAGCCATCCCCACGGCACAGGCGCGTGGCGCGGCTCTCGTCGCCTGTGCATACAAGGGTCTCGAATACGACGAGTACACTCCCATGCAGATCAAGCAGACGCTCGTGGGCACGGGCTCGGCAGACAAGAAGCAGATCCAGTACATGGTACGAGCCGTCCTCAAGCTCGACCACGAGCCCAAGCCAGACCACGCGGCAGACGCCCTGGCGGCAGCCATCACGCATGCGCGCCTGCGCACGGCAAGATCCATCGAGAGACAGGTCCAACAGCAGCTAGAAGATCGCACACGGCAAGGAGAAGTAGCGTGATCGCTTTCATCAAGGGCATCGTCGCCTACAAGGATGCAGAGAGTGCCATCATCGAGGTCGGCGGCATTGGCTACGAGCTTGCGATGTCCGTCCATGCGCTCGCCACGCTTCCCGCCTGCGGCAACCCTGCCCAGGTCTGGACATACCTGCACGTCAAGGAGGACGATGTCTCGCTCTTCGGGTTTTCCGAGCCCGCCGAACGGGAGCTCTTCGAGAAGCTCATCGCCGTGAGCGGCATCGGCCCCAAGATGGCGATCTCGGCCCTCTCCACCTTCAAGCCCGCCGACTTCGTCGCGCACATTGCCGCCGGTGACGTCACCGCCATATCGACCATCCCCGGCGTTGGCAAGAAAATCGCGCAACGCATGATTCTCGAGCTTCAAGGGGTCCTCAAGACAAGCGGCACCTTCGAGACTCTCGCGCTTGACGAGGCAAACCGTCCCCTGCAAGATGCCGCCGCAGCACTTGAGTCCATGGGCTTCAGCAACGAGGAAGTAGCCACGGCACTCAAGGGCTGCACCGAGACAGACACGAGCAGCATCATTCGCTATGCGCTCAAGCACATGGGAGGCACGCAATGATCTGGGAGGCCCCCGATTTCGAGAACACCCAACGCATCGTGGATGCGCACGAGCAACCCGAGGATGCCCGCTCAGAGGTCAACTTGCGTCCCAAGACGCTCGACGATTACCTTGGCCAAGGTCGTATCAAGGACAATCTCTCCGTTCTCATCCAAGCCGCACGCATGCGTGGCGAGGCACTCGACCACCTGCTCTTCTCGGGGCCTCCGGGCCTCGGCAAGACGACGCTCGCCAGCGTCGTCGCAAACGAGATGGGCGTCCAGATACGCACGACCTCGGGTCCCGCCATCGACCGTGCAGGGGATCTCGCCGCCATCCTCACCAACCTCGAGGAAGGCGACATCCTCTTCATCGACGAGATACATCGCCTCAACCGGGCTGTCGAGGAAGTCCTCTACCCCGCCATGGAAGATTACGCGATCGACATCGTCATCGGCCAGGGCCCTGCAGCCCGTTCCATACGTCTGGATATCCCCCGCTTCACGCTCATCGCCGCCACCACGCGTACGGGCATGCTCACCGGCCCACTGCGCGATCGCTTCGGCGCGGCATTCCACATGGACTACTACTCGAGCGACGAGCTCAAGGACATCGTCGTGCGCTCGGCCACCATTCTCTCCATCGACATCGACGATGCCGGTGCGTACGAGATTGCCTCGCGCGCACGTGCGACGCCGCGTCTGGCAAATCGTCTGCTCAGACGCGTGCGCGACTTTTCGCAAGTGCGCTGCAACGGCTTCATAGACGAGCAAGTCGCCCGCGAGGCGCTTGCCTTCTTCGAGGTCGACGAGCTTGGCCTCGACCCCATGGACAACCGCATCCTCGACATGCTCGTCAACACCTTCGAAGGCCGTCCCGTCGGCCTGTCCGCGCTCGCAAGCGCATTGGGCGAGGAAGTCGATTCCATCGAGGACGTCTACGAGCCCTTCCTCCTCAAGCAGGGTCTCGTCAACCGCACCCCCAAAGGGCGCCAGGCAACGCACAAGGCATTCGCGCATCTGGGCGTGCCATATCCCACCGAATAGGATAGTCGCGGTCATTTCGGAAAATGCGAGATCTCTCCATTCCGCGGCCTTACGGCCGCTTCAGTCGAGATGACAATTATTGTCATTTTGAGCGAAGCGCAGCGGAGTCGAGAAATCTCTCCAACAATGACAGCCCCATCTAGCTGCCACTTTCCGGTTTCACTCTGATTTTGCTCCGAAAACGCTCCTGTTTTACCCCGAAAACGCTCAGATTCTCGGGGTGGTTCGCTCCGTTGCATCTGCGATAGCTTCCCAGCTGCCCATGCGGCATCGCTGCATAGGGTCTCAGGCTATTCCATGAAGCACGGAAAGGACATTCGTATGAAAACACGCAGTCGAACGCACGACTCTAATTGGTGGGCCGTCACTGCCCTGATTGCGACCATTGCATGTGTCGTTCTCTTCTCCCTCCCGGCGTTTCCCATGGCACGGTCCCTGGCAAACGACGAGGGTGGTATCGATCTCGAGTACACGAGCGACCTACCGGGCTTGAGCAGCGGTAATTCCCTCTACTCCCTCGCAGATGCGCACTTTGGCGTGTATGTGGATTATCAATGCACGCAAAAAGCCGGAGAGCTCATAACCGACGAGTCTGGCCACGCACGCCTCCCAAACCTGCATCCCGGCAGATACTTCGTGCGTGAAGAGCTCGCTTCCCCGGGGTTTGCCCTCTCCACGCATTTGCAGCAAGTCGACGTCGCAGTCGGGGCAGGCGCTTGCATCAAGGCAAGCGCGGCTCCGGCCTTTGCCGCGCCAGAGCTGCTCATCCGCGAGATCAACGCGGAGACGGGTAATGCGGCTGATGTCGCCGGAGCACGCCTCGGCAACGCCCGCTACGTCATCTCCCACTTCGACAGCTTCGATGATGACAAGATCATTGCCGGCCCCACGCGCAGCTGGACCTTCACGTCGGACGAGAACGGCGAAGTGCGTCTTTCGCGCGAGCATCTTGTCGAGGGCTCTCCCCTCTACGAGGGACCGCATGACCTCCTCGTCCTGCCCCTCGGGCACTATACGGTGACCCTCGAACACGCACCCGTTGGCTTCTCCCCCGTCAACGATGTTTTGAGCTTTGATGTCACTGCACGGGGCAGGACCGAGGTCGAGCCCCTGCTCAACTTCGAGCCCCTCGAGGAAACCCTCGCCGTCATGCGTGGCGACGTCATGTTCAGGAAAGTGGACGAGGCCGGCATGACGCTTGCGGGGATTCCCTTCCTGCTCTCGTATGCCAATGGCGAAGGTCCGGATCTCATCGAAAGCCACGTGCTCGTGACAAACGAACATGGGGACTTCACGTCCAGCGCGGAACGTATCCCCCACACTATCGATACGAACAGGAGCGACGCCGCCATCCTCGCGAACATCGACGGCGTCTACAAACTCGACGAGACGAAGCTCACGGGCGCATGCGGTACCTGGTTCTCGATGGATGCGATGGGCATGACCTCCCCTGCCGATGACACGCGTGGCGCCCTCCCCTACGGCTCGTACCTGCTCCAGGAGCTGCCATGCGCCGCAAACGCGGGAGCGAACCTCATCTCGACGCAGTTCTCCATCAATCGTGACGACTTTACCGTCAAGCTCGATAACATCGTCAATACGCGGCCTGGGGTTTCGGGCTCGGCAACCGATGCAGCTGATGCCGATAAGCTCATCCGCCCCATAGAAAACGCCATCGCCAGCGAGTCAATCGACTATCGCAACCTCGTTATCGGCAATAGCTACCGCGTCAATTGCTCCGCATTCGCCCAGAGCACGGGCGAGAGCGTGCCGGGGCCCGATGGCACGCCCGCCTTCGCATCGCAGGAATTCGTCACCCAGCGGCAAAACGGCAAGCTTGACATGCAGGTTACGCTCGACACCTCGAAGCTCGCAGGCGAAAACATCATATTACGCGTCGAGCTTGTCTCGGACGATGGGATGAACATCACATCCGAGGGCACGGATACCGCCGAGCAAACGCTCAGCGTCGAGCCCATCATCATCGCAACGGCGCAGGACGCGGCAGATCTCGACAACTACGTCATGGGTGCCAATGCCGCCATCATGGAATGCATCAGCTACGACGGTCTCAAGCCCGGACAATCGTATACGGCGAGCTGCACGCTCAATGACAAGGCGACCGGAAACACCCTCAGAGACGCCCAGGGCAAGGTCATCTTTGCCTGTGCCGAGTTCACACCCGATGCATCCGAAGGACATGTCGACATGGAGCTTCCCGTCGATACGACCGGAATAGCCGGCCATGATATCGTCGTCTTCGACAAGCTCACTGACGAGGAGGGACACCTCATCGCTAGCCACCAGGACTTCGAGGACGAAAGGCAGACGGTCAAGACCGTGAAGCTGAGCTCAAGCGCAACGGACAAATCCGATGGTGACAAGGTCTTCGACGCGCATGCCGAGGCCGTAACCATCATCGATACGGTCAGCTACGCAAATCTCGTTCCTGGCGAACAGTACCAGTTCAAGGGCGTGCTCATGGACAAGGAGACGGGCTGCGCCCTTACCGCAGACGGTGCTGCCGTGAGCGCCGAGGTGCCATTCGTCCCGCAGGAGGTCTCGGGCTCCGTAGATGTCGAGTATGGGTTTGACGCAAGTGCGCAGTCGAGCCAGGTGCTTGTCGCCTTCGAAACGCTCGAGCACGACGGTAACGTGGTTGCCGAGCACGCGGACCTCGAAGATGTCGCCCAGACGGTGACGAGCGGCGAGCTTGACCCCGACGCCGCGATACCAACGACAGACGGCAAATCAACCGGCATCGCAACCCTTGCAGGATCGCCCCTCACCGGTGACTTTCTCGCACGGGTAGCTCTTGCGGCACTCGCTCTCGTGGCATGTGTCTGCATCTGCTGCGCCTATGCGCTGCATCGGCGCAGGAAAACGCTTGAGGCCATAACCCGTAGCGACGACCCCTTCAGATAGTGACAGAGAAGGCCCCTGCGAAAAGGACGGGCCGTCTCGATGATCGGATGAGATGATCCCTAGTCCTCCTCGAGGGCTGCGGCAATCTCGTCGGTGATATCCATCGTGCTGTAGACGTTCTGGACGTCGTCGAACTCCTCGAGCTTGTCGATGAGACGCTGCACCTTCTTGGCATCGGCAACGGAGATAGCCGTGGGGTTGTTGGGCTCGAAGATGAGCTCGGCGCCCTTGACCTCGATGCCCTGCTCCTCGAGGGCGCTGCGCACGGCCATGAGGTCGCTCGGCTCGGTGAAGACGACCCACTCGTCATCGGCCTCTTCGTAATCGTCCGCGCCAGCCTCGATAACGGCCATCTCGAACTCGTCGGAATCGGCAGCCGCGCCGTTGGGGGCGGTGGGGTTCTTCTTGTCGCCCGTCTCGATCTCCTTCAGGACGGTAATCTGGCCCTTGCGGTCGAACATGTAGGCGACCGAACCATTTGCACCCAGGTTGCCGCCCGAATGCGAAAACGCGCTGCGCACGTCCGCGGCAGTGCGGTTGCGATTGTCCGTCAGGCACTCGACGTACACGCCGATACCGGCAGGACCATAACCCTCGTAGGTAACTTCCTCGAAGTTCGCCGCATCGGCACCCGAGCCAAAGGCCTTGTCAATCGCGACCTTGATCTTGTCCTTGGGCATGGAATAGCCCTTGGCCTTGGCGATGGCTGCCGCCAGGGAGGCGTTGTTCTCGGGATTGGGATCGCCGCCGGTCTTCGCTGCGACGGTAATGATACGGCTGAGCTTGGAGAACATCGCCGAGCGCTTGGAGTCCTGCGCCGCCTTGCGATGCTTGGTGGTTGCCCACTTGGAATGTCCGGACATGAATGAATCCTTCCGTGCTATTGGATTGACCGCAGTATTCTAGCACTCCCGCTTATGTTCGTGTAGCAAACCGTTCATACACGATTCGCGGGCATGCCCCTTTGAGGGTCTTTGCGCATGAGACTCCATGCAAGCAGGCAGATTCCCACGACGAGCATCGGGAGCGAAAGGAGCTGTCCCATCGTGCCCCAGGTTCCGAAGAAGTAGCCAAGCTGCACATCGGGCAGCCTCACGAATTCGATGAGAATGCGGAAGACGCCGTAGAGCACGAGGAAGGTCCCGAGGAAGAAGCCGCGCGGACGTGGAGGATCCGTCTTGCGCGACAGCGCGAAAAGCACGAAGAAGATGACAAGGCCCTCAAGCAGCGCCTCGTAGAGCTGGGAAGGGTGGTACATGACCCCCGTTCCGGTGAAGTCAACGCCGATGGGCAGATCCGTCGGGGCGCCATAGAGCTCGCCGTTCACGAAGTTCGCGCAGCGGCCGAAGAAGAGTCCCACGGGAACGGCGCACGAGACGAGATCGGCAAGTGTGAGAAAGGGCACGTCGTATACGCGCGAGTAGATGAGACCGGCGATGACAATGCCGACAAGCCCGCCGTGAAAGGACATGCCGCCATTCGAAACCGCGAAGATCTCGAGAGGATGCGCAAGGTAGTATCCGTCTCCATAGAAGAGGCAGTATCCGAGACGCGCGCCGATGATGATGCCAAACGCGCAGTAGCAGACGAAGACAAGCGTGTCATAGGAGCTGAAGCGCAACTTCCAATGCTTGGCATAGAAGTACACGATGAGGCCCGCGCAAATGAAGCCCGCGACGTAGGCGAGCCCGTACCAGCGGACGCTCAGCGGGCCGATGCTGAAAAGGACAGGGTCGATGGAATGATACAGCTCGTTTAACATGCCGAGCATGGTAGCACAGGCGGGCTCATTCCCTTAGCGTGCATATTCGCTGATGCGCCTCATCTCCTCGATAACCGTAACGCCCCAAGCAGGCGATGAGCAGTAGATGCCACCCAGATCACTTACGGTCTTTGCCGACGCGAGCCCGCTTGTCGACGTCACCATGCCCTCATGCCACGCCCCAATCGCCTCCGTGAAGGATGACCACTCTGCAGCAAGGCCGTATGGATCGCTATCGGCTGCACCCCAACCCCAGGCGTTGTAGGGTCTGATGCATGATTGTCCGCCGCTGGACTCGGCAATGCTAATTGCCGCACACAGACGCGGATCGACCTTATGGAGATAGGCCGAAGCCGCCATCTCGCGCCCATGACCTTGCAAAGGCATTGCCCCAGCCGTTCGAGCGCGATCTGCGAAATACTCGTCTATCGCAGCGCCCCAGGTCTCGATGAATGCATCCTCGTCAAGCGCAAAGTCAATGCCCTCGCCAAACGAGAGAGCCCCCTGAGCATCTGCCCGCGCATCGAGCTCGTCATACCATGAGCCAACATCCTGTTCTGCATCGGCAAGCAAAGAGAGGGCGTCGCGGATTGCGGAACGCGTGGCATCCTTCGCCTCGACAACTGTCGGTCTGCTATCGCCTCCTTCCTCGATCGAATGCTCGACCTCCTTCACGCACTGCCTCAGGCGTGCGCACCCCTCCTCGACCTTGTAGGCCAGTTCGTTGATCGACTGGACCGAGGCACGCAGCTCTTGTCGTGCATGACAGACGCAGGTCGCGTCAAGTACGATGGCTGCGCGCAAGCGCTTCTGGTCGCATATCAGTCTGCGCATCTGCTCACCCTCGGCGATCATGAGACGCTCGAGCATATCGTGCCGAAGCGTGACGTCACGCAAGGTGGATGATCCTGTCATGAGTGCATGCGTGGTGTATTCATCGCTTTGCATCAGTTCATCTTGAACGAGCTTGAGGAGCACGAGCGCTCTATGGCGCGCATTTTCGAGCCCGGCAACGCGTTCCTGTGCATCCTTATCAGAACGCATGAGAGTCTCCTGCGCACATGTGCTTCGCATGAAGGCGGCTCGAGCATCATCGAAGGCAGTCCGCTCTGCCACGAGCTGTGTGCGTGCGGCGTCAAGCCCCGCTCGAAGGGAGGACAGCCCCTCAAGCATGCGCTGCTCCTCTTCATTCGACTCTTCAGGCTCCGAGCTGTCGTGGGGCTCGAGTGGATCCCGATTGCCCCCATCGTCGCTTGGCGCATCTTCCAAGCTGCCTGTTCCGTCGTTCAAGGCATCGCTTGCGATGGGCTCTTCAACGGGCTCGTCACCCCAGACCATCTCCATGCCCGCACCAGCCGACATCGCGTACGCAAGCAACGCAAAAGCAAGCAGTGCCATGAGCAGGCGACTCCCGCTCCGCGTATCCATATGTACATGTGTTCTCATCATGTTCGCCGTTCTTCGCGCATCGCGCTGGCCCCATGCCAGGCCCTGCGATTGTGCGTCAGGACGAACCGAGCGAACCACCCCGAGAATCTGAACGATTTCGGGGTGAGTTCGGAGCAAACAAGGAGCGATTTCGGAGCAAAATAGGATTCGAGAAATCGACGACATGCGAGTGAGGAAAATCCCGCCTGCCTACGTCATCGCATCGAAGGCCATGGCTGCACATCTCCGGTTCTTGCTGGCCACTCCGAGGTCGTGGGCGGTTTCTGCACCATGCCACCAGAACTCTCGGTCTGCTGTTGAACCACGGAAACCGCAGTATCAGCAACACTCGGTTTGGGGCTCCAGATTGACACGACCGCAGCGATGGTCAGCGCAATGATGACGATGACAAGTGCGATGATGAGAGCGAGCGGCCCCTTTCGAAGCCCGTTCGAGACTTCTGCTGATTCCGAATCTTCCGGTGTGCTTGATGTCGGCTGTTCAACCGCAGCGGACGCGGCATATTTGCCACCGGAATTCGATGAGGGATATCGCAAGACCGGCACCCCGTCCCGCGCTCCGTACACCACTGAGGCCTTACTATCCGGGCCTGATGCCGCCCTGGATGCAGTCCCTCGCGCGGTCTTTGGCTTGGATGCCACAGCAGACTTTGCCTTCTTGGGCTTCGCCTTCGGTTTTGCAGCAGATTTCGATCCTGAGCGCGAGCTCGCTGTCTTTGGCTTAGAGACAGGCTCCTTGTCTGGCTCTGGCTCTGGCTCTGGCTCTGGCTCTGGCTCTGGCTCTGGCTCTG
>JABLTO010143632.1_pt1 | contig 35724 bp, 41 predicted proteins | sample 7160091 | NCBI WGS metagenome assembly JABLTO01 (sample SAMN14651225, study PRJNA627086) | human gut metagenome | isolation source: feces | host: Homo sapiens
AGTCGATAGCAAGACGAACAGAATGGTGATGATTGGGCTGTACTCAAAAGGTACAGATGGTCAAATGTACACCTCATCGTTCATATTATGCGAAATATTAATTACAACATACTTTTGAGGAAGAAAATATAATGCATACTTATATCAAAAATAAAAATTAATAAAAGAACAAGCAAAAGTGTGTATGACCGCAAAGAGACAAACAACTTATTCATCTGCAATATGGTGACATATAGCACTCGCAAGGTACTATATGAGAAAGTACAAGTAGACGCAACCGTAAGAGATTTGCACTCTCTGAACCTCGCAAAGGACGATGTATCGAAAGGAAATCTATAATGCTTTGTGGTAAGAGTTTGCCAATTTTTGCAAAATTGGTGTTGTTGTTACCTACAGTCTAATCGACTGTGTGATAAATTGTGTCCAACCACAATAGATGGTAACGTGTTAGGTCAATATCTCAGCCTAAAGAAATAAAGTCTCATGTGAAAGCATGAGATTTTTTTTATTTATGAGTGTGTAGCTCAGTTTGGCAGAGCACTCGACTTTTAATCGAGTTGTCGATGGGTTCAAATCCCTCCACGCTCACTACTATCCTACTTTGTAGGAAATAAATTAAAGGATGTGAAAAATATTTTATTAATTAACAAAACAGAAGCCTTTGCAATGAGGGAGCTTGTTGGAAAAGAGAATGTGAAAAAGACTTATAGTGGTCATGCAAAATATTATCTTGTTGAAGATGACCAGAATTTAAAGGCTTTGAGTGATTATAGGAAAAGTAAAATCGTTGGATAGAGACGAAATTTAAAATGAAAGGTGGTGTGAATACCATCGCAAAGAAAAAGAAAAATTCAATTCGAATTTCTTTTGTAGACTCTCCTTCATCAGAAGATGTAACAGGAAGTCTTATTTTAATTACAACTGAAAATTATAAAATGCTTGTAGACTGTGGATTACACCAAACAAATAATAGATATGAAGATTTCCTTGTTAATAAAAGAAAATTTAAGGAATTTAAGTCAAAAGATATTGATTTCATTTTCGTAACACATAATCATGGAGATCATTGTCTCTTAATTCCACGATTGTACAAAGAAGGATGTCGTGGTGCTACAATAATTTCAGAAGGCTCTATTGAAGTTTTAAGAGATATGTCATATGATTCTGCTTTTATTAGTGAACGAGATGTTGAACTAATCAATTCACAACATAATAAAAATTATCAGCCTTTATATTCTAAAGAAGATGTAGATAAAATGCTGGAGTATACATTAGCATATCAAATGAACAAAAAGATTATTATAAATGATGAAATTGCTTTTGAACTTATTCCCAGTGGACATCTTCTCGGAAGTTGTCAAATAAAATTGTATATTACTATTGACGGACTTACAAAAACAATTCTTGTTACAGGAGATATTGGTAATAAAGTTGTTGATAATCATTTTGTGGGAAAATATCAACAAGTGGACAAAGCGGATATTGTTATAGGTGAATCTACATATGGTGATAAGCCTGAAATTAAAACAGGAAACAAAGAACGAAAAAATGATTTAGAAAAATTTAAGTCTATAATTGAAACACAAATTCATGATATGCATGGACGTGTTATCATACCAAGTTTTGCCCAATCTAGGATTCAGCAATTAGTTCTTATGATTTATGAGATGTATAAAGATTCTGAATGGAAACCACATGTTTATATTGATTCACCGCTTTCTATTAAAATTTTTGATGATTATTCAAGATGCTTAGACGGAGAAGATAAAGAGTTATTTGATGAAATGCTTAAAAGTAATATGTTTACTTTTGTAAAAGATCCAGAGTCAAGCAAAGTTCTTGTATCAAGTAACGAAGAATGTTTGATATTAAGCACGAGTGGAATGTGTCAAGTGGGGCGCATCCGCTATCATTTAAAACATAATGTGCCAAACCCTAATGCTACTGTTCTATTTGTTGGATTTAGTACAGAAGGTTCTCTTGCTTCTCTCTTAAAAGACAACAAACGAAAGTCTATCACTATTGATCAGAAAGAGTACCCATGTAGATGTGCTTCATATTCTTTAAAATCAATGTCTGGACATGCTCCATTCAAACAACTTGTCGAAGATTATACAGCAATCAACTGTCAAAAAATTATTTTGCACCATGGTTCAAGCTTGGCAAAAGAAATATTAAAAAAAGCATTGGATAAGGAACTTGAGAGACAATGTAAATCAACACGAGTTGTTATTGCAAATTCTGGGTTAAAATTTACAGTATAATAGAAAGGACAGAATATAATTGACATATAAATCAATATTTACTGCTGGTGTTGCAAGGTATTTATTAAAATTGGGAAATCCAATTTATGATATTAAGCCAGATAAGAAAAATAAAGATAAGACAATTTTTATTTTTGAGGAAACAGAAAAATTTATGAATGATATGGCTAGTGTTGAAAAACGCTAGTCTTTTTTTGTTTAAAAAAGTACAAGAAAGGACAAAATAAAATGGATAAAATAATAAAATGTATTGATTTATCTAATATAAAAACAAAAAACGATCATATGAATTGGACTGATAGTGTTGGGGCTAAAATTCCATTTATCTATGACGATATATCAGGCGAGATAAATCTTATTGATTATAAAAACAATAAAGTTTTATTGGAATATAATGGATATCAAAAGTGGATGAGGATTGGACATTTAAGGGCAGGAAAAATCGGTGAACTTATCGGTAAAAATACCGTAAGATTTAAATATGAAATTGGACAGATTATAAAATCAGATTCTGTTGACATAACTATTATAGATAGAAAATATGAAAAACATAAACATGGAAAAGCTATAATAAATGATAAATATTATAAGTATAAGTGTAATAAGTGTGGATTTGCCTGCGGTGAATATTATAAAGTCGGTAATTATTACGAAGAATTTTGGATATTAGAATCTGATTTATTACAAGGTAATGGATGTTCTTGTTGTTGTGCAACGCCTCAAATTGTAGTTAATGGTATTAATGATATACCAACAACAGATCCTTGGATGGTTGATTATTTTCAAGGTGGATACAATGAAGCAAAGAAATATATGAAATCTGGTAACACTAAAATTTATCCAATATGTCCAAATTGCGGAAAAATTAAAGGCAAGAAAATGAGTTTAAATACTATAAATTCCTTACATGGGATTGGATGCACATGCGGAGATGGAATTAGTTATCCTGAAAAATATTTATCAAATCTATTAGATCAATTGAACGTTAAATACATTAAAGAATTAACAAAAACAATTTTTAGTTGGTGTGGCGATTATAGATATGATTTTTATTTAGAAGAATATAATTGTATAATTGAGACACATGGCATACAGCATTATATTCAAACAACAGGCAATTTTAATTCTGACAAATTGCTAGAAGATCGAATGAAAATAGATGAAGATAAAGAATTTATTGCTAAACAAAATGGAATTTTAGAATATATTGTAATTGATTGCAGATATTCAAATTATGAATGGATTAAAAATTCAATATTAGCATCAAAATTAAATCAAATTTTTAATTTGAAAAAAGTATCGTTTAAGGAATGTGCGGAATATGCTAATTCTAATATAAAAAAGAAGGTTTGTGATTATTATAATATTTATAGATATAGAGGACGAAAACATATAGCAGATCATTTTAATTTAAGTCCTACTACAATTTCTGTTTATTTAAAAGAAGGAAATGATATTGGTTGGTGCAAATATAATAAAACTTCTTTCTCAAGAAAACAGATTTATGTTTATGATAGTTATAAAAATTGTATAGGAATATTTGATGACGCACAAAATTTATCGGAGCGTAGTATTGAAATTTTTGGAAAATATATGTCAAAAAAGTCGATTATGTATATGTGTTCTAATTATACCAATCAATTAAAAAATTATATATTCTCATATACTCCATTAGAGAGTCAAGCAAATGACTCTCTTTTATTATGCTCAAATGAGTAAATATTATGAAATTGGAGGCTAATAGCCTATGAAAGATATTAAAACAAGTATGATGCTTTATCAAGGTGAACAGTTTGAAACTGATGATCTTGAAAACAGAAGACTCTTTATTAATGATATTATTGACTCAGATGTTATTGATACTATTGTGTATCATATTTTACGTTATAATCGTGAAGATAAAGATATACCAGTTGAAAATAGAAAACCGATTTTATTGTATGTGAATACAAATGGAGGCTCAGTCCCAGATGGATATGCATTAATTGATGCAGTAATGACAAGCAAAACACCTGTCTATACAATAAATCAGGGATATTGTTATTCAATGGGATTCTTAATTTTTATTTCAGGTAAGAAACGTTTTGCCATGCCAAATTCAACTTTCCTTATGCATGATGGTTCAAGTTTTGCATGGGATTCTACTGCTAAAATGAAAGATCGTGTTGACTTTGAAGCAGGACAAGTTGAAGTGCATACAAAAAATTATATTATTGGACAGACAAAAATTGATGAGAAGCTTTATGATGAGAAATATCGTGTTGAATGGTATTTTTATCCAGAAGAAGCTAAATCAGTTGGTGTTTGTGATTATATTGTTGGTAAAGATTGTACAATTGATGAAATTATTTAAGGAGGGCGCACTGCTCTCCTATTTTATTAGAGAAAAAAGGAGATTGAAAAATGGCAAATTTTGCTTATAAGAAAACTACAACTACTGCTATGAAGGTAGCAGGAATTCTTGATACTGATAATATGACAGTTGATGTGGATGGCGAGAAGAAAAAGCTTTCTACACTTCTCTCAGATTTCAATGGTGGTGCTATTGAGATTAATATAAAAGTCAAGGATGAGGAAGATCTTGACGAGCCTACAGTGGCTTAATTGAGAGTAGGTGAACGACATCGAAAAGAATGAATTTCTTAGAGAACAATTAGACTTACTCAAGAGAAAAAAGACAGACGAAAATTTAGAGTGGCAAGATGTTGCTGATTTTCGTTCTGAATATAATGGTGATTTAGAGCACAGAGATACAGTGCGTAAAGGAAGTAAATTATTATACGAGTATATTGACGCTGGATGGGTTAATGAACCAGTAGAACCCGAAGATAATTCAGATAATGCTGAGTTAATTAAAATGCGTAAAGAAAAGATTAAACTTTCTGATGCAAGAGTTGAGTATAATCGACTCATCAGACAGGAGGCTCGCAAAGAGTCTTACGCTGATATGGTGAAGCGTATTATTTGTGAGAATGTTGAGCCAATAAATATTCCAGTACGTTATACTTTGTTTAATAGTTCAACAGATTTACTTGTGCATTTAACAGATATTCATACTGGAATTGAGATACATAACTGGAAGAATGATTTTGATGAAGATATTTTAAAGAAACGAATTGAAAAATTCACCTCTGATATTCTTGATATCCGTGGAATGCATCAATCTGAAAATTGTTATCTTGTAATTGGTGAGATTCTTAGTGGAATTATTCATAATAATCTTCGATTACAGAACAATATGGACTTAATGGAGCAGTTTAAATATGTTTCAGAGCTGATTTCTGCTATGCTAATTAGATTAACAAATCATTTTAACCATATCTATGTATATACAACGCCTGGTAATCATTCTAGGATTTCCCCTAAGAAGGAAGAAGCTTTAGATGGCGAAAATATGGACATACTGCTACCTTTTTATTTAAAGGCAAGAATGCAGAATGTAAAAAATATCACTATTTGTGATAATACAATTGAGCCAGAAATTGCAATGTTTAATATTCGTGGCAACAATGTATTTGCTGCTCATGGTCATAAAGATTCACCAAGTAATGTTGTGCAAAATTTTACAATGATGTTCAATATTAAGCCAGACATTGTATTACTTGGACATAGACATACTAATGCTATGGAAACAGTATATGATACAAAAGTAATACAGTCAGGGTGCGTATCAGGTGCGGATGCATACGCGATGTCAATTCGCAAGACAAATAAACCAGAACAAACAGTGTCCGTTATAGGTGATAATGGACTGATTTGCTTATACGACATACAACTTGACTAAATTAAATAACAATTGTAGTCCACCGTTCGGCTCAGTTTGGAGCAATTGTAAAAGCAGATATTCACAGCTGAGATTAATATACGACTAATATATTATTCATTTTTGCTTATTTTGGCGTTTTTAGATAATATGTTGGTCTTTTAGGCTGACGAAGCCACTATCAGAGGGAGTGTACCTTATATGGACGCTACCCTCTTTTATATTACAAAATAAAATTAAGGAAAATAAAGGAGAAAATTGAACAATGAACAAGACAGATTTAATAAAAAATGTAAGTACACAGATTGATGGAGCTACACAGAAGGATGTTGCTGTTATTGTAGATACAGTACTTGAGACAATTGTTAATACAGTTGCTTCTGGTGAGAAGGTATCTCTTGCAGGATTTGGTAACTTTGAGGTTGCTGAGAGAGCTGCACGTATGGGCAGAAACCCAAAAACAGGCGAGCCATTAGAGATTGCAGCTTCTAAGAGTCCAAAGTTCCATGCATTGATAGGTTTCAAGAATGCAGTTAAGAATGCATAATCTGAAAGGTCGTGAATTGTTTGAAGAAAAATAAATATGAAAACATTCAGATGATTGATCTTGAGGATAAAGTTGATGACATTATCTCTATTTATATCAATAGATTATATCATACTGATAAAACAGTTGGTGTAATCGTAAATAAAGAAATTGCTGAATATATTTTGGATATTCTTATTAGACTTGACGAGACAAGTATTAAAGAGATTGACCTTGTTGATTATATGGAAGTTGACGAATATCTCGTATCTGTCGATGATGATGGATATATCACATGTGTACCTATTGAGGATTATGTTGTTCTTGATAAAACAGATATTTTCTATATTGATATGGATGGTGATATTAAACAGGATGTCATCGATTACTGTGTGAATGAGGATAAAGAAGTTATTCTGTTTGGACAGGAAGATGAGTGTGATGATGGGTGTGAGAATTGTTCTGCGCATGATGAGACTTACTTACATACCTCTAAAGACGAAGATGGAAATGCTCACGGATTTACTGCTAGTAGGTCAGATGGTGACTCTTATATGAGTTATTCTTACTACTCTACCGATGAGTTAAGTCATGAAGATATTCAGAAGATGTTAAAGGCTTTTGGGTTTTAGATTATTTGGAGTGTGCGGTGTATGCTGCACACTCTTTTTGTATGGGTGGATATGCCTAGAGGCGAGGGCAAGAGACTGTAAATCTCCCACATGAGAAACACCGTAGGTTCGACTCCTACTCCACCCACTATTGCCAGAAAGAGAAATCTTTCTCCTATTAAGGACATCTATATAAGGAGCATATGGCGATGAGTTGATATCGTTAACAACTTGCGTAAACCTCAAGAGTGGTCAAGAGTGATAAAAACTCTCATAAAAGTGTAAGGCTTTTGTATAATGGGCAAGCATTTAAAATCAATTACATAGTAAATAAATTAGAGAAGCGATTTAGTCCACTACTATCTCGCTTCTTTTTGTATACGAAAGGAAGTGAGATTTAATGGGTAGAAAAATACAACATAACAATATTGTTACTGATGAGTTATTGGCTCAGTGTAATAAAGAGAATATAGAGTTAGGAAATGACTTTTTGGATTATCTTCGTTCAGTTGATAGATCCCCAAATACAATCAATGCATATAGACGTGACCTTTTTATTTTTTGGGTTTATCTACTTCAGCATTGTGACAACAAATTCTTTATTGATTTATCCAAGAGGGATATTGCTCGTTATCAGAGTTTTTGCCTTACTGAATATAAATGGTCGCCAGCTAGAATGCGTAGAGTAAAATCTACTCTCTCATCGCTTTCAAATTATGTAGAAGCTATATTGGATGATGAGTATGAGAACTTTAAACCGATTATACGTAAAATTGAAAATCCCGCAAATGAGAAAGTATTCACTAAAACTGTGTTATCTGATGAGCAAGTACAGGGAATGCTTGATTATTGGGTTGAAAAAGGCAAGTATGACAAGGCTTGTATTTTAGCATTAGCTGCATTTAGCGGTAGACGTAAGAGTGAGTTGCCACGCTTCAAAGTGTCTTATTTCGATGATGAAAATATCATATATGGTTCTTTATATAAAACGCCTGAAAAGATCCAAACAAAGGGAAGAGGCTCTAGGGGCAAAATGTTGACGGTATATACACTTGCAAAACCGTTTAAGCCATATTTTGATTTGTGGATGAATTATAGAAAAGAACACGGAATTGAATCAGAATGGTTATTCCCAAAGAAAGTAAATGGAGAATATATAGATGAACCTATGGATTCAAGCACTCTTGACAGTTGGGCTGATACATTCAGCAAACATTTAGGAGAAGACTTTTATTTCCATAGCCTTCGTCATTTCTTTACCACCTCTTGTTCTCGAAGCGGTCTTCCAGATGATGTAATTCAAATGCTAGTTGGTTGGAATTCGCTTGATATGGTTGCGGTATACAAGGATATTGATGCAGATGAGCAATTTGCAAAATATTTTGCAGACGGAGAAATTAAAAAAGTTGAACAAAAATCACTTTCTGATCTTTAGTTTTATCTAAAATCATTTCTTCTTACTCAAACACTTCTTCACATAACAACCAAATTTAATAATTCTAACCCCTAGAATACCTATTCCTTTAATTATAATCTTAATAAGAAAAATAACTAAGAATGCCTCTCCGCATACAAATGCATATTTGTAGACCACACCTTTATTATTAAATAAAGCTGCAATTATAAATGACATATAAATAATTAGTCCATCTATTCCACAGAAAAATATGAACTTATCGTCTTTAGATAAATACATAACACTCTGTATAAAATTAGGTTCAAGATATCCTAATCTTCTGCGTAGATATGAGTTTCTATCATATATGTTGTTTTTAAAATTATTGTAGTTATATTTATTGGGATTGTCTTTTAATATTATATATGATTTATGTGTGGATCTATCAATATATTTGATATTATAATCATTCATATAAGTTGATATATTGTTTATAACATCATTTAAATCTTCTTTATTATATTCCTTATTATTGTTTATAATCTTATACAAAGGATAATAGATTCTATTATATGCAATCTTCATATTATCTAAAGGAACATTTTTATTATAATTATATTTGGTCACAACAAAGGTAAATATACCTGTTATAAGTGTAGGAAGAATTATTTTTAATATTTCTATAAATGATTCCATATACAAAACCTCCGTTGTTTCTAAGTAATATTTTTCTTGCACCACATTTCAATATGTGTTACAATACAAAGGAATTAAAGATAATTCAAAAAAGATGCCACCGTAAAGCAAGACGGTTGTTCTGAAATTAATAAATTATTTTGACTAAGCAAAAGTAATCGTTATTCCATTGGCAGTGGACGATTACTTTTTTGCTTTCTGTATATCTCTACCGAGCATATATCCTGTACCACCGCATAATGCGACAAGTGCAATCAACGCCTCATATGACAAAGTTATCATTGGCAAAATCCCCTTTCTGAACTACGGCACAATTACCATCTATGTAGACTGGGCTTGTACTCCCAGATTGGAGAGAACCGTCCTACCGTTTTTTAGTAGCATCTTATGAAGTATTATATCATATCACGACATATTCTGTCAAAATACCCAAAAACAAGAGAATAATAAAATATACAAAGATTAGGTTGCGCCTTTACAGGCATATTGGATGGTGGCATTCAACGGCGTAAAACCTATGTCAACGTAAACCGACATTAATTTCCTAATCGCTATTGGTCTTTGCTCCTAAGACTGAAAAATATGTGGAGAATAATCAATAAGCATGAATGGATTGTCTATCTTTCTATCCTAAATAACTGGATGTGTACAGTCCAATATCAGCTAGTTAGTGCTTTATGCTGATTTTAATGACTCGTAGCTCAATGGCAGAGCACTCGACTGTTAATCGAGGCGTTGTGGGTTCAAGCCCCACCGAGTCAGCTAGAGATACTTGACTTTATATTTTTCAAAGCACTCTGTAAAGGTTATGAAAAATAATTATGGCTCTATAGTATAAAGGTGATTATACCCGACTGTCTATCGGAAGATTTGGGTTCGATTCCCAATAGAGTCGTTTATGGGACGTTGGACAAATGGCTAAGTTACAGCCCTTTCACGGCTGCGATGCGAGTTCGATCCTCGCACGTCCTATTTATGATTTCGTAGCCAAGTTGGTTAAGGCATCGGACTGCAACTCCGAGGGCGTGAGTTCGACTCTCACCGAAATCTTTTCGTGCGGTAAACCTGATGCCAAAACCCATTTTTGGATGTATACGAAACTTAGGTGTGTAAGCTCAATACTTACTACCGCCTTATCAAATTATCCGTAGGCAACAACTACGCAGTTCATTCTGATAAAGTCGTAATGAAAATAGTTTCATTTAGTTTAGAGAAAGATAATTTTTTAAGAAAGAGTCATTTCCTTTGGAGGTGACTCTTTTATTATGTAGTATTGGCAGAGTTGGTATTGCACCTGATTGCTAATCAGAGGTCATCGTTTATTCGGTGCATAGGTTCAAGTCCTATATACTACGCTCATGCCGTGTGTCCGATTGGTCAAGGGTGCTGTCTTGAAAACAGTCTGGATGTAAAAGTCTTTGGGGTTCGAATCCCTAACACGGCGTTCTAAATAAATGTACTTTCATTGAAAATTTAATATTGAAAATTATGAGAAGTCATTTCGTATGAAGTGGCTTCTTTTTATGTTAGAACAAAAGGAGGTGGTCGTTAGTTTGGCTACGACAAAAGAGACACAGCCCACAAAATTAACGGCTGCACAATTAAAGAAGAAAGTTGAAACACAGGAAGAGAAAATCAAGTCTCTAAAAGAAGGTGCTTGGTGCTATATGTGTGATACACATAAATCAAGGGATAAATTTTATGTAAGCACAGATCCAATGAATAAAAGTGGTCTTACTCCAATTTGTAAAGACTGTGCAAAGAAGATAGCCCTTAAAATTGGAAAAGATAAAGTTGAACATGAGCCTGATAAGAACTCTGTAATCGAAACAATGCGGTATCTTAATAAGCCTTTTTTATCAAAATTATGGGATGCTAGTATTCAAGAATCGGAAAATTTAGCTTCAGGTAAAGTTCGTTCTAATGGTTATTATTCATATGTAAAGAATGTGGCTATGGGGCAATATAACACTCTAACATTTAAAGATTCAGATATTTTTGATAATAATACATCTGAAAATGAAACTTACAAAGAACCAACTACTGAGGAAGAACTTATTGAATCTCACGCAGGATTAGATACATATGACAGTTTTTTGAAAAATAAAAATGATGTTATTCGATTACTTAGTTATGATCCTTTTGAAAAGGAGGATGTTGCTGACCAACCATTTTTATATTCTCAATTGTTAGGAATTCTTGATTCTAGTGAAGATGCTAATGAAGATATGATGCGTACTTCTTCTGCTATTTCTATTGTTCGTGGTTTTTTACAACAGTCAAAAATTGATGATACTGTTGCAAAACTTATGAGTGATATTTCTAATATTGAGCGTAACTCGGCAACAATTAAATCCCTGCAAGAAAGCAAGGGAAAAATTACTTCTGTTATTACAAGCCTTGCTCAAGACAGTTGTATATCTTTAAAACATAATAAAAACGCCAAAAAAGGTGAAAATACTTGGACAGGAAAAATTAAAAAAATAAAAGATTTAAATCTTCGTGAAGGTGAAGTTAATGGTTTTGATTTGGAAACTTGTAAAGCGATGAAACAAGTAATGGATTTAAGTAATGCTTCTATTATGAAAACACTTGCTTTGGATGAATCCGAATGGTCAGACATGGTTGCTGAACAAAGACAAAAAATTGTTGATTTACAAAGAGACTTGGATAAATATATTGAAATATCTCGTATATTACTTCGAGAAAATCTGGATATAAAAGATTATTTAAAAGATAAAGATATAAAGCTCGAAATGAATTTGGTTGATTTAAATGATTTGTTCTCTTGTTTTTCAGAACAAGAATCCGAAAATGATGACTCTGAAAATGATTCAGAAAGTGAGGATGAAAACAATGAGATTTAAAGATATAACTGATTCATTAGATATGATTAAATACGATGACCAATGTATTCAAGAAGATGTTATTTATGTAAAACCAGGTACATATGCAATGTCGTCAAGGAAAATTGAATCCTTGATAAAAATTGCTTATATGCAAAAATATTATCAATGCAATCCAGTAAGGTTTATAAATGACTTTTTCAATATAGAATTATTGGATGCACAAGCTTGGATAGTTCAGCAAAGCTGGACATGCCCTAATGTATTATTAGTGTGTAGCCGTGGATTTGGTAAATCCACTCTTATCGACATAATCATAATGTCAAAAGATATGTTATTTAACAACTATTGGACATATATTGCAAGCGGTAGCGGTAGTCAGGCTGAACAAACTTTTACCACTTTGGAACGACTTGCAAATGATAATATTGATACAATGATGGGTTCTACTGGATATATATTTAAAGCTGAAATTGAGATAAAAAATGCAGCAGGGGATGGATTTTCACACGGAAGCAATGGATTTTCATATTCAACTTATAATGGTGGATTTACTCAGACCTTAAATTCTAACGTGGATCGAAAAAGAGGTATGAGAGGAAACGTAATTTTTGATGAGTGCGGTTTTCTTTCTGACGAAATGATGTCTGTTTATTCAGCTTTTGCAATTGTAAATAAGAGTTTTAAATCTGGTAAAGATAGAGATGGTAATCGAATTGATACTGTTCGATTAAGAGCAATACCAAAAGAAATTCCAAACCAAAAATTCTACATATCTTCTGCTTCTGATACTTCTACAAAATATTATTCTCTTTATCGTGAATTTTCAAAACAAATGTTAATGGGTAATAAAGATTACTTTGTCGCAAATATAACATGTGAAGTACCACTCCACCCTACTATTCATGGACAGATGATGGCACCTCTGTTTGAGAAATCTACTATTGATTCAGATATGAGAACCAATCCTGAAAAGGCTAGGCGAGAATATTTTTGTGAATTCACTACTGACGCTGGAAGCGATGCCATTATTAGAAGAGGAGTTATTACACGAAACGAAGAGGTTAGAAAGCCACTTCTTTATAATGATACAGGTGATAAAAAGTTCATCATTTCATATGATCCTGCTAGAAGTCGTGATAATTCAGTTATTCTTATTGGTGAATTATATGAATTTGAACAGGTAGATGGAAGTAAAGATTTAAGACTTAGATTGGTTAATTGTATTAATTTAATTGACGTTGGAAAAAAGATTAAATCTCCAATGCAAACACCTGATCAGATTGAATATTTAAAAAAAGTAATCCTAGATTATAATGGTGGTGCAGACGCATATGGAAACATTGTTGGTATTTATATAGATGCAGGTTCTGGTGGAGGTGGTGTAAACATAGCTGATTATCTTATGCCCGATTGGACAGATGCAGCTGGTATTACTCATAGAGGTTTAATAGATAAAGAATACTCTGCCGAGTATGTGAAAAAATTCCCAAACGCAGTGGATAAAATACATCTTATATCTCCTGCTGGTTATAAATCTGAAATGTATGAAGCAATGATAGAATTAATAAATCAGGATAAAATTAGTTTTACTGCTCCATATGATAATAAGGATTATTTAACTGTTTTTGATATTGATCAAGATAAATTAAATAGTGCTAGAGAAGAAATATCTAAACGTTTACGAAAAGAAAAAGTAAATGAAAAAGAATTTGAAGTTAAATTAAATGATGAACTTGGAAAAATTCAATCTGTTAATACGAAAACGATTAAGTTAGACTGGATGGATAAATTGGCTTTGGCAAACATGGATGCTCTAAAGGAAGAATTGGTAAACATGGTTCGTAAGAAACGTGAATCAGGGAAAGATTCATTTGAATTAACGCCTGAAAAAGCCAATAAGATGCACGATGATAGGGCATATACAGCTTGTCTTGCTTCTTATGCTTTGATGTGTGAGCGTAGAAAATCTATAACACAGAAAAAGCGCCCCCAATCCCCATCCGACATAACAAAGCTCTTCTCAATAAGAGCACCAAAGAAAGTAACAAGATTTTAAGAAAGGAGGTATATCACATAATTTGAGTAATACAAAAAACACAAAACAGCCTATAGTACAAAAGGTCTATACAAAAACTGACGAGTCTGGCTATGAAGTAGAACGTAAACGAGCGCAGAAAATAAATTTTGCAAAGTTTCAGGAATTGTTGCAGAGGAATGTAGGTAAAACTTTTACAAAAACATTCACTACTTATACCAAAGAATTACTTCGAAATTATATCAGCTCGCCAAATAATAGTCAGGATAATCTTAGAGAAATATCACGATTCCTGTGTAGATATTCAATGCTTTATAAGAAACTTCTTATGTATTATCCGTCAATGCCTCTTTTCTATTATAATATCACTCAGTTAAATGATTTCACAAAAGAAATTGATTCAACTAAATCCATTAAAAATTATCAGAACTTATTAAAAAACTTCTGTAAGTTTGAATTAGCTAAAGATTCATATTCACAAATGTATATGGCTTTAAGAGATGGATTTAGTGTTTGGGAATTATATGATTCTGATGGAGACGGAAAAATATGGATGCCATTAGATGTTCAGTATTGTCGTATTTATGGTAAGACACAAGATAATCAGTGGATTGTTTATTTTGATGCTGCTTACTTTGATAAGAATGATAATAAAAACTATATCTATGGTGTAAATAATGATGGAGTTGGTACATGGTCTGAACAGCATATTAAAGGATATGAAGATTATAAAAATAATGGTCGTGACTATGAATGGTATAGACTAGATCCTAATTCTGTATTTTGTTTAACTGCGTGTCCAGATGATGAGTTCTATGCTCCTCTTCCATTTTTTCTGCCCTTATTTGAGCTGATACTTGATGATATTGATTTACAGGAGCTTATCAATAATCGTACAGCACTTGAAAATTATGTACTTCTTGTAAGTAAAATCCCAACTGTTCCTAATTCTGAAAGTGTCGATGATTTCTCATTAAGTCTTGAACTTGTCCAACAAATGCAAGCACTTATTGATGAAGTTGTCCCTGAATTGGTCGGCACTGCATACAGTCCGATGGATTTGGAGATGATTACATTTCCTAAGTCAAATACAACTGAAGCAAATAATGAATTAGCCCAGTCTGTTCAAAATATTTTTGCAAATGCAGGTGCTTCTCAGCTTGTTATTAGTGGTGGCTCAAGTACAAATTCAGTTGGACTTAAACATGCTATTCAAAATGATACAAGTACATGTTGGGTTTTAGTTAATAAAATCGAATCTTGGTATAATCATTATATCAAAAATGTTCTATCTGATGGATATTCGTTTAAGATACATAAAATTACTTGGTATAACCAGGAAGAATATCAGTCTGCCATGAAAGATGCTGCTACTCTTGGTGGTTCAGCTCTTGATTATCTCACAAGTCTTATGGGAAATCCTTATGAAGCTTATTGTAAATTAACCTTTGAAAATGCAATTGGAATTAAGAATTTAATGATTCCACTTCAGACTTCATTTACACAATCTAATAAAAAGGATTCTGGTGGACAAATCAAGAATGATGATGATTTGTCAGACAGCGGCATAGAAACTAGGGATAACGACAAAAATGCTGGTACTTCAGCAAATAATTAGTTTGAGGTGACGCACATGAAAAACGATTCTCAATTTCTATTCACCTCGGATGAGGTAACAAAAAATAATCTAACAAAATTAGGATTCTCAGAAATTCCATCTGGGGGTTCTTTTTTTATATTTATTAATGATTCAACTTTAAAATTCGATGACACTATTCCAGTAGATAAAATCGGATTTACAAATAAGTTGATGTTTTAAATCACTCCCTCTTTGGGAGAATTTCACAGAAGGGAGGTAAAACACAATTGAATAAAAAACTTCTTACTTTAGAAGATCTTTATAGTTTCTATAGTCAGAAAAAAAAGTCAATGACATTTAGTGCAGATAAGTCTGGATATAATATAGCCGTTCAGTCTTTGGCAACATTTGAGTTAAATGATGACTTATCAGAAGGATTGCTTTATGGAAAAATTAGGGCATTTCACGATTTAACAAACAACAATAAGTCTCATATAGAGACAGATGTTCTTGAAGAAAAAATGATGTCAATTAAAGATCGTCCAGTTATGGCAGATATTGTAGATACGGACGAAACCGATGAAGACGGAAACCCTATCAAAGATTTTTCAGGTCATACAATGTATTATGACGAAGCATTGGACAAGATGATATATAAGGAAATTCCTATTGGTCATTTTATTCATCCTGAAAGCATTCATCTTGAATATGATGAAGAATATGATAGAAATTTCGTGTGCGCAGATGTTGTAGTGTACGAGGAGTACACAGACGCTTGTGATATATTGCGTAGACGCAAAACAGTTGACTGTTCAGTTGAGCTTTGTATTCGTAAGATGCATTGGGATAATACTGATAAAACACTTCATCTTGACGATTTTTATGTACAAGGAACAACACTTCTTGGATCTCATACCCTACCAGGAATGTCTGGTAGTAAGTTATCTATTAAAGATTTTTCTGAAGAAAACAATTCTTTATTCTCTTCTATTTCAGAAGATGAACACTCTAAATTAATTGAAACTCTGGATAATCTTAACAAAACTTTATCCAGTCTCAATATAAATTCAAAAACTAATCCAACAGTTGAAAAATTTGAGAAAGGAGGAAGTACAGAAACCAACATGACAAAATTTGAAGAATTACTGGAAAAATACAATAAAACTGTAGAAGATATTACTTTCGAGTATGAAGGTTTATCTGATGAGGAACTTGAGGAAGTATTCTCTACTACCTTTGGTGAATCAGAGCCTACACCTGACACAGTTTTAACAGAGTCAGATAAGTCAGATGACGATACAGACGATAGTACTACAGATGAGCCAGATGAGCCAGACGACACCACAGATGATGATAAGGACAAAGATACATATTCTAAGACTTTTGAATTATCACACGAAGATGTACGTTCTGCATTATATCAGCTCTTAGCTCCAATCGAGGAGACATTAAATGAGTATTACTGGATTATGTCTGTATATGATGATTATTTTATTTATGAGTCTTGCTGTGGAAATTACTACAAACAGGCTTATACAAAAGAGAATGATACTATTGCTTTTGATGGCGAACGTCAGGAAGTATTTGCTGAGTTTGTAACTGCCGATGAGAAAGCCGAGTTAGAAGATATGAGAGCTAATTACTCTTCTATTTCTGAAAAGCTTGCTAGATATGAAGAGGCAGAGGAAATCGCAGATAAGATGACTGTTTTCGAGGATCAGGCATATAGCAAATATCTTGAGACGGATGAGTTCAAGAAACTCATGGATGTTGAAAATGTAAAGAAATTCACAAAGGATGAGTTAGTTGAGAAAGCAGACGCAGCTCTTGGTAAGGTAGTAAAAACTACAAAGACATTCTCTATGGATGCGGAGGAATCACATAAGGAGACAAAGTCTTCTTTCTTCGCATTTGCTAGAACCGAGCATGAATCATCATTCTTAGATGGATTACTTAAGAAATAATTAAAAATGAATATTGAAATATTTGAAAGGACGATAGTTCAATGAATAAAAATGTATTTTACTGCTATTCTCCTACTTTAAAAAAAGAACTTAATTCTATTGGTGAAAGGTATATCAATAAAGGTACTAATCCAAGCACTAATAGAGAATTTTGGGTGTATTTATATACTCCTGAATTAGTTCAATATTTAGACAATAGAGAAAAGGCAAAAAGTAAGTATATTAAAAATCGTAAGAATCCTAAGTTTATTGGAGAATAAACTGATGGGATTCTTTTTAGTTGAAGGAGGAATAATTTAATATGCCAAGGAAAGCAAAAACTCATGAAGAATTTGTTCAAGAAATTAATGAAAAATATCCTAATAAATACCGTTTTCACTCTCGTTACGTTAATAGTAATTCTCGAATTTCAACAGAATATATATCATGCGGTCATATTGTTGATACGGTCGCTCAACATATTCAACGTGGAGCTGGATGCCCTATATGTAGACGTGGCGTTCAACTAACACAAGAAGAGTTCGAAAATAATTTTTATGATATGTTTGGAAAAGATGAATATAGTATAGTCGGCAATTATATAAATAACAGAACAAAAGTATCTGTGAGGCATAATAAATGTAATATGGTATTTGATATTATTCCCTCAAATACTTTTGGACGAAAAATATGCAATTGTCCTAAATGTGATATGGATAAAAATCATAACTGCATTTCATATGTAAATGACATATATACTACAAATAAGGAATTATATAACCTATTAGAAAACAAAGAAGATGGTCATAAATATAAGGCAAAAAGTCATAAAAAGATATATTTTATCTGTCCTTATTGCAAGAATAGAATTTATGAAAAGATATATCTTGTTAATGATTATGGTTTAAAATGTTCATGTTGTAATACTAATATAAGTTTCCCAGAAAGACTATTTTCTATAATTCTTAATTGTTTAGATATTGATTACATATTTCAATTTTCACCGAAATGGATATCTCCATATCGTTATGACTTCCAATTTAATATTAATGATAAACATTATATTGTGGAAATGGATGGTAGCTTCCATTATCAAGGAAATACACTTAATGATACAAATTTAGAAGAAATTAGGGCAAGAGACAATTATAAATCTCAAAAAGCAATCGAAAATGGATATGAAATTATTCGAATTGATTGCAATTATAATTCTTCAACTCCAAGAGAAATGTATGTTAAAAATAGTATTTATACATCAAAATTAAAGAACATTTTAGATTTAACTAAAATTGACTTTGAGCAGTGTTGTATTGAAGCAAATAAAAATTTGTTGGAATATATATGTGATTTTTGGAATGATGGATACAAATCGGTTCAGCAATTAATGAACAAAACAAAACTATCAGATACTACAATAAGACGATACTTATATTTTGCTTCAGAAAATAATTTAATAAATGAGTCAATTTTTGATATTAAACAATTAAATGTTGAACAAAGAGATGAAACTTTTGGACATCCACGAAACATCGCTGTAATGTGCAATGAAACAAAAGAAATTTTCAAAAATTTTAAAGAAGCAAAAGAAAAATATCACTGTAATCTTTCGGCATATTTCAGAGAAGATAATAGAAAGTTTGCTGGTACTTTGCCAGATGGAACAAGGCTTACTTGGACAAAAATTTAATAAAATAATTCAATTAAGAGCTATTCAAATAGCTCTTTTTTATTGCAAAAAATTATTTAACAAGGAGGAAATTTAAATGGTTTATACAAATCTTAAAGCCAAGGAAAATGGCTTACATGGAATTTGGGAGTCTAGTCAGCTCCTTAGTGTAGACGTGGGAAACGTTTACGATGCACTTGTAAGAGACGAAAGCAATAACCCTATTTCAGTAGACAATGGTGTTGCTTTAAAGATCGGAGACTATTCAGGCAATGGTCTTGAGGAAAGGTATGCAACTATTGCAAAAATTACAGACAAGATTGCTGTAACAGGCGCACCAGCAGAGGTTAAGACAGCACTTACAACTGAGCAGGGACAGGCTTATAACTACACAAACCCAGCAGGCAAGCCAGTAAAAACATATCAGATTGCAGATCCATCTGTACATACAGATATCTTTGGTATTGCTTCTTATCAGTTCACAGATGATAGTGCAGAAAAAGTTAAGGCTGGAAATCTTGTAACAGTTGATGGTAAGGGTGCGTGGGTAGCTTCTGAAGCTACTGAACTTACTACTCTTCAGGGTACTAATGGTTTCATTGGAAAGATTCACAGCCTTTCAGTAGGTACATATTACACAATCGTTCGTATTCAGGTTATCCAGAACAAGGATATTGCGTAAGAGAAGGGAGGATTAAATAGATGAAAGATATTACATGTTTCAGTGCTAATGTTTTAGCACAGTTTGACAATAAATACGACAATATGCTTGAGTTCAACTCACTTATGATGGATGCAAGCAATAGCGTATATGAGAAGTATTCTAAGGAGGACACACAGACAATTCTTAGAAAGCAGTTTGATAAGATTCTTGGTCTTAACTTCAAAGAGGCTAATTCTATGAAGCGTAGACAGGCTTGGAGAGATCATAATAAGGAAATCGCTACTCTTATCGAGGATGTAATTGCTGACAAGATGAACTCAGGTTGGAACACAGCTAATGCTCGTTTCATGGAGTATGTTGACGAGAGAAACATTGCCGAAGGAGATGCAAATGAGTTCTTCGTAGAAGATAACTCTCTTCTGACAGTTTCTAAGTTCGCAGGAAATCACCATGATCTGATTAGAAGCTCAGTAAAGCCTGGTAAGGCATTCTCTATTGATACATCATTCTATGGTGTAAAAGTTTACACAGATTTTGTACTTTTCCAGACAGGTAAAGTTGATTTTGCTGCTCTTGTAGACAAAATGTATAAGTCTATCGAAGAGAATAGATATGCTGCTCTTTACACAGCATTTATGGGAATGGACGCTTCTCTCCCAACAGATATGATTCTTCAGACAGCAGTTTCTGAGTCTACAAAGGATTCTATAATTGCTCAGATTGAAGCAGTTGCTGCTGCTACAGGTAAGGATGTTATTCTTGTTGGTACTAGATCAGCCATTCAGAAGCTTCAGGGTACTGTAAACTACAATATGTTCTCTGATTCAATGAAAGACGAGAGAAATCAGAATGGTATTCTTGGTAACTGGGAAGGTTATGAGTGCTTACCTCTTGCTCGTGTTAATAAAGCTGGCACAAGAGAGAATGTATTCTCTGCCGAAGATCAGAAAAAGATTTTCATTCTTCCTGTAGATCCAGAGTTTAAGCCAATTAAGAGAGTAAACGAAGGAGACGTTATGTACTACGAGACAGGCATGGACGGTCTGAAGAAAGATATGACTGTTGATGCAGAGGTAGTATACCAGGAAGGTATTGGTGTAGTAATTAACGAACTCTTTGGAGAGATTAAGATTACTGCCTAGTATTAGATTAGTATAAAAATATGGAGAGTGGAAATATTCTACTCTCCTATTTTTAAAGGAGAAAACGGATGAAAGTATATGAATTAGCAAAAGAACTAGGTATTACTCCAAAAGAATTAATATCTTTTTTAAGAGAGAATGGATATAAAGTATCTAGTCATATGCAGAAACTTGATGATGACGCTATTGATTTTACAAACAATAATTTTGTAAAAGTGAATAATACACCTATAGATAATAAAGCTGTAACAACATCAGAAAATGAGTCTGCAAAACCACAGCCTGTAAAAATACATAAAACATTTAACCCTAATGACGAGATTCCATGTAAAAGTGTTACTCCGTGGAAATTAACTGCGATAGGAGTTGATAAAAACACTGTATATCATTGGGAATATTTTGGGGACATTGAATATATTAAATATCGTGATTTACAGGCACTTAGAAGAACTGAATATGTAACAAAACCTAGTTTTATTATTATGGATGAAGATCTTGTAGAGCAATGGAAACGAGAACTTGGTGACAGATATAAGTATTTCAAATCTATCGATTATCCAGAAGAATATTTTGACATGGATGATGATGAGTTTAAAGATATGATTAAATCAGCACCAGAATGGCTTGGTGAAATTGTAAAGGTAACAGCAATGACTATGATTCGTGCTGAGAATTATCCGTCTATTGAGAAGATTAAAACTATTGATGACATGCTAGGAACTTGTATAAAAGAATTCATTTAAGGAGGTAATATATGCCTTCTCTTAAATACGAAGATATATACAAAAGAGCATTAACAATGATTAATGATCTCGAACTTGCAACTTATACAGAAGAAGATTTTTATAGTATTCTCTGTGAATGGTTGCATACAACTGCTTCTTTCCCATTTCTTAGAAAAAAATTTAGTGTATATTCTTTTGATGATGAAATTATGAGTATCAATTTCACATTAACAAACAGTGTAGATGATTTCTATGATTCTGAATTTGTTAAAACTATTTTAGCAAAAGGAATTATCATTAGTTATTTTCCATCAAAATTAGAGAATACAAAGAACTTAGCAACTATGATTGGTGGCAAGGAAGAAAAAAAACTTATAGATAATTATTCAAAAAATATGGAAAGGCTCACACAGTTAAAGCGTGAATGGGAACTTGAATTGTCTCGTCATACCTATTACTTTGGTGAGTATGGTGGTTCTAATGGATAAATTAGTTCCACATAAATATGGAGAATTTAAAATTTCTCAAGTTAATTACTATAAGCAGAAATTACGAAAAAAAATATTCTGGTTAGTTTTATATACAGATAAAAACACAAAAGCTGATTTTGAAAATATAGATGTTGTGGAATATCATAAAAATCTATTATTTGAAATTTCTAATTGTAATAAACTACTACTCTATCCAAAGGATTTTGTAGAAATTATTAACAGTCTTGAATGTGCATTATCTGTATTACAGTCAGAAAAATTTAATTTTAACAAATATAAAAAACTTGTGTTTGATGCTGGGGCTTTGCTTAAGAGAATGAAAGTTGGTGATGAGTAATGTCTGTATATGATTTTTATCAACGAAAAATGAAAGTTAATGGAAACTCTACTGGGAAGAATTATTCTACCCTTGGCGAAAAATTAAAATCTGATTCAGATACCCTCATGGAACTTACGTGGAATAACGATATCCAGAGTAAAATCTGTTATATCTATGACTTCTATCATGATGATCAGCCACGATTAGCAGAAGGCATGACATATGAAAATACAACTAAAACACGTATAGATGCAAAGTTTATTATCAAGTCCTATCAGTCAATGGATAAAGATCAAGTTGAATATTATATTCAATTTAAACCAACGCAGAAAACGCATTTTTCTGAAGGTGACGATCTCTACTATTTTGAAACTGATTATCGTAAAAAATATCATAATGATAATTTTATTGGCTTATTTATTGACATCCCGAATGATGAAAATATTTATGAAAAATGGATGATTCTTCGTACTGAGCCAGCAAATCAATTCCCGAAGTATTTAATTCTTAAATGCAATTATGAATTGATGTGGATTGAAAATAATGGAACAGAGAAAATTAAGCGTAGGATGTGGTCTGTTTTAAAAATGCAAAGCAGCTACAACAGTGGACTTTGGACTGACCTGCGATTTACTTCGCAGGAAAACCAAGATAAAGTATGGCTACCATTAAATCCAATTACTGAAAAGATTTGGTATACAAACGAGTCATCAAAAAACATGCGTGTGCTTGTTAGCTCTTTTACTAACAATGCAATAGCATGGCAGATCAGTAAGGTTGAAAATGCTCAACCACTTGGGGTTCAAAAATTAACTCTATATCAAGATTTCTTTGACCAACACAGAGATTATATTGAGAAAGATGCTGACGGAAATATTATTGGCATGTGGGCGAACTATTTCGATTCAGAAATTCCCCCAACAGATCCAGATACTAAACCAACTCCATCACCAGTTACAAATATCTTGGCTACGATTACTTCATCAGCATCAACAATTAAAGTTGGTGGCTCTTATCGAACACTCATTATCAAACTTTCAAATAATTCTGGTGAAAATGTTACTGATACATTTGATAGTAAATCAAATTTTGATTGGCACTTTGAAATAGATGATGAAGAATATAAAGGTATTATCAGAAATGACATTTCTTTCTACCAAATGAAAATAAAGTTTCCTGATGATTACGATTATGTTGGCAAGATTCTGACTGTTTACTGTACCATTACAAATGAGACTATTACAATTGAAAGTAATAAGTTGCAATTAGAAATAACAAATTAAAGAGGTAATATGATAGAAGATAAAATAGTATCTAAAATTGATTTGCTAAAGAAACTTCGAGCATATAGGGAAACTCCTGATGACGATAATATTGTTTACAAACAAAAAATTGAAAAGGCATTATTGTCGAATCCTTATCTGTTATATGCTCTTAATGAAAAAGATTTAGAATCCGAACTTTTTAATGATGATGGTAATATCAACTGGGAATGGAACGAAGATACAAAAAAATATGAACCGCTTGGAGAATGGGATAGATATTTTGGAAGCAATTCAAATATCCGTCCTTTTTTATTTATTCCAGATACTCAAACGGAAGTAAAACATTATATATGTTATCAAGTTGGTTTTGACGAAATTCCACGATATTCTCAAATAAATAAAAATACAGAAATAACATTTACAATATTTGTTCATGGAAAAGACCGTATGGATAAACTTACAGGCTTGCCTCGTCATGATTTAATAGCTTCTATTATACGAGAACAATTTAATTGGTCTAATATCTTTGGATTACAGACAAAATTAATCTCATCTAAAGAATCTATGACAGATAATAACTATGTAGTAAGAACATTGGTATTTCAGATTTACTATGACGTTAATGGAATTACATATAGCCCGTTTGGTGAGCAATCGTACATAAGGAATAACGAATCTTGGCAATAGGCAAGGAAGAATACTATGAGAATGATGAGCTAAAGATATATCGTGGTGAAGATTTTATAGTTCAAAAGCATATTATCTTACATCAACCTACATTGGGTGAAATATGTGATTTTTCAGAGAAAGAGTATTATTCAATGTTGTATAACTTTACAGCTACGCCACAATCTTTAAAGGTACAATTATGGGAAGGTGGAATAGATTATACTGAAATACAACCATTTCAATTATTCTATACACTGCTCTATAAAGCATTTCCAATTAAAAAAACTTCTATTATATTTGGAGATTTGGATTTTTCTAAATTTCAGGTTCGACAAAAAGAAGATGATGATTCAATTTTTTTGTATCAAGCAATTCCTACAGGGAATATCTATGAATTAATTGGTAGTAATATAAAAGGTAAAAAGTTACATCATTTTACAAGTTTAACTGATGCTGCAAAATTTGTTAATACAGATGAAGATACTTTAATAGATCAATTATCAGAAGATAATAGATTTGGCAATTATATCTTTGATGATGTATCTTTAGAACCAGTAATAATAGATGAATTTACCTATAACATGATAATTGATTATCTTTGCAAAACACATTTCATTGAAAGAGATTTTAGAATTCCAGCTAATAATTCTACTAAAATGGTGCTAATAGAAGATGCAAAAGAAGAAATGGAACGAGCAAAAAACAAAGAATATCATTCTCAATTAAAAAATATGATATCCGCTATGATCAATTCAGAAGGATTTAAATATAATCATGAACAAGTTTGGAATATGAAAATTAATGCGTTTATGGATTCGGTAAAACGCATAGGAAAAATTAAAAATGCACAATTATTGTTGCAATCTGGCTATTCTGGTTTCGGAATAAGCTTTGATGATATAGACAAAAAACAAATAGATTGGCTTGGAGAACTCGACTAGAGTTCTTTTTTTATTGCCACAAAATTATTAAGGAGGAATAAAAATGGCTAACTTTAACCCGAATGAATTAATTCTTGAGAAAATTAGAGCCGTAGAGGAATATGATCCTGCTACAATGGAGCTTACTGGTAGATACACACAGGTCGAAGATCCGTCCCTTAAAACAAGTGCCGATGGTACAGATGTTACTGATGCAATGGGTACACCAATCCAGACATTCTATCAGGCACAGAAAGGTACATTTGATTTCACTAACTCACTCTTCTCTCTTGACCTTGCTGCTTCACAGTTTGGTTCAACAAAGGCTGTAGCTTCTGATACAAAGAAGATTAAGATGCCTGTATCTGAGACGATTGCAATTGGAGCTGGTGCAACTGTAGAGCTTAAATATGTTCCAATTGGTACAAAGGGTGCAGAGGTTAAGTATGTTAAGGTTATTAATGATAATAACACATTCGGCAAGACATATACTGTATCTGCTACAAAGGGTGAAGACAAGTTCACTATTGATGCAGCTAACAGAACAATTACTCTTCCAGAGGGAACAACTGGTCGTGTATTTGTAAACTATGAGAAGGAAACAGCTACAGCAGTTCAGGTAATTAAGAGAACTGATGGTGTACCAGAGGTTAAGACACTTCTTATCCATGCAATCTTCCACGATCCATGTAATAAGAACCTTGTATATGCTGGTGTTATCCGTTGCCCAAGAGCACAGATTGATCCATCAAGCGTAGAGCTTTCTCTTAAGTCTGATGGTAAGCATCCAGCTTCTTATGTTCTTAATAAGGAGTACTGTGCTGAAGATGGTAAGCTTTTTGATATCTTAGTATCTGAGGACTAATTTTATGGGGAATGGCTGAAATATGCCATTCCTTTTTATGGAGGAATTTATGGCGTTAGAAAATAATGCAATTTGTGCAATTTGTGGTAAACCATATAGAGTTTGCCATACTTGTCAGAATATAAAATCTTTTACACCTTGGAGAACGGTTACTGATACATTACCACATTACATGATTTATTTAGCGTTGGCTGAGTATACAAATACTAAGAATAAGGCTAAAGCTAAAGAGGAATTATCCAAATGTGATTTATCTGAATTAGAAAATTTTGATTCTGATGTTAAAAGGGCTATTGATGAAATAATGGCTGAGAATAAAAAAGAAGTTACAAAAAATGTAACAAAGTCTATTTCTAAGGTAAAGAAAAATGAAAATAATATTGAATAGTAAGTTTGTAAAAATGTAATAGGGATTATACCATTTACTGCTATTCAGTATTTTAGTATAATCCCTATTTTTTACGATTTACTATATAAGATTGGAGTGAAAGGAAATTAAAGAATATAGTGATGTATTCGATTGGGAATACGAAACAGAAGACGTTAGATATATTCCAAATATGGCACAAAATTATATGTATTTAGGCTCACCTCTATCAAAGGGACAACTCGCAGATATTATTCCAGGTCAGAATAAGCGAGTTGTTTTTGTTTGGAATAAATCAAGAGAAATGAATGAACTTTACAAGCAATGGTGCAATAGTTCAAAAAATAAGGAGGATTAACCGATGAAGGAGTTTTTAGCAAGTTTAGATTGGATGACACTGCTCTCTGCTATTTGGACTGTAATTTTAGTTCCAATTGGAACACAAATTTATAAATACCTGAAAACAAAGAAACTCGATAAGTATGCTGATATTCTTATTAGAGAAGTAAAAAATGCAGTTAAATGTGTATATGAGACTGAGGTAAAGGATATAAAAGGCACATCTGATTGGACGGACGAGAAAAAGCAGGAAGTTTGCGAGATTGCAAAGGCAAAAGCTATTCAGGCTTTAAATAAATCAGTTTATGAATGTTTAAAACAGGCAAATAGCGACTTCGATGAATATTTAAATAGCTTAATTGACACGAGCTTGTACGATCTCAAACATGAAAAATAATAACTAAAGATAACAATTCAGAGACTCAAAAAGAGTCTCTTTTTTATTACAGAAAAATACGGAGGTAATTATAAATGATAGTGAATTTACACGGTGGACATAATCCCAAAGGTAAGATTGCCTGTGGCGCTGTTGGATTACTTGATGAATCTGAACAGGATCGAACCATAAAAAATAAAGTTATCTCAATTCTTAGAGCAAATGGACATACAGTGTACGATTGTACCGAAGACAATGGTACATCGCAGAGTGATGTACTTAAAAAAATTGTTGCAAAATGTAACGCTCATAAAGTAGATCTTGATGTATCTATCCACTTTAATTCAGGAGCAAACGACACAAATGGAAATGGAGCTACAACAGGTAGTGAAGTATGGATTTACAAAGACAGTTCTTCATCAAAAATAGCAGCTCAGAGAATTGTAAATAATTTGGCTTCTGTTGGATTCAAAAACAGAGGCATAAAAACAAGTACAGGATTGTACGTACTTAGAAAAACAAAATCACCTGCTTTACTTGTAGAGGTTTGTTTTGTAGATGATAAAGATGATTACAATTTATATATTAATAATGTAGATAGAATCGCCAAAGCTATTGCGGATGGAATCGTTGGTGCAACACTTTCTAGTGGAAATAGTGTTCCGTCTACACCTAATCCAGCTCCTACAACTACTAATCAGTTGTATAGGGTTAGAAAATCATGGTCTGATGTAAAATCACAGACTGGTGCTTATAAAGACATAAGTAATGCAAAAAGAGAATGTCCAAATGGATATAGTGTATTTGACTCCAATGGCAATGTTGTTTATACCAATGGAACAATTCAAGCAACAAATACTGCTCCAACTGTAACAGTTAAACCTAGTGCGCCTGCAAGTCCATCTTCTACTACAAGTAAATATTATCTCGCAAATGCAAAAGTAAGAGGTTGGCAATCTGCAATGAATAAAGGTTTTGATCTCAAAGGAAATAATAAACTTGTTGTAGATGGTAAATTTGGAGAGGCTTCACAGTCATGTGCCTCAAGTCACAATATGTCAGCTAGACAAACACATAATTGTATTACTGCAATCAATTGGCTAAGAAAAACATTACATGACACATACAGATTTACAAAATTACCAACTACAGGTAAGTGGGATGCATATCTCACAACGTGCGTAAAAGTTTTCCAGAAGAATCGTGGACTAACTCAGGATGGTTGTGTTGGACTTGTTACCACTTATTACTTGTTAAAAGGGTAAGTGTGTAACATAAAATGGATGAAATAAAAGCATTAATGAATTTAGATTTTCCAACCGTCATCTTGGGTGTATTTATTATAATCTTGGGCTTAGATAAGATAATATTTTTACTTCAGAAAGCGAAGAAAGCTTTACGTGTAAAACTTGGTTATGAAATTGATAAAGAGACTCTTGATAAAAGAATAGCCACGCTGGAAAAACATGATAACTGGCAGTATAAAGAGATAACCAAAATTTCTCAAGGAATAGATGATATTAAAAATTCTTTAATTAATAAAGAAATAAAAGACAAGGCTAAGACTGTTGCTACCCTTAGAAGTCAATTATATGATTTGCATAGTAAATTTGTTGAACAGGGATATATTGATAAATCGGGACTTAAAACTTTTACAGAATTAGGTTCTATTTATGAATCCGCAGGTGGTGATGATATCTATCACGATAAATTAAAGCCAGAAGTTTTGTCGTTACCAATTAAAGACGAATCCTAATATTTTTATTATACCATAAAATCCAGTAATTCAACTTATGAATTTTTTCCTTATTATATATGTATAGAAAAACAGATTATACACAGACTAAATACATGAAGAATGAAATAGGCAGATATAGGTATCAACAGAATATTTCAATATCAGAACTTGCGAGACGTACAGGACTATCAGCAACTGCAATATCAAATCTCGAAAACGGATATACTTCTGATATACTACTCTCTCATGCAATATCTTTATCTCATGCATTACATGTTGATTTGTACGATTTGTTTTGTATTAAAAGATAAGGAGAATTGGTATGGAAAAAACATTTTACAACGTAATCTGTGAAGAATTGGAATTATTAGGAGGTAAAGTAATTCATATTGACAAGAACTTTGGAGATATGAATGAAGTACATAATTTCGTAATAAGTAATATAGGTAAATATCCTAATGCACATTGGGAATTACGACCTATCATATTTAAAATTTAATATTAAAGGAAAGAGCAGTTTCTTCGGAAGCTGCTCTTTTGTTATGTAAGGGAGTGAAAGGAAATAGCACAAAATCCAGGAAAAATTTTTGAACAAGCTATAAAAGATTCTGTTCCAAATACATGTTGGATTTATCGTTTTAGAGATAATGCTGCATCATTTGGGAATGGAAATAATACTAGATTTGCTAGTAGTAATATTTGTGATTATCTTCTATTTGATGATGATTCAAGAACATTGTATTTACTCGAACTAAAATCAACTCAGTCAACAAGTCTACCATTATCAATGATTAGAGATAACCAGATTAAATCCTTACAAGAAGCAGGTAAACATAATCTTGTCGCAGGATTTATTTGTAATTTTAGAAATGAAAACAATGACACATTCTTTATAGAAATCGGTGATTTCGTAAAGATGAAGGAAGATATAAATAAGAAGTCATTCAATATTAGTGACTTGAAAATTAATAATGCTATTCCAATAAATAGCAAAAAGAAACGAACTAGATATACATATGACATTCAGAAGTTTGTGAATGAATCACACTTATAATCAAAAGGAGAACAATTATGACAGATGAGGAAATCCTTGATTATTTGAGAAAGCATAATTTTCGAGTACATGCCCATAATGGTGTGGATTTATTCAATGGAAGTTATCAAATTAAACATAAATTCTATGATGATGCAACAGGAACAATGACAGTTATCACACCCAATAATATATTCACTTTTGACTGGATATTGGGTGATGGTACACCTAGGAAATAAAGGAGAAAAAGAAATATGAGACTTTTAGAGTTTGTAGAAAAATATAATAACACAGCAAATACATTAAGGGGACAGCTATTAAGCACAATTAAAATCACCCCATACATTTCAATCATTAAAAAAGATGCCTATGCTCAGTTAATCGTAAATAAAACAACATTTGAGCAGGAAGCTTATGATGATAATGGTAAAACAAAATATCGTAAAACAGATAAAATCAAAGTAAATTCTGTCGCTCAGTATATACAGTTTTGTCGTGCCGCAATTGAATTATATACTGACCTTGAAATTGATGAGGATGATAAAGGCTTTATTAATGGATATGATGCACTCAAATCATCTGGATTACTTGATATTTTAATGGTTGGCTCTGATAAGGCTGATCCGCTTATTCCTATGACTGAGTTAAGTGAGTTTAAGACCATTTTAACAATGAAACAGTCAGATACTCAGTTTAATGAGACAACTACTCAGGCGTTTATTAGCAAGCAGATTGAAAGAATTTCTGATTTGGCAGATGCTACTCTCATACCACTTGTTAAAGTTATAGGTAAAAAGCTTGATGAGATTCCGAAAGAAGATTTAGAAGGAAAAATTCTTGAGTTTGCAAAGAATGGCAATTTCAAAGAAGTCTAAGTAAATTCAAATTTCCTTGGAGGATTTATATGATAAGTGGAATATTATACGGACTTTTATGCGGATGGATTCTTACATTATTCAATGTAGATGAAATTTGTATTGAAGTGTTGCAACCAATTATTCCATTTGTATTAACCACTGCACATTACTATTTTGTGTTTGGAGTTGTAGGGTTAATATACGGAATTATACATAAGGATTAAATATTTAGGCTCTATACGTGTCATAGCGTATAGGGTTTTTCTTATGGAGAGTTAAGTGATTATACACTGCTCTCCTATTTTAGTGTAAAAATAGTGAAATTATAGTGAAATTTGGGAGGTGGTTAGAATGGCAAAGATAAGCCCAGAATTAAAAAAACAATTACACGATATTGCGCAAAAACAAGCAGAAAAGATAGCAAAAGAATTTGAAGATAAAATGACTGAACATTATAGAAGTGTTCTCGATTGGTATTATGGAGAGCCATATCAGACTAATCCTCCACACTATGATAGAACAAATAATTTAAGAAATTCATATATTCCATACTTTAAATCTACTAATTCAAGTGTGATTAGTGGAATTGAAATATCTGGTGAAAGTATGAATAACTATGGTAAAAAATCAAAAATTTCTGGTGAAGATTATGTAAGCAAATTCTTTTTTAATCCATCAGGAACTTGGCATGGTGGTGATTGGCATGGTGGATATGGTGTGCCAGCTAATTTCAATGCATATAACGAAATGGTTAATTTTTATCATAACACAGTAAAAGATTTTAGAAAGAAATATGAAATATAGGAAGGAGAAGTTAAATGGTTGAAGAATTAAAACTTGCCATAAAAATTGATGATGCGACTATTGAGCAATCACTATTGAAACAGTTTGCTAATGCACAAAAAATGGCTGATAAAGTTGTTCTCGATTTTAAAAATGTAAACTTCGATGATAAACAGATTGAAGCCAAATTTAAGGAAATGCAGAAGAAGGCAGGTCAGAATCCGATTGATTTTAGCATTAGTGGTAATACACTTGATATGCTTGGTCAGATTGATAAAAGACTTACTGAGATATTCAGTATTGGAAAAGGAAAATCATTTATTGACTCCTCTTCTACTGTTGCTGATATAGGCAAGATAGAGAATAAAATAAATGAACTGGACAAGAAGTACGAAGAAGCTCAAAAAAAATTATCATCTATCGGTTCAGGTGGTATTTCTGGGAAAGATGTAAATTTAGTTGACAATAAAGAATTCCAAAAATTATCTGATAATTTTGAAAAGATCAAAGGTGAAATTGATGAGTTAAAACAAAAAATTAATACTATAGATATAGATACAGAATGGCTTAATAATTTTACGACTGGACTAGATGAGGAATTAACTGATACTCAAGCAAAATTGGATAATTTTATCAATGATTTTAATTCATCTTTTGAAAAAATTAATACTTCTACCTCTAATACATTATTTAATGAGGAATCAATTAGGATTTTTGAGAAATTACTTACAAGTATCGAATCAAGTTTATCTTCTATTAAAGGTATTTTAGTTGATGTCGGTGATGGGGAAGAGTTATCGCCATTACTCAGAGAAATCAATAATATACAAACTGCTATTGGAGGATTATCTTCAAGTTTTAGCAATCTTCATTTTAACATGAATATTGATATGGGAACAGATAATCAGATGGATGCAAAGATCCAAGAAAAAGCTGCAAAAGCCCTCAATGCTTATGAAAAACTTTTTAATGGATTAAAAATGTCTGGTTATGGTGGTGAAGTTGTCAATAATAAATTCTTTGATTTTGACATAAATAAATTTGACACAACAATTGGAAAAGTCAAAGCTTACAAAGATATAATCGAAAGATTAAGAAAAGAAGCTAAGGAATATTATGGTGGTACAGATTTATTACGAACTCAGACGGATGATAAATTGTGGCGTTCTGCTTCATCTGCTGGTGGTCAACTTACACAAGCAATAAATGAAACTGCTAAAAGCAAGACTGATAATCCGTTGACTGAATTATTTGGAAAAACCGATTTGTCTGGTGTTATTGAACAGTTAAATACCATTATTTCTAAGCTTGATGAGATTTCTGTATCTGCAAAAGGATTCACTGAGACATTTAAAAATGGTTTAAATGTAAATGCTTCTGTAGAGGAAATCGAAAAACTTACTAATAGAGTTAAAGAGTTAGAAGCTGAATTAGCAAAGATTAAAACTCCTGCTACCACTATTCCGTCTGATGACATGAAAGACGCATTTCCTAAGACCTCTGAAAACTTAGAACAGGTTGCACAATCTGAACAAAAAGTACAGCAAGAAGCTGTGGCAACTGACAAGGCACTTGATAATATCAGTTTTACTCCTAATACAGAGGGTTTTGAAGATATAATTGTCAAGTTTGGAATACTTCGTAAGCAGGCAGAACAAATTACAAAGATAGTTAAGACTACTAAGCAAACTGCCGATGGTACACCAAATATTTCGTATAAGGCAACATTGAGAAATGGTAGTTCTTATTATCTTGGTGAGAATAGTACACCACAAGTTTTAAATGCAAGTGAAACAGTATATGATGTAAAAGCAGATAACGCAAAGAAACTTGAGCGAGAAAAACAGATTTGGAACGAACTTACGACTTCTCTTGAGAGATATGCTACTATTCAGAAAAGAATTGCAAGTAATAATGCTTTGAGTACAGATAATGAGGAAGTAATAAAACTTCTTGAGCATATTCATGAATTACAGAGGAATGATATTCTTCCAACAGAGAAATTAACTGCTTCTAACGAAAAATTACAACAGATAAATCAAACTGTTACAGATTTAAAAGCGAAACTCAAAGAATCTACTCTTGATTCTTTACAAGGTTCTATTGATAAGTATCAGAAAATCTATGATCAAAGAAAAACCTATTCTTCTGATTTTACTCCAAGTGAACAATATACCAAAAATTTAACTGGGCTAAATACAGCAATTGGAAATCTCGTAGAGTATAGAAACACATTAAAAAATGTTAGTGAAGTTACCGTAGAACAAGAGGCTGAATTAAAAGGATTGGTTACGGCATGTGAAAAAGCTTCTGATTCTTTTAAGTCACTTTCTGCCTCTGAAAAAGGTGCAAGCCAGATTGCTATTGATAAATTAGTTCAGAGAATTAATAAGGATTTAGATGAGTGTACAAATTACTCTAAGGAAGCAAAACTTGGATTAAGAGCATTGCGAGACGAATTAGAGTCTGCCAATCCAAGGAATCTGAAAGAGATTACATCTGAAATCATTAATATTGAAAATGCGGAAATCAGAGCTGGTCGTGCTGGCAGAAGTTTCTTTGACACTTTAAAGAATAGTGGATTCCATCAATTAGCTGCTCAGATGGCAGGAATGTTTGGATTTTATGATGTTATTAATGTAATTAGACAAGCTGCGTCTACTGTAACAGAGTTAAATACTCAAATAACCGAACTTGCGAAGGTATCAGAACAGTCTTCATCACAGATTTACGCTGACTTTGACAGTTATGCAGATATTGCAAAGGAAGTCAGAGGTACAATTTCTGATACAATTGCAGCCACTGCGGATTGGTCAAAAAATGGATATAGTATTCCAGATGTTAAAAAATTAGCTGAAGTTTCTCAGTTATATAAGAATGTTGGTGACGGAATTGATATTAATACAGCCAACGAGTCACTTATCTCAACCTTAAAAGGTTTTCAGCTTGAAGCTGACCAAGCAGAACATATAGTAGATGTATTTAATGAGGTCAGCAATAACGAAGCTATATCAAGCGGAGGCATAGGTGAAGCCCTTCAGCGTTCAGCCGCTTCATTTAATGCTGCTTCCACCTCACTTGAAAAGTCAGTATCCCTCGTAACTGCAACGAACTCTGTACTTCAGAATCCAGAAAAAGTAGGTAACATGTGGCGTACCGTTTCGGCTCGTTTGCGAGGAAGCGAGACAGAGCTTAAAGAGATGGGCGAAGACACAGATGGTCTTGTAACTTCTACATCAAAACTGCAAGCACTTGTAAAAGGAATTACAGGTTTTGATATTATGAAGGACAAAGATACTTACAAGGATATATATGATATTGTCCTTGGTATCGGAGAAAAATGGCAAGATCTTAGCGACATTGATCGTGCTTCGCTTTTAGAGGCTTTGGCAGGTAAACAGCAAAGTAATGCCCTAGCTGCCGCCCTTAGTAATATTGATATCCTTAAGAAGAGCTACGAAGAAGCAACCAATGCTGAAGGTTCGGCTCGTAAGGAAAATGAAGAATATAGTAAATCAATCCAGGCTTCTATAGACTTAGCCAAGGCAAAACTCGAAGAACTTGCGAATGATACCTTAAATTCCAATTTCCTCAAGGGTGCAATTGATGCAGGTGGAAAATTAATTGAAGTTTTAGATGGTATTGTAAAAAGTGGTAATGCAATACCTACTTTATTAGCTGCTATTGGAGCAGGTCTTAGTTTTAAAAACATCGGTAAATGTTACGTGAGTGCGTAATTTTTCAAATCATTGTTTTGAATATGCCCACCTAACTCAAGACAACAATCAAGAGTTGGGAAGATTAGGTCTAGTCAACCTATAGATGTTTCAAAATAAATCGTAA
>JABLTO010131954.1_pt1 | contig 35622 bp, 36 predicted proteins | sample 7160091 | NCBI WGS metagenome assembly JABLTO01 (sample SAMN14651225, study PRJNA627086) | human gut metagenome | isolation source: feces | host: Homo sapiens
ATACGTGAGCCCGGAAATTAGCAGGCCGGCTACAATACAGAGAATATTTTTCAGCAGTACCGTCAGTGAAAGGGAAGCGATTAAAAGATAGCATCCCAGAAATCCGGCCATAAAAGCATAGATGGATAACAACAGGCGGAGATGCCGGTAACCAAAAAAACAGAGCATAAATGCCAAAACGACTTGTATGAGCATATAAACGGCAAAAAAATCAAACATGCACTGAGTACCTCAAATCAAAAGATTCGTTTCATTATAATAAATTTTTGAAAGGATGTAAATAAAAGGAGGGATTCCGGAAAAAATATACGGTATGAAACAGCGTAATCATCAAAAGGTATGGGTCAAAATTTTGTGTGGCTTGGGAATAGGATTAATCAATGGCTTTTTTGGATCGGGTGGTGGTGTCCTTGCAGTAGAATGCATGACACGCCTGGGAGAAAAGGAAAAGAGAGCACACGCATCGGCAATTTTGGCGATTTTGCCTCTTTCGATCGCCAGTGCTGTTATTTATTGTCTGAATGGCTATGTCCCATGGGAAACTGAGACCTGGATGCTGCTGGCCGGAGGTGCGGCCGGTGGTTTTTTAGGGGCATTGTTGCTGGATAAATTATCAGCCGGTTGGGTGAATGTACTATTTACGGTGCTGATTCTCATTTCGGGAATACGCATGCTTTTTACATAAAAGGGAGGGGAGAATTAATGTGGCATTTAATTGCGGGTGCGATATTTGGAATCATCGGCGGTATGGGAATGGGTGGAGGCGTAATTCTCATTCCCATTCTCGCCTGGTTTTTGGGTGCAACGCAGCAGGAAGCGCAGGGAATGAATTTATTGTGCTTTTTGCCGATGTCTGTTTTTGCACTGGCGGCACATATAAAAAAGAAGCATGTGAATATTCCAATGGCATTGATTTTAGCAGGAAGCGGTTTGGCAGGTTCTCTCGGTGGTGCATATCTGGCCAATATTCTGGAAAGTGCACTGCTGGGTAGATTGTTTGGCGGCTTTTTGGTAGGACTTGGCTTATGGAGGAGTTATAGGATGATAAGTACCCGGAGAACAAGAAACAGAGAAAATAATCAAAAGAAGCACAGTGCTGCGATATGATTTTTAAGGAAACGGAAAAAATATTTTCACGGATTCCGGTTGGGGCGAAGGGATTGAAAAAGCGGCAGAAACTGCGTATGATAAAAGAAAAAAAGAAAGAAGTGAAACAGGTTTATGAAATTAATTCTTGCTTCGGCTTCTCCCCGAAGAAAAGAACTGCTGCGCCATATTACTCCTGATTTTTGTGTGCAGATAGCCAATGCCGATGAACAGATAGAGGATACAGATTGCGCACATAGAGTGCAGATGCTGGCTCTGCGAAAAGCAGAGGCAATCGGTTCACAAAAGGATGCCATTGTGATTGGCGCAGATACGCTTGTATACGTGGAAGGGGAGATCTTGGGAAAACCACGGGACCGGGAAGATGCAGCGCGTATGCTTCGCCTGCTGAGCGGACGCATGCACCAGGTATATACAGGTATAGCTCTGTTATGCGGTCAACAAAGAAAAGTGTTTTTTGAAAAGACGGATGTTTATTTTACCTCCATTTCGGAAGAAGAACTGCAGAGCTACTTGAATCAGGCTCATTATTTGGATAAAGCGGGTGCCTATGCGATACAATCCGAAGCGGCAAAATTTATCTCCCGTATTGACGGATGCTATTACAATGTTATGGGATTGCCGGTGAGCAAGTTGTATGCAGCGTTGAAACAATTGAATTTTCAGGGATGAGAGCATATTTCCTCAGGTGTCCCCATAGGTATATAGTAAAAAATACGAACCTATGGGATGGATACACTTGAGGAAATTATTTTTTAAAGAGATTGGCGTGGATATGGGTTCGGCGTATACACGCATTGGTACAAAGGAACGGGGAATTGTTCTATGCGAGCCGACAGTAGTAGCAGTACAACTCGAGTCCGGTCGGCCGGCAGCGATAGGCAGAGAAGCATTGGAATTGATCAGATATGCGCCGGAACAATATAAGAGCGTATATCCTGTCAAAAATGGCTTGATAACGGATTGCTCATTGGTTTCCCAGATGACGAAAGGATTTCTGCGTAAGGCATTTGCGGGAAAGGGCGGGCTGATGCATTCCATGGCGGGTACGTTCAGCGTTCCCTGTGAATTGAGCGATCAGGATTATGCGGCTTGGGAATACTGCGCAACGATGTCGGGAATCCGAAAGGTTCGCTTTGTCGAGGAACCGCTGGCAGCTGCATTGAGTGAAGGATGGGATGTTTACCGGCCGTATGGCCGTATGGCGGTGAGCTTGGGAGCAGGTGACATTCGGGCTGCGGTGATGACATTTTCCGGCATAGCTGCTTGCGGCAGAAGGGAAGCGGGAGGTGCTTATCTGGATGGCCTGATTGCCAAATATATTTCCGACACCTATGGTTTGCAGGTGAGCAGCCTGACGGCAGAGCGGATTAAACTGGCTTTGGGAGCACAAGGCTGTGGGGAAGCGGAAATGCATATTCTGGGCAAGCCACAGGAACAGAATGGCGCGAGGGAAGTACTGCTGCATCCGGCAGAGATGGCCGGTGTGCTGCAAATGATGTATGAAGAGATTCTGGCGGTGATTCTGCAGTTGTTTTCAGAGATATCACCGGAATTGCTCAGTGATATTGCACAGGAGGGCATATTGCTGTATGGCGGCAATGCATTATTGTATGGACTACAGGCTTATTTGCAGGAAAAAACGGAGTTGCCTGTACGTATAGCCGAAAATCCGCTACAGGCAGTGGCAAAAGGTGCCTGTATCGCCGGCTATTGCGATACACATCCTCTGCAAAGCTGGATGGCGTAAAATTTAAAAATATGTTACGGATGCCCCGATGGCAAGAAAAAAGATGTATGATATAATACATTATCATATATCTTTTTTTATTGGAGAATTCGTACATGAACTTTTGGAAGAACAGGCCATTGGTTATAACGGTGATCTTGACTATTGTATTAGTCACACTGCTCATTACCACTGCAAATACCGACTCGCGGAGCGGCCCGGTCAGTATTCTGGGCGGAATACTGAAGCCGGTGCAAAGCTTTTTTTATAATATAACAGAAGAAATCGGCATGTTTTTTGAAGGAAAGGCGAGTTCTGCGGAGCTGCAGGAGCAGAATGCACAGCTGCTGGAACAAGTGACTGCTTATGAGGAGCAGCTGCGAGATTATCAGGAGCTGAAGGCTGAAAATGATCGCCTGCGGGAGCTGCTGAATTATGTGGGTGAAAAGGAATACGAAATTGTAACCGCGCGCATTATTGGTACGATGCCTGGTAACTGGTATGACGAATTTACGATCGGTGCCGGCAGCAATTCGGGAATTGAAAGCGGAATGGCAGTATATAATGCAGACGGATTAGTAGGAAAAGTTGTCTATGCCGCCGGTGGTTATGCACGGGTACTTTCTATTATGGATGATTCCAGCGGTGTGGCAGTGCTGGTAGAACGCACGCGCGATCATGCGGTGCTGCGAGCAGTGGAAGGTTCTCAAGGGCTGCTGCAGATGTATTATTTGCGGGAGGATGCAGACATTGTTCCGGGAGATAAAATCATCACCTCCGGCATCGGCGGAATTTACCCCAAAGGGGTAGAGGTGGGAGTAGTAAGCGAAGTAAGCACCAATACGGCCAGTGAGAAAGTGATTTATGTGCAAAGTACAGTGGACTTTGATCATCTGGAAGAAGTCAGTGTAGTACTGCATGTTTATGAAGGAGTAGAATGATGCGATACCTGGCATTGTTGGGGATTTCATGTATCTCCATGATACTGACGGCATGTATTTCACCTGCCATACCCATATTGGGCGCACAATTGGATTTTCTGCTGGCTGCTATGGTCTGTATGGTTTTGTTGGAAAGAACGATGACTCCCGTTTTTTATATCGCCGGGGCAGCGATATGGATGGATGCCTTTTTTGCAAAAGCTGCGGGCTTTTATGTATTGCAGTATCTGCTGAGTGGATTATGCGTCTATCTTTTTGCACGAAAGCGCAATGTGAGCATAGCGGAAATTGTATGTGTGGCAGCGGCTGCCTGGGTCTTGCGGGAATTGTTGGGCGTTAATTTCTGTTTTTTGATGGATGCACCGATCGGGTTAGGAAACAGAATTTTGCACAGTATACTTCCCGGGCTTTTGCCTCAGATATTGTTGATTTTGGGTACCTACTACGGTATGGGAAAGCTGTACAGGCATAGATTTATCTGGCCGGTTACGGCATTTGTGGATCGGAGCTGACAAAGAAATGTTTGAAAAACTGAAACATCGTTATATTGCCTGTCTATCCATAATATTTGTAATTTTTTCGCTAATGGCAATACGGCTGTATCGGCTGGTGGCGGCTGGTGAACAAAGCAGCAGCCAGAGCAGTCGGCAAGCCAGCGTTTCTGTGACCGGAAAGCGCGGCGCAATTTATGATGCCAATAACGTATTGTTGGCTTACGATCAGGAAAGCTATGAAGTAACATTTTATCGGGATCCTGCCAATAATGCTTCCAGTGATCGGGCGAATTATACAAAAATTCTTCTGGAAGCAATTGAAATAATTGAAGGCAATGGGGATTCCATCATTGATACCTTTCTGATTGTCAAAGATGAGGAAGGAAACTTTGCTTATGATATCAGCGAAGAGCTGAGCGAAGAAACGCGGAAAGAGCGTATCTCTTCCTGGTGTGCTAATATGCAGCTGGCTGACGATACAATGGAGCCGGAAGATATTTATTACGATTTGCGCAGTCGTTTTCGTATTCCTGAAGAATTGGATTACGAACAGGCTCGAAAATTGCTTTCCATATGGCAGGAGGTACAGATGAATATGTACCAATCGTATGTGAAAGTGACGATTGCTGAAAATGTCAGCCTGGAAACGGTTTATGAGCTGGAAACGCATGCTGATGCGCTTACGGGAATTGAAATTGCCGAAAGTTATACGCGTTATTATCCCAAACAGGATATTGCAGCACATGTAATCGGTTATCTGGGCAGAATTGTAGATAATACAGAGCTGGAAGAAAAGAAAGCTTTGGGATATACTGCAGAAGATTTGGTGGGAAAGGTGGGCATTGAAGCTACCATGGAATCCTACCTTTCCGGTTGCATCAATGAACGGCAGGGGAAGCGCACTTACAGCCTGAATAAGGCTGGCAGTATTGTGAAACAGACGGGGTATGAAGCGCCGACACAGGGCGACAGTGTGGTGCTGACGCTGGATATCGGGCTGCAGGAAGTGACGGAAGAAACCTTGGCAGCCAATGTGCAGAGGATTCGCAGCGAGCAGGAGCAGGAGTATGCCGAGAATAAAGGTAAATATGATAAGCTTCTGGAAGCGCGAAGTGTAAAGGAACTTTCGTTGGCGAATGCAGGCGCGGCGATTGTGATGGAAGTGGATACAGGCAATGTCTTGGCATTGGCCAGCTATCCTTCCTATGATTTGAACTTGTTTACCGGAGGGATTTTCGATGAGGATTATCGGACTTTGCTGGATCAGGAAGGTTCCCCTTTGTTTAATAATGCCATTTCATCTACTTCCACACCCGGTTCTATCTTTAAAATGGCAACAGCTGTAGCGGGGCTGATGGAAGGGGAGATCACGGTCAATTCCACAATTGTGGATACTGGCCCTTATGATAAATATGTCAAGGAAGGCAGTGATGCACCGGCCTGCTGGATCAAACCGTATTACAGCAGCCATGGACGGCAGAATGTAGTGGCGGCACTGAAAAACAGCTGTAACTATTTCTTCTTTGAGGTGGCAGACCGCCTTGGGATTGAACGCCTGACCAATTGGGTTGGCAAATTGGGCCTGACTTCCAAAACCAATATTCAGCTGACCGGTGAAGCGGTGGGATGGATTGGCGGCCCGAGCATTCTTTACGACAGTTCCCTGCCAATTGATCAGCAAAAAACTTATAAGCCACTTTTGGTATATAACAAATTAAAGACACAACTGGAAGAATTTGGAAGAGAACGCGATGTGATTTATACTGAGGATCAACTATCTACTGCGGCACTGGAGCTGATAAAATTAGTAGAGTTGCAGAAGCTCTCCATTGGCCCTGAAATTCGAGAGGTACTGAGCAATACGTTGGATATTCCGGCCAATGTTTCCCGGCAACGCGGTTGGACAAGCGAAATTATGAGCACGCTCATTGAGCTGATCTGGACCAATACGGATACAGCCACACAGGGCATCGGAGCCACGCCTACACAGCTGACGCCAATTGCCATTGCCAGGTACCTTTGTGCCATCAGCAATGGAGGAAAGGTTTATGACGCCAATATCATTGATAAAGTAGTGGATGCCAATGGGAATGTAGTGATGGAAAGCGAACCCAGCCTGGTGGAAGACCTGCAATTGCCTAAGGCTTATTCCAAAGCTATCATGGAAGGAATGGAACAGGTTGTGTCCTGGGAAAATCGAGGCACGGCAGGATCTGCTTTTGCAGGCTTTAAATATCAGAATATTTTGGCAGGTAAGACGGGAACAGCGCCTATTTCCAATATAGATTTGGAGGACAACGTCTGGTTCTGTCTGGTGGCACCAAAAGATGATCCGGAAATTGCAGTTGTAATTTTTGTGCCCAATGGGCTCAGTGACTGCAAAGTCTATGATACGGCCAAGGCGATTATTACCTATTACTTTGATCAGAAGGAAGAACAGGCGGATATTTCCTGTGGAGAAGGTGATTTATTTTATTAAATCGGAAAATCCATTGCAGGAAATTTTCAAATACTATATAATTAAATGAATAGAATTGTGAGCGTATTTGGAAAGGGGGATGTCCGGAATTGTTGACGATCAAGAGTTCGGGAGATATCCTGGAGTTTTGGGTAGAAACTGACGCGCCTTATGGGCGTGTATGGGAAACCTTGGAAGAGAAAATGCGTGCAATGCGCGGATTTTATAAAGGCTCAAAATTGCCTGCACATTTTTTGGGGAAAAAGTTTACAGAAATGCAGAAAAAGGAGATCCGCTCCTTTTTACAAAAGGAAATCGGAATTTCTGAGGTCGCTTTTTCTGATGATGAGGATATTTGCATAGCTCCGCAACCGGAAGTTCTGCCGGAGGCATCAGCTCCCAGGGACCTTTTTTTCAGAGGGACTCTGCGCAGTGGTCAAAGGTTGGAAAATGAAGGCAATATTGTGGTCATTGGCGATGTCAACGCAGGCTCTGAGCTGATTGCGGGCGGAAACATTGTAGTATTCGGAAAATTGCGGGGCCTTGCCCATGCAGGGGCATGGGGGAAAAGTGATGTGGTGATCGCGGCAAATAGCCTGATGCCACAGCAGGTGCGCATTGGTGGAAAAATTGCGATCATTCCGCAGGGCAGGGAAATTGAAGGGCCTGAGATTGTGCGTATCCAAGACGGGAAAATTATAGTTGATTTTGTGGGATAAATTTAGTGGAGGGACAGAGCAATATGCAGAATGTAATCGTAATTACATCCGGTAAAGGCGGAGTAGGGAAAACGACAACTTCCGCCAACATCGGTGTGGGACTGGTACGGGAAGGAAAAAGAGTGGCACTGGTGGATACGGATATCGGCCTGCGCAACCTGGATGTAGTATTGGGATTGGAAAACAGAATCGTATATGACCTGGTTGATGTAGTGGAAGGAACCTGCCGGTTAAAACAGGCGTTGATTAAGGACAAACGTTATGATGGATTGTATCTGTTGCCTGCCGCGCAAACGAGGGACAAGATGGCTGTTTCTCCTGAACAGATGAAGCCCCTGATTGAAGAACTGGAAAAGGAATTTGATTATGTTATCATCGATTGCCCTGCCGGTATTGAACAGGGATTTCAGAACGCCATTGCCGGTGCAAAAAGTGCGATTGTGGTGACAGTACCGGAAGTATCTTCGGTGCGGGATGCCGACCGTATTATCGGTTTGCTATCAGCTGGTGAAGTTGATGATGTCAAATTACTGGTCAATCGTATGCGACCGGATTTGGCAAAAAAAGGCGATATGCTTTCTATCGACGACGTAATCGAAATTTTAGGGGTCGATTTGATCGGAGTGATTCCAGAGGACGAGATGATTTTCCGGGCAAGCAACCTGGGAGAACCAGCCGTCGGGGATGAAAAATCTAAAGCGGGAGCCGCTTATCGTGCAACAGTCAAGCGCATTTTAGGCGAAGAAATTCCCATAGGCGTTTATGAAGAAAAAGAAAGCTTTTTCAAAAAGTTTAAAAAGCTGTTTGGCAATTGAAGGATGAATGATGCTGGTCATGCATCAGAAGGAGCAACAAAATGGGTCTTTTTAGCAGGAACAAGACAAAGAGCAGTTCGGTCGCCAAGGACAGGCTGAAGCTTGTACTCATTTACGATAGAGCGGGTACTTCATCCAATAACGCCATGATCGAAATGATGAAAAGGGATATTTTGAAAGTGATCCAGGAATATATCGAGATCGATGAAGAGGAATTCGAACTGGATATTAAAAATTCCAATATCGGCGGAGAAGGAACCACCTCGGAAATTGTGGCAAATATTCCTATCAAGCGCGTGAAGAAAATGTCAAGAAACAGATATTGAGTCAGAAAAAAGTGCCGGCAGGTATTACTGCCGGCATTCTGTTCAATGGGAGGAAAGGAGGCTTTATGGAATTTTCAAAAAATAAGCTGAGTAAGCGAATCGATTGGGTTACCGTTGCCTTGACTTTAGGCTTGGCTGTGTTTGGGGTAATTTGCATTGCCAGCGCCACTTCCGTCGGTTTTGAAGAAGGGCAATCGCTGATGGCCTATATTGGCTCACTTTTTTCGGGAAATGCATTACGACAGTTGATCTTTTTGATCATCTCCATTGGCCTGGCTGTAGGCGCCATGTTTTTGGATTACAATAACATCCGGGATTTTGTTAACTATATTTTCTGGGGTGCGGTTGGCATATTGGCCATTGTGCTGATCTTCGGCTCCAGGCAGCGAGGCATGACAGGTTGGTTCTATTTGCCGGGGTTGAATGTAGGGATTCAGCCCGGAGAGTTTTGCAAGGTTGCGGCCATTATCGTATTTGCCAAAGAATTTGCACATAGAACAGAGGGAAGAACCATCGGGATCACTCGTTTTCGCGAATTGTGGCCGGTGTTATGGAAATGTGGGTTGTTGGCAGGATTGGTTGTTTTACAACCGGATTTTGGAACGGCCATGATTTATATAGCAATAGCTATGGCGCTGCTCTTCATGGCAAAAACCAGCTTTAAGGTGTTGGGGCCGTTAATGGGAGGAGGATTGGCTTGCCTGCCTCTGTTATGGCTGTTACTGACACCCGATCAGAAAAACCGTGTTTACGTATTCCTGGATCCGACTCTGGACCCGGAAGGCGCAGGCTATAATGTGCTGAGAGCAAAGGCAGTCAGCAGCTCGGGCGGTATGTGGGGCAAAGGGCTTTTCTCGACCGATTTGTTGACGCAACGCACGAATTATTTGCCGGAAGAACATACGGATTTTATTTTTTCTTCCACATGTGAAGCAATTGGTTTTTTTGGCGCCTTTTTGTTGGTTGCATTTTATGTTCTGTTGATTGTGCGCCTTTTTCGACTATCGATGCGGGCAAAAGATGATTTTGGTGCTTATCTGATTTTGGGCGTGGCATTTATGCTGCTTTTCCACTTTATAGAAAATGTAGGTATGAATATAGGTATAATGCCGGTAACAGGCATTCCGTTGCCGTTGATCAGTTATGGCGGATCTAATTTGATGACGACCATGGTCGCAATCGGCTTGGCATTGAATGTAGATATGCGGCGCGGGCGTAATAATAAATTGAATTTGGAACTGTGAAATATTTTGCATGGTGCGGCAATATACATAAGTGAGCAGAAAATCTGCACTATGTTGGGAGGAACCGAGCCATGCAGAAACAGTATCACGGAAATTCGTCGGAAAACGGCACTTTTCATGCCTCTACCAGGCGCTCTCATTATGCACGCGTCGCAGCTTCAGCCAATCGGGAAGAGCGGGAAAGAGAACGGAAACAGGTGTTGGAAGAAAGGGAACGCTGGAAAGCCTTTTTTAAAAAAGCAGAATTGATCCCGATTCATTATCGCAAATTGCTTTCTCGCACAGCCGTATGTTTGATTCTTGCTTTGGGGATTTTAGGGATTAAAGTTATGGATTCTCAAGTTGCAGAGCAATTTTCGGGAGAAATTGCTTCGACGGTGAATGGAGAGCAGAGCAAGGAAGAATTGGGGCGTCTGCAATTTGTCAATGGAGAAGGTGATTTTTCCTATAGTCTGCCATTAGAGGGAGAAGTTGTAGAATCTTTTGCCGAAAGTGAAAGGAACGTTTCGATTAAAAGCACCGAACAGGCGGAAGTAAAGTCTATCCTTTCGGGAACGGTAGTTAAGACCTCTGCGGATAGCGTAGTAATTAACAATGTAAATGGAACACAGACAACTTATACAGGCTTGGTACCCGGTGTTTTGGCCGGAGATATCGTAGAAAGCGCTCAGGTAATAGGGGTGTTGAGCGAAGAAGTGCTCTGCCTGGAGACGGTGAGCGGTATTGGTTATCTGGACTCTCTGGATGCCGAACAGCTGGAACAGGCGTCTGCACAAATTGAAAGCTGAATTTCTTGGGAAAAAATGGTCGGTCAGCCTGCTGTTTTTTCCCTTGCTTATATGGATGTGTCTGCGAAATGGCGGCATAGAAACCGCAGCATTTCTGTTGGTATTGGTACTGCACGAAAGTGGACATATGCTGGCGGCACAAGCTTTTGGCATTGAGATCGAGGAACTTCAACTATTGCCATTTGGTTGTGCGGCCAAAGCGCCCGGAATTTCTTATGGCAACAGCCGCGCAGAAATTCTGACGGCTGCGGCCGGGCCGGGTGTCAATCTGCTGGCTGCTGCTGTGGTGCTGCTGATACAGCAGGAACAGACTTCTGTATTTCTGCAGAGCTTTAGTAAATATCATATCGGGATGGCAGCGGTAAATTTACTGCCCGTACTTCCCATGGATGGCGGGCGGATCTTTTGCGCAGCTCTCAGCCTGCTCGTAGGAGAATGTCGAGCGACAGGGATCACTTCTGTATTGGGAATGTTGATCGGTGCTTTTATTCTGGCGGCCGGTGGATTTTTGCTGACAAGGGGAGACGGCAATCTGACTCTGATACTGTTTGGCATTTTTATGCTGGGAGCTTCCCGGAATTATTATCAAGCTGCTGCGCAGAGCAACATTCAAAAACTGCTGGCGCGGAAGGGACAGATCGGTAAAAGTGGTGTTGCCAGAGTACACGCTGTTGCGCTGAATCGGGAAAAGACGTTAGGGCGGGCATTAACCCAGCTGAATCAACGGGCCTATAATCTGGTGTATGTACTGGATGATGCATTGCACCCGGTCGGTGTGTTGGATGAACAGACGCTGTCTGACTTGGCAGTGCGTTACGGTACCTCTGCCAGGTTCTCTGACATTCCCTTGACAGAGCGGCCAGATAGGGAAACGCCTCAAAGATTGACCACCTGCAGTGAAACTGCTATAATAAAAAAATAATGTATTGCGCATTAAAAAATGAGAAGAGGAGTAAACTTCCTTGATTGATACGGCAAAGCTCGATCGAATCCTTCCCCTGGTGGAAAAACCGGGCAGATATATTGGCAGAGAACTGGGGAGTGTAAAAAAATCTACGGAACTTCCGATTCGTTTTCTTTTTGCTTTTCCTGATGTTTATGAGGTTGGAATGTCCCATCTGGGCAGCATTATTCTCTATCATATGACAAATGCCCGCCCGGATACTTATGCAGAGCGGGCATATGCACCTTTTCCGGATATGCAGGCACAAATGAAACGGGTCGGAATTCCCCTGTATTCTCTGGAAACATATACGGAGGCCAGCGCATTTGATATCATCGGGTTTAACCTTTCTTATGAAATGTGCTACACTACGGTACTTTCCATGTTGGAATTGTCAGGAATTCCCCTTTTGGCTTCAGAGCGCAGCGATGGCCCTATCATTATGGCCGGAGGTACCTGCACGTATAATCCTGAGCCGTTGGCAGATTTTATCGATCTGTTTGTCATAGGAGAAGGAGAAGAAGTCAATAACGAACTGCTGGATTTATATGCAGAACACAAAAAGAGAGGATTGAATAAGCAGGCCTATCTGCGGGATGCAGCGGCAATTCCGGGCGTTTATGTTCCTTCGCTGGTGGAAGTGAAGTATCATGAAGATGGCACGGTAGCTGCTGTACAGGGGGAACATCTGCCGATTATGAAGCGCTTCCTGACAGATATGGACAAAGCTTATTATCCTGAACGGCTGATTGTCCCCAATATAGAAATCGTGCACGATAGAGTGGTGCTTGAAATTTTCCGTGGCTGCACCAGAGGCTGCCGCTTTTGTCAGGCTGGTTTCATTTACAGGCCGGTGCGCGAAAAATCTTTGGAGACCTTGATGGCACAGGCCCATCAGTTGATTGCACAGACGGGATATGATGAACTTTCTCTCTCTTCCCTCAGCTCCGGGGATTACAGCTGCATTGAACAACTTTCTATGCGGCTTTTGGATGAACTGAAGGAAAAGCATGTCAGCCCTTCGCTGCCTTCTTTGCGGGTAGATTCTTTCCAAAAGGAATACGCGCAGAAAATGCAGAATGCCCGGAAATCCGGCTTTACATTTGCACCGGAAGCGGGGAGTCAGCGGCTGCGGGATGTCATCAATAAAAATGTGACGGAAGAAGATATTCTGCGCGGTGTAGGCTATGCCTTTGAAAGTGGCGCCAGTACGGTCAAGCTGTATTTCATGATTGGCTTGCCTACCGAAACGGTAGAGGATCTGGATGCTATGGTAGAACTGGTGGGCAAAATCCGTGAGACATACTATCAATTGCCGAAAGAGCAGCGCAATGGTTCGTTGAAAATCAATGTCAGCGCAGCATCTTTTGTTCCCAAACCGTTTACGCCTTTTCAGTGGGAGCCTCAGAATACAAGGGATGAGTTGATGGAAAAGCAAAACTATCTGAAGGAAAAATTCAGAGCCTTAAAAGGGGTGCGTTTTGCTTATCATGATACGCCGCTCAGTTTTTTGGAGGCAGTATTTGCCAGAGGTGATCGGAAACTGGGTAAGGTATTGCTATATGCGCGGCAAGCAGGCGCACAATTCGACAGCTGGCAGGATTGTTTTGAATTGGAAAGATATACGCAGGCTTTTGAGAAAGCAGGAATTGACCCGGCTTTCTATGCCTATCGCCGGCGGGACGTACAGGAACTGCTGCCCTGGGATCATATTCAGTGTGGTGTAACCAAGGAATATATGATGCGAGAATTGCGGCGCGCGCAAGCCGGGAAGACAACACCGGATTGCAGACAGGGGTGCCTGCGCTGCGGTTTTGAGGGGGTGTGCAGCAAGAAATGAGAATCTGTGTAAAATTTTCCCGGGAAGGGTTCAGCAAATATCTGGCACATCTGGATATGCAGAGGCTGTTTGTCCGCGCAATCAAGCGTGCTGAAATTCCGGCAAAATATTCATCGGGATTTAACCCACATATGAATATTTCTTTTGCGTATCCATTGGGTGTGGGGATTGAAACACGAGGAGATTATTTTGAATTCTTTACAACTGAGGAAATTGACGTAGCAGCTGCCGAACAGGCGTTGCGAGCGCAAATGCCGGAAGGATTTGATATTGTGGCGATGGGAGAACTTCCGGAGGAAAGCGGAAAGCTGATGGCTCTGACCCGGCAGGCAGAATATCGGCTGGAAGAAATAAGCCCGCAGTTTATAGAATGGATGCAGGGTTTCCTGAAGAAACAAAGTTATTGTATCACACGGGAGAGAAAGGGGAAAATCCGGCAAGTGGATATTCGCCCTTTAGTACAGTCATGTGATTTTTTAGGAGATAAGAGCCTGCGCCTGCAGGTAGAGCATTCCGGCAGTGCCGCTTTGAACCCGACGTTGTTATTGAAAGCGGCTTCGGAAGAATGCAGCAGTGAAATGCAGGCGCGTATTATACGCTTGGAATTATATACGGCGGGAAATAACGGTATGGTGCCGTTACAGGCGTTGTTTGCGTAAGAAAGGTTGGTCAGCAAAAAAAGTATGCGGAAAGATATCATTGCAGATGTCACCCCACATGAAGCACGCGTAGCGCTCCTGGAGGATGGTGAACTTGCCGAAATACAGGTAGAACTGCGCGGAAACGAGAGGTTGGTTGGAAATATTTATAAAGGCAGAGTGGCAAATGTGTTGCCGGGAATGCAGGCAGCATTTGTGGATGTAGGGCTGGATAAAAATGCCTTTTTATATGTAGGGGATATTCTGGCAGATAAGAGCGACTTTGATTTTGATAATGCTATCGGTACTGTAGATAAAGAATTAAAAGATGTTAATATTAAAGATGTCCTGAAAAAAGGTCAGGAAATCATGGTGCAGGTGCTGAAACAGCCTGGCGGAACCAAGGGTGCCCGGATTACCACGCATATTACACTGCCTGGGCGTACGGTTGTACTGATGCCCACGGTTGATCATGTGGGCGTTTCGCGCAAAATTGAGAATGAAAAAGAACGTGAGCGGCTGAAAAACATCATGATGTCTTATAAACCGGAGGGAATGGGAATCATTGTGCGTACAGCTGCGGCAGGGTGTACACCGGAAGAATTGGAACGCGATATTCATTTTCTGGTGCGGTTATGGGATCGCATTCAGAGAAAAGGTAATTTACTGTCGGCACCGCGGCTGATTCATGCAGAAGAAACTTTGATGTTCCGTACAGCGAGGGACATGTTTACCGCCGAGGTCGATAGTTTTGTCATTAATGATAGGGAATGCTATGAAAAAGTATTGACTGTAGCGGAAATCACCCAGCCCGAAATTGCCGATCGCATTCAATTGTATCAGGATCAGATGAACATCTTCGATGCTTATAACATAGAAAATAAGATTGACAAGATTTTCAGCCGCAAAGTTTGGCTGGATAATGGCGCGTATTTGGTAATTGACGAGGCCGAGGCACTGACGGCGATAGACGTCAATACGGGAAAATATATCGGAGAAGACGATCTGCAGGAGACGATTCTCAATGCCAATTTGGAAGCGGCAAAAAAGATTGCTCAGCAGTTGCGTCTGCGGGATATCGGCGGTATTATCATTATCGATTTTATTGACATGGAAGATAAAAAGAATGAAGATCTGGTAGTGGAAACGCTGCGGGAAGCTCTGAAAAACGATCGGACTAAAACCAATGTGATTGGTTTTACCGGATTGGGGCTGGTAGAGATGACGCGCAAAAAAGTGCGCCGCCGTGTTTCTGCGTTGTTGCAGATGCCTTGTGCAGATTGCGGAGCCAGCGGCAGGGTAATGGCCCCGGCAGCGATAGCTATTCGCATTCGCAGAGAGGTGAATCGACTGGTACTCAGCATGGAAGCGGATAAATATTTGGTAGAAGCTTCGCCGGAAACCGTCCGCTATATTGAAGACTGCAACGATCGGGGAATTCCGATTTTACAGACCTATAAGGGAAAGACTTTTTATATCAGCGCAAATAAGAAAATTGGCAAGCAGTCTTGTAGAGTCTCTGTCTATACAGAAGCAATGCGAAAAGAGGAAGGACTGCGTGATTCCCGACTGTTTTTCTGAGTTTTCGGATAAAAGCGCATAAGAAAGCGGAAAAATCGCGTATAATACTATTGTATCCATGATTTTTTTATGGTAGAATGTAATCGAAACAGTATACTCTTTGAAAAGAGTGGGTAGCCCCCACTCTTTGATTTTGTATAGGATTTGCATGATTTTCAAAAGTGTATGAAGCCGGAGGTAAACTCTATTGTCTAAAAAAATCGAAGAATCTGTAATGCAATTGGTTGCTCCCGCTGCTGCACAGCTGGGATATGAAGTGGTAGATGTGGAATATGTGAAGAAAAAAAATGAGGATTCCGAATTAATCATTTATATCGACCGCGAGGGAGGTGTGGATTTGGATGATTGCGAGGCCTGCAGCATTGCCATCGATCCGTTGATTGATGCAGCAGATCCGATAGAGGAATCTTATATTTTGTGTGTTTCATCTCCCGGAATTGACCGACCGTTAAAACGCCCGCGGGATTTTGAAAAGCATATGGGAGAAGCGGTGGATGTCAAGTTGTATGAAAAACTGAATGGGGAAAAAGAATTTGTTGCGGTTTTGCGCGGATATGATCAGGGAAAAATTTCTCTGGATATTGGCGAGGATGAATTATTGGAGCTGGAAGGGGCAAAGATTGCACTGATTCGGCCGCATATTGATTTTTAAGGAGTGAAAAAGCATGAACGCTGAATTTATAAATGCATTGAATGAATTGGAACAGGAAAAGGGAATTGAAAAGGAAGTGCTGTTGGATGCAATCCGTACAGCTCTGGTTTCGGCTTATAAGCGGGATTTCGGTATGTCGCAGAATGCACGCGTAGATATTGATGATACGACCGGAGTCATTAAAGTCTTTGCTGAAAAAACAGTAGTGGATGACGTGTTCGATGAGACGTTTGAAATCAGCCTGGAAGATGCGCGCAAAATCAATATGGCGTATGAATTGGGAGATATTGTTGAAGAAGAAGTGACGCCCAGATCGTTTGGTCGTATTGCGGCGCAGATGGCAAAGCAGGTGGTTGTGCAGCGCATCCGGGAAGCGGAGCGCGGCGTAATTTACGACCGCTTTATCGAGAAAGAGAACGAATTGATGACCGGAATTGTCCTGCGGCAGGAGCGCGGCAGTTATTATCTGGATTTGGGTAATGCAGAAGGAATTTTGCCTGCCAAAGAGGTGATTCCCGGCGAACAATATGAAACGAACATGCGTATCAAAGTATATGTTTTGGAAGTAAAGAATTCCAGCAAGGGTTCGCAGATCATTGTTTCGCGCTCCCATCCGGGGCTGATTAAACGGTTGTTTGAATTGGAAGTTCCGGAGATCAGCCAAAATGTAGTTACAATTAAGAGTATTGCCCGCGAAGCAGGTAAGCGGAGCAAAATTGCCGTTTATGCGGAAGAAAAAAATATCGATGCGGTAGGTGCTTGCGTTGGCGCCAGAGGAAATCGTATCAACCGTGTGGTAGAGGAACTCAACGGAGAGCGCATTGATGTCATCCCCTGGAGCGCAGAACCTGCTGAGTTCATTGCAAATGCATTGCGCCCTGCACAAGTGCTGATGACAAGGGTCAATGAAGAACAGAAATCTGCAGAGGCAATTGTGGCAGATAATCAGCTTTCCCTGGCAATTGGCAGGGAAGGGCAGAATGCTCGCCTGGCAGCGAAACTGACCGGCTTCAAAATTGATATTAAGTGCCGTTCACAGGTGGTAGACGATGTATTTGAATCCTATGCGGCGCAGGAGGAAGAAGCAGCGAAGCATAAGGAGCAGGTGGAGCAGCAGTAAAAAATCGGAGAGAGTGTGATAGGGATTGAAACAGAAAAAAGTACCGGTGCGCATGTGCGTCGCCTGCAGACAGGGCAGGCCCAAGCGCGAATTGATTCGGGTTGTGAAAAATAAAGAAGGCGTAGTCAGCGTGGATACTACGGGAAAAGCGCAGGGAAGAGGGGCGTATCTTTGCCCGGATATAGCTTGCCTGGAAAAAGCTTACAAAATCAAGGCGCTGAATCGGGCGCTGGAATGTGATTTTACTGAAGAAATGCTGCAAGAGGCAAAGCGGGTGATTCTGCGCCGTGAAATTGAAAAATGATTTTTATACCATGCTGGGATTTGCGGCACGAGCACAAGCGTGTGTCAGTGGATATACGGCAGTAGAGAAAGGAATTCGCAAAAAGAATATTTTACTGGTAATATTGGATGAAGAAATTTCCGGCAACAGTCTGGAAAAAGTAACAACAATGTGCAAAACGTTTGGAATACCTTGGATAATGGCAGGGCCGCCTGGCGAACCGGGGATGCGTATCGGGAAACCGGCTGCAAAAATGATTGGCATTACCAGGCAAATGTTTGCCGGACGTATGCTGCAGTTGACTCAACAAAACGCAGAGAGGACGGAGGTTGAAGATTGAGTAAGTTTAATATACTGGAATTCAATAAAAATATGAAGATTCACCTAAAAGGGGCGGTGGAAAAAGCAGAGCAGAAAAGCGCACAGGCAAAACAGCGCTTGAGAGAGGCCAGACAGCTGGAAACGGAAGTATTGAAGCGTCTGGAAGAAAAACAGAATCGTGCTTCTGCGAAAGAAGATATAGATGAAACCAAGGGAATCGTTGAAGAAAAGCCAACAGTTTCGATTGCCTCAGAACCTCCTGAAGTGCAGGAAAAGCCAGCTGCAGAAATAGCACAACAACAGGTAAAAGTATCTGAACAGTCGCAACCACAACAGGTTTCTACCAATAAAGTAAAAGAAGAATTGGAAGGGCAGCCTGAAAAACAGGTAAAAGAAGAAAAAGAGAATATGAAGAAAGCCGTCGGGGAAAATACGGAGAAGAAAGCAGTTACTGCACAGAAAAAACAATCGGAACAGCCGAAAAAAGCAGAAGCAAAGTCGGATTTCAGCGTATATATGCCGGATCTCAGCGCGTTTAAGCCAAAGATCCGGGTAGTACGCAGTGCGAAAGACGAAGAAGAAGAACAGAAAAAAAGAGAGGAAAAGCAGCGTCAGGAGCGAGAGCGTGCGGCAGCAGCCAGTGCAAATAACAGGCAGCAGCGGCAGCCTGCAGAACGCAAAAATGAGCGACGCAGCAATGCAGGCCAGGCTGGGGGATTCCAGCAGCGGCGGCCGGCGGCAGGAAGTCAATCGTATCAGAAAGATGCTGGTTTTGGAAAGTTTGATAAGGATGAGGCTCCTGCAGCGACTCCGTCCTCTCGTCGCCCGACTACAAAAAGTAAAAATAATGTTTTTGTAGCGCCTCAGGTACGGGATCGCCATAGCGCAAACAATCATGATCAGAAACGGAGAGTATCCGAGGAAGAATTGGCAGCAAAGCGCCGTCGCAATGCAATGAAGGAAAAAGTCATCATGAGTGGGGATGACGAATTTGTGCGGGGTGCAAGAAAGAATAAGCGTAAGGATAACCGCAAGGGAACACCGGTCATAGAGCCGATCAAGATCGAAAGCGCGGTCATCACCGGCGATATGGTTTCCATAAAAGTGTTGGCTGAGAAAATCGGCAAACCGGCAGCAGAAATTATTAAAAAGCTGTTTATGCTTGGAAATATCTGCACAATCAACTCGGAAATCGATTATGATACTGCAGCGTTAATTGCGGATGATTATGGTATTACGCTGGAGCAAAAGAAGGAACAGACGGCAGAAGAGACGTTGATTGCAGGCTTTGAGGAAGGCGAAGAAGCAGAGGAAAATCTGCAGGAGCGCCCGCCGGTTGTAACGGTGATGGGGCATGTTGACCATGGTAAAACATCGTTGCTGGATGCTATTCGCAAAACCAAGGTACAGCAGGGAGAAGCCGGCGGTATTACGCAGCATATTGGTGCATACACGGTAGAAGCCAAGGGGAAACCCATTACTTTCCTGGATACACCCGGCCACGCAGCCTTTACTGCTATGCGTGCCAGAGGTGCACAGGCAACCGATATTGCAGTATTGGTAGTTGCTGCTGATGATGGTGTTATGCCGCAAACGGTGGAAGCGATTAATCATGCAAAATCAGCAGGTGTGCCGATTATTATTGCAATCAATAAAATGGATAAACCGGCAGCAAACCCGGAGCGCGTGAAACAGGAATTGACAGAATATGGTCTGGTTTCGGAAGAATGGGGCGGCGATACGATCATGGTGCCGGTATCGGCAATCACCGGAGAAGGCATTGATACATTGCTGGAAATGATTCTGCTGGTAGCGGATGTGGAAGAATTGAAAGCCAACCCTAACCGTATGGCTAAGGGTGTTATCATTGAGGCACGATTGGATCGAGGCAGAGGTCCGGTGGCAACGGTATTGGTACAGAACGGTACGCTCAGAGTACAGGATACCATTGTGGCGGGAATGACTTATGGTCGTGTGCGTGCAATGTATGATGATAGCGGTCTGGCGGTTAAGGAAGCCGGTCCTTCTGTCCCGGTAGAAGTAATTGGTTTTTCTGATGTGCCGGCAGCAGGAGATATCATCTATGCGGTAGAGCAGGATAAACTTTCCAAACAGGTTGTAGAAGAGAGAAAAGACCGCCTGAAAGCAGAAAAACTCAAGAATATGTCGCGCGTCTCGCTGGATGATTTGTTCTCCAAGATTGCGGAAGGACAGATGAAGGATTTGAATGTCATCGTCAAGGCGGACGTACAGGGATCGGTAGAAGCCTTGAAACAGTCTCTGGAAAAACTTTCTAACGATGAAGTGCGTGTGCGCGTGATTCATGGTGCGGCAGGCGCAATCAGTGAATCGGATATTCTGCTGGCCTCGACCAGTAATGCGATTGTAATTGGATTTAATGTTCGCCCTGATGCGGCTGTAATGGCGGCAGCAGAGCGGGAAAACGTAGATGTACGTTTATATCGTATTATTTACAATGCAATTGAAGATGTCGAAAAAGCAATGAAAGGTATGCTGGCACCTGAATTCAAGGAAGAAGTGCTGGGGCATGCGACAGTGCGGCAGACTTTCAAAGTTTCTTCTGTGGGCACAATCGCCGGAAGCTATGTGACCGATGGCAAGATTGTACGCAATGCAGAGGTTCGGCTGGTGCGTAACGGTATTGTAATTTACGAAGGCAGGCTTTCTTCCCTGAAGCGCTTTAAGGATGATGCCAGAGAGGTTGCTTCCGGGTATGAATGCGGTATTACTTTGGAAAACTATAATGATATCAAGGAAGAGGATGTCATTGAAGCATTCCAGGTTGTAGAGATACAAAAATAAATATAACAGGAGAATATTTACATGAGTCAGAGAAGAACCGCCAAAATTGACGGGGAATTGCAAAGGCTCCTGGGAGAAATATTTCTGACGGAAATCAAAGACCCCCGTTTCAGTAAAATGGCGGGGGTTATGCGGGTAACAACAACGCAGGATCTCAAGTATGCAAAGGTGTATATCAGCATCTATGATACGCCTGCAAAAGTGGAATCCACGATGGAAGCACTCAGGAGTGCAGAACCTTTTATCAGAGCAAAGCTCAATGAAAAAATCAGACTGCGCAGGATTCCGAATCTGGAGTTTGTGCACGATACTTCGATTGCCTACAGCATTGAGATATCAAAGCTCATTGATGAGGTTACGGCAAAGGACAGAGAACATGCAAGAAATAGAGAAGAAAATCAGGAATGAGCAGGATTTTTTGATCCTTGGCCATATCAGCCCCGATGGGGATACGATAGGCAGTGGTATGGCGCTTTTGCTGGCCCTTCAGGGGCTGGGCAAAAGCGCCATATTTGCGGTGGACGGAAAATTGCCTGAGAAGATGGCTTTTCTTTCGGATTACGCAAAAGTATATTCGTTTGCGGAGGTTCCCAAACGGCAGTATGGCTGTGTGATTGCGGTAGATGTCTCTGACCGGGAGCGAATGGGAAAATGTCAGGCACTGTTTGATGCATCTCCTAATACGATTGTCATCGATCATCATGGCACAAACCCGGGTTTTGGAGACAGTAATCATATTGAAACGGTGGGCGCGACCGGGCTGTTGATTTATCGCCTGTTGCAGCAATTACAGGTTCCGCTGACCAAGCAGATGGCGGATCTGCTCTATCTGGCAATCTGTACGGATACGGGAAATTTTTCTTACTCCAATACGGATGCGGAGATCCTTCATATGGCAGCAGTGCTGCGGGAGGCAGGAGCAGATATTCCGTTGATCATTGAAAATATTTATAAGGCGCGTTCCCTGGGCGCGACCAGATTGATCGGGCGTTCCTTGGAGCATCTGATTTTGGCGGAGGAGGGAAAAATAGCGCTCTCATATATCCTCCAGGAAGATTTTCGAGAACTCGGTGCATTGGTGGAAGACACGGAGGAACTGATTAATTATACACGGGAAATCAAAAGTGTGGAAATTGCCATTTTCTTGCGGCAAAGCGAAGAGGAACAATTTAAAATCAGTTTCCGCAGTAAAAATTATGCAGATGTGGCGGCGCTTGCTTCTGAATTTGAAGGCGGAGGTCATGTTCATGCCTCTGGGGGGAAAATACAGGCTCCTTTGCAGGTGGCTATTGCCCGGCTGCTGGAAGCGGCGGCAAAAAAATTATGAATGGAATCATCAATGTACTAAAACCGCCTGCCATGTCTTCCAATGGTGTGACGGTTTATTTAAAAAAACTGCTCAGCGAAAAACGCGTGGGGCATGCAGGAACGTTGGATCCTGGTGCGGCAGGCGTATTAGTAGTGCTTTTGGGGCGTGCGACGCGGTTGTCGGATTACCTCATGGGGCATGACAAAATTTATCTGGCAGAGATGCATTTTGGTTGTACGACAGATACTCTGGACAGTTATGGAATGGTACGTGAAAAGCGTGCACCTGCACAGAAGATTACGATAGAAGAAGTGCGTCGTGCTTGTGCTGCTTTCGTTGGGCAAATTACGCAGATTCCGCCTGCCTATTCTGCAATTAAAGTGAATGGGAAAAAATCATATGAATTGGCGCGCAAAGGCATAAATATTCCCAAACCACCACGGAAAGTGCAGATTTATGCCATAGAAGTGTTGGAACAGACGGGTGCTTTACAATTTTTGCTGCGTATTCACTGCTCGAAAGGAACGTATGTACGAACCCTGGTGGAAGATATTGCCGCTTCTATGGGAGAACTGGCTTACACTTCGTTGCTGGTGCGGGAGCGGTCTGGTGATTATGATATTCAGCATGCCTATACTCTAGATGAGGTGGCAGAAATGGTGCAGGCAGGGGATACTTCTTTTTGTATTTCCCCTGAGCAGGCAGTGGCTCAACTGTCAGCAGTACATTTGGGAGAAGAGCAGCGGTTTGCCATAGAGCATGGACAGGTTTTGACGGCAGCGCACCCCATGCCCTCAGGCCAGTTTGCCCTGTATTGCGGCAATACGTTTTACGGCATTGGAGTGGAAGAGGATGGGCGCCCTAAATTGAAAATACCGCTTTATTAAGGAAAATATATGCAGATTGTAACTGAAAATACTATATTTCAAATGCATACTGTTGTGGCTTTGGGAACGTTCGATGGGCTGCATCATGCGCATTGCCGCATTATAGAACGGGCAAAAGAGATTGCCCGCCAAAAGGGGCTGTGCAGTATGGTGTATACTTTTTCCAATCTTCCTTCTGCGCATTTTGGTGGAGAACAGTATGTGTTGTTTACCGAAAAAGAAAAAATTCAGAACTTTGCAAAAATGGGAATCGATTATCTGTGTATCCAACCGTTTGACGGCAGTATTGCGCATCAGAGCAGAGAAGCTTTTATGGAAGAAGTTCTGAACCGGTTACATGCAAAGGTCTTGGTTGCAGGCTATAATTTCCGATTTGGTGATGGTGCGGCGGGAGACGTGGCCTTTTTACAACAATATGCATCGGCGCATGGGGCAGAAGCAGTCATTATAGATCGGGTCGATCTTGAGGGAGATGCTGTCAGCAGTACCCGTATTCGGGCAGCTGTGCGTGCGGGAAAAATGGAATTGGCAGAACATTTGCTTGGATATCCATATGCGATTACCGGTGAGATTGTTCATGGAAGGGAAGTGGGGCGCACGCTCGGATTTCCTACTGCCAACATCTATGCACCGAAAGAAAAGGTAATGCCTCCCAACGGAGTTTACATTGCACGTGTCTGGCTGGAGGGGAAAGCCTTTGGTGGAATTACCAATATTGGCAGAAGGCCGACATTGCATAACGGAGAGGATATTTCTATTGAAACCAATATTCTGCAACTGGATGCAGAACTTTACGGAAAAACGATTAGAGTGGAGTTGTTGCGATTTTTGCGGCCAGAGCAACCATTTCATAACTTGCAGGCATTGCAGCAAGCAATTGCCAGAGATAAGGAACAAGCGCGCCTTTTTTTTGAAAAAATGAGCTAACGCCTTTTATATAGGCATTTTTTCGCATAAAATGCTCTTTACAATGGGCATATTCTATGATACAATGCATTCGTGTTAAACCGAGTACTCTGTTTTGCGAATACCCGACGCGATACTGAGTTATCGGCGATTTTAAATTTTAGGGAGGCATTTATGGAAAAAATCGACAAGAGCGCAATTATTGCTGAGTATGCAACGCATGAGGGCGACACTGGTTCTCCTGAAGTGCAGGTTGCTTTGCTGACTGCGCGCATCAACCATCTCAACGAACATCTGCAGTCTCATCAGAAAGACCATCATTCCAGACGTGGTCTGCTGAAAATGGTCGGTGCAAGAAGAGGTTTGTTGGAATATCTGAAAAAGAAGGATATCGAAAGATACAGAGCTTTGGTTGCTAAGCTTGGTCTTAGAAGATAAGCATAGGATATTATTGGATTGTATTGGATATAGAGCGGGGAGTTGTTCCCGCTCTATATTTATAAACACAGCTTCCGGTGTGATATTATGGTTTTACCCATAAGTTAATTTTGTTCCCAATAAAGGTAATATAGAGATAGCAGGCAGTGCCTGCAGGAGGTAGTAATGGTAGAAAATCATGTATTTAAAATGGAACTTGGCGGAAGAGAACTGATAGTTGAATCCGGCAAGTACTGTGGTCAGGCCGGAGGTTCCTGTATCGTCAGATGCGGTGAAACGGCTGTAATGGTCACGGCTACGGCAGCAAAAGAGCCCAGAGAGGGAATTGACTTTTTTCCGCTGAGCATTGAATTTGAAGAGAAAATGTACTCCGTAGGAAAGATTCCCGGAGGGTTTATTAAGAGAGAAGGCCGCCCTTCTGAGAAAGCAATTCTTTCCTGCAGATTAATTGATAGACCTTTGCGTCCTTTGTTCCCCAAGGGCTATTTTAATGATGTACAGGTAATTGCAACGGTACTTTCTGTGGATCCTGAGATTCCGCCGGAAGTATATGCAATGATCGGTTCTTCTGTAGCGCTTTCCATTGCAGGTGTTCCTTTCCAGGGCCCGACCGGTTCTGTGGTAGTAGGCATGGTCGATGGAAAATATATCATTAACCCTGATACCGCACAGCGCGAGGCTTCCAGAATGCACCTTACTGTTTCTGGCACCAAGGATGCCATCATGATGGTAGAAGCAGGTGCTAAGGAAGTAACGGAAAGCGAGATGTTGGAAGCAATTCTTTTTGCCCATGAGGAAATTAAGAAAATCTGTGCATTCATTTCCAATATCAAGGAAGAAATCGGCAAACCGGAAGCACCCTATGAATTGTACCACGTTCCGGAAGAGCTGGATGCACAGGTTCGGGAAAAGTTCTATGACCGTATGCGTTGGGCTATGGATACCTTTGACCGCACTGAACGCGAGACAAGGGAAGCGCAGGTAAAGGCAGAAGCGGCAGAGTATTTTGCTGAAGCATTTCCGGATAGTAAAGCAGATATCGATAACAGCCTGTACGCTGTCATGAAAGAAATCGTTCGGGAAAAGATCGTGAAAGAGGGCGTTCGCCCTGATGGCAGAGGTTATGAAGATGTCCGTCCCATTTGGTGTGAGACAGGCTTGTTTGCCAGAACACACGGTAGTGCCGTCTTTACCAGAGGGCAGACGCAGGTCATGAATCTGGTTACCTTAGGGCCGCTTGGTGATGGACAAACTCTGGATGGCATTTCAGATGAGACATTTAAGCGTTATATGCATCAATATAACATGCCGCCTTATTCTACAGGGGAAGCTAAGCCGCTGCGCAGCGCTAACAGAAGAGAAATTGGTCATGGCGCGCTGGCAGAAAGAGCAATCGTTCCCATGCTTCCTTCGGAGGAAGAGTTCCCCTATGCAATTCGTGCCGTGTCCGAAGTGTTGAGCTCCAATGGTTCTACTTCTCAGGCCAGCATATGTGCAAGCTCTCTGGCATTGATGGATGCAGGTGTCCCCATGAAGAAGCCGGTAGCAGGTACTGCAATGGGACTGATCAAGCAAGAGGATCAGGTAGTTGTACTGACCGATATTCAGGGCTTGGAGGACTTCCTGGGTGATATGGACTTCAAGGTGGCAGGTACGGATAAAGGTATTACTGCTATTCAGATGGATATCAAGATCAAGGGCATCGATAAGGAAATCCTGGAGCGGGCTTTGGCTCAAGCATTGCGCGGACGTCTGCATATTTTAGGCAAAATGAATGAAGTGTTGCCTGAAGCAAGAAAAGAACTTTCAAAGTATGCGCCTAAGATTACGCAATTTACTATCAATCCCGATAAGATCCGTGAAGTCATTGGTTCCGGTGGTAAGACGATTAACAAGATTATTGCCGATACCGGTGTCAAGATCGATATTGAAGATGACGGACGCGTTTCTATTGCGACCGAGGATGCGGCTGCAGCTGCAAAGGCAAAAGCTATTATTATGGGTATTGCCAGAGATATTAAGGCAGGCGATGTATATAAGGGAAAAGTAACGCGCATTATACCTATAGGTGCTTTTGTGGAACTGGCGCCCGGTAAGGAAGGCATGGTGCATATTTCCAAGCTGGCCAAGGAACGGGTCGAGAAAGTAGAAGACGTTGTGAAGGAAGGGGAAGAAATCCTGGTTAAGGTTCTGGGAATTGATGAGAAGCATCGCATCAATCTCATACACCGTGGCGTAACGCAGGAAGATCTGGATCGCTTCAACGCTTCCGAACAGGAATAAAAGGCAGGAAAAAGGCGGCTTATGCCGCCTTTTTTATCACAGAATGAAAAAAGGAGGTTTATATGTATCAACAGCAAACCTTAGCGAATGGGATTCGCTTTTATGGAGAATATATCCCTCAGGCACGGACGGCATCGGTGGGTATTTGGGTAAAGGCAGGTTCTGCAACAGAGTTGGAGCAGGAAAACGGACTTTCCCATTTTTTAGAGCATCTTTTTTTCAAAGGGACAGAAACGCGTAATTATAAACAAATCGCGGCGGAATTTGATAACCTCGGAATACAATCCAATGCTTATACATCTAAGGAGATGACTTGCTATTATGTAAAAGCCATCGATTCAAAATTGAGTGAAGCAGTAGATATTCTTACAGATATGTTTTGCCATTCTGTTTTTCCGGAAAAAGAGGTGGAAAAAGAACGTGGCGTTATTTTGGAAGAAATTGCAATGTCGTTGGATACACCGGATGATTTACTGATGGATCGCTTATCCGAAGAATTTTTTGCGGGGACTGAACTTTCGCGGACGATATTAGGGCCGGCAGAAAATATTCGAACCTTTTCGCGTGCACAAATTCTGGATTACCGCAGTAAGCATTACTATGGGGAAAATATTGTAGTGGCAGCGGTGGGAAATTATGACATACAAAAACTGCTTGCTGAGCTGGAAGAAAAGTTAAAAAGTGTGCCCTCCAAAGGAGAGGGGAGAAAATATGTGCCGGCGATCGATTGGAAACCGGTTAAAAAGGAATTTTGTGTTCATAAGGATATTGAACAAGCGCATCTGGGCATAGCTTTTCCCGGGCCGGGCATTGGCGATGCCGATCGTTATGCATTTTCCATTTTAGCAAATGTTTTGGGTGGCGGAATGAGTTCGCGCCTCTTCCAAAAAGTCAGAGAGGAGTTGGGTGCAGCTTATTCGGTCTATGCTTATCCCTCCATGTATTACCAAGCCGGTGCGCTGGTGATTTATGCGGGTATTTCGGCAGAGAAAACAGAACTGGTAAAGCAGGCAATTTTGAGGGAAGTACGGGTTTTGAGAGAAAATGGGATTTCGGAGGAGGAACTGGAGCACACCAAGACGCAGATTACGGCCAGCTATATTATGGGGCAGGAAAGTACTTCTGCCAAAATGAACCAGTTGGGCAGGAATGCATTGCTGCTGGAGCGGATTATTCCAGAAGAAGAAATGCTGGCAAACGTACAGAATGTCACTTTGAAAGATATGCAGAGGCTTACTGAGCGGGTATTGCAGGAAGAAGCAATGTGTACAGGCTGGGTGCTTCCTCAGGAATAAAGGCGATACGAATAATTCAAAGATAAAATCTCCAAACTAAGTAAAAAAGGTTTGGAGATTTTTTTATGCAGAAAACACAACAGATGGAAACGCTAACAAACGATAGCGAATCAGAACAACAATCTGATAAGGATGCATTGCGGGAATTAGGAGCAACAAAGCTGGAAGATGGAATTCGCCTGATTAATATCATCGGCCAAATCGAAGGGCACACGCTGGTGCCTCCTCAAAATAAAGCAACCAAATATGAGCATGTGATTCCTTTACTGGCAGAAATGGAGCAGAATCAGACGGTAAAAGGAATTCTTATAATTTTGAATACAATGGGCGGAGATGTGGAAGCAGGTTTGGCAATTGCAGAATTAATCCGCAGCATGAGTAAGCCCAGTGTTAGCCTGGTTTTGGGTGGTGGACACAGTATTGGGGTACCTTTGGCAGTTAGTTCGGATTATTCCTTTATTGTGCCGACCGCATGTATGACGGTGCATCCTTTACGCACGAACGGCCTGTTTATTACTTCGCCTCAGAGCTTTGAATATTATTTAAAAATGCAGGAACGCATCCTGCGTTTTATCAGTGAAAATGCAAACATTTCTCAGGAACAGATTCAAGCACTGATGAATAACAAAAATCAAATGGCAGATGATATTGGAACGGTACTGATCGGTGCTCAGGCTGTAGATGTGGGAATCATTGATGAGGTGGGTGGCCTGGCAGAAGCGTTGCATAAACTTAGAAATTTGTGCGGGCAAGAATAAAAATATTATAGAGAAAACAAAAACTCCCAAACTGTTGGGAGTTTTTGTTTTGAGATTTGAAATTAGAAAGGATTAAGAGGGGATACCAACTTGATAACAATATCAAGTGATAACTGTTGATATTATAATAACATATTTTTTTCAAAAATCAATAGGAAATAACAAAAAAAATGAAAAAATTTTTGCAAATTGCTAACAAATGATAACGAATCGGAGATAAAAAAGACTGATTTTACAGTAATTGGAAATTGGAAAAGAAAAAACAGTATTCTTTCATTGTAGGGAGGCAAAGCGGATTGTCATCCGTAAAACAATATGGTACAATAAATTACATGTTTAAAACTAATTTGGTAAGTGAGGGAACATACCGGTGGAAAATAAACAAAAGATGAGTAAGAAGATGTTGGGAATGATCCTGGCAGACGTGATTGCAGCAGTGGCAATTGTATCCATTGCGTTGGCAACATATATTTCTTCTAAAAATTATGATAAGACCTGGATTGGCAATACCCATGGAAATGTTGCAAATCGATCGATCGTGGCGGAATATGGAGATAATTTCTATTTTGCAGATGACGCAATTTATGAAGTCAATGCCGAAAATGAGTGCAGAGTCATTGCTGATTGTAAAGCAACTGACCTGGTCGTCTATGATGGTTATCTCTATTATGTCAATTATGATGATGCACAATGTATCTACCGTACCAATTTGGAAACGTTGGAAAGTGAATTGGTGAGTGCAATTTCGGGCGGATATATCAATATTGTAGAAGGAATATTGTATTATGCTTCGTTATATGGAACTTCTTATTCCGGTATTTATAAAATAGATTTAAACGGCGAGTTTGATCCGCAGGCGCCTGAGCAAATTACCGTGGACTGGGCATCGAATCTGCTTTATTACGATGGAAGATTATACTTTATTAATCAGGCCGACACCAGCCGACTCTATTCTATGAAATTAGATGGTAGCGATCGTGCCGTTTCGGCTGGAAGAGCAACCTCTGCTTTTATGTTTTATGAAGGAAATCTTTACTATGCCAATGTCTACGGAGTATATCGCTGTAAGCCCGATGGCAGCAATCTTTCGCAATTGAGTGAAATTCGCTCTTCTACGCTGAATATAGCCAATGGATATATTTACCATTGTTTCTATGCGGATTCAAGCAGCACTTATGATCAATCGCTTTATCGTATGGAATTAAATGGAAGCCATGAAACGATACTGACTTCGGATTCCGGAAGTTATATCAGTTATCTGGATGGATTTATCTATTTCAGAAACGTATATAAGGGACAGGAAATTTATCGCATCAATGAAGAAAACACAATTTTTGAGAATGTTCTCAAATTATATGGTGTGAACTGAAGATGAATCAAAAAAGAGTACGCTGTGCGTACTCTTTTTTTGATTGCATTTTTTTGATGGATCTTTTTATTCCACACAAGTCGGAGTAACGGTGATTACTTCGGTTTTTGCCAGTGCATCGGCAATCAATGCCTCTGAATCCAACAATTTAACTGATTTGAGTATTTTTTCCAGTTTAGGATGTGTTACGGGATGCTTGGGAACAAAGACGGTGCAACAATCCTCATAAGGCAGAATAGAAGTCTCATAGGTATCGATGCGTTTCGCGATATCCATAATCTCTAACTTGTCCATGCCGATAAGCGGACGGAATACAGGCAAATCGATCACGGAATTAGTCACAGTCAGAGAAGCAAGTGTCTGGCTGGCCACTTGCCCTAAGCTCTCTCCGGTAATCAGTGCACCGCAGTTGCGATCTTTGGCAATTTTTTCGGCAATGCGCATCATAAAAACCCGCATAATAAGCGTCAACTGTTCTTCGGGACATTTTTCATAAATGGACATCTGAATATCTGTAAAATGCACCATATGGATTTTAATAGGACCGGTATAAGCAGAAAGCTCCTGGGCCAGTTCTATGACTTTTTGCTTTGCACGCTCGCTGGTATAAGGAAAACTGTGATAATGGACTGCTTCCAGAGCTATTCCCCGCTTGGCCATCATATAACCGGCAACCGGCCTGTCAATGCCACCGGAAAGCAACAGCATTCCCTTGCCGGAGGTGCCTACAGGCATGCCACCGCTGCCCATGACAATATCGGTGTAGACAAAAGCACTTTCGCGTACTTCGATATAGACGGTAAAGTCAGGGTGATGTACGTCCACTGATAAACCGGGTACATGTTCGAGAATATAGCCGCCGGCTTCAGCGGAAAGCGTCATGGAGTTCATGGGGAAGCGTTTATCTGCCCGTTTGCTTTCCACTTTAAAAGTGGCTGTTTCCTTGCCCAGGGATTTTAATTTCCTGCAAGCCATATCTGCAGCAGCCTGAAAAATAATCTCTAAATCCTTTTCCATTTCCATGGCCGGGCTGACTGAATAGATGCCGAATATTTTAGACATGGCATTGATTGCCTGCGGCATATCCTGAGGTTTTACATTGCGCAAATAGTAGCGCCCCTGCCCTTTATCGACATAGCCGTCAAATTTTTTAGCGGAAGCAATAATAGCATGCAGCAGTACTTTTTCAAAAAAAGGACGGTTTTGTCCTTTCAGGTGAATTTCTCCGTAGCGGATGAGCAACATAGGTGTCATAATGGTTATCTCCTTATAAAGCCCTGGAACTTCTGAAGGGCAGCAATGGTTTTTTGAGCGGTATATTGGATCTCTTCCGGTGTATTATCCGGGCAAAAACTAAAGCGAACAGCACATTCTGCCAGAGCAGGGCTGAGCCCGACCGATTCGTGAACGCGGAAGCTGCGTTTTTTGGAAGAGCAGGCAGAACCGGTGGCAATACATATGCCATCCTTTTCCAATAAATGCAGCAATACTTCGCCGCGCATGCCCTCGAAGGCCATATTGAGAATATGTGGTGCAGAGCATTCGGGCGTGATACAGTAAGCTCCTTTTGCCTGCATCAGGGTGGTGCAGAGCATATGTTTTAATTGGGCCATGTGCGCTAATTTTTTAGCATGGTTTTGTAAAAAATCATGCGCAGCTTCTGCAAAGGCGAGAATGCCGAACGTATTTTCAGTCCCGCTGCGCAGGGTATTTTCCTGCCCTCCGCCCAGCAGATAAGCTTTAAGAGGCGTTCCTTTTTTAAAAAAGAGAATGCCGGTTCCTTTAAGGCCATGCACTTTATGAGCACTGGCTGTATAGTAATCCACTTTGGAAGCCATCATATCAAATGGAACACGCAAGAAAGCCTGAACACCGTCCGCATAAAACAATGTTTGAGGATTTTTCGCTTTTACGGCGTCTGCAATTGCATAGATATCGTTGACAGCACCGGTTTCGTTGTTGACATGCATAATTGCTACCAATGCGGTATCCTCGCAAACCAGTTCTGCCACAGCTTCCGGCGAAATAATGCCACTTTTTCCGGCTTTGACAAAATCCACTCGATGCCCCTGCTGTTCCAATTGACGAAAACATTCGTAAACACAGGGATGTTCATAGGCGGAAGTAATAAAATGGCGTTTGGTGGAGCCGCGTTTCTGCCAACCGTTGAAAATAACGGTATTGGAACCTTCTGTGCCGCAGGAAGTGAAGATAGCTTCCTGTGCATGAATGATATTTTTCAGCAATGTGCGGGCAGCATCCAATTTCTGTTCTGCCTGAACTGCAGACAAGTACATAGCGGAAGGATTGTGCCAACTTTCTGTGCAATATTGCGCAAACAATGCTTGCAGGCAAGAAGCCGGTTGTGTAGTGGCAGCGTTATCCAAATAAATCATAGCGTCACTTCCAATCTGAAAAGATTCTTTTTATTTTAGCATTTTTTATAACTCTTTTCAATGTGCGGCAACGCCGGAAAGGCGGAAAAAGAGAATAAAAGAGAAAATTTTGCGCACAATAGCCAACAAGAAAAGTATTTGCAATGAGGAGTCGAATATGCAGAACGAAAAAGAATATAAGGAGATTCCACTGGACGATCTTTCCGGTAAGGAAGTACCCAATCAGCCAGAAATTCGTGCACAGCAGATGGAAAATACGGCTGCTGCCAGAGGTGAAAAAAAGGCATAATGAATATCAGAGAACAGCTAAAAATGGGCAATTATAATGCCTATGTAAAAAAAGAAATGCCGAAATCCAAAGTTGTATCCGAGTGTATACGCGCATTTTTTGTAGGAGGCGCAATCTGCACTTTGGGGCAGGCCTTGCGCAACTTTGCACAATATACATTGCATTTAGATGAAAATGGGGTCGGTGCTTTTACCAGTATTACTTTGATCTTTCTGGGGGCATTGTTGACCGGATTTGGCGTATATGATGTAATTGGCAATTTTGCCGGCGCAGGCAGCATTGTTCCCATTACTGGATTTTCCAACTCGGTTGTATCTCCGGCATTGGAATTTAAGGCAGAAGGTTATGTATTGGGTGTAGGAGCGAAATTGTTTACCATTGCCGGCCCGGTATTGGTTTATGGTATCAGCTCCTCTATCATAGTAGGGTTAGTCTACTATGTTTTAAAGATTTTGGGTATGGCATGAGGAGACGGAATCATGAGTCAAAAAATATTAACGGAAGGAACCATGTTACTGGAGCGGCCGGTCTATATTCGGGGCAAAGGCTCTGCTGTCGGACAAGAAGAGGCGAAAGGGCCATTGGCGGAATATTTTGATATCAAAGCCGAAGATGCTAAATGGGGCGAGAAGAGTTTTGAATTTGCGGAAAAGAAGTTTTTTATGAGCGCCTGCAAGAAAGCAATTGAGGATGCAGGGCTTTCTATCGGCAAGATTGATTTACTGCTGGGTGGAGATTTGCTCAATCAGATCATTACCGCTTCTTATTCTGCCAGGGATCTGGGAATTCCTTTTTTGGGAATATACGGTGCCTGCTCCGGCATGGCCCAGACGCTTGCTATGGGCAGTATGCTGATAGATGGCGGGTTTGGAAAAAATATCCTTTGCGCGGCTAGCAGCCATTATGCTACGGCAGAGCGGCAATTTCGTTTTCCATTGGAGTTGGGAACGCCGAAACCGCCTACTGGGCAGGATACGGTAACAGGCGCAGGCGCAACGGTAATTTCTTCTGAAAAAGGGGAGAATCAGGTAGCAATTCGTGCATTGACCGTAGGACGATGCGTGGATTTCGGCATTACTGATGCCAATAATATGGGAGCGGCCATGGCGCCTGCTGCAGCACAAAGTATTTTGACGCATCTGCAGAATCGAGGAACACAGCCGCAGGACTATGACGCCATTTTTACGGGGGATTTAGGCATGTTTGGCAGTAAATTGATGGTGGACATGGCTATGCGCTGTGGTACAGATTTGACCGGTGTACATAAAGACTGCGGAAGCATGATCTATGCAGGTATGAAGAGCAAACGGTGTGGAGCTAGTGGTTGCGGCTGCTGCGCAGTGGTGCTCAACGGATATATTCTTCGGCAATTGGAGCAAGGGGCTTATCGGCGAGTGCTGTTTACGGCAACAGGTGCTATGATGTCTACTACCAGTGTGCAACAGGGAGAAAGCATTCCCGGTATTGCACATGTGATCGAACTGGAAAGGGTGGATTAACATACATGGATTATGTCAAAGCTTTTTTGGTAGGTGGAGCCATTTGCATAATCGGTCAATTGCTTATCTCATTGACCAATATGACTCCGGCTCGCATACTGGTTACTTTTGTAACCAGTGGTGTAATTCTGACGGCTTTAGGTATTTACGAACCTATTGTAGAGTTTGGTGGAGCCGGTGCAACAGTGCCGTTGACCGGCTTTGGGTATTCCTTGGCTAAGGGCGTATTTAAAGCAGTAGACGAACAAGGGCTATTAGGTGTTTTTTTAGGAGGTGTTACAGCGACTGCAGCAGGCATTGCCGCGGCAGTCTTTTTCGGGTATCTTGTCTCTATTCTTTTCCAACCGAAAGTTAAGAAATAGATATTTGCCGAATGAAACGGAAGCATTCTTGCGGGATGTATTTTACAAACTGCTGCAAACAGCCCGTTACGGATATACCATTGGTACTTGGAGTGTTTTGTGGAAAATCATACTGGTCTTATGGGATAATCTGGAAATCAGGTTGCCTGAAAAATTGCAAAAGCTTGTAGATCGATATAAGAAAAGATAGCCGTGTGCGCACAGGGGTGCCGCGCGGCTGTTTTCTGTTTTAAAAATATGGAAAAGTTGCTGTAACCGTAGTAAAATAAAAAATCGGAGGAAACAGATATGAAACACATCAAAGCGGAAATTTTATGCGTAGGAACGGAGATCCTGCTGGGAGATATCGTCAATACCAATGCGGCTTATCTGGCTGCAGAATTGGCTGCACTGGGGATAGAAGTATACCATCAATCGGTAGTGGGAGATAACCCTGGCCGTCTGCAGGAAAGTTTGGTGCTGGCATTTTCCAGGGCAGATATGGTAGTGATGACTGGCGGACTTGGGCCAACCTATGATGACCTGACAAAAGAAACGGTGGCTGCATACTTTGGGGAAAGCATGCATATAGACGAATGCTCCCGGCAGCGAATTGCTGATTTTTTTATGGCGAAGGGAATGGAAGCAACGCCCAATAATTTGAAGCAAGCACAAATGCCGGAACATGCAGTGATTTTTCAAAATGATGCGGGAACGGCACCCGGGCTTGCTTTGGAAAAAGATGGAAAGACGGCGATTTTATTGCCGGGTCCTCCCTTTGAAATGAAGACGATGTTTGAACGCTATGTGCGGCCCTGGCTGGCACAGCGCAGTGATCATGTGCTGGTTTCCCGGACGCTGCATCTTCATGGGATTGGGGAAAGTGCGGTGGAATATCGCTTAAAAGCATTGATGGAGCGTAGTGACAACCCTACAGTTGCCCCTTATGCGAAGCAGGGGGAAGTACAATTGCGTATTACCGCATTGGCAGAGAACCGGGAACAGGGCTACCAGATGATACAGCCAATTG
>JABLTO010088410.1_pt1 | contig 35619 bp, 26 predicted proteins | sample 7160091 | NCBI WGS metagenome assembly JABLTO01 (sample SAMN14651225, study PRJNA627086) | human gut metagenome | isolation source: feces | host: Homo sapiens
ATGGTTATGATGGATTCCATTTCCCGAATCGTGCCCGGAACCTGGAGAACCAAGGATAAGACCACTGGGATTTTTCAGTCTTTTTCGATCCACCATGATCATATTATTTGATAAAGCATTCAGACCATAATAAAGAGCTTCTCCTGTCTGGAAAAGCTCCTGCGTGGTAAATGGTACAAAAATTGCTGTAGCGGAAGTAGTAAGTGCCCTGTGAATCTCAATCTGGTTCAACCCCAGTGGAATACTGGACATCAGCCCCTGTTCCTGCTGATAGTCCAACACTTTTAGTGAACAGTTATACTTCTGTGCTATCCCCTGCACCTGAAAGATATTATTATCCAGCTTCTGGCGTTTTTCTGCTGTATTCACGACCAGCACAGTCACCAGAAACATTCTTTCGTTCCTCGACTGCAGATCTTCCAGAAGATTCTTTGCCTCTTCTCCATAAGTAATCAGGTCAGATGGAAGCACGTCCATGTCGTATCCTGCCCTTACTGCCTTTTTCTGCTCCTCAATTTTCATCTTGTCCAGATCAGAAATTTTACTTTTGATCATTTTAATCGCAGCTGCCTGATCAATGGACTGAATATGAATATTGACGTTGATGCTGCTCTCCACATCCAGAAAATCTGCCAGCATACGATCCGTAAGTTCCGGTGCCAGGATCTGCAGATAACTGACCGTTCCAATGGTCTTTCCCATCCAAAAATTCTGGCTCTTGCTAAAATTAAAAGAAGTTGGAGCAATAAAATCTTTTGTATTCATTCCTGTTTCCGGAAGCATGTCATAATTAAACTGAAAAGATTCAACCTTATCCTGGTTGAATATATGATACATGATTTCAAGTCGCTCCGATCCAGTTAAGGAATGTGCCTGTACACCGAGTACCTTGAAATTATTCAAAATATCTGTTTCCAGTCTTTCCAGTCTTGATCTCGCTGTCTTCAAATCCTCTGCTTCAATTCCAAATGTAATGTACTTTGTCTTTATTAGTCCGTTGTTTCCCTTTGCAAGCTGATTTTTCAGCATTGTCCGGTACTCTTCACGAATAGCATTAAAGTCATCATCCTGATCCGGAATGTCAATACTTTTTTCAAATTCCTTCACATCCATCTGCTGGTTGATAAATGACATCTGCACACTGATAGAAGAGTCAAAATAATTCAGAAAATCACAGTAGTTCTCAAAAATCGTAGTCTTATCTTCATTAAGAGCCAGCTGATAATTAATATCATAAAACTGAATCGTCTTTGAAAAGAACGTCTTTGTCACCTGGCAGATTCCATCACGAAACATTCTGAGATAAGGGATCGACTGCTGTGCTGTTCTGGGAATCTTCGCCTGCTTTCTTCTTTGTTTTTCCTTTTTTCTCCTCTCTTTTTCTTTTTTTTCAAGCCTTTTATCTTCTCTGCTTCTTTTTTCTTTTCGGTTTATCTTCATATCTGCTTCCATACGCTGCAGCTGCTCTTCCCGTTTTTTTCTTATTGCCATTCGGCATACCCTCCTTTTTCAGGAGCATACCTATCTGAAAATAGAAGTTCTCCGTTTTATATGGTCTGGTACCTGGATTGATAAACTTCTGTCTGATGATATTCCCCATTACTTTTTCAAAAGGGAGTCCATCTTTTTCATACATGGCTGCCAGAAAGAACGGTAACATAACTGTCACCATAAGGATTGCAGCAATCCCTGAATCTATTCTTTTTCTGAGCAGAAAATATAATGGAACTCCCACTGCCGCCGCCAGACTGAAAAAAATCAGCTGACGTTTTGTTAAATTGAATACTAATTTTGTTTTGACCTGTGTCAGGTCTTTTGGTACTGGTACATATGCCATTTTTTATCTTTTCCTCCTGCTTAATGTGCATTAAATATTGATTTTGAAAGGCTTCCTGTTTTAAACAGTGAATAACCAAGAACAACTGTATAGGCTGCAACGGAAAACATGGCTCCATGAATGTTGTCGGAAACTGTCATCGACTGAACGACAACGGAATAAATTCCAATACAAACCATCATGAAGAAGCCTTGAAATGCCAATGCAAACAATCCTTTTAAATAGTTGTTTCCAATATTCCCCCATTCCTTATTAGTCATAGTTGCAAATGGGATTGGAGCTACGGAACACGTCAGATATATTTCAATCATACGTCCATACAGGATAACAGTGATCGCCACTGACAGAATCTTCATCGTCATGCTGATCAGCATAGTTTCCAATGCAAGCAGAAACAGTTCTCCTACTTCCATGTCCTGCATCTTATCCAGCAGATTCCCGATTGCTGTTGTCGCATCAATCTCTGCGGAACTGCTGATCACACCGGCGGCACTATTCACCACATGCTGTCCTACATCAAAAACAGCCATCGTAATATTGAATGTGTTAGTCACCAGATAGATAGCCACATATGCCTTAAACACCCAGATAAAAATGTTAAAAGTCTCAAATTCATGGAAATTGTTTTTTTGTGTTATCATGCTAATCAGCTCATAGCACAGGACAAAGGTAATGATCAACCCGGCTATGGGGACCATTACCGTATCCGATAAGCTCTTAATCAGAGAAAAAACATTCCCATTCCAACTCTGTGGAGTCTGTCCTACCTGTGTGGCAATCGTGCCGACTTTGTTATTTACCTCTACGAACATATCTTCCATCCCTGACTGAATAAAATTGATCAGTATATCTTTGATCGCTTCCGTAATTCGCTCAACGATGGTATTCAATATTCTTCTCCTTTACCCGAAAAGGGAAGAAAGCTGGGGAATCAGGGTAGTTCCCAGCAGCATGATCCCGGCACCTGCCATAAGCTGTTTAATGCCCTGGCTCTTCGCACCCGGATTGTCATTTCCATAACCTTCCAGAAGGTTGACGACACCCCATACGCCAAGACCGGCACCAATGGCACTGACCATAGTAGACAGAGTGCTCACTGCACTTGTGAAAAATCCCATATATCTTATTCACATCGGTTCTGTAATTTGTTTCGACTGCCCTCAGACAGATCCGGAAGCAAATCCGGATTTCTCCGGACCCATCACCGATGTTCTCCTTTCTTCATTTTTACTTTTATACGCTCCCGTTACACAAACACATGCTTCTGCTTCGGAAGCTGTCAGCCAGGCTTCAGACTACTCAGCCTGTGATAAATCCACCTCGATTACCTCAACCTCTTCCTCCGGTTTTGGCAGATACATCGGGTGGATTTCTTTATCTGAACGGTACCAGTTTTTCGGATCCGCATCCGCCAGGTACCGATAATGGGGATGCTTCGTGATATCATACTTATCTGAAAAAAACGGTCTTGCGCCCCTAATCTGCAGGATGCACTTTCCACCGTCCATAACTGCAATCTCATCTTCCGTCATCAGCTGCTTTCCCAGCTTCTGATAATTTAACCCGTAAGATTTCTGATTACTCCTTGTCTCTGATGTGTTATACAGATCAATGGTTTCCTTTCCCAGAATCTCACTGATCTCTTTTAACGTGGTCTTCTCTTTACCGCCAAGAAACAGTGTAGTATCACAGTTTCCAACTATCGTATCCGCAGCATCCTTATAAAGAGTTTTCAGCTGTGACTGTGACTGCAAAATAATAGAAGCAGAGATTTCCCTGCTTCGTATCGTAGCAATCAGCTTGTCAAACTGTGGAATCTGACCGATATTGGCAAATTCATCACAGATCACTCTCACATGGATTGGAAGACGACCACCATATTTGTCATCTGCTTTATCACAGAGCAGATTAAATAACTGCGATTGTAGTATAGCTATTATAAAATTAAAAGTTGTATCTGTATCAGACATGATCAGAAAAAGTGCTGTCAGGCGATCTCCGATCATATCAAGCTCCATTTCATCGTAACTCATAATTTCCCGGAGCTCCCTGATGTCAAAAGGAGCTAATCTTGCTCCACAACTTACCAGTATAGATTTCGCAGTCTTACCCGCTGCAAGTTTATATTTGCGGTACTGACGTACAGCAAAGTGTTCCGGATCCTGCTCTTCCAATTCTTCAAACAAAAGATCTACCGGATTTTTAAATTCTTCGTCTTCTTCCCTTACTTCTGATTCATTCAAAAGATCCAGAAGCGTTGAAAAATTCTTCTCATCCTCATCTCCCTCATACCAGATATAAGCGATCAGTGCTGTGTACAAAAGGCGTTCTGCCTTGTACCAAAAATCCTGATTTTCTTTTTCTCCATCACCTTTCGTATTCGCCATGATAACTGTCACCAGTTTCAGAATATCCTTCTCTGATTTGATATAGGCAAACGGATTGTAATGAAGACTCTTCGAGAAATTTATTGTATTCAGTACTTTAATGACATACGGCTGGTAAATAATTTTTCCATTCTTATCCCTGATCGGCTTTCCTTCCTTGTCCCTTTTCGGTGCTCCTCTTTTCAGAAGCTTTCCTGTTTCACCAATAAGTGTACCTTTGGGATCAGTAATCACATAGCTGCAATTAAGCTGCATAATGGAAGGTTTCACAAAAAATCTTGTTTTGCCGGAGCCTGACCCACCAATAACCAGAATATTTTTATTACTGGCATACTTCGGATTCTTCGGTCGGCTTTCCATAGTAATAGATTCCGTTGCTGTAAGAGGAATATTCATCCAGGAATTTTCTGACATATAGGGTTTTATTTCCTCCCTGTCTCCCCATCTGGCTGAACCATATTCCACTCCCTTTCGGAATTTCTTGCTGTTCTGCTGTTTCTCCCACATCAGAAGTTTTGCAGCAACTGCCACGATCAGTCCAATAAGCAGGTCTTTAACCTGTATGCTCGGTACAATACCAAGGATTCTATCTGAATGTGTACATAAATAAAGAAGTTTATCACCTGGCACTTTTCCCGGACTGTTCTGATATAAAAATGAAGTACGGTCTGCAAGAATAAAAATAAACAGGTAAGGCAGATTGAGAAGTACAAGTTTTTTCATCTTTTCCAAAAATATTACCTCTCCTGTGTCTGATGCATCTGTTTCACTTTGTCCTTCTTTGACTGTTTTACAATATTTTTGTTTTTCAACAGTTTCTGATGAATTGACGTTTTGTTTGCTTTCTGGATGCTTTTCGCAGAAAATTCACGAAAAGCAGCATTTATGGCATCCTGATCCCGTCCCTTAAAAAACACCAGGTACACCGGTGGATCTTTTGTTCTGTCCTTTTTCAGGGCAAAATTGACTCCATACTGCCTGGCATATTTCTCAAAAGAACGGATATTTTTATTTGTAATCTCAATATTGGTCATGCCTGCATTCTGTGCAGCAAGCTCCTTTACCTTGATTTTTCCCTGTTTGGGCTGGTTCTTTTTCTGGATTTTTGCCTGCTTCTTTTCATTGCTTTTCTGTGAATGAGAACGAAGATACGCTCGCATGGCAGATTTCAAAACATCTGCTGTAAGTTTTGTAGTTCTGATGCAGAGTGCCACAGTCTTATTTGTAACTTCTTCCTGCATTTATTTCATAACCGGATTCTTTCCGGTTTCCTCCCTTCCTCATTTCTGGCTGCTGTCAAACATGCTGATCATGGTAATCACCCCCCTCGCACTTAATCTCCATTCAACTTCATCCATTCCAGTTTCAGATCCCGTTCCTTCTGTCTTAGATCCTTTCCCTGATAAATAACCGGAAAACACATTTCCATCAGCCTGCTGTAGATTCTCTGATGTTCTATATCCAGATCTTTCCTTGTCATATCCTGATAGGAAAGATTGGTAGTTACGATCAGCGGTTTTCTGGTGCAGTATCTCCGGTCAACCACGTTATAAATCATTTCCAGAGCAAACTCAGAATTTCTCTCTATACCCAGATCGTCAATAATAAGAAGCGGATAAGATACAAGACCTGCAATGATCTCATTCTTATCCGCATGATATTTTGTCAGCTCATTCAGGATTCTGGAAAAATTGGTCATCATTACACTGATTCCCTGCTCCATCAAAGCATTTGCTACACACCCGGCAAAGAAACTCTTCCCTGTTCCCACCGGTCCCATCACCATGTACCCGATATTCTTTTTCCGCATTTCTTCCCATTCATTTACATACTTCCGGGCTATATCCAGTTTCGGATTGCTTCCGTTATCGTTTTCAAACCGCCACTCCCGGAAGCGTGGTTCTGTAAGCCCGACTGATTTCAGAGAACTTACTCTTATAGCAAATTCCCTTTTTCGGTCTTCTTCTTTCTGCTTCTCCAGTCTGTTTCTATCACATCGGCAAAGACATGGAAAAAGTCGTTCTCTCCCCATAAGAAGATAGCGGTTCTCTTTCCTTTCTCCGCAGATTCCACATCGGTGAAGTCCTTCTTCGTCAAGATAATCGCCCTCATGCTGTTCCTGGTTTTCCTGTATTTTTTCAACTGTTTCTTCAACCATATCCAACATTCCTAAAAGCCCTTTCCATCCGGAACATCGTAATTCTTTCCCGGAATACTTTTTTGTTCTTTCACCGCCCAGCTACAAATCGTAGCGTAATGATTTCGGTATCTTTTCCCTGTGGAAGCCATATAAGAAGATAATCTTTCGATCCAGTTCTCCCAGTCATAAGGGAATCTCCCTTTCAGTTCTTTCAATTCTCGATCTGCAAGTTTCACATTGGAAAAAGTTCCGTACAGATTTCCGGTTTCAGATTTCTGCCTATATGTAATATCAGTATCACTCTTATCAATATTACTCTTATCAGTATTATTAGAGTCCGACTGACATACTTCATGAAGTCCGGCTGGCATACTTCCGGAAGTCTGACTGACAGATTTCATGAAATCCGACATGTCATACTTTATGAGATCCGGAGAGCGTACTTCACTTTTCTGTGCTTCCGGCTCACCACGAATTCTATCCGGAGAACCTTTTCTCCTGTTTACAGAAGCAAAATTCTTTACATAGATCACATTGGGTTTGCAATGTCCAACCCTTCTACGTTCGATCAGACCGATTCCCGGTTCCTTTTCATCCAGCTCATCAAGCAGCTGAAAAATCCGGTATCTGCTCCATTTAAGAACTGACATCATTTCCTCAATGGTAAAATGAATATAGACATTTCCTTCTGCGTCTACCCATCCATTCTTTCTGGAAAGCCCCACCCTGTCCAGCATCAGACCATACAGGATTTTTGCTTCTGAGGACAGATTTCGGAATCTTTCATCTGAAAACAGTATTTTCGGAATCCTGAAAAATGAAAACTGTTCTGAATCCTGCTCCTGAAAATAAGCAAAATCCGACATGGTTTTACTCCTGTTCTACATTTCCCCTCAGTTTTTCCATCTCACTTTTCATTCCAACAAACACGCCTGCCAGAAATGAAGCCTTGACAATTCCTTTGCAGCACTCCATATCTTCCAGATAACTGTCCTCAGATAAAAGAATGATTCCAAGTGCATGAATTGCAGCACGCACCTGTCGAAGTTTGTCCTGCATATAAAGGTCTTCCAGATAATGAAAAAGCTTTTCAGACACTGAAAGTGGATCATCCGCTACGCAACCAAGAGCAAGAATCAGGTCTTTCCCCAGTCTGCTGGAATCCATAAGGACATATTCATCTACCATCTGGTCATTCATGTCGATGTAATTACGGACATACATATCAACCATTCTCTGATCTTTTTTGCTCAGACTGTAATATCCCTGATTTTTGTAATCAGTAACATATCTTCGGTCTGGTCTTTCCGTCTGATCACAGACAGCCTCGTTCCCTCAGCACTTTTTTCTTCCTCAGTGTCAATAAAGAACTCTTCCCCTTCATTTCCAGTTTCATCGTCCACAACAGTGCCTCCGAAGATTTCTTTCAGAGCTTCTCTGATGTTTTCTGTGGCAACTGTCATAACAACTCCCTGCATTCCCTGCTTATCACCCATGCAAGGACAATACATACCTTTCAGCTGTTTCTTATTCTTTCTTTTCGTATTCTTTTTTCCCATGTTTTCTTCCTCCTGTTCTATGATCTGATCTGCTGTAATATCTCTGACATAAATCTGGTCAGCCCTTCCTTTATAGGGTCTGGCAACAGCCACCATCTGATCATGTGCTTCCAGCTGTGCCAGGGCTCTTTCCACACGAATGGAAGGAGCATTCAGATGTTTCTCCATTTCCTCTCTGGAATAAAGGACATACACAGCACCATATCGGTCAATCCAGCCATTTCTGACTGCCATTTCCTTTCTGTCCAGAAGCAGTGAATAAAGAATCTTTGCATCCACAGAAAGATTTTCGTATCTTTTGTCAAAAAATAATGCCTTTGGAATACACAGACATTCCACAGGCATAAATTCCGTTGCATGATTCATTTTTTCTGTACTCCTTTCCCCGGAGCTGTCTTCTGTGCCCCCGTCGCAGCTTTCATATTCTGCTCTGCTATTATCTTGCTTACATCAAGGGATTTTTTCACCTCATTCATTCGGTTCACAAGCATTCCCAGATGAAAAACAAAATAAGTAACATATAAAAACAACACCTCTTCATGAAGTGATGCCACATCCAGATACTCCAGTCCCCTGTCGGGTCTGCAGTTTCTGAATACATGCTGTACATACAGATGTACATGCATGAAATGTCTTTTTGCAGCAAGTTCATCCAGATACAGGGATATAGTCTGTAATTCCATCACACCATTTCCCTTCTCCAGCAATGCTCCTGCAAAAATTACTGCTTCTTTCATAGCTGCTTCCTGTATTGCCCAGTCAACAGCAGTTTCATCTTTTCTCAGAAGACCTTTCTTCTGAAGATATTCTTTATCTGCCTGATTCATTCTGATCCTCCTATCGAAATGGCAGCTCGTCCGCATATCCGTCCGGAACGCTGCTAAATCCGTCTGCATCCAGATCCGGTGCCTGACGTGGGTTTCCATTGTCTTTTCCATCTGCAAATTCCAGACGGTTTGCTGTTACTTCCGTAGTGTAGACTGTTTTTCCTGTTTCTTTATCCTTATAGCTCCCTGTCATCAGTTCACCGGCAACTGCAATGCGTTTTCCTTTTCTAAGATACTCTTTCGCAAAATCTGCCTGTCTTCCAAAAGCAGTGATCTTGATGTAATTTACTTCCCTGCCATAGTTTCTCGGCACCGCCAGATAAAACGAAACAATATGATGGCTTCCATTTTCACCCTGCACTTCATTGTAACTGGGATCTCTTGTGAGACGCCCTACCAATACAACCATATTCACTGGCACTTCCCCCTTTCTCTCTTTTTTCTGTCTTATGACAGCACAAGAATGCGGCAGAATAGAAAAATCTATAATCTTTCTTCTGCCGCACAGCTTCTATTGTCACTTGCCCCAGATTAGTCTCCGGGACTGCAGAAAAATTCATAAACAGTGCTCGTTTGTCTCTTCACATGTGTTTCCCGTTTCAGGGAACACCCGGTCCGTTTACGCCATTGCAGGCAGTCTCAGCCATATCGTGCATGGTCTTCAGGTTCCTCATTTTACCTGACCGACATCATCGGGAGTGTCATTATAAATCCGCAGCTTTCTGTAAAAGCCATAATGCAGATCTCTGTTTCTATTTTCTTTTCAGATTATCCGGAACTGGTTACAGCAGCTCCGGCGAACCGGCAAGCTCATTCAGTTGTATATAAGTTGAACAGTCAGATACCAACCCTCATGGAATGGTTCTGTAGCCTGCTCAATTCCTAAATACAAAAGAATGAAAAATAGTTAAGGGGATTTTTGAAAGAATTTTTAAAAATTTCCAGAAAAAAACTCCAACCATACAGTTGAAGTTTTTTAATAAGATTTTCTTTATTTTACAGTTTTTTATTTTCAGATATATTCTCGCTGCAGTCTCTGCACTTCACAGTACGCATCCATCTTGCTTCCTTTTTTGCAGCGTATCGTACAGCTTTTATTCACGATCCTGTCTCCGACATATTCCGGATCGTGATGGATCTCCAGATATTCCAGCCAGTTACAGCCATGGAAAGCTTCCTCTCCAAGGTAAGTTACACTTTCCGGGATATACACATTTCTCAGTTTTTTACAGCCGAAAAATGCTTTGTGATCCAGTCTCTGAATTCTTTTAGGTAACTCTAATGTTTCAATGGGACAGAAGTAAAATGCTTCTGCTCCGATTTCGGTGAGTGTCTCCGGCAGTGTGATCTCTTTTAACTCTTTGCACTTGTAAAAAGCCCGGCTTCGTATGCTCTTTAAATTTTTCGGAAACACAACACTGCTTAACTGGGTGCAGGAATAGAAGCAGTCCTCCGGAATCCTGCGGCATTTTGAACCTGCTTCAAACTTTACTGTTTTCAGGGCTGTACAGTTTTTATAGCAGTATGCCCCGACACTTTCCACAGATGCAGGAAAGATAACCTCCTTAAGACAGCGGTTTTCTGCAAAAGCCCCATCCCTGATCTCCTCTAAAGTTTTGGGGAACGTCACCAGCTTACGGATCTGGCTGTTTGCAAAAGCCTCCCTGCCTACGATCTTACAGTTTGGCGGCAGGACCGGCTCTTTTAATTTTCTGTTACCCTTATAGCAGTAATCATCTATATCTCTTCGTGGCTGCATATGGTTTTCTCCTACTCGTTAATAGTTTCTTCTTATAATATTTTCTGGCTCTGTACCAGAAGCTCAGATACCCGGCAATGAGGACTGCAAGGATAATAAGCAGCTTCGAGAAATTCCCCATTCCCTTCCAGTCATCTGCAAGCTGTGCTGTCACAGTCTGTCCTTCCGGATTTCCTGTACTTTCCAGAGAATCCCCATCTGAACCGGTATCGGATGAAGAGGAACCATCTGCTGTTTCTGCCTTTTTCCCGGAAGATTTTTCAGATGTCTCGCTGTTTTTCTCATCTGTTTTTTTCTGATCTTCTGACTTTCCTGTGTCCTTCTCTTTTCCTTTGCTGCCGGTCTTTTTCTGGTCACTGGGAGTCTCGTTTTTATCTCCAGTCTGACCGCCGGAGCCTGTACCGCTGACTTTTTTCAGGTTTGCCTTAGAACCATTTCCATCTGAGCCACTGCCCGGTCTTCCTGCTTCGGATTTATGTCCTCCGCTTCCCGGACGGTGAATCGCACTGCTGTTACTACCATTATTTCCGGTTCCACTGCCCGCATTTTTGATGTCCGGGATACGGATCACCAGCTGCTGGCTTACATTTCCTGAACCGTCTTTTACCACTACCACAAGGTCTTTTTCCCCACTGGTCAGTCCTGTCAGGGTAATGGTGTCCGTTCCTGCCTGAACTTCCGTTCCCTTTCCGGAAGTATCAACTGCAGGGATCTTCTTGCCTGCATCTACCACTTTATAATAGCGGTATCCCTTTTCACTGGTCTTATAGACTACCGATGCCTTGTCTGTAGAAATGCGGCTGGCACTGACCTTTTTAAGGACAGGGGCTGTCTTATCAGTCAGTCTGAGTGTCAGGTATACATTCTTTCTGGTACCGTCTTCTGCTGTTACCTGTATCCTGATCTTCGCCTCTTTTTCTCCACTGGCAAATACAATCTTCCAGAACGGATGTCCCTCATCGGTTCCTGTCTGAAAAATGGTTTCGTCTTTCTGGACGGAACTGCCCAGAATCCCGGACATTGCATAGACTTTTATGCTTCCATGGGAATCCGCTGCTTCTGTCCATACATTCAGGCTCTGCCTTTCATCACCATAAACTGCAGTGTAATGGTCTTCAGTTTTCTTAAAGGAAGGCTCCAGCTTCTGTATGCCCTTTCCATAATGATCTGCACTGGAAACATACAGATATTTAAGATCTGCATCCGAACTCATCAGGGATTTCAGGGTAAAACTGTAACTTGTCACCTTCAGGTCAGCAGTGACTGTCTCTGTCAGTGTTTCATAGCCTTTTCTGGAAATTTCAATTTTATATACATTTCCCTTTAAAAATAGATATTTCCCGTTCTGGGCTTTCAGTTCTTCACCGTCCTGGTTCGTTACCCGGATCTCTGCATCTGTCGGAACTGTTTTTATCGTCACCGGGATCTCTTTATATTCTATCACCGGGATCTTCACCGGTGTGCTCATCTGGTTCCCTGCAATGTCTTTCGCCAGTATCCAGATCTCTTTTTCCTCTGTCTCAGGAATCATCAGATCAAGGGAATTCTGTCCCCTGGTCATCAGTTCCACAGATCCGGAAAGATCAAACTCTGGTGTTTCCCCCGGTTTGACAATCTTGTACTGGTAATTACCCATCTCATTTGAGGCAAAAGTGATCCGCACTCTCTCCGCATCGTACCGGACAGCCCGGACATCACTCAGCTTCGGCGGGTAAATATCCCTCCGCTGAAGGATCACCTGATAAGAAGCGGTTTTTCCGCTTTTCGTCTTTACCGTCACCTTCACTGCCGCTTCTGCCTCTTCCTCACCAAAATAGACCGCAATCCTGCTTGCACTGCCGCTTCCGGCGGTATGTCCATAGTTATTGATCTTTTTCGTACCCCGGATTCCCTCTGCCGTCACAGAAGCATCTTCCTCCTGTGGTTCGGCAAAAATGTTCAGGAATTCATTTTTCCCGTTATACATCTCTGCGGTATACTCATACCGTTCCTGCGTAAATGCAGGTTCCAGGGCAAGATACCCGGTATCGTCTGTGTAGCTGTTACTGGTACTCACTGTCAGGTTCTTTAAAAATGGGGAGCTTTCATCACCAGTGATGCTGAAAACATAAGTCCTTGACTTATTTCCCTTAGATACCTGTACCTGAATACTCGTTCCGGTTCCATCAAAAGCAACCTGATAGGTGCCCTCACACTTTTTCCCATTTACGCTGATTGAAACACCCTCCGGGGCTTCAAAGGAAAATACTGCCTGTTTTGCCCCCTCTTCCAGTATCAGGTCATAGCTGAGACGGTCTTTCCGGAAAGTTTTGTTCCATGTGACCTTTCCCGTATCTGCCGATACATTGACACTGTTTAGATAGGCTCCGTTTTTCTCTATCGCCATCAAATAATTGGAATCGTTTTTATAATAGATGGTTCCGTCCCTGTCCACGCATAAAGTACTGATACTGTATTGCTGCTGGTCTGTGTCAGGTGTAAAGATCTCCTCTGCCTTGCCTTCTGTCTGTCCAGGGCTGTCCTCCAGCATATAGATACCGCCCGGATAGGCATTAGCTGTAAAATAAACATAAACTCTTCCGTCTGCCTTTCCATCTTTATTATAATCTTCATTTTCATAAGCAGTGGAAAGAAGTGGTGCTGCCTGTGGATAGCCTGCAACAGGGACAGAATACGCCAGTGAAAGTGCGTCCTCAGATTCTGTGAGCACGTCAAAATGATGCCCTCCGTCCGGGTTAAACTGACCGCCCTGTCCGCAGACCCCGATATAGATCCTGCCCTTATAGATCACAGGAGTAGCGGTTGCCATTCCACCAAGATTATAGCCAAGCACCTGTCCGAAAGTTCCGTCCGGGTTCATTTTTACCCGGTAAAGATAACCGCCCTTTGTGGCAAAATACACATAGCCATTGTTATACGCTACCGAAGTACGAATATCACCTTTAAGTCCTGTCAGCTTGTCCAGCATGACACCGGTTGAGGTTGATACAGAGTACAGGATCGAGGTATTTGTATAATTTCCTTCTGCGGAACCGTCATCAGAACCAAATACCAGATAGTCCCCCGACGCATAGGCACCTGCCCAGTAGAAGCCGCCTTTATGGCTGTACTTCAATGTGCAGTACTTGATCTCATCTCCCCTGGACGGATCTTCATCCGTAACAGACAGGGCAAAATAGATTCCTGCTGTTGTCTCTGAGTTCCAGGTTCCTGTGTAAATATATCCATCTTTATAAGTAATCGGAGAAAGCGTCTGTCCTCCTACCGGCTCACTGATCCACAGTGATTTCAATGTCGATGCACTGACTGCTTGTATCTGTCCTCCTCCGATCTGGGCAAACAGCATTCCTTCTGCATAAGTAAGAGGGTTCAGGGCAAAGACCATGCTTCCTGCCAGTTCCTCACTGACTGCCAGGATCTCCCCTGTAGCCCGGTCAATCTTATAGATAAATTTACCGGAAGCCACATAAAGAGCCCCGCCAAGGATCAGCGGTGGTGTGACAGCCGCATTCCAGTCGCCGCCCAGCTGCATGGCCCATTTCTGTACGCTTTCTGCTCCGGAAGAAGGGGCTGCCACATCAGTAACCCCGTTGTTGGTATCGCTGTTCCTGTAATTGATCCAGTCATTGTCTGTGATCTCCGGCTGGGAAGAATCTATGCTTTCCAGTTCTGCCCGGATATGGTCGGTATCCCCTGCCACGAAACTTCCTGTCTGCGTTTTATAGCCATAACAGGAAACCGTCCATGTATAGGTATCCCCCATAAGAAGATTCTCAAAGTTCCACCCGGTTCCTCCTGCTGGTACTACCCGGTCCCCGTTTTGGTCATACAGGCTGACTACAGCATTGTCCGGTGATACTTCAAATGCCACAGAACTGCTCTTCTGTCTGGTCACCCGGATATGGTAGGTTCCCTCACTTACATAGGTCTGTCCGGCATATTCCGGGTCCAGATAGGTGTCTTCCTGCTTCATCTGCAGAGTGATCTCTGTCTCTTCCCCGGTCAGCGGGATCTCCTGCCTGCTTCCCTCATACGCCACGCCATTGACCGTAAGCCCGTAATAACTGCCTGAATAAGCATTTGCCACCAGGTTCAGGGATTCCGTACCTGATCCTACTGCTATTTCATATTCCCTTTTTGTACTGTCAAACTGACCCGGAATAAGGTTCTTCGCCAGGTCTTCATCTTCCGGAAGGTAACATCCGATAAAAGAAAGATCCAGCCTCCTCAAAACCACCAGTTTATACGTCTGGTAAGTTTCCTCTGTTCCTGCTGTGATCGTATACACAGCCCGCTTTGCACCATTGGCTCCGTTCCCAAAAGTACGACCGTTCAGTCTGTAACGTACCCCTTCCGTATAGGCTTTCGGGTTCATGTCTTCCTGTACATTTTCCCCGCCATTGAGAAGAAGTGCCTTTATGGACCAGGTAGACCCTTCCGGCGCACCGTCACTGATGTCCCCGGAAAGATAAAAGCTGGAAGATGTGGCATAAGAGCCATATTCCACTGTATACACTTTCCCGCCAAAGGCTTCATCCAGGTCTTCCCGGCGTTCCGGCTTAAGGATTGTCTCAGGTGCATTGCTGTTCTGGCTTGTATAGACCGTCAGGTTTTCCAGATAGTCAGAAACCTCTTCCCCGGCATCTTCCATCTGCACCTCACCGTCATTAAATTCCAGTTCCGGGGAATCGTCTTCTGCTGGTGCTTCCGTAATCTCAGGATCTTCCTCCGGGATCTCTGTGATCTCCGGCTCCTCTGGTACTTCCGGTTCTATCTCCGGCTCCTGGCTGTCCGGTTCCTCCTCTGACGGAGCCGGTGTCTCTTCTGTATTCTCTTTTGAATCTTCCACATTCTCTTCATTGGAAGTATCTGCTGTTTCCTGCAAAGCAGTCTCTCCGCTTAAGGCTTCCTCCGTCTGGGAAAGCTCTGTCCCCTCCACACTGTAACCAGCTTCCGGGGATATTCCCATATCCTGTGCACCATAGACAGGAATGCTTCCCATAAGGAGTACCGCCGATAAAATCCCTGCAAGAAATCTCTTCATCACCAGTCCCCCCATGTCTCGCCATTCTGTCCTGCACCTACGTCAGCCCCTGCATACAGGGAGAAACGCAGCCTTACACTGTCACCGTCAGCAGGGAAATAGCCTGCCATTCCTACATTCATGTATTCCCCATTCACAAAATACAGCCAGCCGGAATCCATCGTAAAGTCATACTCTCCAAGCCAGTCATTGTCATGATCCGTCATCTGGCAGTTGGCAGCTTCCAGATGTGCCTGCAGGTCTGCCGGTATGGAAGCACCTGCAGTAAGACCGCTTCTTCCAATGGAACGGAGATAAAAGCCGCTTGTGGCACTGCCCTCATTCCTCCAGTCAAAACCATTCTCATCTAACAGACGCAGAAGTACGGAAGAAAGCTGTTCACCCTGGTAAAATTCTACCGGTGTAGACGAAAGGATCGTACCAAGTCCTACCGTTCCGGCTTCAATACTGATATTCACCGTTCCTGCCGGCTGCTCTTCCCCGTCTTCACTTCTTATGATCCGGTACTGTGGAAGCGTATAAGACCAGCCCTCACTGTCCGTTACTTTAATATCTACGGTATTTTCAGTCTCTGTCAGCTCCATACGGTAAGCAATGATGCCTTCCCCATCGGTACTGACCGAATAAAGTTTCTGTCCATTTCCCAGAACTTCTACCGAAGAAGAAGGAAGGACATTGCCCTGATAGTCCCATGCCTGTACATAAAAAGTACGGTAAGAAGCACTGACGGTCTCCCCGTCTGTCAGGTCGGTTGCCACAGAAGGATATTTATTTTCTTCCGGGGCAGGAGTCGGTGTCTCCTCCTCCGGGACCTCTGCACCCTCCTGGTTCCTGTCATCATCAGTGTCCGGTGTTTCTTCCTGATCCTCATGGTTATCTTCCCCATTCTCAGGATCGTACTGGACCGTATTTTCCTCTGGCTGCTGTGTTTCCTCAGATGGATTCTCCTGATCTGTACTTCCATCCTCGACAGCCTCTTCCGGCTCCTCAGACGCAGCCTGCACTGTATCATCAGAAGGAGCTGTCACCTCCGGTTCTTCTTCCGGATCAGCTTCCTCCTGCTGTTCTTCTGGTTTATTTTCAGGTACCTGTGCCAGTGTACCGGTACTCTCTGTCTGTAAAGAATCCGTATCCAGATCCGCATAAGTATATCCTTTTCCAAGATACCCTTTCATAGAACTGTCTGCACTGATCCCCTGCACCGGATTTTCTATGGTTTCCGGCACCTGTGCCCTTACCCCTAAGACAAGGGCTCCCGAAAAGAGAAGAAGGCATAGCAGGATAAGGATGCCCGGCAGTATTTTTCTGTGTTTATTTTTTCTGTGATCCACGATATGCTCCTCCTTTCCCTTTCCGGTCAATACAGCCTCTCAATGTACTTCATGACCCAGCGGTCATACCAGCCTGTATTTTTCAGAAGTTCTTTCTTTAAAGCCTTTACGCATTTTTCTACTTCCTGACGCTCTTCACTGGATATTTCATGGGGACTGAATGCTGCTTTCTGCCCGGTACGCCAGGTATTTTGAAATTCGCCGGAAAGTTTTTCATCAAAAGTCCCCTGTTCATAGAGCCTTCCTGCATACCCTGCCATTGCCCGTACTGCCTGTCTTCTGTCCTGTGACTGAAAAGCCCTCTTTCTCCGGATATTTGCCACTGCCCTTAAGATATATACTGTAATCAGGAAACAGATCCCGAAAATATCAAATACCAGAAGAAGCAGAAGGATAAACTTCACCAGTCCTGTGACTGCGATCTGGAGATTCCAGTGGGTATTTATCTCCGGTGTGTTTTCTTTCTGTTCCGTCTCTGTTTCCGGAAGTGGTGCTGTCCGGGCTCCTTCGGCTTCCAGTCCAAGTGTCAGGTCCGGTTCTTCCATGACCCCGTAATATTCCGGTGTCATCTCTACCGGCACCCAGCCCATGCCATCTATGTAGATCTCTGTCCATGCATGTCCATTTTTTCCGGGAATGTCGATCTTATCCCCGTCTTTTTTATCTTTTACGTCTTCCGGTGTGACCAGATAGCCTTCCACATATCTGGATGGAATCCCGTAATACCGGAACATCAATGCCGCTGCTGTTGCATAGTGGACACTGTGCCCTATCTTAGACTCTGTAAGGAAATTCTCTGCAAAATCTCCCGTTCCACTGTAAACATCTGTGGCAGTGCTGTAAGTCATATTATCTTCCAGATAAGAACGTATCCTTGAGATTGCTGTATAATAATCGGTATGTCCCTGATTCCGGTCCCCACCGTTTCCAAGTTCTTTTTCAAAAAGTGTAGTAAGGTTGTCTGGAATGACGGTATCCTGCTGGTACACAAAACTGTTATAATAGCTTTCCTGCTGTCTGTAGGTTGAATCCGGCTGTTCCGAAAGAACCTGATAGCTTTCTGCCCCCAGTGCAGTAAAGTCTTTCACCAGATTTCCAAGGGAAGTAAATGAATACTTCCGGTCTCCGAAAAGCCCTCTGGCATTCAGCATACTGTCAGCTGTCCCGGTGATACCCCTGTAGTTTTCCGGCAGTTCCTGTGTCTCATAAGGAAGATAAACATACCGGCTGTCTGCCTTTTCATTCTCTACTGAGACCGTTCCTTCCGTACTGGAAAGACTGTCATCTTTTACCAGGTTCCGTATAGACGCAAGCTGTGTCTCCCCATAAAACCCGTCCTGATGCAGCCAGTAAAACAGGTTCTTTTCCCCGTAAGCAGTTTCTGTAGAAACACTTTTCCACTGGTTCCCGTCATAAACGCTTCCGGTAAATCCCTTAAGGTACAGTGAATCCGGATGCTCCATAGTCACAGAAAGGGCTGTATCCTCAGAACCTTTCCAGCTTCCAGCCTCTTTCAGCTTTCCGTTCGGAAGAGAATTGACCACGCCTCTTTTATAACGGATTTCTTCGATCTTATCAGTGATCTCTTTCCCTGCATTTTTCACCAGTTCCGAAGAACTGTAATCTTTTTCCGGTGCGATCAGCCCCATTGCAGACACAGAAACTGCCACCACCACAATGGAAAAAAGGATTCCCCAGACCAGGACAGATCCCCGTTTTCCCATCTGCACCCTGTCTTTCTTTCCGGGCATCATCTCATTCAGTTCCAAAATTACCCCTGTATAAAATACCAGTCCTGTTTTCAGGTCAGGGAATTTCTGAAGATAAAACATACAGACCGGAAGAACCAGTGCCCACAGGACTACGAGCACCGTAAACCTCATGCGGCTAACCAGTGTTCCCGCAAGTCCCATCACAATCCCCAGAAACAGAAAGAAAAATATCTGTTCCCTGCTTCCTGTTTCTGCTAAGTTTCCATAACGGGTCAGATAAATCCCTGCCCTGCTTCCCAACGTGTCTGCCAGTTCATCCCAACAGGAAATGCCTCCATGAAGAATCTCTTTCCAGAAAAATATTCCTACACTTAATACCACAGACAGAAAAATACTGCTTCCTATGGCACATTTCCTTTGCCCGGACAGAAGCCCCAGACACAGAACGCAGCCGATAAGCACGCCTGTCAGAAATGGCATTCCAGGAACAGTTTCTAACAGTTCCCGGAGAATCAGATAACCGCCTGTCCCGACAGAAGCCAGGATAAGAAGGACTGTGACCAGTACAGAAACTATGTCCTGTCTGTATTTCCCGGACTTTTTCTTATTGATCTCTGTTGTCCATAGTTCCATAGCCTGCTCTCCTGTCTGTCTTACGGATGCCAAGTTCCCGGCGGTAATCGTCTGTATAAGTTATCTCATTTCCGTTATGTGCCGCATTCTTTCCCCTGCGTACTGTCACGATCTGAGCCTCCCGTGGAAGAAGCTCATTTTCCCGGTCATCAGGATTCCCTGTGATATAGATATAAGCGGCAAAAGATTTCTGCCCCGGATTCTTTATGTAGTCCCTGATGACTGCCGGTTTCTCCTTTATACTGCTGTGACAGAGGAACCGGTACAAAATGTCCTCATAGTCCCGGAGTGTTTCTATCTTTTCCAGCCGGAGCTGTCCGGAGGCAGGGTCATATACCGCAGTCTGGCAGGGGATTCTCTGCTCCATAAAGCTGTAAAGGACTGCGCCATAGATCTCTGCAACAGCCTCCGGTGCTTCCGATCTTTCCCCCTCCTGACCAGGTTCCGCAAGGATCAGGACAGCCTCATCCACCGGATAGCTTTTCTCCCGGATCATAACTTCGTCCAATTTTCCAGACAGCTTCCAATGGATCTGGCGGATACTGTCGCCGGGGCGGTATTCCCGGACATCGTAAGTTTCCCCCGGATCATCTCCCGGACGGTTTTTCGAGAACTTAAAGCTCTCCATATCAAAACCTTCCCGGGAAAGAAGTGCAAGATCCATTCTGGACTTATGCGGCATTACGACCATATCCCGGCTGATACCTGCCCTCCGTTTAAAGGCAACGATCCCGAAAAGATCCCGTACTTTCCAGTCCGCAAACTGAAACCTGATACAGCCACAGCGATTGCTTCTGCCCTGAAAAGCGACCAGTTCTTCTTTTTTCCCCCGCAGGGAAAGTTCCAGTTCCTTATCCCCGTTTTCACCGGTAAGCAGGTTCTCCCAGTGGATACTCCCGTTTCCCCTGAAGACCGGATAAAAAGACTGGTTCTCAAGTCCCATTTTTACCTGAAATACTGACTCCTGCTCTGACCTTTCCGGAAGGATAAAGCGTGTCTGTACCTTTCTTCCCGAAAAGACACCATAGATACAGGACACCACCAGCAGCACCGCAGTTGCAGCCAGCACACATACAAAAAGATATTCTCCTGTGATCACTGCCCCGGCTGCCATGCAGACCAGCCACAGGAACCATACGACCCTGTTCTTCATGCTCCCTCTACTTTCGGTACTGGTACGGTATCCAGGATCTCATCAAGAATGTCCCTTGCTGACCGTTCCTCGTATCGTGCCCTGGATTCCAGTACCATTCTGTGTCCTGCCACATCTCCAAATACTTTCCGAATATCGTCCGGCACTACATAGTCCCTGCCATCTACAAAAGCAGCCGCTTTGGACATGCGGCACAGTGCCAGTGTTCCTCTGGGGCTTAACCCCAGTGTGATCAGTGCGTGGACTCTGGTTGCCTCTGCAAGATCAGCCACATAAGACAAGATCCGGTCATCCATATAAACTTTCTGCACCTGCTCCTGCAGCTTCAGAAGTTCTTCCTTATGCACCACAGTTTCTGCATGGTCCAGAGGGTTTGTATCCTGCCGGTCTCTCAGGATCTCTACCAGACTTTCGTGATCCGGGTATCCCATGCTCAGGCTGACCATGAAACGGTCCAGCTGTGACTCCGGAAGCATCTGGGTACCGGAAGAACCTACCGGGTTCTCCGTAGCAAGTACCACAAATGGCTTCGGGACTTCATGGGTCTCACCGTCAACGGTCACCCTGCCTTCCTCCATGACTTCCAGAAGGGCAGCCTGTGTCTTACTGGAAGTACGGTTGATCTCATCTGCCAGAAGGAAGTTGCACATGACAGCTCCCGGGCGGTAGACAAATGTTCCTGTTTCTTTCTGGTACATGGTAAAACCTGTCACATCAGAGGGAACCACGTCCGGTGTAAACTGGATACGCTGAAAATCCATACCCATCAGCCTGCTCAGTGCAAGAGCTGTGGTCGTCTTTCCTACTCCCGGCACATCTTCCAGCAGTACATGTCCCTTTGCCAGAACCGCCATGATGATCTTGTCTGTAACTTCTTTTTTTCCTTTAATGATCGTCCCCAGTTGTTCCTGAAGAATCCTGATCTTATCTGTCATCTTTTGTTCCCCTCATCTGTGATCTGTCATATTGTAAAAACTGTTTTTTCCGTCTTTGAACCGTTCATAAGAAACCAGTGCACAAAATGCCTGGTCGGTTGCCATTCCATCGGTTTCTCCATCTAAGGTATGGGAAAATCCCCCGTCTTTCTGCTGATACTCCATCAGAATATCATACAGACCTTTTCCATCTTTTATAAACCGTTCATCTTCATTACAGTCAATCCCATAAGTGCTTAACGTAAGGATCACCTGTGATACAGACTCTGAGCTGTCGGAGCCATATGCCACATAACCACCATTCTCTTCCTGTCCTGCCGAAAGTATCTGGATTCCTTTCTCAATGATCTCCGCTACTTCCTGCTGATCCTGATAAGGTTCCAGACACTGGAGTGTCATTGCTGTCATGTCCACATCAGACTGGTCTGCATTGTCATCAAGAGAAAATCCTCCGTCCGGTTTTTCCTGCTCCAGAATATAAGACAGATATTTCTGTTCCAGCTCCCCGTCCTTATTCTGCTCCGGGTCGTCTGCATTCAGTGCCAGCAGTGCAAAGACTGCTCCATTCAGCCCCTGTGCTGTCACCGTATCAAAATCTTCCAGCGTTTTCTGTACATCATACCCGCCAATGTCTGTGGGGGCTGCCCCTATGGATTTCAGTGCAAGAACTACCCTGGAATACTCTGTGTATTTATGATCGCTTAAGATCCCGTCATTTTCTTTCAGGTATTTCTCCACATTTGCCCTGTATTTTTCAAAATAATCGTCTGGCAGTGATGCCTCCCCTCTGGCAAGGGGCATCACTGTCCATTCTCCCCCAATGGAAGCAACTGTCGGGTCTGTCACGATCCCCGTCTCATAATCTGCTGTTTTCTGGATCACCTCTTCCAGGGAATCCCCTTTTGCACTGACAGCCACTCCCGAAGTACAGAAAAGAGCCGCACCTAAAAATACCGCAATTCCCCTTGTACCTTGTTTTCTTCTGTTTGTCATTCCCGGTTTCTTCATATGCAGGCTCCTTTTCATATACTATGATGTTTGGGCAAAAACCCTCAACTATGTTTCAACTGTGTTACTTTGCTTTGCCGGTCACTCTATTAGACCAGGTACTGTAGACTTTCTTTCCGCCGATCACCTTAAAGGACCGGATACGGAAATAGTAGCCTTTGTTCTTCTTAAGTTTTGATACCGTATATGCGGAAGTCTTTGCATTGACTGCCTTTATGGTCTTGTAACCGGATTTCTTTCTGGTGCTCATCTGCACTTCATATCCCTGTACACCGGAAACTTTCTTCCAGTATACTTTAAGACTCCTTGCTTTTCCTTTCTTTACGGAAGTCGCCTTTGGTGTGGAAGGCAGGGTATACGCATTTTTCAGAACCTGCTGGCGTCCGGTCACTGTCTTTTTCCCTTTCTTATATAAAGAAGTAACTGTGATCTTATAAGCAGTTCCTGCTGTCAGCTTCTGTTTGCCGACCTTCTTGATGGTATAGGAAGTGGTCTTGCTGCTCACATCAGCGACCTTTGTATTCTTCTTAAACTTGCCGCCCTGAATGGAGATCCGGTATCCGGATACAGAGGCTTCCCTCTTCCAGGATATTTTCATGGCAGATGCAGACACCGCTGACTGTTTCACTCCTGCCGCTGGTGTTGGTGCAGCGGTTGGTTTCGGTGTGGCAGTTGGCTTTGGTGTTGCTGTCGGTATTGGTGTGGCAGTCGGTTTCGGTGCCTTTTTCTCCAGTTCACTGTAACGCTCTTCTGCGTATTCCAGGTAATCTACTTTCTGGGCATCAACATTCCGGTATGCCACAGAACCTTTTTCAAGGGCATCATAAGCCTTTCTTGCTGCCAGGATCTTCTTGTGGCATTCTTCCGTATAGACAACATCTTTGTCAGAAGAACCGATGGCATCAATAAGGTCTTCCACCTGTTTCACCTTCGCTACCGTTTCCCGGTCTGCCTTAATCAGGAACTGTATGGAATCCTGAATAAAACGGTTCTCCCTTGAAAAGGCAGTCACTGTCACAAGCTCATCTTTTGAGATATATTCATTGGCATGGAGTCTTCCCTGGTAGTCCATATAAGCTGCGGAACCGTCCACTCTCCAACGGATAGACTTCTGTGCTGCGGAAGCCGGGAGGATCTCTGCTTTCAGCTGAATACTCTCGCCTACATTTAACTCTGTCTTGTTGCTTTCTGCTGAAATCTCAATGGAGCTTACCGCTACCGGTGTACTGCTCTCACTGACAGTGATCTTCGCAGTTGCCGGGAAAAAAGCTGCCCCGTATTTTCCTGCATTGTCTTTCTCTGTAGCAAGTAGATAATACGTTCCTGCCTTATTAAACGTATAGGAAACATAACCATCCGCATCATAGTCCAGCTTATCAACCCTGTTCCAGTTCCCGTCATAAAGGACTGCATCCATGTTCTGGATGGCTACAGGGTCCGGTACACTGTTATCAGAAGACATAACGGTTTTCTGGGAATATACTTTCGTTTTTAAAGTATTTCCTTTTGACAGGTTGTAATCGTCCTGGCTGAAAGAAGTGAACGCTCCCCTTGTCCAGAAACTCCGGTCTGTAAACATACCTACATCGACTACATCCCCGTCTTCCAGAAGGATATAATCTGCGGTGGAGCCAAAACCACTCCACATAAGGGGATATTCATGATTTACATAATACATCAGGTTCTCATCATGTCCCCAGAAATTCTGCATGTAGAGATGTGTGGCACTGCCGGTTGGTTTCAGGAGGCGGTTGCCTTTTCCAGTGCCTGCATTATAAGTAAGGTATGCCTGTCCCCCTGTCATATAAGAAACAGCATCAAACTGTTCATTGTTAAGGATAGCTTCTTTACCGGCACCTGTGCCACATTTTTCTGCTGGATAACCCAGATAATACCGTTCCATCAGATAGATGTACAGATGGAGCACTGTGGGACGCTTTACCACTCCCTGCTCTTCCAGGTAATCACAGACACTGTTTGTAGGATAACGGTAATACTCTTTAAGTCCGTACAACCCCAGGTCAAAATAAGGCACTGTCACCTTCAGATGGGACAAAGCAGTGCCATCAGTCCCCTCAATAGGGATACCGTCATTGGAGAGCGTCACCGTTACGGTTACCTGGCTCTGACCAGATTCATTATATGCACTTTTCTGTCCGGAAAATCCTGTCATAGCCCAGGCATTCCCGGAAAAGCACAAAACACCTATAAGGACTGCACAGAACAGAATGCAACACTTTCGGAACCTATACAAAAGGCTTCTTTTCTTCAACTTCTTCCCTCCTTAAAAAAGTTCCCATATGTGCCCCTTGCCGGAACCTCACACAGGAACTTTCTTTTTGAACTTATTTTACTGTTACCTTAAATGTCATTTTCACCTTGCCGGAATAAGCGGTGATGGTAGCTCTTCCTTTTTTCAGACCTTTTACCACGCCTTTGGAAGTAACAGAAGCTACTTTCTTATTAGAAGTTTTCCATTTCACAGACGCTTTGGCTGTGATCGGGCTGTTTGCCACTTTCAGTGTAGTCTTCTTGCCTTTCTTTACAGTCACCTTGCGGCTGGTAATTGCCTGCAGCTTTTTCAGTGCCACTTTCTTTTTCTGGACAGTGACCTTCACTGTGGCTTTTGCACCCTTTGCAGAAGTCACTGTAACCGTAGCCTTACCTGCCTTCCTTCCTTTAATAGTAAGTTTTCCATTCTTGACAGATACCTTTGCCACCTTAGAATTGCTGCTCTTTGCAGATTTGATCTTGTCACCCTTAATTGCAGTTGTCTTGATACTGATCGCTGTAGTGGACTTTTTCACCTGAAGTGGAATACTGGTATAGTTCAGCCGGATCGAAGGTTTCGGCTCCGGTTTCTTCGTCGGTGTCGGTGTCACTTTCTTAAGCTGTTCGATCTTTGCTTCCGCAGCGGTAAGTGCTTTCAGCTTCTCAGCCGGGATCAGCTTTTTCTGGTCTGCACTCAGACCGTCATAGGCTTTCCGGGCTGCTTTTACTGACGCTTCATCAGCCAGTGTCAGGGAAGAAGCCCCTTTCAGGTTTCCAAGAATCTTTTCTACTTCAGCTGCTTTCTCTGCATCTGTATGAAGCTGTGCCAGCCTTGCTTCTGCATCAGTCAGACGTGCCAGGTCATCACTGTTTACCAGTGCCTTCTGGGTGTCATTCAGCGCATCGTAGGCTTCCCTTGCTTCCTTTACTGCTGTTTCATCAGCCAGAGTCAGTCTGTCTGCATCCGGTATAGCTTCCAGTTTAGCAATAACCGGATCCAGGATCTCATCACCGGAATCTACGGTTATATAGAAAGAAGGAAGGGTGGAGAACACACCTCGAATGATCGGTGCATAGAAAAATGGTTTATCTGACTTTCCCTGAACTTTGGTATCCCAGTACAGCCGGTGTCCCCACCAGTCACTGTGGATTCCGTCACTGTCGAACCGGTATCTTCCTGCCTGTGTAAATGTGACCTTAAAAGAGTTCTTTGTTGCAAGATCCCATTGATGGCAGTTTCCCCGAAATGCTCCCAGGACAGAATTGCTGTAAGCCACATAAGTCGGGTATCCATATTCGTCAACACCGCCATAGGCATCCGGTCCAAAACATGGATTATAAATGGTAGCCAGCTTATAGACCGGCATGGTGATTCCTGTAAAGCTAACCTCTGCGGTATCCCCTACGTGGATCTCTGAGGAATCATCTTTTGTATTTTTTACATTAACACGCATCACTCGGGCATCTACCACACGATACAGGGAACGGGTATTTCCTGCCGCATCTGTAGCCACAACACCAATAATGTTGCTGCGGTTCTCCAACGCTGCCGTATAGCTGCCATCACTGTTCGGCTTTACTTCCAAACCATTGCAGGTCACTTTCAGGTTGGAAGCTCCTGCAGCTGTCGCAGTGAAGGTAAATGGAACGGTATCCTGTCCCTCCAGATAGTAAATGGTGTCATAATGACGCCAGTTTTCCAGGTTGTCACTGCATGTGATAGAAGCAGTTCCTGTCTCACCTACGGTAATCACCGCATAACCGGTATTTACCACACTACAGGCAGGGAAATAGTCCCCTTCTGTATGAGTAAAGGCATCATAGTTTACCTGGATCACAGCGGTTCCCGGTTTCAGTGCAGTTGCCACTGCTTTTTCTTTTGATTTTGTGGTGTCAAGAGAAATTACATCCTGTCCCTTGATAACCTTAAAGTTAAATTCCGGACGTTCCACATCGTTCTGTACAACATCATGGACAGCCTGCCATACACGCCATGGATAAATATCAGTAGATTCGCCTACCTGCAATTCCCTCTGCTGGAACTGCAGCCAGAGATCTTCTGCAAAATCATCATAAATGATCGGCTGTGTACGGACTCCAAGATAAGAGTCTGCTTCTTCCCCAACTGCGTCCGTAAAAAGTTCTTCTTCCACCGGGGAATCTGAGAAAAGTGTCTCTTCTGATGTCAACTCCGAATCTTCACTGTCTGCATCCTCTGTGTCCTCTTCGATCTGAATATCTGCTGTATCCGGATCTTCTTCCTCTTCTGTAAGATCCAGGTCTTCCTGATCCTGTACCTGCTCATCCGTATCTTCCTGGATCTCAAAGTCTGCCCCATCATCATAAAAGGCAGCCTCTGTCTCTGCCGGTTCACTGGCATACGCCATAGTCTGTGAACCACAGGGGGACACTGCGATCAGCAGTGCCCCAATAATACCTGTAAGTCTCTTTAATCTATTTTTCATTATTTCACCTTAATTTTGAATCTCACAACTTTCTTACCTGCTTTTGCAGTAATGGTAGCTGTGCCTTTCTTCAGGCCTTTTACCACACCTTTGGAGGTAACTGTGGCAATCTTCTTATTGGAAGAAGTCCATTTCACAGTATCCTGTGCGGTAAATGGTGTCTTTGCAACTTTCAGTTTAACTTTTTTGCCTTTTTTCAGTATCTGTTTTGTGGAAACTGTCGCTTTCAGCTTCTTAGTTGCAACTTTCTGTTTCTGGACCTTAATCTTAACAGTTGCCTTTGCGCCCTTTGTGGAAGTCACTGTCACTGTGGCCTTCCCTGCTTTCAGACCTTTTACTGTAAGTTTTCCGTTTTTAACAGATACCTTTACCACCTTAGACTTGCTGCTCTTTGCAGATTTGATCTTATCGCCTTTGATCGCAGTTGTCTTGATACGGATGCCTGCGGTAGATTTTTTCACCTGGATTGGAAGAGAAGTTACATTCAGGGTGATCTTCGGTTTTACCTGTGCTGCTTTCTGAAGCTGTGCGATCCTTGCCTCTGCATCGGTAAGTGCTTTCAGCTGTGCCGCTGTAACCAGCTTCTTCTGATCTGCACTCAGCTTGTTATAAGCATCACGAGCTGCTTTTACTTTGGAAGCATCTGTCAGTTTCAGAGCTTTCACAGCAGGAATGGCAGCGATCTGATCGGTTACTGCTTTGGCAGCTTCCTCATCAGCTGCTTTCTTGTCAGCTGCTTTCTGAAGTTCTGCAATCTTTGTCTCAGCATCTGTAAGTGCTTTTACCTGTTCTTCCGGAACCAGTTTCTTCTGATCTTCATTCAGTGCATCATAAGCATCACGAGCTGCCTTTACGCTCTCTTTATCTTCCAGTGCGATCTTGTCCACTGCAGGGAGATTCTTCAACTGATCAGCAACTGTATTTGCAGTTTCTTCCTCTTTAGTGGTCAGACCAACGATTGGCATCTCATAAGTAAAGATAGCCTCTTCGTCTATATTACTGATGATTTTTAAAGTAAGCGAAGTTCCCTCATAATCTTTAAGTAACTTTGCTTTATCTTTTCCTATACCCACAAGCATTCCTGACGGGGAGCCCAAACCACTGTCAATCATCTGATTTCCAAGCCATTCCTCATGATGCGTTCCAATAAGATCATCCGGAAGTCCTTCCAGTGTCATAGTTACATTAATGCTAGACTGTGGATTCTGGCGATCAATATACTTTACTTCTTCTTCCATAAAACCATCCAGCACTTTCAGATCCGTTACTTTAATTTCATTCGGATCAAGTTTGGAACCTGAACGGATTGCTTCACTCAGCCCATTGTCCATTTCACTGCCAATGCCGACTTTTACACGCACTGCATTGCCCACCAGTGGATTGGATGGAGTATCATCCGGCAGGGTAAAGGTTATGGTTCCGTTATAAGCACTGTTGTCGGCTTCTACTGACATCTTCTGAAGCTCGCCAACCAGCTTCCCGCTTACATAAACTCCTGCATACACATCCAAAGGATCTTTCTCAACTACATTCCTGAATTTTCCGGTGATATAAGCAGTGTAGGTTCTTCCGGCACGTACCCAATATAACCCCTTTTCATGTGAAGCATCTTTATAAACAGAAACTTCATCAACCTTTGCTCCCTGAATAAAAGGCTTGCCTGTCGCCTCGATTTCCAGTACTTTTTCATCAGAAACATCTTCCATTTCAGAGCCAAAACCAACCTTGATCTGGATTTTGGTACCCTCCGACAAATATTCAGTCAACTCTGGTGCGATAGATATATCCCCACTATAACCATTGTCAGGATCTACATTAGTATTTCTTTGTAATGCCACAGGTTCTGTTTTTCTTTCCCCATTGATATAAGCAGCACAATAAGGATCTTTGCCTTCTACTGGACGGTCCGATAATTTTACAGCAATAGTTCCGCTACACGCTTCGCCTCTTTCAAACTCGAATGCATCTCCCCATGGAGTTATTTCTTCTACAGTAGGATTTGCTACCGCTGGTGTTATCAGCTTAAATACTTTATCTAATTTTGCATTTGCCGGAGTTTCCAGACTAGAATATACTTTTACAGTAACTTCTTTCCCCTCTGGATACATCTGCATAACTGCATCCGTCAATGTATATGTTTTTGAAGCTGTTACTAATGTCTTCTTTTCCAACTCTATAGAAGTGTCATTCACTTTTACATCGTCAATATAAATATCCGCATAAATTGCAAGATTATCATATGCGCGAATATCAATTCTCTTTCCATCTACATAAGCCATACAGGTAACACTCAAATTAAGTGTAGCATCAGTTCCTCTGGTTATTTCTGTTTTAGACGTTCCAGATGTCACCCGACTAGTATTATTGCAGGTTTTAATTTCTGGAATAACCACTTCAGCCCCAACGTCCTCAGTTGCCACCTCTTCTGAACTAAAATCAATAGCTGTGTCACCATCACCTACGCTATTTATTTCGCTTGTATCGTCATTTACCTCTAAAGCAATTTCGGCATCTTCATTTACTGATTCTTGCTGTTCAATTTCTCCACTTTTCTCGCAACCGTCAAGTTCCGCATCCGCAATAATATTTTCCTCATAGTCATCAGTTTCTATTTCTATACTGATATCTTCACTTGCATAAATAGCACTAGGCATTGTTGTCCCCAACAATACCGCTAATCCTAAGCTCAATATTTTTTTATATTTCATAATATTTTCCTACACATATTGTTTTTTTTAATTATGATGTCAAAGTCTATATGTGGAAGCTTGCTATGGATATTAATCCATAGCAAGCCCCCTCACGTACAATTTACAATTATCCAACTTTTATTTCAAGATGAGGATTTACATATCTATAAGCAGGAGCACCTGTAATTTCCCCAAGAAGAGAATATGTTCCGCTAGCATCAGCAGGTACTGTAAATGTTACTTTGCCATCTTCTATAAATAATGGATTATCCAGATCGTTAGATACCCATACTACTGTATAGTCACTAGGAGCATTTTCAACAAAAAGATTTCTCCAACTCGGTATTGACAGGCTATACATTTTATATGCATATGCTTTTACATTTAATGTATATGTTTCCCCAGGAGTAACAGTCAATGATTTTAAAAAGTTGCCATTATCATCTGCAAAGTAAGCATACATATCACTGTAACTCTGTGTATCCTGATAGAAGAAGAAATCTACTACATCACCATCTTCTACTTTTGCTTCATTTACCATTTTTCCTACATAATCATTTGTAGGATTTCCATTAGCATCTTTATATATTTCGCCTGTATCTGGTGCAAGTCCATTAACAGCAAAACTTACAGCTGTTGTCTCTGTTCCGAACATCTTGTCAATCCAAGCGCCACCATCTTCCTGATACCATAACTTCAGATTATCCTTGACTGTATTTCCATGTAATGCAACTAAGACATCCAACGTAGAAACACCTGTCGTCACATTATCCGTATATCCAGCATTTTCAGCCATGTCGCTAGATACAGTTATATGTCCAGGTCCATGTGTAAAATTGTTTTCGGCATCCTCCACAGATGCAATTACATCTACGCTTGTAACGGTCTTTGCATTCTGAGCTTCAAAGTCAGCTGCCTCTGCGTCTGTAAAGAGACCTTCTGCATCATCGGCTTCTGCAGAAAAATCATCTTCTGCCGCTACCTCTTCTGCAGGTTCCGCTTCATCTTCGACTTCCACATCAGCTACGTCGTCCTCCTCTGTTTCTACAGCAATATCTTCGATGTCAATGTCATCTGCAAAGATTGCTGTTGGAGCAACGATTGTCGTTGCTGTCATTGCAACGCCCATAAGGATACCCACTAATTTTTTCTTCATACTACTTTATCCTCCTTAGGATTTTTTATTTATTACAGAGCTGATGTAAGCCTCCATAATGTTCTTTTTAATTACTTTTTCCCAAAAAGAGCATAAAAAATAGACTTCCATTTTATGCCTTTGGAATCTTTGAAACTCTCTAAGATATCTGTATTCTGACTCAGGATCTGACCTACTCACTGCCCTTCCCGGATAATCTGCATTACCCAGTGGTTGAGCATTTATGCTCTACAGCTTTCGTACCTATTACAGCGGGGATAAAACCGTCCCGGAATCTCACCGGATGTTCCCGATGTGTCTGTAACACACCTATACCTATAGTTACTCACAAAATTATAAAATTCACGTACTATTTCTTCTACATTCCCATTTTAATCCCCCCAGTTTTGATTTGTCAACGCAATTTTGATCCAAATCTCCGTAATTGTTCACAAAGTTATCACACTTTTTTTGTCAATAATTCACGAAACAGTCAAATTTGAGGGCTACTTTATTTAAATTTTATCGAATAATCAGTTCTCCTATCTTCATTTTTGCTGATTCAAGAGTTACCTCCAACAATACTCCTGCCCACAGGAAAAATAACAAGATTCCACTGGCTACTGCAAGAATTGCAAATCTTGTCCACTCTCTATACCAGATCAGTGTACCAATCAACATCAACCCAAGTATCAAATTGAGCATACCTTTTCCAATACAATATACTTCAACCATAATTTTGACTAAGCAGTGTATAACTGTAACCAGTACCCAGATTGGAATTAATAAAATTTTCCCAAAAACTCGTGATAACGTCCTCATACATATACCTCCTTCAGCTTGCGAACTGTGGCATGTCATGATTGACAGCTGCTTTATAATAGCTTCCCATCGTTGATGGTGCATTAAATAATACCGTCAGTAAATACTGTTTTATGTTTCTGATCTCTGTAGTATTTTTACTCATACATTCCAGCACATACTCAATATGTGAATGGTTCAGTTTCAGGAATTTGCTTTTTACAAATCCGGCCGGATATTGTTCCTTTGCAATCCTTACAGTATCCTTTTCAGTCATAACAACTTCAAGGATCAGCTGAAATATTTCTTCGACCAGATCTGTTTCCCTCTCATGCTCCTGCAACAGAAACTCAAAATCAATATTGTTTTTAATCAGTTCAGAGTATACATCTACTGTCTGTGCTCCCTGTTCACATCGTATCCCATCATGATCTGACCTGATATGATTCGATTCGATATTACTCTGATCACTGTGATTCTTATAAGTCTTATTATTAAGAGGTACTGTTTTGGGACCCTCCTGAAGGTTGTTTTCGGACACTTCAGAAGTATTTATCCTGTAACTTCCAAGGTGCTTTTCTGTCACCTCAGAAGTTCCCATTTCGATACTTCCATATATATCACTATTTTTCACTGAGGTTCCTGTTTCCGTACTTCCGTAATATCTCTGCTGCACCAGGAAGCTTTTCACATATATAAGATTAGGAAGTCCCAACCCACGTTTTTTCTTTTCGATCAGTCCGAATTTTTCCAGTTCAGCAAGATAGTCCATTGCTTTTTTCTTCGAGAATCCCAGGTCTGACTGTATTTCTGCTATCTGATAAATAATGTAAACCTTGTTTTCTTTATCGAACCACTTATTCTTCATTGATAAACTCATTCTGTCCAGAAGTACCGAATACAGCACTTTAGCTGGTAATGACAGGGAAGAAAACATATCATCCAGTAATAATGTTCTCGGAATCCTGATGAAACTGAACTGGTCTGCCTGAGAGCCATAATAGTATTCAAAATTCATACCGTTATCTCTCCTCTCTTCCAGATCTCAAGAAGATTCAAGATTACCTCTTCTATTTCAACAGGAGAAGTCTTCTCTGGAAAGTAGCTTCTCAGTTTATTCTCAGAAAATGTAACTTCTCTGTTCGGTTTGCCTCCAGGCTGATTCTCTATTAATATAGAAATCATTTTCTCCTGTGTCATGATCGCATCATTTTCTATTTCTCTACGAAGGGCTGCTATCTGAACAGATTTAACAGGACCATTTTCTTTGATATATTCAAAAATCCATTTCTGTATTTCCTTATCTAAATAAGAAATATCAACACCGCTGGTAAAGGGAAGACGTTTCTTATCTACATACTCAAGAAGTTCTGGTATTAACTCTGTGAGACGAATAAACCTGCGGACTGTATTTCTGCTTTCTCCCAGTTCATTTGCCAGCTCGCTGTCTGCTCTGTAATGTGTCCCAAATTGGGACACATTTTCTTTGCTTTTTCTTCCGACCCGGTGTTTCATTGCCTCCAGCTTCATCTTGTAGGCAAACGCTTTTTCACTGGGAAGTAATTTTTTTCGCTGAATATTAGAATCTACCATTACAATAATAGCTTCATCATCATCCAGATCTCTGACTATAGCAGGTATTGTCTTTAACCCGATTTTAATTGCAGCGTGCATTCTCCGGTGTCCGGCTATCATCTCATAAGTATTATCTACATCCGGTCTCACCAATACAGGTACAAGTATTCCATTTTTCTCAATACTTTCTACCAGCTCATCCATCTCTTCATCATCGACTACTTTAAAAGGATGGTTCGCAAAATTATGTATTCTGTTAATTTCAAGTTCGTTTGCGTTTTCTTCACCTGAAATCCCCATCAATTCATCAAGAGTGGGCATTTTGATTTTTTCACCGCTTCTATTCTTCATCAGCCATAACCTCCTCTGTAATAGCTTCATAGGCTTTCGCTACTTTGCCATTCAGACAATGGGAGAAAATACTGACTCCTTCCGCACTTGTTTCAGCAGCTTTTACAGACATCGGAATCACTGTATCAAATATTTCAATCTTATCTCCATAAGATTCTCTGACTTTTCCTGCTACATCTCTGGCATAGTTTGTCCGAAAATCAACCATTGTAAGAAGGATTCCTTCAAATACCAGTTTTCTGTTTAATCTCTTTTTTACCATGGCAATGGTACGGATCAGCTGTTGAAGTCCTTTAACAGGCAAGTACGCAGCCTGCACAGGAATCAATACCGAATCTGCTGCCACCAGAGCATTTATTGTCATCATGCCAAGACTGGGCATACAGTCGATCAATATGTAATCATATTTATTTCTCACAGCTTCAATATAATCTTTCATGATCAGCTCTCTGCTCATCACATTTCCCATCATCACTTCCAGTGCAGATAATTCAATATTTGAAGGAAGAAGATCCACATTTTCTTTATGGTGTAAGATACCATCTGTCAGGTCAATTTCTTCTCCATTTATTACTGCGGTCATCATCGTTGCAAGTGTAATTCCAATTTCGTCCGGTTCTACATATCCAAGACTTGCTGTGAGACTTCCCTGTGGATCGGCATCGATCACAAGAACTTTCTTTCCCTGTCTTGCCAGTCCAATTCCAAGATTAACCGTTGTAGTAGTTTTCCCTACTCCACCTTTCTGATTTGATATTGCGATTACTTTGCACATATTCCTATCCCTTTCGTTCAGACGTTATTACAGTCGTAACTGGAAATACAATTCCAATTACAAACCATATGTTACATAAAGGCTACAAACAATCTAACCTGTGCCATTTTGATTAAATTCCGGGCAGTCATTAATCAAAATCCCAGTAAAAATGTTTGATTTCTGCTTAGGAAAAATGTGCGGAAACCATTGATTTTACTGGCTTTATTCGATTGTAGCCTTATTATAACGTCCTCCCCAAATCCAAAATCCCGATTTGGGTAATCTACCCCCGCCTCTCTGATTGCGCCAAGTTTCAGATAATTTTTTACGCTTTCGCCTGTAAAATAAGGCTCGTTTCCACGAATTACCGCCCACTCAAACATAAGTGCTGCTATGCCAGCTGTCTGGGCTGCCGCAAGACTTGTTCCTGTATAACTTCCGTAACCACTCTCCTGTCCTGGTGAAACTGTCCTGCTCTCCACTCCCGGAGCAGCGAAATCAGGTTTGACAATATTGTCTGCATTATATCCTCTGCCGGCTTTTATATAGAGACTGTTGTCTCTGTAATCATAGGCTGTTACCGTCATTCCGTTTTGTGCATCTCCCGGTGAAGTGACAGTATAATAAGGACTTGGTTCAAGAAAATACGTATCATCAGATATCATACCGCTTACCGGAAGCCAGAAATGATATCCGCTTTTTCCATTTTTACGGTCCTCAATGATCAGTTTCCAGATTCCTCCGGCCGGATGCAAGAACCGGAAAAAAGCAAGTGTGAGCCCTGTTCTTCTTTCAATGGGCACATAATTTACCATGACCTTTGTCTCTACAAACACAAATGAAAGCCGCTGTGTCCCATACTTCAGAGCTGTACTGACAGCCAGCCGTTCTCCTGTCGGAGATTGAACAGCCAGATTATAGAAATTAGGGGAATTGCCCCAGAATTCCATAGAAAATCCCTGTTCAGACTCTTCTCTTCCCACATGCAGATCTATTACTCTTTCCCCCTGTCCGGTTTCTGTTCTTCCCATAAAATGATGTCTCGCAGCCCCTTCATTCCCAACGGCAATTGAAACAGCATTCTGTCCAAAACCAGCAATACTGTCAATAAATTCATTCAGCGGACCTGTTCCCCTGTGGGCTCCCATATTTGTTCCAAGGCCAATGCAGATGGACAGCGGCATATGTTTTTCACCTGCACAACGTAGTGCATAGGAAATTCCAAGCATAATATCATCTTCCTGAAAAA
>JABLTO010007353.1_pt1 | contig 35586 bp, 28 predicted proteins | sample 7160091 | NCBI WGS metagenome assembly JABLTO01 (sample SAMN14651225, study PRJNA627086) | human gut metagenome | isolation source: feces | host: Homo sapiens
CTCCCGCGCTTAAAACTGTGTTCGTGCGGAACGATATTGCCGTAGTACAGATCTTCAAGCGTTGTCATTTTCATTCCACCTCACATAAGAAGAGGACGACATGTCATCGGTCATACCCGACACCGTGTCGCCCTCATTTTTCATTTTCTCTGCCGCAATCAGCGCATGCTTTACAAGCAACATATCAAGCCATGTCCGCTCGTCGTATTCCGACGGACGCCCATTCATAAGATAGTCTGCCGTTGCTGCACTCATCACATCATACTTTTCGCCTCTGTAAACTTCTTCTACAGTCATTCGTGCCATATCAGCACCTCCTTTGCAGTACACAACAGTACCACAAGAGATTGCAGAAGTCCAGAGGAAATTATTCTGAAGTGATTTTTATTCCCGCCCCCACTTTTTTGTTACCTAATCGAATTTTAATATCAGCATAAACCAAAACTTTTTTCTCAGTATTAGTTATATATTCTTCTATTTCTGACTTTGTAAACGGTAAGTAAATATCATTGGTAACGTTGAATTTAATTGATTCGCCTTCACTTTCTTTGCACTTATGCTTTATATTTTCCCAAGATAAATCTGTAAACTCTACTCTTATATTCTCAAGAGAAAATTCAATTAGACTTTCATCTAAAATGAAAAAATAATTGTATCCTCCCGGATATGTTATTTTCGTCATTGCTTCAGTATATTTTTTTAAAATATCCCTTTCTTCTTCATCGCCCCAGAAATCATCCCTATTTCCAATAGCAACAGAAGGCTTTAATGAAAGTTTCTTAATTGCATCAATCAACGTCCGCTGTTTATGTTTGTTGTCATAAGATATTTCTTTATAATCAATATTTTGTAAAATACTCCTAATAAACGATGTTATTATTTGTGTGAACAAATTATCCTCTACATATTTTTCTAAACCATTATGTTGAAAAAAGAAATTTGAAAGAATGGAAAAATAAACAATAGTGTTATTCTTGTTTATTACATTTTTGTGCGACTCAATATTTTTGAAGGCAAAAGGAGCTAACTCAGTATCAACAACTTCTTTAATTTTATTTATAACAGCAACTTCAAAAGCCAACTTTTGTTCTTCTGAAATTCTTTCCAATTGGCCTTCTTTTATAATTTCAGCCTTGTATCGCTCATTAAATATATCGTTTAATAATGAAACTTTATCTGAAATTAGACTAATATCTTTTTCCTTATTGAATATTATTTCAAATTTCGAGTATAAATTCCTTAGCGCTTCACCATTGTCTTTAGAGAAATATCTTTCATATATGGGAAACATTGATTCTGGCACAAGTATGCTTATCATATCGGAAATTATGTTATTTTGCCAAAACTTGTCCAAAGTGGAAAATATGAAGAAATCGTCAATAACATAATCCATGATAACCATTTTTGCTTCAAGTTCATTCATACATCCCAATTTTGTAGTAGTTTTTTAATGAACGGCAATTGAGCTTTTGCAATGTTTATTAAGTCTAAATGATAGTAAAAATATTCAATATTCGCGTGATTTAATTCGATTATTTTCTTTGCATATTCTTGAATAGGCTTCCCTTCTGCAAGAGGTTCGCGCGCCGTTAAATAATATAAATATATTAGAGTAACTATATAAACCAGTGATCGTTCTGCTTTATTTGATTCATAGCGTATGAAATGGAAAAAATGCTTCTTTAATCCTTCCACATCGCCATTATCTATCATAACTTTGTGTAAATTGCAAAGTTCAATAGTGAGGAGTTTTTTAATTTCAATTTCGTCATTGAAATTTGAACCATAAAACAGCAAAACAGACGACATGTCATAAACCGATTTAGTCTCTCTTATTAGTTCATTTTTATTTAGTCGGCTATTTTCATCTGAAAAAATAGAATATATCCAACAAGAGTAATACTTTAAAGAATTATTTTGGATTTCTTTGAAAGCTCTGCCTTTTAAATTTTTATATAATTCATGATGTAAAATATAATAGGCAAGATCCTCCCTCAGCTGCTCGTAATTTATATCTTTCAGTGCTCTAAAAAAATCGTCAGATATTCTATCCCAAATTGACAAATGCAAGGGAGCCTCTTCAATTGTATTTGCAATTTTATAGATATCACATATCAATAATAAAAACTGATTGTTTCTGTTGCCATTGTGTTTATGTGTTGTTTTTTCAAAAGCATCGCAAATAATAGTAGATAATTGCTCTATGATTTCAGTTTTTTGATAGTTTGATTTTTTTGCTTCGCGCTCAAAAATAGTTTTTATAGCATTAAAGTCCGCTTGTATAACTAATGAATTTCCGGTTTCTATTGCCGCTGTTAGTTCCGTATTCAAATCCTCTAATATTTCTAAATCATAGTATTCATAGACGTATTCACATATTTCTTTTCGCACAAAATTTTTACCCATAAATATTATGTATATCTCTTTTACCATAATGATAGTAATTATTATACTTGCAACAAATAGAGCAATACAAGCATTAAACAAACAATATGATAAACAAAAATAGTTTAGTATGCATATTACTAAATTTGCTACAATTAATCGATTATGTTTTAATAAACTCGGTTTTAAGTTCATTATAAAACGAGAAATGGAAATGCCAAGAACATACTCGTTAACTAACCCATTAATTATTGAAACTATTGCTATGCTTACGGTCGAAACGCTTGCTTGCACAGTAAACAATGTAAAAAATAAATTTTCAGCATCTTTGATAGATAATACAAAGAAATTAGGAATATGTAAAATGGAATAGTCCGCCAATAATGATATAGCAACCATTATCAAAAGAACAATTATTATTATCAACTCTCTAATTATACCTTTACTATTAGCAGAAAACTTTTTCATCATAAACATCCTTTAGTTAAATCAATATCCCATTACAATGATCTATCTCATATTGAATGATCTGTGCCATCCAGCCTGTGTAGGTTTTGATGCGAGTTTGCAATTCTAAAGTCTGATACTTAATCTTGATGGATTTATGGCGTTTGCAAGGGCGCGGGCCGCCGAGAAGAGAAAGGCATCCCTCCTCAGTGTTATAAGCTCCGTCTTTTTTAATAACCTCCGGGTTGAGCATCACTGTGTATGTAGGTGCTCGTCCACTCCCGTCGAGAAAAGCGATAATGCGTTTCTTGACGCCGATCATATTAGCTGCCATACCAACACAGCTATCCTTGTGTGCCATAAGCACATCAAGCAAGTCCTGCGCGACAGGCAGATCTTCTTTTGTTGAGACCTCAGCCTTTCCTGCAAGTAATATTGGATCATGCATTAATTCTTTCACCATTTTTAATCACTGAACGTAATGCCGTAATAGCATTCACCATCTACTTCCTTTACAATTCTGAAGCATTTTGTCTCATACGATTTCGAGATATCGACATTTTGACAACGTCTGCGGATTTCGATTCGTAAAACAACCTCCGGATTTTCTGCTTTGAATTCATAAAGATGCTGCTCCATAATGGCTTCGTATATTTGCTTACAAGTTAGCCCTTCCGGATGATCTATCAAAACACTTACTGCGACCTCGGCAATTGTTTTGCCTTCCGGAGTAATAACACTTTCTTCTTCTGACGTTTGCTCTTCAATAATTCTTGTCTCTTCTTCGCTGATAACTTGTACACTAAAGATTTCCATCAGCTTTTTCTTGAGTTTCTCTCTGCGTCTATTGTAATAAGCATCGAAATTCTCCAACTCAAATCCTGCATCAAAATCTATATAGTGTTCTTCGCAATACTTTTTGCGCTTATCATCATCCGGGAACTGATTATATATCCATGTCACCAAAGGAGATTTGCTCTTTTCTTGGTTTTGCTTGCCTGTGAGCAACTGCAAATTTACAAGAGTATTGGATTTTGCAGCCCACTCTTTTAAAGTGATATCGTCTAATTTCAAACCCTTTTCAGCAAAATATTTAATTAGTCGATTTTTTTCAAAAGCGTACCGCGGATGAATATGATCTTGATGCCACTTTATTTCGCTCAGCTTCAAATCTGGGTAAAGCAGAGAAAGAATCATAAAAGTTAAAGGCCCTTTTTTGAAATTAAGTATTTCATCAACATCAGCTTCATCTACGCGCAAAGTTCTTTCTTGGAATTCAAGAGCTTTCAAACTATCAAAATCAAAATGATCACTACAGCGAAGCTCAATGTCTCCATTCAAGTTCGTTTGTTTGAGCTTGCTTAAAATATTTGACAAACCGCTTTCTACGCTCGAAGAGAAAATCTTTTTTACCATTCCAGTAATCAAAAATTTGCGAATAGTGTTTTTATCTGATTCGTGTAAATCGCTAAGACGTTTTTGAGATTTAAAAAGATAATAGGTCACAGGTATAATTATGTAATATGCAGTGAAATTGTCATGACAAAAACCGAAATCAACTAACAAGTCGACACTATCGCATATCGATGTTACAATTTCATCCCACGAATCACTTACTTTTTTTACATTATCCCTTGTAAATGTCTTTACTTGAAATTTTTGCGGTAAATCCATCAGGGCCAGACAAAGAGTGATTACGAAATCTTTGTCAAATTTAAAATGATCCCCCTTATAGTTTAAGGTTTCCAACAGGTTTTCAATTTTTTCCCTACCTTCTTCCCAGTTTGCAACAATCGTTGAAAATACAAGGTCGCTTTTTGAGAGAGGCGTGCCTGCACTATTTACACGGACAAAAATGTCCAAGATATCATCCAGTGATTCTTTTTTTATCTCGAAGTATGTAATAAGTTCTTCTGTAACTAATCTTTCCCACAACAACTCAATAGTACTCTCAATATCATCATACTGTTCTTCCGTTAAATTTGCAAAACCAGCACTTTCAATTTGTCGAACTATTGCCTTGGCTTTTTTCTTTACTTCATTTCTTCCGCCAGGAGAATCCGACCAAGAAATCACATCCTTTACCTTAAGCCAATAATGATTTTCATCTTTTATATCGGCTTCTTTGGGCGTAATAAACTTAAATTGGAATTTATCGTCCATTTCGCTTTTACAGCGATACAACAAATTAAGGTGTAATTCGCGTTTGGGATACGGGTCGTTTGGACTTAGTCTCTTGCTAGTTTTAAAAGCATAACTTCCTCTTAAAGCACAATATAGCGAGCTCAATCTTTGCTGACCATCCAACACTGCCGTCAATCTATCTTTGCAACTAGGTTTTTCAACCTTTGTTTGCATAAATTCCAAAGCATTTTTTTCGTTATAATTGCTGATGAATTCATAAAAAGTATATTCATCAATATGCGATGGATTCTGTCCTTTTTCAATCGACCAAAACAAAAACGTTCCGATAGGATAATTCTGCATCAAAGAATCAAAAAGATTTTCAATTTGATGCACATCCCATACAAATTTTCGCTGAATGGACGGAAGATAATATATTTGATTTATCCCTTTTATTGTTTCAATTATAGTTTGAGCTTTATACGACATACAATTACCTCATTTGTTTTTGAACTTTCTTAGATTTTGTTAATTAAAATGTCCATTTTCTTCGCTGAATGCTTCTACAATTTCATGGATTTTTGTAATGTATTCATCCCTCGTAGTTGCTCCAGTAGTGAACTGTTCGTACAACCACTCAATACCACCTCGAACATAAGCATTAAAGAGCTTCATATTCTCCGGTGTATCGGGATTCTTAAACGCTCTATCAATTTTTTCATCGGCATTGAGACCTGTCGTATTATCAACAAGCATAACTATTCTAAAAATTGAAATAAGGTTATTCTGCTCTCGGTTCACAACATCTGCAAAAATCTTAACCGTATCAGAATTTGTATTCTCATCTTCGCGCTTCAGACCATAGTTAACGCCTACAATTGCCGCGGTCATATATACATCAATCATTCTTTCAAAGACACCGGCAACTTTTTCTTTGTGATCGTTTTTTTCGGTCTTTTGGCTTAAATATTTCAAATAAGTAGCATATTTGCCACGAATATAAATATCGCCAGTAAACATTAACCATCCCTCCTAACCGAAGACTTGATTTCAGAATGCTTGACAATCTGATAGATCATGCCAACTTTTTCACTCATATCAGACTGCGCAAACTCCCAATCCTTATTCATAACCACAAGTATAACCTGCTCTGCAACCTGAGGAAGTACTCTTGAAATATTAGCGATGTGTTTCTCGTCAGCATTAGAGAATGGCGCATCCATAACAATTGGATACGGTTCGCTAGAATATTCAATTTCACCAGGCGTATTTTCTTTAGCTTTTGCTTTCTTTCTAGCCAAATCTACAATACCAGCAATGAAAGCAAAATTTTTTACCGTATCAAGTCCAGGTGAAGTGTCATTTACAAACACACCATTTCCGCTATCCACTTTGAGCGTGATATGATAGTTATCATCTATCTCTACAACACGCTGACCGTGATACATCTGAGAAAACAGCATATTTATGCTTGCATACAGATCTTCTTTTACAACACGTTCAGAGTTGTCATAGCTTGCCTGGAACCACTCATAAATTCTAGTAGCATATGCAATAGCTGCAGTAATTTTCTTGTTTTTCTCAGTAGATACGCGCAATCCATTTATAGTACTTTCAAGCGACTGAATCTGGTTTTTCACTTCACCAATCGCAGACGTGATTTCAAGAAGCAGATTTCTCTTTGCGGTAAGCACTCTATCGTTTTCCTCATTATCGCGTTCGTATTTGCCAACATCAATATTACCTTGAATGGATCTGCTTAATTCCGTAAAATGAGCACGCTTATCATCTAACTGATTCGCATTTTCTCTAATTCGGATATAGTCTGCCCTGATGGTTTCAGCATAGTTTTCAATTTCGGTTTCGTAACGCTGGCAATCCCGCCTGAACTCGCGAATCGTGGTACCAATATGCTGAGGAGGAAGCAAGCTTTGTTCATATCTAATATGATTCACTGCACCTTGATTCATTGTCAAATCAGCGCCGCAGATACACTTTCCACGCTGCAAAATGTATTCAATAGAATCAAAATGCATTTTAGGAATGCCTTCGCCATCTTGCTTTGCATCCGCAATCACACGATAGACCTTAGAATACAGTGCCAATGCAAAGAATTTATAAGCGTTTCTAGTAAAGTCCCGAACAATCTGCTGTTCAACATCAGCCTGATTTCTCTGCAAAAATTCTATATCGCCTTCTACACGTGTCTTTTCTTCCTGACGCGCTTTGGTATCCGCGTTTGCAAGTATCAATGCCGTTAATTCTTTCTTGCGTCCTTCAAAATAAGCAATTTCCTCTCTTACCTGTGCTTCGCGCGCTTCAAGTGTCTGAAGCTTTTCTTTTGCGGTATCTAAATCCCTCTTGAGCCGCACACTCTTTTCATCCTGACCGATATCCAATTCTTTTTGCAGTTTGCTAATGACAGAATTAGTCTTTTTGGGTGAAAAATGATCAACAGCTTCGCTTATTGTTTCAAGCCCCATAAGACCTCTAACAGCAGAAACAACATTGCCCTTGCTATTGATTTCGGATACATGTTCACCGTCAAAGAAGAAGTAACCAGAGAGAGCTTCAGGCAATATCTTGTTTATGGTGTTTTGGCATTCAAATGTGGGGACTTCCTGCATTTCTCCGTTTTGTTCTTTATACTCGACTTTCAAGATTGCTCTAGTGCAGGAAGGTTTATTTCCTTCGTTTTTCGTTACAACTTGTGTTCTACGAATAACATACAACTTGTCCTCATGCTGTAACTCCACTTCAACAGAAACATCCGCTGAGGAAAACATGCTCATTTCCTGTAGCGTTTCTGAGTTGATCAATTCTCTTGTTTTGAAAGAGGTTGTTCCATACAAGCACCAATTGAATGCCTGAATAAGTGTGGTTTTACCACTCGTATTGTCACCTAAAATAACAGTAACATTTTTCTCTTTATCACAAGAGAATTCAACTACTTGGAGATCTTTATACTGTCTGAAATTTTTCAGCGCAATCTGTTTAATTAACATTTTCGACCTCCTGAATAATGAGCTTAATTATTTTTTCTACCATCTCATTGTCTTTGAGCTTTTTCGTCTTATAATTCTCACGTTCCATCATATAGACACGAGTTTTAAGGCGCTGCAATTTTGACTCATCAAGAGACTCGTTTTGATTGTCAGTATTAACAACATCATATTCCATAATCATGTCCTCCTATGTAGTTCAACTGGTAATACTCGTTGATTCTATCAACAAGTTTATACGATTCAGACGGATTTTCACAAAGCCTAACAAAATCGTCTAAGCGTTCTTTTTCGCGTTTGAATAATGCTACTTCACAATCTACATTGCTTACTCTTTCAGTAGAATTTAAACTTCTCGGCAATGTAATAAAATCATATATCACAGCAAATTGCTTACCCCTGGCTCTACGCAGCACGCGTCCTCGCCTTTGAACATATTCTTTCGGGTTTGTGCTGCTAGCCATAATAAACGCAGTTCTAATGCCAGGTATATTCATACCTTCATCCAAACACTTAATCGCAACCAAAGCTTGTAGCAAATGACCTTCTGCGAAGCTCTCTTTAATTCGTTCTCTTTCCTGAGCATCTTCTTTAGAGGTAAACATAGATACTCTCATATTCAACTTGTTTCCAAGAATGTCTACAACGCGCTCTATTTGTCGCGCATCATCCTCATCGTAATCATCTTCTCGATCGGCAAACACTTTTGTTGCACCACAATAAACCAGGATATTGTTATCGTGCTTGTATTCCTCCATCAGCTCTTCAAGAACGTGCAGCTTGTTGCGTGCACCAGCTATGATTCTTGATCTCTTAATCAGCAACATTTCTACCGATTTGGGAAGTTCATCTCCGTGATTTTTTCGAAGAATATTAATTATCTTCTCTGTTAATTCTATATACTCTTGAAGTTCATCTGGCTCTAAATTGACAACTACAGGATGATAATAGTACGGGGTTAAGAATCCTTGCTTTATAGCATCCTCAAGCGTAAAAGTGATACACACATTTTTGAAATAATTGTACAGACTTTGCGTTCCTTCTTCATCATGATGACGTTCCAAGGTCGCTGACAATGCCAATCTGTATTTGAAGTTTTCCAGCATGCATTTTTGCAAACGTTTCGCACCAAAGTTATGTGCTTCGTCTACAACAATGCAAAGATTGCCTTTCGCATCACGCAAAATATCTTGTACGTAATCGGTAGAATAAGATGCGTTAACCATTATTGCGCAGAAATTCTTGATTACACCCAGCTTGTAATCGCTAAGTGTTAATTTAAATTTCTTCTTCCAGTCGTACTTTGAATAACAAATTAAAGGAGTTACATTGAATCGTTTTATATCTTTAACCCATTGCTCAACCAGATGCTGATATGGGCAAAGGATAATAACACCTATATTATCTTTTAGTTTCTCCGACAAAGCAGATAATGCTCCCAGTGCAGTAAAAGTTTTACCTGCACCTGTTGCCATATCAAATATTCCTTGTCCATCCGATTCAATCCAATTATTTATAGCTTCCAACTGGTATGGGTGGTCATCAAATGAAACATCAAAAGGAACACGGAAAACATTTTTCGCAACGCTTTCGGCTTCTCTTTCTCTTAAAGAACATTCAATAGCATCAACTTGACTATCAACCTTATCTCGCTTGTACTCCAATAGCTTCTTAACCGCAATTTCGGGGAAATCTATAATCGTTACATGAGAGTCAGCGTTTGTCCAAAGCATATGGAATGCCAATTCCTTTTGGGCAACTTTTTTCTCTTCAAAAGATGACTGCCATGAGCAGTACACATCCATCACTTCATAGTTGTCAATAAATGCGGTTTCCGACTCGTTGGTGGATCCTGAAAAAGCAATAATGTTGTTATCCGAATCATACACAAGCCCCATCTTTTCGTGATAAATACCAAGTTGGTTGCGTCCATGAGTAAATGCTATTTTAATATCCAGCTTACCAACAGCAATCAATGTAGCGAGCATATTGAGTCGTTCACTCTCAAAATAACTCGTCGGCTCTTTAAACTCTCGCATAATTGCGTTGGTTACTATCTGCTCCCGAGATTCATAACCTTTTTGAATCGCGAGTATATCTTCTTCGGAAAGTCTGGGAGATGCAATCAGCTGAATGTGTCCACCGTTAACGACCATCTCCGATATTCCCTTTGCAATTTGAATCAATGCTGTAGAAGAAAAGAAACCGACTGCACGCTTGTATTTAACTGCGCGAGATAAGACAGGGATATAAAAATCCTTAATAACATCGCTCTTGCCAGATCTGTATTCAGTATTTATTTCGATATCTTTGAATGACATTATTACAAACTCCTTATTCCATCTAGCAATAAATCGATATCTTCTTCAGTATTGAAATATCCTACACTTACTCTAACTGTTCCACCATATTCATGAGAGTCAATCAAATCATGAATATATGGTGCACAATGATAACCCGTTCTAACGGCCACATCGTATTCTTCGCTCAAAATTGTTCCAATATCATTTGCGATATATCCACCCACATTAAAGGAAAGAACACTGGTGTGATGAGTGGGCAAATACAACTTAACTCCGATATCCCTCAACCCCTGAATTAGACGTTCCATCAATTGTGCTTTTTTGTCGGATATAACAGACATTCCAGTTGTCTTTAGCCATTTCAAAGAAGCGTTTAAGCTTGATATAGCAATAATATTTGCACTACCTACTTCAAAACCTGCTGGAGAATCAGAAGCCATATTTAAGTTTAGTGAATCTGAACCTGTTCCTCCGGCAAGCGCTGTTGTCAAGTGTGCTGCAGATGCCGAAACAAAACCACCGATCCCCCAGGATGCGTACAGGTTCTTGTGACCTGCAAAAATGACATAATCAATATTAGACTTTTTCATGTTAAGGGATTCTAGACCAGCGGATTGCGAAGCATCAACAACAACTATTGCATCATGTTGCTTTGCAAGTTCTGTAATCGCTTCAATTGGAACAATTGCCCCTGTTACATTGCTTACATGATTCACGAATACATAATCTGGTGGATTTTGAGAAAACAGCTTTTCCGCCTCTTCTCTGTCAAATTCTTGAGTCTGTGAATCAAAAGGCAAAAGAACAATCTCAAAATTATACCTTTCCTTCATCAAATGGAGAGGACGCGCTATCGCATTGTGCTCGAAGGGGGTGATATAAACCGTCTTATATTCATCCCACTCTAATCCCATGATAATTTGGTTAGCCGCTATGGTTGCGGACGGTGTGAAAACCACATTATTAGGGTTTTCTACACCAAGCAACTCCGCCATCAAGTATCTAGTTTCATCCACTACCTTCATAGCATCAGATGCAACCTTATAGCTACCCCTGCCAACATTCACCGCCATATTCCGTTGTGTATAATCTACTGCCTGATACACTTCTTCCGGCTTCGGAAATGTTGTAGCGGCGTTATCCAAATAAATCATAAGCTCTCCTTAGTTTATAATATCTTCTATCAGTTGCGCTAAAATAGCCAACTGTTCGTCAGTTTCCAGTGCCCCGTTATACTCTTCAAAAACGGCACGCAAATTGTTAATAACAGTTTTACCAAGTGGCGATATATTGCTGGATGAGAATGTCTTTTCCAGTTTAGTTCCTGTAAGAGATATAGAAACCATACACTCATTTTCGCCTGACACAGGATCTTCATGATAGTCGTTGATCTTGGCAATCGCATCAGCTACATCTTTAATAAAGTTGCTTGCCAGCGAATCACTCCAGTCCTCAATCTCCATCGAAGCAAATTCATACATCAGCTCATCCAAAATTGCATCATCGTCATAGGTGGAAATCTTTGCTGCAAATCCGAGAAGTGCATTGGAATTAGAATCAAACACATGCTTTTTAGTGCTATCAGGAAGTTTCTTATACCAAGCCATCATCGACTTTGCCAAGCCGCCTTGATAGCCAGGCATAAACAAGGCGATCAGCATTTTGCCAATCTCCATTCTACAATTCTTGATATGGCCATCAAAAAACGCTTTGCATCGCGCAATGCTTTCTGCACAATTTTGCAGTTGATTTTCTGCGGCAAAAATAGAAACAAACGAATCAAATACCAGCTCTCTCGAATTAATCTCGAACTTCATTAATTCTCTTCTGAAGCTATCAAATTGAGCATCGATCGTTCTCGTTTCACCATTCTCCCAGTATGACTTGAATTTTTTAGTATACTCCGGCAAGGAACGAACCCAGTTTTGCATGCTTTTAACAACGCTATAAATATGATTTATGCTAGTGGTCCTCACATCTGCATTATCCGCAAATATCTGTTCCAGACTTGCCAAATACTGTTCTTTCTCTGCTGTCCCAGCTTCAATGAGTAATTGATAGTTTGCCGGAGCCTCGTTCAAATTTGCGAGCAGGCTAGGGGTTAGTTCCATTTCTTTATCTTTGAAATAGAAAATAACACCTTCTTTATACTGGCGAAGTTCATAGGCTATTAAAATTGGAATGATACCTTTTCTCAATCCGTACGGAGCCGCACAGAGTGTTTGATATAGTTGTTCGAAGTTGTTTTTTGCCACTTCGCAATCGGCAATAAATCCATGAATTAATTCCAACACTTCATTTAAGCCAGCGTCTTGCGTTCTCGGATTTTGATCCAATCCCGTGCGGGAAAGAACAGATTTAAAGATGCTTACCTCTTGCCCATATCCATCCATACAGGGGATAACATTGCTGTCCGCATAATCTAATATTTGTTGAATAACAAGATCGCGACCTTTAATGTTTTGCGCGTTGAGCACATTTTTGTTAACCATCTCATTATTGATAACCGGCGTTAGATTATAACAATCATTGCATATGCACGAAATTGTCTGGATCAGACTCACCTGACTATCAATGTCTAGCAACTTCACACAATTCAAATACGTGCTGTATTGACTGCGAGGAGCAAACATCATATCAATATGAGATTGAATACGTCTAATGAGATCCTGTTCATAAATCTCCATCTCCTCCATATAGTGGGGATCGGGATTCTGAACGTTTTCATCTTTCAATCGTGATATTGCTTCAATTCGTTTCAGTACTTCCAACTGGTCAAATGCTAAGTCGGAAATACAAATGATAATCTGCGGATGATTAGCAAATTTCTTGATTTTGCTTTCTATCCGTTCTCTATCTACAGAAGCATCTCCTACGATATAAACAATCAATCCATCATACTGATACTTTGTTAAAAGTTGTTTGGCATTTTTAAAGCCAATAAACTCTTTGGCACCCATGTACACCTTTTTAAAATATCGAAGGATGCTAAATCGGTCATTGTGTTCTCTCGGAAAAACGAAGCCATTATCGCATATTACATTCAGCATTTCGCCGACGTTAACTTTTACAGACTTGCTTTTCACATAAGCTTCGACGCTTTTTTGTATATCCACGCCATTTGCTGTTAGCAAAACGTATTCGGATGTATCGCGCTGCGAAACAATGTGTTCTTTTTGCAAGAACCTCATCGCTTGCTCGAAAACAGCATCATCCATCAATAATGCTGCTTTCAAGTGAGCTTTGGTATTTTTCAAGCGTTCGTTGCCGATCATGCTGATAACCGCCATAGCTTGTAAAATGTGCACTTGAGCTTCCTCTTTTGCTTGTCTCAAAGCTGCATCTGTCTTTTTCCAAATGCTGTGTACTTTCGCATTGAATACTTCTTTTCTAAATAACTCTTCAAAATACGTATAAATATAATCCGGCGTAATGAACTCGATCGCTTCGTGTTCTTTTTTTAAAAAGTCCTGAAAAGTGAATTCTCCGTCTTGAGCTAAAAAAGTAAACAATGTTCTCTCGTTTTGACCAACAAGTTCACTGATATTCAAAAGTGCATATGCGCTCAAAGGAGTCAAAGGGAAGCAACCATAAAGCAACTTTTCTTCCAAAGAATCTGGCGTCAGATCGCTGAACACATCAATCAATGATGACTTATTGCATACCTCAACAAACGTTGCTTGATGGCTCTTTTTAAACGCTGCGAAAGACGCATCCTTAACAATAGCATTGGATATCAATTCGTAGCTTTGTTCAGAGGAAGCAACGAATTTTATATGCTTGAATCTTCCTTCAACAGTCTTAAAACTATCGCTCGAAGAATAATCAAGTATTTCCTTGTGCGTAATACAAGTAAAATGGATTTGCTTCTTTCCACTTCTCGACGCTAGTTCAGCAACATCTTGAATAATCTTAAAATTGAGCATTTTGCTCTTATCGATATTTGATTCGAGAAATTTGCTAAACTCGTCAAATATGATATTGATACCGGAATATTCTGTTTGTTCTACTAACGCATCTACCACAGACTGATATAGTTTCACAACATCCATATTTGTCATAGGGTTGAAGGCCGTACCTGCCGCAATCTGAGGATAGCAGTCACAGAAAGCAGAATATGCTTCTTGATCAAAACGGCACAACCCAACAAGAAGATCTTCCACATTTATTTTCTTTTTCTTTAATTCTTGAATAAGTTTTTTGTAAGCTTCCGGAAAGTTGGTTTCCCATTTTTTAATAATCGAAATTGCGGAATCAAAATATGTTGCAGGTAACAGATGTTGCAGATTAGCTTTTGCAAGAGCGTCGTTTATTGCCAACAAGAACGATTGATTAATATCGTTAAAATTGCTGTTAATAATCACAGGGAGAGTACGAATTCCCGATTGAACAATTTCTCGAGCCAAGGCGCCGACTTCTTCATTTACACTATAAATTTTATCACACAGCTCTTCTAAAATCGCATAATTCTCTTCGCGCTCATCTTTTGATGCTGCAAACATATCTAATGAAGTTATGGCAGAAAGAACGAGTAATAAATGAGACTTACCTCTACCATACGGACCTACCAATACATTAGCTCGGCTTTGTGTATCATTGCTATAATAGAAAGATTTTAAAAACTCTCCGAGAACCCTCACTGACTGTTCAGTAGGAATGTATCCTTTGACTTTCTCGGGGATATTCAAGTCATATTCTAAGTTGACAGAAGTCTGAAACCCTTCATTTACATGTATAAAATCAGAATATTTCATATTACCTCATTCTCTTTTCATAATACTCGCGCATAACGCCTTCGGGTGTTCTATTATCATTAACATACACCATATCCAATCCAGCGGTGCGATTAAGCGTTATATATCCAGAAACTCTTAATTGATCAAGATACTCATTTATGAGTACTCTATCGAGATTGAACACCTTTCCAATATTGTTGGCATCATTTATAAGCGACTCGATGCTAACCGATTCTTTGCCCTCTTCAATATTGTCTAAAATAACATACAGTACCGCCATTTTGTCGAGCAATTCGCGAGCGGGAGGCGTTTTTACATAAGTTCCCTTTTTGTTAGCGCTTTTACGAATCAATCCTAACTCTATCAAAGGGCAACTAAGACTCTCCTCGGGGTCTTCTGCAAAATCGGTAGTATTATACATTCTAAGAATACTTGCGCAGTCATCAGCAAACAGCCTTTCAGAGAATGTTGCGCCTTCAGCAAGCCGTTTATTAAGCTCTTCTTTGCACTTTTCGATCATATTATCTTTTGTAAAATCTTGTCCATCATAATTATTAAAAAAGATGTCCCAAGCAACACTCAAGCCCTCTGCGTTTTTGACAATATTATAATGCAACAAAAACAATGTAAATACATCATCGAAGTATCGATCGTATCGATCAACTACTTCTCCAAACTTTTCCGTAAGAATTTGCTCTCGGGCTCTACCAACAGGAGCTCGTTCTTCTGTTAAACCGGTAGCTCTCAGCCAGTAGCGTATAGATTTAACCATCTTGCTACCAACGCCCAGGATTTCCATCGCATCATCCCTTGAAAAAAGCGTCGGGCAATCTTGGACACATCGAATACCTTTTCTGAGCCAGCCCTCTCGGATATTGAAAGATTCATTACCTTTCAATTTGACTTTTGTAAGTTTTTCTTGTTTATTTATCATCAGAGTATCCCTTTCCTCTAGGCAAAAGCACTCTTCTCATATAGCAACCACCAGTATAATGATTGATACACTCAAAACAATGTACACACTTATTATCATCTATCAAGTATTTATACTCTGTGTCGCCTTCGCCATTTTTTATAAGCTTGATTGCATTATGCTTGCATGCGTTTTCGCACGCATGACATCCCGCGCACAATTGGAATTTCGTGATCTGACATTTGAATTTCAATTCAATTTCATTAATCTTCGTTTTCCCTGCAATCGGAGTGGATAGTATCGTTATTTTTAATTCGTTAGTTCCACGTCGTCCTTGAAGTTTTATGATCGGTTGCTTGGTTTTGAAATCTAAAATATAGACTTCTCCTAAGCGCTCTTTACCCATAGTGAAATCTAACAAGCCAAATGGTTTAAAAAACTCATACAAATCATCAGATATGGGCTTATTTAACACGTAGTTAAACGATTTTGCATCTGTTGCGCAAGGTTTAAACGAAATTGCGACATTTTTGCTAAGTTCAATACCAGCACCGCCTTGACGAGCTTTCCATCCACCGCTTGTAACATATTCTTCTGGATCTTCTTTACCCATTTTTACGGCAAAATCAAGCAATATATCTCGAAAACGTTTGTGCTGTTCTGGCATATAAATACTTGCTAAAAATTGTGACCAACCACTGTTATTCGGGCAACACCAGCACCCAACCCTTGTATAGCCAAGTCTGTATGCTTCATTAAAATCAATACCCGTCGTGAGCAAATAAAGCCAAATATCGTAATCCATCCAGTCAATTATTGGAGATGCCACCAACTGTTGCGTAATCTTCTTGCCTTGAGAGGAACGTTCGTACGTATTACGGCTCGCCGACTCATTTCGCCTTATGCCATAAAAAGTCAAAACTGTCTTTCTTCCACTAAACGTTTTTTTGATTTTTTCACCGATAAATCCAGTTTTGAAAATTGTGCAGCACCATCTCAAAGTACGACTGGGTGGGCCGAATGTTTCACACAGGTTAAAAAAATCTTGTTCTTTGTTTTCTGCACGCAACATAGGCGTTCTCTTGTTCGTAGCTCGAAAGCGCTCTACATACTCATAGGTTTGAGGAAACTCAAGGGTTGTGTTTCCGAAAATGTGTATTATTGAAGGGTTACCAGTAGCTTTTCTTACAAGATCACTTACAACAGTTGAGTCCTTACCGCCAGAAAACGATACAAATGCTGCATTCAAGTCATCATTGAGATACTTCTTGGAATACTGTGCAATGTAACTTTTTGCTTCGGATGTAATATAGTCGTATCTTATCGCGTTTGCTTTTATCCACTTTGAAACCATCTTATCAAAGTATACATATGTATTCTGATCCTTCAGTTCACACAACTTTTCTCTAATGAAATTTGGATCATAGTTTTTCGAGTTAGTAACGGAAAAAGGAATTTTCTTTCCATTAATGTAATATCTGTTGCCAGAACCGTTCCAAACTGAATCCTTAACAAAACAGAACGGCTTGCCGATCATAATTTCAATTAACAAGCGTTCTTCGGGGAAGACAGGACGCGCATCGGAAGTAAAATACTCACCTCTACAACCACAAATCGGACAAACTTCATCATAAACTGGTATGTTGCAATTTGAACACCAGTACAGTTTGCTTTCGACTTTTGTTCTTGCACCGCATATCGAACACTCGCTACTTTCAACGTTTATATTGCAATTCTTGCAAAAATATTTTATCACGAGTTCTACTCCTGTTCTTTGAATTATTGATTGTTTTCAGGGATCATTTCCATAATGTCGCTGATATCACAATTTAAGGCTATGCACACTTTTTGCAATACCTCAGTGTTCACATTTTCGTTTTTAGCAAGCTTAGTTACAGAAGCAGAACTAATGCCTGCTGCCGCTTGCAAATCTTTCTTTTTCATATCTTTGTCAATAAGCAATTTCCAAAGTTTCTTATAACTGATAGCCACTTGAACACCTCGATAATAATTTATTACTTAAAGTATAACATATACATACATTCTTGTCAACAGAAATTCGTGCGTTCACAAGATTTTTTCTCTTGAACGTCAAGAAATTCTTTTTGGATCTACTTCTTCTTGTTTCCAACTTCTAACATAACTATAGTTTTTTTGTGGCTCTTTTTCTTTGTCTACTGCGGTGCAAATTTTGACTTGAATCAGGTGCTGTTCAGAGTTATAATAACCGTATAAAAGCAATCGCCCCTCGCGTAAATGCGAGAGGCGTGTAGCTCATATTATTCCGCGGAAAGTGCTGTTGACCACATAACAGACCACCTACCGTTTCGGAGCATTCGGAAACAGTGGACTGGGGAGCGCCGAAGAGTGCGGTTTTCCGAGCGGAAAGGGGCGGAAAAAGCCATTTTCGGCGGAAAGTGCCTTCATAGATTCGTTTGGGAGCAGGATGCCGGGGGTTCGAGTCCCTTCACTCCGACCAAAATTTTGACCGAAAGCAGGGTTTATTCTCCGCTTTCGGTCATTTTTCTTTTTCCGAGGTTTCCAAACGGTCGCCACCGCTTGAATCAAACCAAACCTGCATATCGCAGGCAAAATCCGCGCCTCGGCAGGCGTTTTTCATATCCTTGATAACATGGCCGGGCCAACCTCCGTTGGTCATAAAGGGAACGACGGTTTTTCCGGTAAAGTCGTGACCGTGCAAAAAGGTCAAAACGGCGGGCACCATGGTATACCACCATGTGGGAGTTCCGACGGCTATCACATCGTAGCTTGCCATGTTCACGTCAATCGGTTTCAGCATCGGTTCATAACCGCGCCGCACCTCGTCCTGTCCGCGGTTTACCACATCATCGTAACTTCCTGCATACGGTACGGCGGTGTCGATTTGCAAAAGCTCGCCGCCCGCAACGCTTTGCAGTTTCCTTGCAATGCGGGCGGTGTTGCCGTTTGACCATGTATAATAAACAATCAAAAGTTTTTTCATTTTCCTGCCTCCTGTACCCATTTCGAAATTGCTTCCCTTGCACCGTTGACATCGCTGCCGCGAATGGCAAGACCCTTGGTAACGACAGCACCGGGAGCCGCCTTTCGGATGTCGCTCTCGGTGTCGGAAAGTCCGCTGCCCTCATGGGTACAAAAAGGGTGAACGGTCTTTCCGCTAAAGTCATAGTGTTCAAGAAATGTATAGACCGCCATCGGCATGGTGCCCCAATAGTTCGGATAGCCGAGATATATTTCATCGTATCCGTCCAAATTGTCGGGTAAGGTCGGCACCTCCGGGCGGGCATTTTTCCGCAAATCGGCTTTTGCCTCGGCGGTGCAGGTGTCATAATCGTCGGAATAGGGCTGCGCCTGTTCTATTTTGTAAAGCTCGCCTTCGGTCATTTCGGCGAGTATTTCGGCGGCTTTTTCGGTGTTTCCGACCGAAACTCGGCGATGAACTCCGCCAAAATAATTTTCTCCCGCACGGGAGTAAAAAGCAATTAAGGTTGCCATGTTAAATCTCCTTTCGCGGCTTTAGCCTGTTGAAAAACGATGCCGATATGCCAAATACCGATGCCGAAAATCACTCCCACGTCCCTTGCGCCGACCAAAGGGATTTTCTCCCTTGCGCCGACCGAAACTCAGGCGGGCATTTTTATAAACCGTACTTGTTTATCGGTCATTTATATTTTAACAACTAACGGCAGGGCAATCAATTTTACTTTGCAGACTTTCAAATAAGAAAAACTGATACGAAAAAAGGAGACGCAAAAACGTCTCCATTTCAGCACCGATATAAGGCTTTAAATCAAAGCGATACTCGTTTCAGGCTTTTTTCAAGGCATACAAGCCGCACGTTCGGTATACCGTTAAATACGCACGTTACAATACCGATTTCTTCATACCCCAGCTTTCGGTACATTTCTCTTGCTCTTGTGTTTCGCGCATTTGTATCCATACGAAGCGCAAAACAATTATGCCTCCTTGCATATTCTTCATAAAATGCCACAAACGCCTTGCCATAGCCCTTACCGTTTCGGCACGGGTCCACCGTCAGGCAATGCAGCACCATGACTTCATTGTCCTTTGCGGCATGTTTCCAAGGCGCCTGCTTATATGCGTCCACCTGAATTTGATTGATAACCGCCGACGCAACAATTTCGCCTTCATCCTCCATAACAAACAAATCCCTTCGTGCCAGCGCCTCTTGAGCGGTTTTTACGGTGGGGTATACGCCGCGAATCCACCCGATTACGGTTTTCCCCTTTTCTTCCCCGTCATGTATGCCGTCATATATTTTTGTTATACAATCTATGTCATTTTTTGTCGCTTTGCGTATTTCCATCAAATCACGCCCTCTTTCCCGAAAATCGGACTCCGTTTTTTATTTTTCAAACTGCGCTTTGAGCAGCCGGGCAATTTCTTCCACATAGTAGCCCGAGTTGTCCTTTTTCCAAAAGGCGCAGTAATTTTTGCGTATCGGCTCGTTTCCTCTCATCAGCGGAATGCGCACAACAGAAGGTTCCGCAGTCGGTACGTCGGCCCCCTCCACGGGAAGAAAGCCCTTATGCCCGATGACCATGAGACGTGCTTCCTCCAAATTTTCGGCATACAGAAACTCGCCGGGAAATCCCACCACATCGTGATAATATTCCCTCTCCGTTTTCCGCTGAGCCTCACAGGCCACCAAAATGCAGGGAATATCCTTAAGCTCGGACGGCGAAACACATTTTGCCCGGGCAAGCGGACTGTGAGCGGAAACCTCGATGAAGCTGCGGCAGACGGTCAAAAGGAGATTGACATATTCTTCCGAAAAAGCTCTCCGTTGATCATTAAGAATGATGTCGGCCTGTTCCGAGCGGAGCATGGCATACAGCTCCTCGTGATTTCCGTATTCCACCGAAACGGCAACATCGGGATATTTCTCCGAAAACAGCGCCAGCGCACGGTGAAATTCATTTCCCGAATAGCTGCGCAGATACCCGATTTTAAGGGTGGCCTGATCGCCCTTGGCAATTTTTGCGGCCGCGCTGCACATTTTCTCGTAATCCGCAGTCAAAATCAGACTTTTTTGATAGAAATATTCTCCCGCCGGCGTCAGAGTAAATCCGCGGTTTTTACGTTCCAAAAGCTTAAAGCCCAATTCCCGCTCCAGCGCCTGAATCTGCTGGGAAACGGCCGACTGAGAAATGAAATTTTCCTCCGCCGCCTCGGAAAAGCTGTTTTTCCCGACGACCGACTGAAAATATTTCAGTTGTTTGAGCATACTATTCACCTCTTTACGCTAACAGAAAAATAAAAAAACAGCAGCCGACAAAAGCCGACTGCATCATTTGGTTGCGGGGGAAGGACTTGAACCTACGACCTTCGGGTTATGAGCCCGACGAGCTACCAACTGCTCCACCCCGCGATATTTACCGCCGTCATCTCTGACAGCGAAAGGTATTATATCATATACCGACCGCAATTGCAAGCCCAAATTTAACTTTTTTTGAAGAAAATTTTTCGAGCCTTTAATTTGCAAAAGGACAAATGTCAACAAAATCATTATAAAGGTTCCCCGCCCTGCCGTAAAACGGCCGATTCATAACCTGTCTGCGGACAGGTGGGTGCCCTCCCCGATGCTTTGTGCTTCCAACGTCCGGCAAAAACCGGGAGGCCTGCATACCCACACCGGGAGACCGGGCTCCCTATTAAAAGCTTGTAGGGTTATAATGGCCGCAATATTCGCGGACAGGGCAGGAAAAACCTTTAATCCTCTATATCGAAAATGTCCTCGAGACGAGCCGAGAAAAAATCGGCCACTCGGCTGAATTCCTCTTCGTCGGAAATTTCTTCAAAGAACTGATCGTCACCGTCGGTGATCTGTTTCATTATGACAAGAGGGTCGCTGTCCTGAAGGCTTTCCTCCGGGTCGTCGTATACTGGCAGCATGGCCACATAATGACCGTTTTCAAAATCCGCCTCGTCAAGCGCCTCAAAGGTATATTCGTTTCCCTCGTCGTCACTCAGAGTGTATATATCGGGGGTTTCTTCGATAAAATCTTTTTCTTCCATAATAACGTCTCCGTGCTTTGGGCATCTCGCCGTAAAATAACTGTCTTTTTATTTTACCCAAAAACACCCCAATAGTCAACATTTATTTTTAATTTCCCTTATTTTCATGTCAAAAAATCCGTTTATATCAAATATATAAAAAATTTTATAATTTTTATCACAAAACTATTGACAAAACACAAGAGGTGTGCTATTCTATAGTTGACGAAAGGATATATGATAAAAACCCGAAGGAAAACGGGCACCTCAAGAGAGGAATCCTTACGAAAGGACTGATACCGGTGCAGAACGAGGAACAGATATGTGTCGGTCTCGGCTGTTTTTAAAAAGGTCGACAGAAAAGCATAGAGGCTTACATACGGCGATGTGAAACAAGAGTGGAAAAACGCCGAGCCGACCGATGGATTTTTTACATACATTTTTTGAAAGGACAACATTTGACATTTAGGACATAAATTCAAAAATTATTTTTCTTTTTCATATTTTTTATCCCGACTATAAGGTGAAAGCCAATGTGGTAATTTGTTTGTGAGTCCCCCGTGTTTAGGGGCTTAACGATATGACATTATCTTTTAAATCCTTCCGATCTCAAAATGGAAAGGGCCCGGTTAATTCCGGGTTCTTTTCATTTTATGCAAAAATCGCGACCGCCGCCCGCCCGACACCCGAAACCGATCGGGTATGATTTTTCCCTCTCCTTTTTGTTGCTTTTAATGCCTTTCCGAGGTATAATAAAAAAAGAAAAGAGGTATCGGCAAATGCAGGATTATTACGACCGTGTTGAAAAAATCACCGAATTTATCAAATCAAAATCCGGTTTATCCCCCAAAACAGCCGTCGTGCTGGGCAGCGGGCTTGGCGGATTTGCCTCGGAAATCGAGGAGCAGACGGTTATACCCTTTACCGAAATTCCCGACTTTCCCGTTTCCACCGTTAAGGGGCACGCGGGAAGGCTGATTTTCGGAAAGCTTTTCGGCAAAGATATTCTCGCAATGCAGGGAAGGTTTCACCGCTATGAGGGCTATGACATGAAGGACGTAACGCTGTATGTCAGGGTTATGTTTATGCTCGGCATAGAAAATCTTGTTTTGACCAACGCCGCAGGAGGAATAAACACCGATTTTGTCCCCGGCGACCTTATGCTCATCACCGACCATTTTTCGCTTTTCTGCCAAAACCCTCTTTTCGGCAAAAACGACGAGCGTTTCGGTCCGCGTTTTCCTTCCATGAGTGAGGCCTATTCGAAGGAGTCGGCGCTTGTCGCCGAAAAGGCGGCTTCTCGGCTCGGAATACCGCTTAAAAAGGGAGTATATTGCTACACTCCCGGCCCGACATATGAGACGCCCGCCGAAATAAGAGCGCTTAAGGCTCTGGGCTGCGACGCCTGCGGAATGTCCACCGTCCCCGAGGCCATTGTCGCAAATCATTGCGGGATGAAGGTGCTCGGAATTTCCTGTATAACCAACATGGCGGCGGGAATCACCCAAAAGCCCCTTTGCCACGAGGAGGTCATGGAAACGGGACGTGCGGCGGGAGAAAAATTCGGCCTTCTTATGAAGGAAATTTGCGCTAATTTGTAATATCACGGCATTTTTAGGAGTAATAATGATCAGAGAAATAATTCACGACCCGCTTTTTCTTTCCCTGCCCTCAAAGCCCGCCACCCCGGAGGATCTTGAGACGGCGGCCGACCTTGCCGACACGCTGAAAGCTCACGGCGGAGAATGCGTGGGTATGGCGGCCAACATGATCGGAAAGCAGAAACGCATAATTGTCTTTGAGGAAAAGGGCAAAATAAACGTCATGTTCAATCCCGAAATCATCGCCAAATCGGAAAAATACACCGCGCAGGAGGGGTGTCTTTCTCTTGAGGGAGGACCGAGAAGCACGGTCAGATATAAGAAAATCAAGGTCAGATGGCAGACGGCCGATTTCAGACTGAGAATAAAAAACTTCACCGATTTCACGGCGCAGATTATTCAGCACGAAATCGACCATATAAACGGTATTCTTATTTGATAAGACCTTTTTCCCGAAAATTATTTTACAAAATTTTTCTCAAACCTATTGACATTTGCAAAAAAATGCATTAACATAAGGCTTGTCAAATCTGACGTTCGTTGAAACCATCGGGATTTTTTAAACCGATGGCGGAGGACACTCTGGAGAATTCATTGAGTTGAATGCCGAAGGTGCAAGGCGAAAGCCGAATCTCTCAGGCAAACAGACAGAGCAGAGCAAAAATTGTATCTGTTATGCTTTCTTCATACTGTCCGTCAAACGTCGGGCAGTTATTTTTTTGGAGGAGTATATTTATGCAAGCAATCCAGGACGCACTTTTGCCCATAGTGCAAACAATCAACTCCTATCTGTCGGACTACATTCTCATAGTTCTGCTCATAGGAACCGGTCTTTTCTATTCCATCCGCACCCGCTTTGTTCAGGTTCGCTGTTTCGGCGAAGGTATGAAAAAAGCCTTCGGCAGCATCAGCCTTAACGGCGGCCGCCAGGCAAGCGGACTTTCCTCCTTCCAGGCGCTGACCACCGCCATCGCCGCTCAGGTCGGTACCGGAAACATCGTCGGTGCCTGCGGAGCCATTCTCATCGGCGGTCCCGGAGCCATTCTGTGGATGTGGATCATCGCTTTCTTCGGCATGGCGACAATATACAGCGAGGCCGTTCTCGCTCAAAAGACCCGCATAGTTCATGAGGACGGAACCGTTTCCGGCGGCCCCGTCTATTATATACGTACCGCCTTTAAGGGCAAATTCGGAAAATTTCTCGCCGGTTTCTTTGCCGTCGCCATAACTCTTGCGCTCGGCTTTATGGGAACCATGGTTCAGTCCAATTCCATAAGCGAGGCCTGTCACAATGCCTTCGGAATTCCCGGCTGGGCAGTCGGCATTTTCCTTTGCGTCGCAGCAGTTTTCATCTTCATCGGAGGCATCGGCCGCATAGGCGCCGTCACCGAAAAGATGGTTCCCGTTATGGCCGTTCTCTACCTCGTCGGCGGACTTGTAGTGCTGTGCGTCCGTATCAAATACATACCCGAAACCTTCGGTCTTATCTTCAAGTATGCCTTTAATCCCACCGCTATAATCGGCGGAAGCATCGGATATGCCCTCAAAACCGCAATCAGCCAGGGCGTTAAGAGAGGACTTTTCTCCAATGAGGCCGGTATGGGCTCCACACCTCACGCCCACGCCCTCGCAAACGTCAAGGATCCCCACGAGCAGGGCGTTGTCGCCATGGCCGGCGTTTTTGTCGACACCTTCGTTGTGCTGACCATGACCGCCCTCGTGGTCATTTCCACCCTCTTCACCGAGGGCGGCCCCCTTTACAACACGGTTATCACCGCCGAATCTCTTGCCGCCGCAGGCGTTTCAAAGACCAACGCTGCCCAGCTTGCCTTCGGTTCGGTTTTCGGAAGCGGACTCGGTAATGCCTTTGTTGCGGTTTGCCTGCTCTTCTTCGCTTTCTCCACCATTCTCGGCTGGAACCTTTTCGGCAGAATAAACGTTCATTACCTCTTCGGCAAGAAATCCGACCTTATCTATTCTCTGCTTGCCATTGTTTTCATCTTCCTCGGCTCGGTACTCTCCAACGACCTTGTTTGGGAAATGACCGATATGTTCAACAATCTCATGGTAATTCCCAACGTCCTTGCCCTTGTGGTGCTTTCAAAGCTGGTCGTAAGTTCCTGCAAACTTAAAGAGCATAAGCTTAAATAATTACATTCTTTGTCCTTTTCCCGCTCGGTTGCCGCCGAGCGGGTTTTTGTTTTATAAACATCTTGCCCGAGGGCGGAAAATGTTATATAATAAAATAAAAATCAAAGGAGATTTTGCAATGTCTGTCATGGATAAGCTTAACAGCGCGCCTCTCTACGCCATATGCGGCGGAATCATCGCCTTTGTGGCGGTGGTCTGTGTGATTTTCATGGTCAGAGCCTACCGCCAGGGAAAGGCTCTCGGCATGGACACAACAAAAATGAAACGGGTCATCGTATCAAGCGCAACCTTCTCGGTGCTGCCGAGTATCGGCATACTTCTCGGAGTTATCGCCCTTGCGGGAAGTCTCGGAATCCCTTGGCCGTGGCTCCGCCTTTCGGTAATCGGTGCCCTCCACTATGAAACTCAGGTGGCTCAGGCGGCGGCCGAGCAAACGGGAATGTCGTCCCTTTCCTCCGCCGAAATGACTGCCTTTAGCTTTGCCACGATAGCGCTGCTCATGAGCGTGTGCATTATATGGGGTATGCTGCTGTCGGTGCTGTTCAACAAAAAATATACCAAAAAGCTCGGTTCGGGCGGAAAAAGCGGCGGCCTCGCTGCGGGATTCGGCGACACGGCCATGACAGCCATGTTTATCGGCCTTGTCAGCGCATACATCGGAAGCTATATAGGCTCCTTTGTTTCGTCGGAAGGACTTTTCACCTTTAAGGGAAGCCTTATTCCCCTCATAGTCGTTGCCGTGTCGGCGGCGGTTATGGCGCTGTTTATCTTCCTGTCCAAAAAGGAAAAATTCGCCTGGGTGGAAAACTTCTCGGTAGCGGTCAGTATGCTCGTCGGCATGGCGGCGGCAGTTGTCGCGGGACTTGTTTAAGGAGGGCAAAATATGAACGGACAAAACAATTCAAGCTGGGAAAAATACAGCAGACAGACTCACATAATCGGCCGCACGGCAAGCATCGCCGCGCTTATAATGCTTGTGGGCGCTCCCTTTCTTATCGGAAAATATCTCGGCGCCATGCCCGACCTTTCGGCCACGGCAAAGGGCTTCTTTTCGGTAGGAATAATCTGGTTTGTAAGCAGCATTGCCGAATTTCTTATATACACCCCCATGCTCGGCTCGGGCGGCGGATACCTTGCATTCATAACGGGAAATCTCATAAACATGAAAATCCCCTGCGCCGTCAACGCAAGAGACATGGTGGGAGCGAAAACCGGCACCAAGGAAAACGAAATTATTTCCACCCTTTCCATCGCCACCTCGTCTCTCGTCACCATTTTGGTGCTTGCGGTGGGCGTGGCAATACTCACCCCGCTGAAACCGGTGCTTGAAAGCCCCGCTCTTCAGCCTGCTTTTGACAATGTTGTGCCGGCTCTTTTCGGCGCCATGGCATATAAATACTATCGCAAGAACATAAAGGTGGCCGTTGCTCCCCTCGTTATCATGAGCCTGCTCTTTATTTTCCTCCCCTCCCTCACCTCCTCCACAAGCTTTATGATAATTCCCTCGGGCGCCATTGCAATCGGCATCGCCCTGCTCCTTTACAAAAGAGAAAGAAAGGATGAAGAGAATTGAAGCTTTTATGGATAATTCCGCTGTGCGTTTTGAGTCTAATCGCCCTGCTGCTTTTGATTGCCCTTGTTCACACGCTGCTCGGCAAAAAGAAGGTTTCTCTGTATGCCCCGAATGAAGACGAGGAGGAATCGCTCCGCCTTGCGAAAAAGCTGTCGGAAATGGTCAAATATGACACCACTTCCCACGCGGGCGTGGATGAACGGGAAAAATTTCTCGGCTTTCACGAGGTTTTAAAAAACCTTTTTCCCCTTGTTCACGAGCACCTTGAAAAGGCCGAAATCGACGGCAATCTGCTCTTTTTCTGGAAAGGAAAAAGCGACAAAAAGCCCATTCTTCTCATGAGCCATCAGGACGTTGTTCCCGCCGAAGGAAAATGGGAGCACGAGCCCTTTTCGGGAGACATAGAAAACGGAAAGGTTTTCGGCAGAGGCACGGCCGACACAAAATGCTCGGTCATGGCCTTTTTCGAGGCTGTCGAGCAGCTGCTGGGCGAAGGATACACCCCTCCCGTCGACGTCTATCTTGCCTCCTCCTGCACCGAGGAATGGGCGGGAGACGGCGCTCCGAAAATCGTGGACGAGCTTAAAAGACGCGGCGTCGAGCTGTTCCTTGTTTGCGACGAGGGCGGAGCCATAATTTCCGAGCCAATCGGCGGTATTCACGGCAATTTCGCCATGGTGGGAATTTTCGAAAAGGGCAAGGCCGACGTTAAATTCACGGCAAAAAGCACCGGCGGCCACGCAAGCGCCCCCACAAAGGACACTCCCGTCGCCCGCCTCGCCGCTTTTGTAAACGAGGTTGAAACAAAGCATCCTTTCAAATCGAAAATGTCCCCCGAGGTTTCCTCCATGTTCAAGGCCCTTGCGCCCTATGCCCCCTTCGGGCTGAGATTTCTTTTCGGAAACCTTTGGCTTTTCAAACCCCTTTTAACCGCTCTCATGCCCTCCATAAGCGCCCAAGCCGGCGCCATGCTCAAAACCACCATTGCCTTTACAATGCAATCGGGCTCGGAAGCCTATAACGTCATTCCCCAGGAGGCAACTCTCGGCGCCAACATGAGATTTATACCCCACCAGGGCGAAAAGGAAAGCCTTGAAATAATCGAAAGCCTTGCAAAAAAGCACGGTCTTGAGACGCAGGTCGTCCACTCCAACGATTTCACAAAGCCCGTCGACATAAACGGCGAAGCCTATAAAACCGTTGAAAAGGTCATTTCCGAAACCTTCCCCGGGCTGCCCTGCTCGCCATATGTTATGACCGGCGCCACCGACGCTCAATTTTATCAGCCGGTGTGCAAAAACTGCCTCCGCTTTTCGCCCATAGTTTTCGGCCCCGAGCAGATGAAGGGTATGCACGGACTTAACGAATGTGTGGAAATAAACTGCCTTCCCGGAGCCGTCAGATTTTATAAAAACCTCATAAAAGCGCAGGAGCGCAATTAACGGCACAAAAGTAAAATGACCCGAGCGGCTTGCTCGGGTCATTCTTTTTATATATTACAGCTCCACGGGGAATTTTTCGATTTTTCTCACCGATCTTTGGAGAATGAGCAGAGCGTCGGTAACGGTAACGCCGTCCTTGCCGTCAACGTCGGCCCAAAGGATCTGTTCATCGCTAAAGTCCACCTTTCCCACGGCCGCCTGAAGGGTCAGCAGCGCGTCGGTAACGGTGACCGAACCGTCCTCGTCAATGTCACCGTAGTGAATTTCGTCGGCAATGTCTGCCGAAATCATAACGCTGCCCTCGGGCATGGTGAAGGAATAAACTCCGTTTTCTTCGGTAAATTCGACCTGTTCGCCGTGGCTTGTGACCTTGATATTTTCGGCCGAGCCGGCGATTTTAAAGGTGACGGTGTCACCCACAAGGGCATAATCATCCGAAAGCTTGATCTTATCCGAATTTTCGCAGGTGGGATCGGCATAAACCTCTCTGAGCACGCCGTCCCAGCCCAGCTTTTCCTTGATAACCTTTATAACCTGGTCGGCAGAAGCCTTGTGCACCTGCATTGAGGGGTGCCCCGAGCCGCCCTGCTGATCGTAATATTTAAGATCGACATAGACAAAGTTCTCGTCTCCGGTGGCGGCATAGGCGTCGGCTGCGGCTTTGGAGCAATCCCTGAAATCGCCGGTGTTGAGCGAAAAAGCATAAATAATCAGCGCGTCGGGATTTGCAAGGCGAACCTGCCCGAGGAATTTCTTCATGACCTCGGCAAAATGCTCCCTTGTTTGGTCGGTTTTGGGCTTTGTCCACACGTCGTTGTCGCCCATGTTGACTATGACGACGTCATTGTCGGCCTCGGTGAAATCATAAAGCCGCGAACGGTCGGGATTCGGAGTGTTTTGGGGATTGTAGACGTCGAACTCCGCATAGCTTCCGTCCTCGTTCTGAACCGGTCTGCCCGCACCGTCCACAATGGCGGTGTTCCAATAGTCGGTAAAGAAATAGGTGTTGGTATAAAACTCGGGGGTTCCCACATTCGGCTGAGGAACGGCCTCGGTGTATGCTCCGCAGCGGGCGGTTATGGTATACTCGGCGCCGAAAGCGTCGGCAATAAAGCTTGAATAGGAAACGGTGGCATCCTGGGTTTCGGGCTTATAATTGGTTCTTATGGCCATGTTGCCGTAGCCCGTGATGTTGGAATCTCCGATGACCTCAATGCGGCGGGTCGATTTCTTTTGAGGAGTGAGAAAACGTCCGTCGGTTCTTATGTCGGTCATGACAATTTCCTTGTTAAGGCAAACCTCGTTTCTTCTGAGCACGGTTACTGTGTGAATGCCCTCGGGAAGATTTTCGGCAAGAACATATTCCTTTTTGGCATCGATAAGCTGATGAGGGCAGCGGGAATTATAATCCTCAAGCGACTGCTCCATATATCTTGTACCCTCTCGGTCGGTAGGGTCGAAATCACATTCAAAGTCATACATATTGCGGTCGTTGTCCACATAGATGTTGACGTAGGAGCGATTGGTGGGGCTGCCGTATTCGCCGGGGCGGCCGGTCAGCGTGTAAAAATCGGCCGAAAGACTCGTGCCGTAAAAACGGACGGTAAAACCGCTTGCCGAGTAGGTTATGTGCAGTTCGTCGTTTTCATAGAAGGTTCTGCCGTGGGTGGTGAGAATGTCGTCAAACTTGCCCTCCTTGGAACTGAGCGACATGAAATTTTCAAGACTTTCGCAAAGAGCGTCGGCGTCGCGCTGGGTTTTTACGTCGTTTTTCGCTCTGTCGAGGAATTTATAAAAGGCGGTTTTCTCGGATGCGGTCAGGTTGGCGGGGTCAAAGGCCTCTGCCTTTGCGACGACGGCATCGAGAGCCGAGCGGTCGGAAAGCCGTTCGGTTTTGGCAAAGCTTAAATCGTCAAGCTTGATTTTAACCTTGTCGGACGCCTTTATCACAAACTCGATTCTGTTGACCTCGTCCACCGAAGCTATAACAAGATTAAGGTTCATGACCACCTTGTTCCAGCCGTTTTGCACATTAAGGAAAGGCGACTTTGCGGTTTTGTATTTTTTTATGTCGTTTTTATAAATCAGAACCTTACATTCCTCCGAAAGCTTGGAGGCGTCGTCCACATAGAACCAAAATTCGAAATACTTTTCGTTTTTGACTCCGCCGGGGCAGGAAATATCGGTGAAATTCGCACCGATGGTCATGTCGCTTCCCTCAAAGGAATAGCAGCCCTCGCCCTCCATAAAATCGGTTTTATCGAGACCTCTTGCGGTTCCCGTCTGATCCCAGTCGGAAAAAAATCCGTCGCATGGCTCAATCGAACGGGTGGAAATGTCCTCCTCGGCCGAGGCCGAAAAGACCGGCAGGCTTAAGGCAAGCGCCGCCGAAAGAATTATACAAAGCAATTTTTTCATAAAATCATCATCCTATATAAAATTACTGCCAAAATATTTTATCATAAAACACATATTTATAAAAGGGCACGATTACACAAAAAGTCCCCCTGAAATTTGTCTAAACCGACAGAAAAGCCTCCCTGTTTTTGCGGGCGGCCCTTAATCAGAACGACACAACAAGCTGCATCTTGAATTTTTCCTGTCCGAATACAGCGTGGGGAATGTCTTTCGGCATTATGAGGGTTTCGCCCTCGTTCAAAATAAACTCCTCGCCGCCGACGGTGAATTTTCCCGTTCCCTCAAGAACGGTGACCATGGCGTCGCCGCCCGCCGCATGGGTGGAGATTTCCTCGCCCTTGTCAAAGGAGAAAATCGTCATGCTGACCTTTTCGTTCTGCACAAGAGTCTTGCTTATAACCTGACCGGGCATATAGTCCACAAGCTCTTTAAGCTGCAGTTTTTTCTGTTTTTTGATATTTTTATACATAAAAATCCGCCTTTCGGTTGCCTAATTTCACAGATATTATACCACACACCCGTTGAAATTACAAATCTTTCTTTTGATTTCCGCTTTGTCAATTGCTTGTTCGGAAATTCATATTTACTTTTTTAATGTTTAAAAGTATAATAAACAAAAAAGGAGGATTGAAATGAAAAGTACGGCAACCGCAAAAAAAATCATATGTATGCTGCTTTGCCTTTTGATTGCGGCGGCAATGCCTCTTTCGGGATCGGCCGATATTCCCGCAAACGGCGAGGTTCCTTCCGACGATGTGCCTTATGGACTGAGCTACCGTTTTGTCACCTTCGACACGATAGAGATAACCGCCTATAACGGCTATGAATCCGAGCTGACCGTGCCTTCTTACATCGACGGTTTTAAGGTTGTGGGAATAAAGGATTTCCACACGGTATATCAATACAGCGACCACAGTACCGGCCTTAAAAAGGTCATCCTGCCCGAGACGGTCACATACATCGCCGACGAGGCCTTTGAGGACGGCTATTACACCAAAGTTCATTCGGCGCTTGAGGAGATCGTGCTTCCCGAAAGCTTAAAGACAATAGGCGAGTATGCTTTTTCGGGGTGCGGTGCACTAAAAAGCATTCACTTTCCGGCAGGACTCGAGCAAATAGCCAAAGGTGCCTTTGAAAGCTGTAATTCGCTTGAAAATGTAACCTTCGGCGGAGACGGCACATACATTCATCCTAACGCCTTCGGTGCCGTAAACAGTTCACTCAGCGAGGGCTTTGCGAAATTCCTTTATGACGAATATTACGATTGGCTTTGGGACGACAGCACATCCGATTTCTTTATATGGAAAAATATTTTGCTGGCATATAAGGGTGAAAGCAAAACCCCTGTCATTCCGAGCGGCGTAACGGCAATCGGCAAAAATGTTTTTACGCGCTACGACATTACCGGCGTGACCATTCCCGAAGGGGTTAAATACATCGGGCAATACGCTTTTTGGGAGTGCAAAGAGCTTAAAAGCGTTTCTTTCCCCAAAACCCTTGAACAGATCGACGGCACCGCCTTTTCCGACTGTGAAAAGCTTGAATCGGTCAACTTTAACGAGGGGCTTAAGATTATCGGAGACAACGCTTTTGCCGACTGTACGGCACTTACCTCGGCACTTCTTCCCGAGGGTTTAGAAGAGCTGGGCGAATGTGCATTTGAATATTGCGAAAACATTTCTCAGGTCAACATTCCATCTTCCATTATAAAAGCCGATAATGTTTTTTATGACTCAAAATGGTATAATGCCCTTCCCGAAGACTATGAGCTTTACTACGGAAGCGTTTTTCTCGGCATAATCGACAACGATTACAGCGACTATCCCGAGGAGCTGACCATCCGCCCCGGCACCAAAACGGTATATTTAGAATACGACTGCGACGGTCTTAAAAAGCTCAATCTTCCCGACGGGCTCGAGACGCTCATAATAAACGGCGGCGACGACCTGACCGAGCTTAATGTTCCTGAAAGTGTTAATTACATTGAGGTGAAAAAACTTTATAATCTCGTTTCGGCAAAGCTGCCGCAGACCTGTACCGTTGCCGACGCCTCTTTTGCCTATCTCCCAAAACTCAAAACCGTCAATATCCCTAAGGGCAATCCATATCTCAATGCATTTGCAGGCTGCGACGCTCTCGAAAACATTACAATTCCCGACGATGTGCTTGAGCTTGGCGCGATAGGCGGGCAGAATCTTCGCACCATAAATCTCGGTAACATCCGCGTGCTGGGCGAAGGCGCTCTTTCCTCCTCGAATCTTATGACCGAGGTCACCCTGCCCGACAGCCTTGTGGCCATTGAGGGCGGTGCATTTTCGGGATGTACGGCTCTTAAAACCGTAAAGGGCGGTAAAAATGTCAAAACCCTCGGAAGCGGTGCATTTTCCGGCTGCGGCTCGCTTAACGACCTTGGCGAGCTTGGGCAGTCGGTCACCTGGACCGAGCACGATTCTTTAGCCGCCACAGGCTGGTATTACAATCAGCCCGACGGCCCGGTATATTTCGGCAAGGTGGCCTATTGCTATAAAGGCAAGGTGCCCGAAAACACCACCCTCGTTATAAAGGAAGGCACCGTGGCGGTGGCGGGAGCATACATTACCGACCAGATGGAAATGACTCCCCACAACATGGCCAATTTTGAAACCCCCGATCTTGTGGGACTGGTTCTTCCCGAAAGCTGCAAGCTCGTTGATTATTACGCCTTTTGGGCCTGCGAAAAGCTGGCCTCCATAGAGTTTGGCGGAGCGGTAATCATAGACAATATGGCCTTTAACAACCACGGCTGCAAGACAATAAATCTGCCCGACAGCGTGCGCTATATCGGAGACAACGCCTTTTCAAGCGGAGATCTTGAAGCCGTTCATTTAAACGACGGCCTTCGCTATCTCGAAAACGGCGCGTTTTTCACCTACGGCAAGGGCAAGGGTATGACGGTTCCAGAAAGCGTTACATTCATCGGAAGTCAGGCAATCGGCTATTATCCCCCCGACCCCGACAACCCCTTCGGCGGCGTTGAAACCATCGACGGATTTGTCATAACAGGCGCAAAGGGCAGCGAGGCCGAAAGCTATGCTACCGCCAACGGATTCACCTTCCGCGAGGGCGATGACTCCGCCTGCACAAACCATTCCTTTGTATCGGACACCCTCTCCCCCACCTGCGTTTCCGAAGGATATACAGTTAAAACCTGCACAATCTGCGGGCACACCGAAATCAGCGACAGGAAGGGCGCAACGGGACAGCACAAAGAGGTTTCCGACGCATCTCTCGAAGCCTCCTGCTGCTCAAACGGGCACAGCGGCGGAAGCCATTGCGCCTCCTGCGGCAAGGTTTTATCTTCGGCAAGCTTTACCCCCGCTTTGGGCCACAACTGGGTCATTTCAAGGCTTGACGACCCATCCTATGTGGGCTATGGAATTTTCGACAGCGTTTACTATTGCCGCCGCTGCGAGCTGAGGGTGTATGTAAACGGCGATTACCTCCCCGCCCTCGGCGATGTGGATTTAAACGGCAGCGTGACCGTCACCGACGCGCTGCTTGCTCTCCAGGCATCGGTCGGCAAGCTTGAGCTTTCATCCGACAGCTTTGTTCAGGCCGACGTCAACCGCGACAACGCCCTCACTGTTACCGACGCCCTGCTTATTCTTCAGTATTCGGTTAAAAAGATAACGGCCTTTCCGTGATTAAAAGCTTAACCATGCAAAAAAAAAAGAGACAAGAACTTGCTTCTTGTCTCTTTTTGTTGTAAAGTTAATTACTTTGCCACGACGGTGTAGTAAGTATCGTTGCCTTTTACTTCCGAAGTAACGGTATATCCGTCGGCCACAAAGTTGGTACCCGCACCCTCGGCAGAGTTATTAGACGGATCAAAGTTCACAAAGGTACCGCCCTTGACGATGATCTTTGCAGTTCCGTCTTTATACGCCGAGTCAACGCAGTTGAGAAGGAAGTTATAGTAATAGGGAGCGCCGTAGGGCTCGCAGGCAAAGGTTCCTCCGGTGATGGTGAGGGTTCCCTTCTGAACCTGAACCGCAGTACCGCCGCCGTAGTAATAACCGCCGTTAATGGTGAGATTGGAACCATTTCTGACGTTAATGCCGTAACCGCCGTTTACGCCGGTGTCAATTCCGCCGTTTGCAGTTGCGTTTATAGTGGTGTCGGCATCGACAATCAAAGCGCAGAAATTGGTGTTGTTGTTTCCCATGTTGTCGGGAGAAATGATTTTTGCGTCGAGATTAAGGGTGGTGGGCTGGCTGATAATAACTCTCGAATCGGCATTATCTGCAATATTGTCGGTCTTAATGTCCTTATTAACGGCAACGGTTCCGCCGTTTACAAGGCTTTCCTTAAGCTCGGCGGCATTTACAACGGGATATGTTGCATTTGCGTCATAGGTATTGTTGTAGCTGTCATTTTCGACGGTGTCCTGGGTGGCAACAACGGTGATTGTGATACCGGTGACCTCTTTACCCA
>JABLTO010145371.1_pt1 | contig 35551 bp, 28 predicted proteins | sample 7160091 | NCBI WGS metagenome assembly JABLTO01 (sample SAMN14651225, study PRJNA627086) | human gut metagenome | isolation source: feces | host: Homo sapiens
AATATTTGTCTGGATAGTGGATTTGAAAGTCAGAGAACGTTTAACCGAGTATTTAAAGAAAGATATAAAATATCACCAAGTGATTATCGAAGTACCTGTGTGAAAGAGATGTTGTCATAAAAGGTTCTGTTGATTGAAATATTTACTTTGATTTTACAGCATTTCCACATGAAATCTCCAAGTGTGTTTCTAATAATATTACTTATCACACAAAAGCAGTCTATGCTTATTGCGACAATTCTTTTGATTCTTGACAAGATGCCTGCTGTCGTATATGATACAGATAGTTAGAAGAGACTAACTCAAAAGATCGTATAACACAGGAGGGATCGGCATGAGTCGTGAGACATGGGAGATTTTGCAGCAGATGGAGCCAAAAGATGTGGAATTGCAGCTTGCACTGCAGTGTGCGCCGTTAATTGCAGGCTTAAAGCCGTCGAATCTGTTCAATATTCCGTGTGAGGGAGTATGTCAGGTTCGGGAGCTGATCCGGGATACCGGAATATCCATGTATGTGCTTTTTTCAACCGGCAGAAAAGCGGCTGTGCTCTTATACCGAAGAGAAAGCCTGGAAGAATACATGGAACAGGAACCAGTGAAAAGGATGTTGCATAAACTGGGGTATCAGGATACTTCCTTGGAGGCGGTGCTTCCTGTTTTCCGGATGCGTTACCGCAGATACATGCAGGAGCGCAGGGATTTCCCTCATGAGATGGGACTGCTTTTAGGCTATCCGGTGGAGGATGTGAGAGGATTTATCGAGCATCAGGGAAGAGATTATCTCTGCACCGGGTACTGGAAGGTATATGAGAACCTGGAACAGAAGCAGCAGCTATTCCAGCGGTTTGAGTACGCGAAAGAAAATCTGGTACTGCTGCTTTCCTACGGAGTGGGAATGGCGGATATTATGGATATCTTCGGCGGGACCGGACAAAAGACGCTGTACCAGGAATGTGCAGGTTAGAAGTGATGGGAGGACACTGAAGAAGATTCAGTGTCCGTTTTTGTATCATGGAAATTTTTTTTGCCGCACATTTTGCGCCGGAACTGGCGGGAGGCTTGACAAATAGGAAGTGATTGATAAAATAAGGTTAGTAAAAGCTAACTGAAAAGGAGGCTTGCAAATGAACTGGAGTGTATTTTACGGAATATTGATACCGTTTCTTGGAACATCGTTCGGCGCGGCGTGTGTGTTTTTTATGAAAAAGGAGATGGGAGACCGCCTGCAGCGCATGCTGACGGGATTTACCGCAGGCGTGATGGTGGCAGCGTCGATCTGGAGTCTTTTGATTCCGGCGATGGAGCAGGTCAGTGATATGGGAAAGATGGCGTTTGTGCCGGCAGTCGCAGGGTTCTGGTGTGGGATCCTGTTTCTTCTTCTGCTCGACCATATCATCCCGCATCTGCACCGCAACAGCCAGAGGGCGGAGGGACCGAAGAGCCAGCTGAAGCGCACGACGATGCTCGTGCTTGCCGTCACATTACATAATATCCCGGAAGGCATGGCGGTCGGCGTTGTGTATGCGGGGTATCTGGCGGGCAGCACCCAGATTTCCGCGGCGGCCGCGATGGCGCTGTCACTTGGAATCGCAATTCAGAATTTCCCGGAGGGGGCGATTATTTCCATGCCGCTTCGGGCGGAGGGAACCGGAAAGCCAAAGGCATTCTTAGGAGGCGTGCTCTCGGGGATTGTGGAGCCGATCGGGGCGATCCTCACGATTCTGGCGGCGGGACTGATTGTCCCGGCACTGCCGTATCTGCTCAGTTTTGCGGCGGGGGCAATGCTCTATGTGGTCGTGGAGGAACTGATTCCGGAGATGTCGCAGGGAGAGCACTCGGATGTCGGCACGATTTTCTTTGCGGTGGGATTCAGCGTCATGATGATGCTCGATGTGGCGCTGGGCTGACACTTTTATTAGAACGGGCGGATGGCTTTGTGTCTGCTGGGTATGAAAACGCCAGAAAAGCTTCCGAAAAATATACCATAGAAACAGGAGTGGGAACAGATGAAAGTATATGAAGTTGGAGAGCAGGGAAAGCCAGTTCTCATGCTTTTGCCGGGAACCGGCTGTTACTGGCGCAGCAATTTTGGAAAGGTGATCGAGCCGCTGGCGGAGACATTCCGGGTGGCGTGCGTCTCTTACGACGGGTTTGACGAGACGGAACAGACGCAGTTTCCCACGATGATCGAGGAGACGGCGAAGATCGAGGAATATATTAAGGAACACTATGACGGGAAAATCTGTGCGGCGTACGGCTGCTCACTCGGCGGGTCATTCGTTGGACTTATGACAGCACGCGGAGTGATTCATATGGATTATGGCATTCTCGGCGGTTCGGATCTGGATCAGTCTGCAAAACTGCCGGCGAAGCTGATGACAGCCCTGATGCTGCCGATGATTTATCCGTTTCTTACGACCGGCAGATTCCGGCTTCCGTTTTTAAACCATAAGCTGGAGAAGTGGCGCAAGGCGGGAGACGGATATGTGGATGCGTTTATCGGCATGATGCGCGGCGCCGGTGTAGATCTCTCCTTTATCACAAAGGAGAGTCTGCGCAATCAGTTCTATTCCGATCTGATTACGCCGCTGGCGGATGCGATCAATCCGGCGGGCACCGAGATCCATATTTTATATGCCTTAAAGATGGGCGAAAAATATAGGGCGCGTTATCACAGGCATTTTGCGCACCCGGTACTGCATGAACTGGACATGCAGCATGAAGAACTTCTTGCAGTACATCCGAAGGAGTGGGTGGAACTGATAGAGGATATATGCAGACAGAAATAATGCGGAGGAAGAACAGCAATGGAAAAAATTGTGGTAAAAGTGGATGGCATGCAGTGCGGAATGTGTGAGGCACATGTGAATGAGGCAGTGAGAGCTGCGTTTCCGGTGAAGAAGGTAACCTCTTCCCATGCAAAAGGGGAGACAGTCATTCTGACCGAACAGGACATCGATGATGCAAAGTTAAAGGAAGTCATTGACAAGACTGGCTATGAGATGGGAACTGTGACGAGAGAACCTTATGAAAAGAAGGGACTTTTTTCCGCATTCCGTCATGAAAAGTAAGAAAAAGGATAGATTAAGACATCCGGACATGATGTTGTCCAATCGGGACAAAAACGACGAAATGGGACAGATTTTTTCTCCGTTCTCCGTTAGGATAAAAGCGTGTTAGAAAGAACTAACCGGAAGAGGAGGAAAAGGATGTCTGGATAGAGCGCCCTGTCTGGGGTATTCCGTTTGATGAATAGGTGCGAAGGTGTGAAACCGGAGCTTTATTTATGAGGAATCCCGGGCAGGGCGTATTTTATGAGTTGCTGTTTGTTATGGTATTCCTGTTCTGACGCAGAGGGCAGCCATGCCGCACACGGTAAAAAGGAGAGAGACGATGGAGACTTACCGGAATGAGGAGCAGATGCAGTGTCTGGCGAAGAGCGAAGGATGCAGTGTCTTTCGGATGGAAAATGCCACCGGCGAGGGAACGATTGCGATGTATGAACTGTTCCCGGGTGTCATGCTCGGGTTCAACGATTTTCATATGGATTATTTTGATTCGGAATTTGTGCCACAGAAGCATGTTTTTTGTATCGACCATTGCAGGGAGGGGCGGATGCAGTATGTGGCGGATGAGGATGCCTACGCCTATGTGGAGGCGGGAGATTTAAAGCTGGACCGCCGTCTGACGCATACGGGACATTTTGAATTTCCGCTGACACATTACCACGGAGCCATGATCTGCTTTGATCTGGAAACCGCGGATGCGGGACTTGCCGCGCAGATGAAGGGGTTCCCGGTGAGCGCCGCGGCCATCTGCCGGAAATTCTGCGAGGGAAAATATCCGAGAGTGCTGCACGGACATCCGATGGTCGAGCATATTTTCGGAGAACTCTATGCGGTTCCGGAGCAGATCAGAATTCCGTATTTCAAGTTAAAAGTGATGGAACTTTTGCTGTTTCTGGAGGCGGCGGAGCTTCCCCGGCGCATTGACGAACCGGCGTACTTTTACCGGACGCAGGTGGAGAAAGTCAAGGCGATCGGACACTATCTGACAGAACACATGGATGAGAACATCACCCAGAGGGAGCTGTCGGAGCGGTTTGACATTCCACAGACCGGCATGAAACAGTGTTTTAAGTCCGTGTACGGAACTTCCATCGGAGACTGGCTGTTAAAATACCGCATGAACCGTGCGGCGGTACTGCTTCGGGAGGACAGGGAAAAAAATGTGGCAGAGATTGCGGGGATGGTCGGCTACGACAGCCCGAGCAAATTTGCCATGGCATTTAAGAGAGTGATGCAGATGTCGCCGGTGGAGTACCGGAACGCAATCCGGTAAAGACGGATGCCGGGGAGATGCCGGGGACATGGAAATGGAAATGGCGGACCTGGCAGGAGAACTGCGGCACCCGGCGGCATCAGAGAAAGGAGATTTATGTGGAAAAAGTAGATAAAACAGAAAAAAAGGGATGGCTTTCGATTGTGTTCTCCTACACGGAGGGGAGAAGAGGAAAACTGGCACTTTCGGTGCTGCTTTCAGTGGTCAGCATCGTAGCGGGGATTCTGCCGTATTTCTGCCTGTACCGCGTCATTGAGGCATTTGTGAACGGGACGGTGACGGAGAGTGTGATTGCATACTGGTGTCTTGCGGCGCTCGCTTTTTATGCGGTAAAAATTCTCTGCTTCGGATGGTCCACGGGACTGGCGCACTCGGTTGCCTATCACATTTTAGAGCAGCTCAGACTTCGCGTGGCAGACCGGTTTTTGCATGCCCCGCTCGGGGAAGTGCAGGCGCACTCGATCGGGGAAATCAAAGCGGTCATGGTAGACAAGATCGAGAATATGGAGCCGCCGCTCGCTCACATGATCCCGGAGGGAGCCGGACATCTGGTGCTTCCGGTGGTCAGTCTTGCGGCGCTTGCGGTACTTGACTGGCGGCTGGCGCTCGCCTCGCTTGTGACGCTGCCGTCCGCTATGGTGTGCATGGTGCTCACGTTTGTCATCAGCGGAAAAAGCTTTGAGATCTACAATGCGTCGAACGAGTGCATGAACAGCGCCATCGTGGAATACATAGAGGGAATCGAGGTCATCAAGGCGTTTGGACGCGCGGGTGTGTCCTATGAAAAATATGCGAAGGCAATCACGGATTTCAGAACGTTTGTGGTGAAGTGGCTTTCCTCCACATGGGTGACGATGAAGCTGGCATTTGCCCTGTTCCCGTCCACACTGCTCGGCACGCTTCCGGTCAGCCTGTATCTGGCGGACCGCGGCAGCATTACCGGGGCGAAGGCGGCGCTTGCGGTGATGCTCTCGATGTCGATGGTTGGATCGCTGGCAAAGCTCGAAGTATTTTCTGAAAATACCCGTCAGATGAAGATGACGGTAGAACAGCTGGATGCCTACCTCACCATGCCAAATCTTCCGGAACCGGAGTGCGAGACTACGATAAAACATCACGATGTCGAGCTGAAAAACGTGCATTTTTCCTACAGCGGGGAGAAAAAGGACGAAGTGCTGCACGGCATTGATCTGACACTCCCGGAGGGAAGTTATACGGCGCTTGTGGGGCCGTCCGGAGGCGGAAAATCTACAGTGGCGAAGCTGATTGCGCGTTTCTGGGATGTGACGGAGGGGACAATCTGCATCGGCGGTGTGGATATCCGCAGGATTCCGGTGGGACAGCTCGCGGAGCATGTCAGCTTTGTGACGCAGGATAATTTCCTGTTCCGCTGCTCGATACTGGAAAATATCCGGCTCGGCAATCCGGCAGCGTCGGACGAGGAAGTGAAAGCGGCGGCGCGCGCGGCGCAGTGCGAGGAGTTTATCCTGAAACTGCCGCAGGGTTATGACACGCCGGCGGGGGAGGCAGGAAAGCGGCTCTCCGGCGGTGAGAAGCAGCGCGTGGCGATCGCGCGCATGATGTTAAAAAATGCGCCGATTGTGATTATGGACGAGGCGACGGCATTTACGGATCCGGAGAACGAGGAAAAACTGCAGCAGAGCATTGCGGCGCTCACAAAAGGAAAGACGCTGCTTGTGATTGCGCACCGGCTGTCGACGATTCAGACGGCGGATCAGATTGTCGTGCTGCAGGCAGGAGAGATTCTGGCAAAGGGAACACAGGAGGAACTGCTTGTGAACTGCCCGCTGTATCAGAAGATGTGGAAGCTTCATATCGGGGCAAAGCACTGGGCGGTATCCCAGGGCAGAAAGGAGGATGTGTCCTATGTTTAAGACAGTGAAGCGCATCATCGACTGGTGCGGGGAATTTAAAGGAAAATTATATCTGGGTTTTATTTTCTCGTTCTTTTCCTGCTGGTTCGCGGCAATGCCGGTCATGGTGGCAGCGTACACCATCGGAATGCTCTTAGATGCCGGGCGCGGCGCCGGGACGTTTGACCGCGCGTGGATCTGGAAGAGTCTTGTTATCATGGGAGTGTTTGTCTTTCTGCGGTTTTTGTTTGACTATCTGCGGGCGAGGTGCCAGGAGGCAATCAGTTATGAGCTGATCGCAAGGGACAGACTGGCGGTCGGAGATGCCCTAAAGCGCGTGTCGCTCGGCTATTTTGCGCAGATGAATACGGGAAATATTTTAAATTCCATCACAACGGGGCTGGGAACGCTAGAGAACATGGGAATCCGCATGATTGACAATTTTGTGGGCGGCTATCTGAACTTTTTGTGTATCGTTCTGTTTCTGCTGTTTTTTAACCCGGTGGTGTCTCTGATTGCGCTGGCAGGTGCGTTTGCGTCGTTTCTGTGTCTGCTTCTGGTGTCGAAGCACAGCGTGAAGCATGCGCCCGCTGAGGCGGAGGCGGGAAGAAATCTTGCCGGGGCGGTGCTCGAGTATGCGCGCGGAATCTCCGTGGTGAAGTCGTTTGGCAAGAGTGGGGCGTCCATGGAGGCGATGCAAAAGGCGTGCCGCGACAGCAGGGACATCCGCCTCGCCATTGAGTGGGGCTTTACGCCTGCAAACTGTCTGCATCTGCTCGCCCTAAAATGCGCGTCGGTGGCGCTGGCGGCAGAGGCGTGTTTTCTCGGCTTCCGGGGAGAGATGGAGTTCCCGGTGATGCTGATGTTTGTCTTTTTCTCTTTTGGAATTTTTGGCAGCTTAGAGCCGATCAGCGACAGCGCGCATGTCCTCGGTGTGATCGACGAGGCGATGGATCAGCTTGACGAATTAAAGCAGGATCATTTTATCGATGAGAACGGAACGGATATTCCGCTTACAAATTATGATATTGCATTTTCAGATGTGAGCTTTGGGTATGACAGCCGAACGATCTTAAAGGGAGTAAGTTTTCGGATTCCGGAGCACACGACGACGGCGATTGTGGGACCGAGCGGTTCCGGCAAGACGACGATCTGCAACCTGCTCGCGCGTTTTTACGATGTGAACAGCGGCAGCATCACGGTGGGCGGACATGACGTCAGGGAATTTACCTGCGACAGCCTGCTGTCCAATATGGCGATGGTATTTCAGAATGTGTATCTGTTCCACGATACCATCCGCGCCAATATCTGTTTTGGAAAACCGGATGCCACCGAGGAGGAGATGATCGCCGCAGCGCGCGCGGCACAGTGCCACGATTTCATTATGGAACTGCCGCAGGGCTATGACACGATGATCGGAGAGGGCGGCGACACGCTTTCCGGAGGGCAGAAGCAGCGGCTTTCCATCGCACGCGCGATGTTAAAGGACGCGCCGATCATCATTCTGGATGAGGCGACAGCGAGCGTCGATCCGGAGAACGAGCATCTGATCCAGGCGGCCCTATCGGAATTGACCAGAGGCAAGACGATCATCACGATCGCGCACCGGCTGGCGACGATCGAGAATGCCGACCAGATCCTTGTGGTGGCAGACGGCAGGATCGCTGAGTGCGGCACGCATCAGGAACTGCTTAAAAAAGAGGGAACCTACCGCAGATTTATCGAGGCAAGGGAGCGTGCGGAAGGCTGGCAGATGATGACGCACGACGGAGCAGCGGTGCAGTAAGGGAAGGAACGGTTTTATCCGGTCAACAATCCGCAATGAGAAAAAGTATCATCATCCGGGGTTGCAATCTTCTTTTAGAATCGTTATAATGACGACAGTTAGGCACAACTAACTACAGTGTAAATCATTTTAGGACTTCTTACAGGGGCGGAGCTGCTGAATCCGTTTCCTGCCGGAAAACAGCTGCACCGGGACGCGTTCCATCCTATGTAACGAACGCCTTCCGGTGTGTTTTCCGGAAGCCGGAGTCCGGATGGATCAAAGAATCAGATGATTGAAAAGATCAGAGAATCAGATGATCAGATGGAAGGAGAACGAAGCATGAATTTTTTGGAGATTGAAAAGGTAATCGGAAGAGAGATACTGGATTCCAGAGGCAATCCTACCGTTGAGGCGGAGGTCACACTTGCGGATGGCACCGTGGGAAGAGGCATGGCACCGTCAGGCGCTTCGACGGGAGAGTTTGAGGCACTGGAGCTTCGTGATGGAGATAAAGCGAGATACCTTGGAAAGGGTGTCACAAAAGCAGTGGAGAATATCAACACGGTCATTAACGATACGATCTGCGGCATGGATGCAAGCGATATTTACGCGCTGGATGCGGCAATGATTGCAGCGGATGGAACAAAGGACAAGTCAAAGCTTGGAGCAAATGCCATCCTTGCCGTATCGATTGCGGCGGCAAGAGCGGCGGCGATCGCGCAGGATATCCCGCTGTACCGTTTCCTTGGCGGAATTTCCGGAAACAGACTTCCGGTTCCGATGATGAACATCTTAAACGGCGGCGCACATGCAGCCAACACCGTGGATGTGCAGGAGTTTATGATCATGCCGGTCGGTGCGGGAAGCTTTAAGGAGGCGCTCCGCTGGTGCGCAGAGGTATTTCATGCACTGGCAGCGCTGTTAAAGAGCAAAGGGCTTGCAACTTCCGTCGGCGATGAGGGTGGTTTTGCACCGGATCTCGCCAGCGATGAGGAAGCGATCGAGTACATTTTACAGGCAGTGAAAAATGCTGGCTATGAGCCGGGCAAAGATTTCATGATTGCCATGGATGCGGCGTCCTCCGAGTGGAAAGGCACAAAGAAGGGTGAGTACATATTGCCGAAGGCAGGTACAAAGTTTACTTCCGAGGAGCTGATTGAGCACTGGAAGAAGCTGGTGGAGAAGTATCCGATCATTTCCATCGAGGATGCGCTGGATGAGGAGGACTGGGAAGGCTGGCAGAAGCTGACGAAGGAGCTGGGCGATAAGGTGCAGCTTGTCGGCGACGATCTTTTTGTAACGAACACCGAGCGTCTCAAGAAGGGAATTGACAGTGGCTGCGGAAATGCAATCCTGATTAAATTAAATCAGATCGGCTCTGTGTCAGAGACACTGGAGGCAATCAAGATGGCACATAAGGCAGGCTATACGGCGATTTCCTCTCACCGCTCCGGCGAGACGGAGGACACGACGATCGCAGACCTTGCGGTGGCATTAAACACCTGCCAGATCAAGACCGGCGCACCGAGCAGAACCGAGCGTGTGGCAAAATACAACCAGCTTCTGCGCATCGAGGAGAAGCTGGGCGATGCTGCGGTATATCCCGGTATGGCGGCCTTCAATGTGAAGCGCTGATCTTAGGGAGTGAGCCCGGATCGGGATAGCGGATCGTTTTTGGACTTGGCGTGGCGGCAGTGCAGACTGCAGATGAGCAGGAGGAGACTGCTTGAGCAGCTTATCAGGACTTGGCGTGGCGGCAGTGCAGACAGCCACAGTGCAGAAAGAAAAGAAGTCTGCAGAAAAAATAAAACTTTGAAATGGGAAATGTACGGACAGCCGGCGCATTCTACGCCGGCTGTTTTTTCTGCCTGCCAGGTGCAATTTTTTTTCCAGTCTATTGGATGCATTTTTTCCAGTTTGATAGATGACCTGTTTTTTGCTTTTTTCGGGTCAATGGAAGTATGGAGGAGCTTGTCAGTCTACTGCGGGTCTACAGAAGGAAAAAAGACTTGCGGGACCCGAAAATGCCATTGCAAGAGGGAAAAAGAAACGAAAAATCAGCTCTTGCGGGTCTGGGAGGAAGAAAAAGCTGTGCCAGACCCGAAAAAGCAGAAAAAACGGGTCTGGGAGATTGATTTTCACGAATCAGACTCGAACAGAAGGAAAACAAGTTTACATAACGCAAAAAAATATGCTATTGCGGGTCTGAGAGAGAAAAAAAGCCGTGTCAGCCCCGCACATTGCTATGCAGGCAGGGAAGACCCCAGAAATATTTGAAGAACAGGTTTGTGGGAATAGAAAAAAGCCGTCAAAAAGTTTGCCGGCAGGATAAATAAATTTTGATGGATCGGGCATACTAGCGCAATAAGGCAAAGGCAAGAACGATAAGCTGAAGCCAGAAGTTGGAGCAAAGAGTTAGAGCGAGAGATCGTGTGAAAAAATGGAGGATTCTATGAACAAGTATGCCGGAACACAGACGGAAAAGAATTTGAAAGCAGCATTTGCGGGTGAATCACAGGCGAGAAACAGCTATACTTTTTTTGCGGAGATCGCAAAAAAGGAAGGCTATGAGCAGATTGCCGCGATTTTTGAGAAGACGGCGGATAACGAGCGCGCACATGCGCAGATGTGGGGCGAGGAACTGGGACTGATCGGCGATACGGGAAAGAATCTGGATGCCGCAGCCCACGGGGAGAACTATGAGTGGACAGACATGTATGAGGATTTTGCAAAAACGGCGGAGCGGGAAGGCTTTGCGGCGCTTGCAGCGCGATTTCGCATGGTTGGCGCGATTGAGAAAATGCATGAAGAGCGGTACCGGGAGCTCCTGCGGGATGTGCAGGCACAGGCGGTGTTTGAGAAAAGCAGTGTGAAAGTGTGGGAGTGCCGGAACTGCGGGCATATTGTGGTTGGAACCAGTGCGCCTAAGGTTTGTCCTGCCTGTCATTATCCACAGGGGTATTATGAGGTGCGGGAGGATGTCAGGGGAGCGTAGAAGTGTCTGGCGATTTGTGAGCGTTCCGTATCAGTAATATTTCACAAAATTTATAGACCAAATACATGAAAAATATATAATTGACAGAAACTATGCTGTTGTTATAATAAATAGTGTGTTGAGTACACGCGTCCGCAAATGCGCGGACGATATTTTTGCACAAAAATGTACACGTGTACGCAAAACAGAAAAAATCACAACAAAACAATGTATGGGGAGGAAGTAGTGCAAAAATGCGGACGATACTGCATTTTGCACAGGGCTGTTTGATGCGGCAGACACCACAAAATGAGCCCTTATCGCAGAGCAAACGAGATGGAAGACACGTTACGGGTGCAGATTCATTGCCCGTGCAAATCAGAGGTTGCATCTGTGGTTGCCTCGACACAAAGTGTCTGCAGAATGGAGGATAACATGAAAAGAAGAGCAATGGCGGGATTACTGGCAATGACAATGGCAGCGACCATGTTTGCAGGGTGCGGCAGCACAGCAGCAGACAGCCAGACAGCGGATGCACAGGGGAGTGCAGGCACGGCAACAGAGGCAGCAAAGACAGAAAAAGACAGCGGAAGTGCTGCGGGAGAAGGAATCACATTGACTGTGTGGGCACCATTTACCGGATCAGACGGAGATGTGCTGCGTGAAATCATCGACAACTACAATGAAACCAATACGGACAATATTACGGTGCAGATTGATATTATGGACAATGATACCTTGCAGACAAAATTTGCAACGGCAGTATCGACCGGTACAGGACCGTCGTTTGTGCTGGTGGGCATTGAGTATCTTCATCAGTATGAGGAGAATGGACTGATCGAGGATATCAGCGATTTCTGGGATACGATGGGCATTGACAAGAGTAATTTCTATGAAAATGTACTTGCAAAATCCTACATAGACGATGCGCTCTACGGCGTACCAATGCAGTACAATGTGCAGTATCTGTATTACAACAAGGATCTTTTCACGGAGGCAGGTCTTGATCCGGAGAACCCGCCGACCACGCTCGATGAACTGCGCGAGGCGGCGATCGCCTGCACCGATCCGTCTAAGAACCAGTATGGACTGGGACTTCCGACCGATTACGGTTATTACTGCGAGTACCTGTGGGCGAACGGCGGAGATGTCATCAATGAGGATGCGACACAGAACCTTTTAAATTCCGAAGAAAACATTGCAACCCTGGAGTGGATTCAGAAGCTTGCGACGGAGGACGGGGTATCCCCGGAGGGACTCACCGCAGCGGATGCGGACACGATGTTCCAGTCCGGCCAGCTTGCAATGTATACCAGCGGTCCATGGAACATCAACGGGTTGACACAGCTTGGTTTGAATTATGGAATCACGGCGATCCCGGGCGGAAGCGATGGCGCGTACTCCCCGGAGGGCGGATGCTCTTACATGCTGACGAAGGGGGCCGATGAACAGACCAAAGAGGCAGTGTATAAATTTATGGCATACTGGCTGTCTGATGATGTGTTAAAAGAGTGGTCGAACCGGAACGGCTTCCCGGTATGGTCTTACTCTGTGCTTGAGGATGCGGACATTCAGAACAACGAGATCTTAAGTGCAGTATCCAAGGCATCCGAGATTGGACGTGACTGGCATCTGGGACTGGAATGCGGAAGCATGATTGACAATGATGTCATGAAACCCATGATGGAGAAAATTTTATCCGGGGCAGACGTGACGCAGAGTGTACAGGAGGCTTCGGACGCGCTGGACGCGGTGATCTCCGACTGATGTCTGACGGTCACTGACGCAAAAATAGCTGCAAGCCGTAAAGGATGGAAATTATGAAAGTAAAAAAGAGACAACACCGTATGGAGCATCAGGTGAAGGCGTATGCGTTTATCGCGCCTTCCCTGCTCATACTTACCGTATTTGTATTTATACCGCTGGCGGGAGCGATCGGGATCAGTCTGATGAATATTGATATTTATATGAAAAATATCTCGTTCGCCGGAATTGCCAACTACATCAAAATATTTCAGGATGAGCGTGTGGCAAATGCTACGTTTCATACATTTTATTTCGCACTGCTTGAGGTGCCCCTCCAGATGATCGTGGCGTTGCTGCTGCTCATGTTTATGCTGCGCAATACAAAACTGCACAAGCTTTTGAGAACCGTATTTTACCTGCCCTATGTGTGTTCTATGACGGCAGTCAGCATCATGTGGTCGATGCTGCTCAATACGCACTACGGAATGCTGCCATATCTGCTTGGAAAAATCGGTATCACGATGCCAAACATGCTCTCGAGCACGACATGGGCGATGCCTACGGTGATTTTTGTTACGGTGTGGAAAGGGTTCGGATATACGCTTACCATCCTTTCGGCGGCGGCGCTCGGCGTCTCTGAGTCGTTATATGAGGCGGCGGAGATTGACGGCGCGACCGGGCTGCAGAAATTTTTCTATGTCACAATACCCGGTATACGGGATACGATCGGTTTTTGCGTGGTGACGACGTTAATTATGGCGCTGCAGGTATTCGATCAGATCTACGTCATGACGGGAGGCGGCCCGCAGTACGCGACCGAGACGCTCGTGGGTTATATCTACAACCGGGGATTTCAGACAGCGCCGTATGATCTCGGATATGCGTCAGCAATCGCCGTTTATTTGTTCTGCATGATTGCGATTATAACCGTGATCTTAAGAAAATATGCTTTCCCCCAGGGAGGTGACGAGACATGAGAAAAATAAGTGCGCAGCGGGTGATCGGAACATTGGTACTTCTGTTGTTTGCAGCGCTGGTGCTGCTTCCACTGTTCTGGCTCGGCGTATCCGCCTTCAAGTCGGATGCGGACGTCATCAAGTGGCCGCCAATCTTTTTCCCGACAGAGTGGGTCACAACACAGTTTGCCTATGTGTGGAAAGTGCTCCCGATTGCCAGAATGCTGCTTAACACGGTTGTGTTTGCAGGGGGTGTCACCATCATCAGTCTGTTTTTTGATTCTATGGCAGCATATGCATTTGCCCGAATGAAATTTACAGGAAGAAAACTGCTCTTTGGAATCATCCTGCTCACGATGATGATTCCGTTTCAGGTGGTGATGATTCCACTCTATATGGAAGAATATAAGCTTGGAATTTTAAATACGTTCTTAGGACTGATTCTACCACGCGCAGCGAGTGCCTACGGTATTTTCATGCTGACCTCCTTCTTCTCGGGCATACCGAAATCGCTGGATGAGGCTGCGAAAATTGATGGTATGGGAGAGTGGAAAATATATCTGAAAATCATTCTGCCGCTTGCAAAGCCGGCACTTGTGACACTGGGAATCTATCATTTCATGAATAACTGGAACGATCTGCTTTATCCGATGATGCTGACAAGTTCGGTGGAAATGCGGACGCTGTCAGCAGGACTTGCAATTCTGGTTGGAAGTAATTCGATCAAATATGGTCCGACACTTGCTGCTACGGTGATTGCGATTCTGCCGCTGTTACTGCTGTTTTTGTTCGGACAGAAGTTTTTCATGGAAGGAATCGCAACATCGGGAATGAAAGAATAGAGGCAGAGGAGAGAGAAGATGAGACATGTGACAATTAAAGCTGATACGGCATTTACAAAAGGCAGGATTGACGACCGTATCTACGGCTCCTTCGTGGAGCACATGGGAAGAGTGGTGTACACCGGCATCTACGAGCCGTCGCATAAGACTGCAGATGAAAACGGATTCCGGGGCGATGTGCTGCAGAAGGTAAGGCAGATGGGGGTCACGGCGGTGCGCTATCCTGGGGGCAATTTTGTCTCCAACTATGACTGGCGGGACGGGATCGGACCTGTGGAGAAACGCCCGAGGAAGCGGGATCTGGCGTGGAAAAGTATTGAGACAAACGAGGTCGGTCTGGATGAATTTATGAAGTGGGCGGACGCGGCAGAGGTTGCACCGATCTATGCAGTGAATCTTGGAACCAAGGGAATCGAGGAAGCGCTTGCGGTGCTGGAATATTGTAATATGGAGACCGGCACATACTACAGTGATCTCCGGGCGGCAAATGGGCATGAAAAGCCGTACGGCATCCGGACCTGGTGTTTGGGCAATGAGATGGACGGAGACTGGCAGATCGGGCACAAGACGGCGGAGGAATACGGCAGGCTCGCCTATGAGACCGGAAAGGCAATGAAAATCTTAGATCCATCCATCGAGCTGGTAGCGTGCGGAAGTTCGATGTCGACGAATCCGACGTTCGGTGACTGGGAACAGACCGTACTGGAACATTGTTATCCCTGCCTCGATTACATTTCCCTGCACCAGTATTACGGGGGACAGGAGAAGGGCACGTCAGAGTTTCTGGCACAGTCGCTGGATATGGAGCGCTATATCGAGACGGTCTTAAACATCTGCGACTATGTGATGGTAAAAAAGAAAATGTCACATAAGATCAACATCTGTTTTGATGAGTGGGGCGTCTGGTCGATGAGCGACGTGCAGGTGCAGAAATCGGTGGAGGATGCACCGTGGCAGACGGCACCTGCGATCAGCGAGCAGATCTATACCATGGAGGATGCGCTTCTGTTTGCAAGTATGTTGATGAATTTCATAAAACGGGCGGATCGTGTGAAGATCGCCTGCCAGTCGCTTCTTACGAATATCAGCTCCTGCATTATGACAGAGAAGGACGGCGGTGTGTGGGTGCAGCCGGTGTATTATCCGTTTGCCCTGATGGCGCAGTATGCGCACGGCGTGACGTTAGATACACGGTATACGGGAGACACCTACGCGTGCAGCACGTTTGAGACGGTACCCTGTGTGGATCATGTGCTCGTCTATGACGGGCAAAAGCATGAAGTGACGGCTTTCTTTGTAAACCGTATGGAGGAGAGTGCCGAGGCGACCGTTTCTTTACAGGGCATGGAGCCGGAGGCGGTTTTAAAAAGTATTGCACTGTTTCACGAGGATAAGAAAGCGACAAATCAAAAGGAACATGGCTGTGTAACACCTGTGGAACTGGAAAACGTCTCCTGCAGCGGAAACGAAATTTCAGTGGAACTTGTACCTCTCTCTTTTCAAATGGTTCAGATTCGATTAAAATAGAAGAAAGTCTTTTGAAAAGAAAACGGGGAGCAGGAAAAATATGGCGATCACGACAAAAGATCTGGCGCAGTTATGCGGCGTTTCCAGAACAACGATACACCGGGCATTAAATGGAACCGGGCGGATTAAGCCGGAGACAAAGGAGATGATCCTTCAGGTGGCAAAGGAACACGGCTACCGGCCGGATCTCCTTGCCACCGGACTGGCTAAGGGACAGACGTACAACATCGGTGTCGTCGTGCTGGACGTGAAGAACCGCTATTTTGCCCAGATGCTCTCGACGATCAGCACGGAGGCATATGCCCGCGGCTACGGCGTCAACATTACGCTGCACGGCGGGGATGCCGGGACGGAGCGCGAGCAGCTGACAAGACTTGCGGATTACCGGGTTGACGGGATCATCCTCTCCTCGGTCAACGAGGGGGAGGCGTACCGGACATTCCTGGAGTCCCTGCACCGCCCGATTGTCTCTGTGGATAACCGGATTGCGGACGGCATCCCGTTTGTTGGGATCGACCAGCGGGCAGCAGTGCGGGAGGCAGTGCAGAGAGCGGCAGAGAAGGGCTATGAGCGCATCGTGTTTGTCTGCCCGCCGTTAGATACAAAAAACCGGCAGAATCTGTATGTTCACAAGGAGCGTCTGCTGGGGTATGAGGAAGAGATGAAACGCTATCCCGCGCTCCGGCCGGAGTGTATTCTCTCCTGGGAGTACCTGCAGAAAGTGAATGCCATATTAAAAGAAGGAAAGCGGACGGCGTTTGTCTGTACCGCAGATGAGTATGCACTTGAGATCATGAAGGATCAGAAGCGGGCAAAAAGAAAGGCGTCGGTGGATTACGGCATTACCGGATTTGACAATATCGATACGCTGGCATATGTGACACCGCAGCTTTCCACGATCTCCAATGTGGTGGATGAGGTGGCAAAAAGTGCCGTTGAGATGCTTTTTGCCATGATAGACGCTGAACCGGAAGTGGAACAGATGACAGGAGACAGTCAGCGGATTTTATCCCACCGGTACTTAGAGGGCGAGACGCTGTAGCGGCAGAGGAGATCCTGATAAACGTACAAAATGATAAAATAATTCAACAATCCCGTTTAATATTGACGGGAAAGGTCAGGTGGCGTATATTCATAACAGTGTTTTATAACATCGTTATGAATATGCGCTTTTTGCTTGCAGGAAATTACCTGTAGAATAACTGCCCGCAAAAGAGGGCAGCTGGCGCAGAGGAGGAATTCGATGGCAAAGCAGATAGAGGGAGTCTATGAGCGCATTCTCGCGTGTGCAAAAAAAGAGTTTCTGCAGATGGGATTTGCGGAGGCGTCCCTGCGCGTGATCGCGTCGGAGGCGCAGACGACGACGGGATCGATCTACACGAGATTCGGCGACAAGCAGGGGCTGTTCGAGGCGATTGTCGGGACGGCGGCGGAAGGAATGCGGAAAATGTTCCTTGCCACGCAGGAGGAGTTTGACGGCTATGAACCGGCGGTCAAGGAAGAGACGGTGTACAGTTACAGCTCCGGCGCTATCGACACACTGGTCGATTACCTGTATGAGCATTTTGAGGAATTCAAGCTGATCGTCTGTTGCTCGGCGGGAACAAAATACGAGCACTTTATCGATGAACTGATGGAGTATGAGGTGGAGTACACCTACCGGTATATGGATTCCATCGGCTGTGAGAGCATCAGATCCGGTCTGGTCACGGAAGACTTTATCCATATGATCGGGACGGCGTATTTCAACGGGATGTTTGAGGTGGTGCGCCACGACATGAGCCGCGCGCAGGCAAAAAAATATATCCATATGCTCGAGGTTTATCATTTTGCCGGATTTGACACCATTTTTCATCCGGAAAAATATTTATAACTGGCAGGAAATTGCATTTTGGGGCTGCCATAGAGGAACCCTTTCTGGCAGCCTTAAAATAAATCCATGGGTTAGTGAACACTAACAAAATGCCGGAAAACGGCGGAAAGAGAGGAAGTATTATGAAGCAGCAGAGTCCACTGCTCCGGATCTGGGAGCTTGGAGAAAAAGAGCACGGCAGGCTCATCGGCGCCATTGTGCTTGCGGCGGTCGGTGTGATCGGCGGAATGGTGCCCTATTTTGCAGCGGCAAAGATGGTCGCCCTTCTGATGAGCGGGGAGCGGGATCTCTCCGTGTATCTGATCTGGGGAGGTGCGGCGATGGCGGGATATGCCGTAAAGACATTGTTGTACACGTTCGCGCTGAGTCTGTCTCACGCGGCGACGTTTGCGGTGTTGAAGGAGATCCGCCAGAAAATTTTAGAAAAACTGCCAAGATTGCCGCTCGGAACGGTGATAGACACCTCCAGCGGCAAGTTAAAGCAGATCATTGTAGATCAGGTGGACGGCATGGAGACTACACTGGCGCATCTGCTGCCGGAAATGACGTCCAATCTGCTGGGACCCGTACTCATCCTCATCTATCTGTTTGTGCTGGACTGGAGAATGGGACTGCTTTCACTCATCTCCATCCCGGTCGGACTGCTCTGCGTGATGAGCATCATGGGCAGTTATGAGAAAGACTGGAATGATGCAGTCAGGACGACGCAGGAGATGAATGAGACGATCGTGGAGTACATAGGAGGTATTGAGGTCATCAAAGCCTTCAACCAGGGAAAGAATTCCTACGCAAAATTCCGCGACCGGGTACTTGCCAATGCCTCCTACTATTATCAGTGGATGAAACGCTGCCAGTTCCAGATGTCGTTAGGGTATGCGATCGCACCGGCGACGCTGATTACAATCCTGCCGTTCGGCTGGATATTTTACCGGAACGGAAGTCTGAGCGCGGAGGCTTTTCTCACCATCATCATTCTGTCGATGGGAATCGTGGGACCGCTTTTGGCGGTAATGAGTTTTGTCGACAGTCTTGCGAAGGTCGGGACGACCGTGGCGAATGTCGACGACATTTTAAAGGCGGAAGAACAGCAGCACGGGGAAAAGCCGGCGGAACTTTTTGGCAGTGAGATTGTGATGGAACATGTATCCTTCGGCTATCATGAGGAAAAAGAGATTCTCCATGACATCAGCTTAAAGATTCCGATGGGAACCATGACGGCGTTAGTCGGACCGTCCGGTGGAGGAAAATCCACGATCGCCAAACTGATTGCCGGTTTCTGGGATGTGAATCAGGGAAAAATCATGCTCGGCGGTGTGGATGAGCGTGAGATCCCTCTGACACAGCTCTACGACCAGGTGGCGTTTGTCACGCAGGATAATTACCTGTTTGACGATACGATCCGGGAAAACATCCGCATGGGACGCGTGGAGGCAACCGATCAGGAGGTAGAGACGGTTGCAAAGGCGGCCGGATGTGACGAGTTCATCCGCGGATTGGAGAACGGCTATGACACGAGAGTCGGCGGAGGAGGTGCACATCTCTCTGGCGGTGAGCGGCAGCGGATTGCGATTGCGCGTGCGATGTTAAAAGATGCGCCGATTGTGATTTTGGACGAGGCGACCGCCTACATGGATCCGGAGAATGAGACGAAGGTGCAGCGCGCAGTGACGAAGCTGGTGGCCGGCAAGACCGTCATTGTGATCGCACACAGGCTTTCCACGATCACAGGCGCCGATCAGATCCTTCTGATTCAGGACGGAACGCTTGCGGCAAGCGGTACCCACGAGGAATTATTGCAGAAGAGTGCGCTTTATAAGGAAATGTGGCAGGCACATCTGGGAGTAAAGGAGGAGAATCAGACATGTTAGAGACATTTCAGAAAATCTGGAAGTTTGCCGGGGATGAACGTGACAACATCAACAAGTCGATCGTGTTTTGTTTTATCAATGCCGTCTTCGGGATGTTTGAGATCGCGGCGGTCTATCTTGCCGTCCGGGCGCTGACCGGCGAGGGCAGCGGGGAAGGCATTGTGTGGAAAACGGTGCTTCTCATTGCAGCAGGAATCATCGGAAAAGCGGCGACGAAGACATTTTCCCAGCTGGAGCAGACCCACGCGGGTTATTTTATGGCGGGAAATAAGAGAATTGCAATCGGAAATCAGCTAAAGAGCGTGCCGATGGGCTATTTTAATGAGAACAGTCTGGGCGAAATTACCGGTGTCACAACGACAGTTCTCGAAAATGTGGAAACCATCGCGCCGATGGTGCTGGTCGGGCTTTTTGCGGGGATGATCAACACGATCGTCTTTAACGTGATGGTGCTCGTCTATGACTGGCGCGTGGGACTGCTAGTGGTGGCAGGGACGTTTGTGTATCTGCTGATCGTGTCTAAGATGGAGAAAAAATCCAGGGTGTCGGCGCCGAAGCGGCAGGAATCCGAGGCGAAACTTGTCGCAGCCGTCTTAGAGCAGGTACAGGGAATGAGTGTGATCAAGTCCTTTAACCTCGTCGGAAGAGGCGACAGACGAATACAGGAGGCGCTCGAGTATAACCGGAGCAGCAATCTGGAACTGGAACAGCTTTTTACACCGTACACGATTGCGGAGGGGCTGGTGATTCAGCTTTTCAGTGTGCTTATGATGGTGGAGGCTGTGGTATTTTATCTGAATGGGACGCTGTCTATGACAGGTGCGCTGATGTTTACGATCCTGTCGTTTGTGATCTTTGCGCAGATCCAGACGGCGGGCAGCAGTCTGTCTGTCCTGCGTCTGGTCAGCAGTTCCATCGAGCAGGCGAACCGGATGGATGAGATCCCGCAGATGGATGAAAAGGGAAGTGACATCACGCCGGAGCATCATGAGATTGCGTTCCGCGACGTGCATTTTTCCTATGAGAAAAAGGAGATCCTGAAGGGAATCAATCTGACGATTCCGGACAAAACGACGGCGGCGTTTATCGGACCGTCCGGTTCCGGCAAGACGACGCTGTGCAATCTGATCGCAAGATTCTGGGATGTGGATGGCGGAAGCATCACGGTGGGCGGAAGAGATGTGCGCGACTACACGCTCGAAGCGCTCATGAACCAGATCAGCATGGTATTTCAGAATGTGTATCTGTTTGCGGATACTATCGAGAACAATATCAAGTTCGGCAGACCGGAGGCAACGCACGAGGAGGTTGTGGCAGCGGCGAAGAAGGCGTGCTGCGACGAGTTCATTGAGGCGTTGCCGGACGGCTATCAGACGGTCATCGGTGAGGGTGGCGCATCGCTCTCCGGCGGGGAGAAGCAGCGCATCTCGATTGCAAGAGCCATGTTAAAGGACGCGCCGATCGTCATTCTGGACGAGGCGACGGCGAATGTCGATCCGGAGAACGAAGAACGCTTACAGCGGGCAATCGAGGAGCTGACCAGAGATAAGACGATCATCATGATCGCACACCGGCTGAAAACGGTACGTCATGCCGACCAGATTTTCGTGGTAAACGACGGTGGCATTGTACAGCGCGGAACGCATGAGGAACTCATCGGCCAGCCGGGAATCTATGCGGATTTCGTGTCGGGCAGAAAAGAAGCGGGAAGCTGGAAATTGTGATGCGCATATACAGGCGCACACCTGGTTCATTGTGGACAACCGAAAAAATCAGACTGCCTGTCCGAGGCAGGTGCGGATGTCGTCCCTGGCGTTGCTGATGGATTTTAAGTGAAACGTGTCTGTCAGGTACTGCAGGACATTCGGACTCAAAAAGGCGGGCAGAGTGGGACCAAGATAAATGTCATGGATGCCGAGACTTAACAGAGCGAGAAGATCAGCGACGGCTTTCTGCTCATACCAGGAAATAATCAGCGAGAGAGGAAGACCGTTGACGTCCGTGCCAAATGCATCGGCGAGAGCAGTGGCAATGCGGATGGCAGAGTAGACATCGTTGCACTGTCCGATGTCGAGGAGCCTCGGAAGACCCGCCACCTCCCCGAAGTCCAGCTTGTTGAAGCGGTACTTGCCGCAGGCGAGGGTCATAATGAGGCAGTCCTGTGGAACCATCTCGGCGAATTCGGTGTAATAGTTGCGTCCGGGGCGCGCTCCGTCGCAGCCGCCGATGAGGAAGAAATGGCGCAGTTTTCCGGATTTTACGGCATCCACGATCGCATCAGCATAGCCCAGTGTGGCGTGGTGACCGAAGCCGACGAGGATTTCCTGTACGTCCTGGTCTTCGGGATAGCCGCCGAGTTCCAGTGCCTGCTCTATGATAGCGCTAAAATCCTTTTCGCCGTTCTCGTTTTTGCCAATGTGCTTCACACCGTCCCAGCCGACCACATTTGTGCTGTAGATGCGGTCTTTGTAGGAGTCGCGCGGGCGCATCAGGCAGTTGGTGGTCATGAGAATACAGCCGGGAAGATTGTCGAACTGTTTCTGCTGATCCTGCCAGGCACCGCCGAAATTCCCGGCGAGGTGCGGATATTTGTTCAGCCCCGGATAACCGTGACAGGGAAGCATCTCTCCGTGGGTGTAGATATGGATGCCGGTTCCCTCCGTCTGCTTTAAAAGCATTTCAAGGTCTTTTAAATCGTGCCCGGAGACGATGATAAACGGACCTTTTTTCAGGTGGACATTGACTTTTTGCGGGGCTGGGTTCTGATAGATGGTCGTGTTGGCTTCGTCCAGTTTTTTCATGACTTCGATTGCCATCTCACCGGTGCGCATGGTAAGGCGGATCAGTTCCTCGACCGACAGCCGGTCGTCCGTGAGGGCTTCCAGGGCGAGAATATAGAAATCATCCGCCTCATCGCTGTAATAGCCGAGCTCTCTCGCCTGATGCCCGTAGGCGCTGATGCCTTTGAGTCCGTAGAGAACGGTCTGACGCAGGGACCGGATGTCCGGATCGAGCGACTTGTCATACATGATACCGGCGATGGGCGCGTCGCGCAGCATCTCGGTTTTGGTCTGCGGAAGATCGTAGGTGGCGTGAAGCGTGGGCTGACTGGGAGCGCCTGCGTAAGCCCGGAGTTCTTCTTTGATGCGCTGGGATTCGCGCAAAAGTTCGACATGTACTTCCGCGTCAAAATTAACGTTCGTAAGTGTGGTAAACAGCACATTTTCGATGAAGCTGACAACACTTTTATCCATAGGAGTGCCTTTTTCGATCAGAGGCCTGGCATAGCAGCTGATGCCCTTGATCTGAAAGATTAAAAGATCCTGCAGATTTGCGACTTCGGGAGTTTTTCCGCATACACCGAGCTTGGTGCAGCCTTTCTGGTTAGCAGTCTGCTCACACTGGTAGCAGAACATTTCGTAATCGAGTTCCATATTATTTCCCATGTTGATTTCTCCTATTTTTATTGATATACCGGGTAATCCGTATTGCGACAGGCACAGTATGTGCAGAATATGGAAAAAAGATGCGGCAGAGCCGGATATAATGAGAAAACTTATCAGCAACCCCGTTTTCATTTCAGAGCGCGGTGTTATAATAAAAACAGGATTAGATATAACTAACCCCGAACATGCAACGATCAGAAAGGATGGCATTATGGGAAGATATTATCGATTATCAAAAAAGCTGACAGAGGATGAGAGCAGGGAAGTACAGCGGGAGATGAGAGAAATCGCTGACGTGGAGGACGTCTCGATCAAAGCGGACGAGCGGATGCTGTTTGTGGTCACAAAGGACGGACAGTTTTCGGATGTGATGAGCCGGGCAGTCAATATCTGCAGCCGCGTGGCAAACGGAGCGGAACTTTCATTCGCACGTTTTGCGGAGGCATAGATTCGGAAGAGAGCGTGCCGGCAGACAATACGCGGACTTTTTAGTGTTCCTAACATCACCGCTTCACAGACAATATAAAACCGCGCGAACCGAAACTCGTTGGCATCTGCTATTGAAAGCATGGCAGATGCCGACTCAGACATCGGCTTCGCGCGGTTATGTTTTGTTCATTAGTGATGTAAGGAACACACAAAAGACCTTAAATTGTCTGTCGGCCTGCGGACACACCCGCGGAGTGCTCAAAACTTGGAAAAACACGGATTATCGCAGATGTAAAAAGCGGCAGGGTTAGAAATTCCGTATTGTGCGATCCGGATTTCCCCGCCTGCTTCTATCCGGAATGCGATCGCACGCTCTCTGTGAATTTGAGAAACAATCTCAATAGCGGGGCGATTTCTCCCTTGCTTTCTTCACGGTTTCGTTCTAGAATGTGGTTGAATCATATCCTACCTTGCGACTAGGATATGAAAAATGTGTGGGAGCGTCGCAAAGAAAACCAAAAGAGCAGCGGAGGGAATCGTGAAAGAGGATTCCGGCTGCAGAAAACGCTTCAGAAACGGAGGCAGCTATGGCAGAGCAGATTTTACAGGTAGAAGGGCTTACGGCGCGCGTGGAGGACAAGGTGATCCTGCACGAGGTCGGGCTTACGATAAAAAAAGGAGAGACGCATGTGCTGATGGGACCGAACGGTGCGGGAAAGTCGACACTGGGGTATGTTCTGACCGGCAATCCCAAATACAGCGTCACAGAGGGAAAAATCCTTTTCAAGGGAAATGACATCACGGAGGAGGCGGCAGACAAGCGCGCCAAGGCGGGAATGTTCCTGTCGTTTCAGGAACCGCTCGAGGTGCCGGGACTCTCCCTCGAGAGCTTTATCCGCAGTGCATTGAGCGAGCAGTGCAGAAATAAAATGCGTGTCTGGAATTTCAGAAAAGAATTAAAAGCGGCAATGGAAGTGCTGCACATGGATCCCTCCTACGCCGGGCGGGATTTAAACGTGGGATTTTCCGGCGGTGAGAAAAAGAAATCCGAGATCCTGCAGTTGATGATGTTAAAACCGGATCTTGCCATTTTAGACGAGACAGACTCCGGGCTGGACGTGGATGCGGTGCGGCTTGCATCCGAGGGAATCCGCGAGTACCAGAAGGAGAATCCGGACGGCGCACTTTTAATCATCACGCACAGCACGCGCATCCTGGACGCACTTCATGTGGACGCAACCCATATCATGGTGAACGGGCATATTGTGGCATCCGGGGATGCATCGCTGGTGGATAAGATCAACCGCGAAGGTTACGAGGAGTATGAGAAGCTGGCACAAAAAGGAGAGGATGAGCGGTGAAAGAGAAGGCATATGTAGAAGACATTGACCGCAGCATATACGATGTGAAGGATGAGGAACGGGATGCTTACAAGGTCGATGAGGGACTGACCGAGGCGATCGTCGAGCAGATCTCCCGTGAAAAAAAGGATCCGCCGTGGATGGAACTGTTTCGGCTTCAGGCACTGCAGATTTACAATGAGATGCCGGTGCCGGACTGGGGACCGTCGATTGAGGGGCTGGATATGAGCCATATCGTGACGTATGTGCGGCCGAATACAAAGATGACGGCAAAGTGGTCGGATGTGCCGCAGGACATCAAGGACACCTTTGAGCGGCTCGGTATCCCACAGGCGGAGCGCAAGTCGCTGGCAGGTGTCGGGGCGCAGTATGACTCGGAGCTGGTGTATCACAATGTGCGGGAAGAAGTGGCAGCCCAGGGCGTGGTCTACACGGATATGGAGAGCGCGTTAAAGGGCGAATACGCGGATATGGTGCAAAGCCACTTTATGAAACTGGTCAAACCGAACGATCACAAATTTGCCGCACTGCACGGAGCAGTCTGGTCAGGCGGATCGTTTGTCTATGTGCCGCCGGGCGTGTCGGTGACGATTCCGCTGCAGTCCTATTTCCGGCTCAATGCGCCGGGAGCAGGGCAGTTTGAACACACGCTCATCATCGTGGATAAGGGGGCGTATCTGCATTTTATCGAGGGCTGTTCCGCACCAAAATACAATGTGGCGAACCTCCATGCGGGCTGTGTGGAACTGTTTGTCGAGGAGGGCGCGACACTGCGCTATTCCACGATCGAGAACTGGTCGAAAAACATGTACAATCTGAACACCAAGCGGGCGCTGGTCAAGGAGGGGGGACGGATCGAGTGGGTGTCCGGCTCCTTCGGCTCCCATGTATCGTATCTCTATCCGATGAGTATCTTAAAGGGAAAAGGGGCGCACATGGAATTCACAGGCATCACGTTTGCCGGAAGAGGTCAGAATCTGGACACCGGGGCAAAGGTGGTGCATGCCGCACCGGATACCTCCTCGTACATGAACACCAAGTCGATCTCCAAGGACGGCGGTATCAGCACGTTCCGGAGTTCCGTGAGCATTACAAAGGAAGCCGCCGGCAGCAAATCGGCAGTTTCCTGTCAGTCGCTGATGCTCGATGACATCTCAAGATCGGATACGATTCCGGCGATGGACATCCGCACAGGAGACGCGGATGTGGGACATGAGGCTAAAATCGGCCGCATCAGCGATGACGCCGTGTTCTATCTGATGTCCCGCGGTATCAGCGAGGAGGAAGCGCGGTCGATGATTGTCAGCGGTTTTGCAAGCAACGTGTCAAAGGAACTGCCGTTAGAGTATGCGGTGGAGATGAACAATCTGATTGATCTTGAGATGAAGGGCAGCATCGGGTAAAGGAGGAGCTTATGACAAAACAGAATCAGACGATCACAGTCAACCGGCTTCCTGCAAAGACCTGGAACTGGCTGAAAATGAATGAAACCGTGATTGGGATGCCGCGGATCGACGGCAGTATAGCGATAAAACAGAGTGTGGCAGAAGCAGGGCAGGCAGAGGATGAGCAGCTGCGGATGGCACAGCAGACGGATTGGGATAAAATCACAACCGGGATGGGCGAGGCGATGGATCAGCCGTCGGAGACAGATGTGGCATGGGATACCGAGCTTTTGACGATTCCGGAACATGCAGACTGCGGCGAACCGTATGTGTACCGTTTTTCCTACCAAAGCGGGCAGCACGCCTATAACCGCCTGCATATCTATGCCGGAGCGCACAGCCGGGCAAAAGTAATCCTGCTCTGCGAGAGCGAGGAGACGGGCGGGATGATTTCCGCCATCCAGACGAAGGTATATGCCGGGGAGGGCGCGAAAGTAGAGCTGTATGTGGTGCAGACGATGAATGCGGAAGCCGTCTGCCTGCATGATGTGGGAGTCTCGTGTGAAAAAGATGCCACTGTGAAGGAAGTGCAGCTGGAACTGGGCGGCGCCGAGGTCTATACGGGAACACTGTTTGAACTTGGCGGAGAAGAGAGCACGGCAGAGCTCGTAAGCGGATATCTGGGCACCGGCAGGCAGAAGATTGATATGAATTATGTCGCCAGACACCGCGGGAAAAAGACGAAGAGCAATATGCAGATATCGGGCATCTTAAAGAACGAGGCGAAGAAGCTGCTACGCGGAACGATCGATTTTGTGCACGGCTGTGTGGGAGCTAAGGGAGACGAGAAGGAGGATGTGCTTCTTGTCGGTGACAATATGGTCAACCAGACCATCCCGTTAATCCTGTGCGCGGAGGAGGATGTGGAGGGCAATCACGGCGCTTCCATCGGTAAGCTCGACGAGAACATGCTCTTTTATGCCGCCACGAGAGGCATTCCCCCGGAGGAGGCACAGAGACTTCTGACACTGGCGAAGATCGAAGCGATAAACAGCCAGATCCCGTCAGAGGAGGTGCGCGGCGCTGTTGACACTTATCTGAAGGAGCAATGCATATGACAGATTATAAAAAAGATTTTCCGCTGCTTGCGGAAAGCGATATCGCTTACCTCGACAACGCGGCGACAGAACAGCGGCCGGCGTGCGTGCTCGATGCGGAGCGGGAATTCTATGAGCGCTGGAATGCCAATCCGCTGCGCGGGCTCTATGAGCTGGGCGTGGAGGCGACAGAGCAGTATGAGCATGCAAGAGAGCGCGTCGCACAGTTTGTACATGCGAAGAGTGAGAGAGAAATCATTTTTACCAGAAATACGACCGAGGGCATCAACCTGGTGGCGTACAGCTATGCGCTACCCCGGTTAAAGCCTGGGGATGAGATTCTTGTCACGATCATGGAGCATCACAGCAACCTGCTTCCGTGGCAGATGGCGGCCAGACGAACCGGAGCCACGCTTAAATATCTGGAGTGTGAACCGGACGGCAGTTTTACGGAGGAGAAAATCCGTGATGCCGTCACACCGCACACAAAGCTTGCCGCGCTGACACTTGTCTCGAATGTGCTTGGACGGGCGACCCCGGCAGAAAAACTGATCGGGATGGTACACGAAAACGGCGGTGTGGTACTGGCGGATGCGGCACAGGCAGCGCCGCATATGCCGATTGATGTCACGGCACTTGACGTGGATTTTCTGGCATTTTCCGGACACAAGCTGATGGCGCCGATGGGGATCGGTGTGCTCTATGGAAAACAGGAACTTTTAGAGGAGATGCCGCCGTTTCTGACCGGCGGGGAGATGATTGACCGTGTGATGAGAGAGGGAGCCGTATTTGCCGAACTTCCCCATAAGTTTGAGGCAGGGACGGTCAATGCGGGAGGCGCGGTCGCGCTTGCCGCCGCGATCGATTATCTGGAATCCATCGGCTGGAAAGAAATCACGGAGCGCGAGGAGATGCTTACCGCCCAGCTGCTTGCCGGAATGAAAAAAGTTCCGGGCGTGCATATTCTGGGAAGCGGGGACGAAAAGGAGCACTGCGGAATTGTGAGCTTTACCGTGGATGATGTACACCCGCATGATATTGCATCGATCTTAGATGAGGCGCACGTCGCGGTGCGGGCGGGACATCACTGCGCCCAGCCGCTGTTGGAATGGCTCGGCATTTCGTCCTGTGCCAGAGCAAGCGTGGCATTTTATAATACGCCAGAGGATGTCGGACGATTTCTGGATCAGCTGGCACAAGTCAGGAGGATGATGGGATATGAATAACCGGACATTTTATAATGAGGTGCTGACGGATCACAACCGCTATCCGGGGCACAAGGAGAAGCTTGCGGATGCAAATCTGGTGCTTGAGGGTGTGAATCCGAGCTGCGGGGATGATATTGTGCTGCAGCTGCGCGTGGAGGACGGCAGGATTGCGGAGGGAACCTTTACGGGCGACGGTTGCGCCATCTCACAGGCTTCCGTGGATATCATGCTGGATCTGGTCATCGGAAAGACCAAGGAAGAGGCCATGCACCTGGCGGATCTGTTTTTTCGGATGATTAAAGGGACGGTATCGGACGAGGAATTAGAAGAACTCGAGGAGGCATCGGCGCTTGTGGACATTTCACACATGCCGGCGCGTGTCAAATGCGCGGTACTCGGCTGGCACACGCTTACGGAGATGCTTGGGGACGAACCGGAAGAGAAATAGAAAAATATAGAAATAAAAGGAGTGGCAGGGATCGAGTAAATCTCTGCTGCTTTACAGGTTTTTGATGCCATCGGTTATTGCAGCCGGTATGAACCGGTTTATAATAAGGAAAAAACGCAGCCATCCGGCGGAGGTATTAAAAACCGGGAGCAGGATGGAAAATGGTGGATAATGATGAAGTTTATCAATAACGAAAAAATACTGGAAAAATACAAAAAGCGGTACTATAATGCACAATAATGTAAAGAGCGAACAACATGTTCAGCAAAGGATGCACGGGATTGTGCATAGAAATGGAGGATACATATGTTAAAGTGTTTTGAGAAGATCGATTGGAAGAAGACAGGAATTTTTGCAGGCGGCGTATTATTTGGAACAGCCGGTATCAAAGTACTTTCCAGCAAGGATGCCAAGAAGGTTTACACAAGCTGTACCGCAGCTTTTTTAAGAGCAAAAGAGTGCGTGATGAACACCGTAAGCACCGTACAGGAGAATGCCGGAGACATCTATGCAGGCGCAAAGGAGATCAATGAGGAGCGCGCAGCCAAGGCAGAGGCTGAGGCATTTGCAGATGCAGAGGCAGAAGCAGCAGAGAAGACCGAGACTGCAGAGAACACCGAAAAATAAGATTTTGTTAAGAGGCGAGTAAAGTGAAGTTTGCGATCAAGCATGAGATTAAGGGGCGGATGCGGATTCACGTGGCACAGTACCGCATGAGTTGTGCACAGGCGGATACGCTTCTGTATTTTTTACAAAATGATATACAGGTATCAAGCGCCAAGGTGTATGAGCGTACGGGTGACGCAGTCATCTGTTATGACGGCAGCAGAGCGGAACTGATTGACAAGCTCAGACATTTCCACTATGAAGATGTGGAAGTGCCGAACGGGCTGATCGAGAATTCCGGAAGAGAGCTGAATGCAAGCTACCAGGAGAAGCTGATCGGCAGAGTGGTGAGACGCTATGCATCCAAGATTTTTCTGCCGTATCCTATCCGGGCGTGCTGGACGACGGTCAAGTCGTTCCGCTACATCTGGAAGGGCATAAAGACACTGGCGGCACGAAAGATCGAAGTACCGGTACTCGATGCGACGGCGATCGGAGTGTCTATTCTGCGCGGTGATACCGAGACGGCGGGATCGATCATGTTCCTGCTTGGCATCGGTGAGCTGTTAGAAGAGTGGACGCACAAGAAGTCCGTCGGCGACCTTGCGCGCACCATGTCCTTGAATGTCGGCAAAGTATGGCTGAAGAAGGACGGTGTGGAGGTTCTTGTCGGCGCGAAGGAAGTCCGTGAGGGAGACGAGGTGGTTGTCCATATGGGCAATGTAATCCCGTTTGACGGCGTCGTGACAGACGGCGAGGCGATGGTCAATCAGGCATCCTTAACCGGAGAATCCGAGCCGGTACGCCGGATTAGTGAGAATTATGTCTATGCAGGAACTGTAGTCGAGGAAGGGGAGCTTACCATTCTCGTGAAGGCGGTAGGCGGCTCCAGCCGCTACGACAAGGTTGTGCAGATGATCGAGGAATCCCAGAAGTTAAAGTCCGGGCTTGAGAGCCGGGCAGAGCATCTGGCGGACCGTCTGGTACCGTATTCCCTCGGTGGCACGGCGCTCACATACCTTCTGACTCGGAATGTGACGAAGGCGTTGTCGATTCTGATGGTGGATTTCTCCTGCGCATTAAAACTTGCCATGCCGATCTCCGTATTGTCGGCGATCCGTGAGGCTAGTTTTTACAATGTGACGGTCAAGGGCGGAAAATATTTAGAGGCAATGGCTGAGGCTGATACAATCGTCTTTGATAAGACCGGCACACTGACCAAGGCAAAGCCGACCGTGGCAAAAGTGGTTTCCTTTAACGGGGACAGCCCGGATGAGCTTCTTAGGATTGCAGCCTGCATGGAGGAGCATTTCCCACATTCCATGGCAAAAGCGGTTGTTGCGGCAGCCAGGGAAAAAGGTCTGGATCATGAGGAGATGCATTCCAGGGTGGAGTATGTGGTGGCACATGGTATTTCCACCACGATCAACGGCAAGAAAGCCGTGATCGGAAGCTATCATTTTGTATTTGAGGATGAGGGAGCTGCCCTTCCTGCGGGCACAAAGGAACTGTTCGGGAGCCTGCCGGAGGAGTATTCCCATCTGTATCTGGCCATCGAGGGGCAGCTTGCAGCCGTGATCTGCATTGAAGATCCGCTCCGCGAGGAAGCGGAGGCAGTCATCAATTCCCTGCGCCGCTCCGGTATCAGGAAGATCGTCATGATGACGGGAGACAGCGAGCGGACGGCAAGCGCCATTGCAAAGCGCGTCGGTGTGGACGAGTATTATTCCGAGGTGCTTCCGGAGGATAAAGCCGGTTTTGTCGAGCGTGAAAAGGCAGCCGGACGCAAGGTTATCATGGTCGGAGACGGCATCAACGATTCCCCGGCGCTCTCTGCGGCGGATGTCGGCATCGCGATTTCGGACGGTGCGGAGATTGCGCGTGAGATCGCGGATATCATGGTAAGCTCGGATGATCTCTATCAGATCGTGACCTTAAAGCTGTTGAGCGACGGCCTGATGAAGCGGATTCGCAAGAATTACCGCGTGATTGTCGGATTCAATACCGGATTGATCCTGCTTGGAGTCGGCGGCGTTTTACAGCCGACCACATCAGCGCTTCTGCATAACACCTCTACGCTGGTCATCAGCTTAAAGAGCATGCAGAATCTTTTGAGCTAACTGAATATGTATTTTGAAAAGTCTTTACAGATTTGCCGCCGGCAGTAAAATGCGGCAGAACTGTGAAGGCTTTTTTATTTCATAGGAAATACCGTGATACATTCATGTGTGAAAGTGGAACTTTCCTATGAAAGTTTCAGAGAAAACATTCTGATACATTTCCAAAAATTTACAAATTTATTGATGACAAAATAAAAAATGTGTATAATAAAGGCAGATGTAAAAAGTTGGCAGATAATAGCATACAGAAAGAGAGTACCGGATATGAGAAAAAAATGGATCAGACTGATTGCGGCAGCCATGGGAAGTTTTCTGCTTGCCGGCTGCGGTGCAGATACGCAGATTGATGATTATGCTACAAATGCCGGAGCGGAGAGCGTGCAGCAGACGTCAGGGACGGAGTCGGCGGCTGCGGCAGCATCCGCGACGGAGGGAATTCCGAAGGACGAGATCAAGGTCGGGGTGCTTCATCTGTCAGACCCGGCAGAGGGAAGCGGATACACATACACGCATGATCTGGGAATTCAGGGAATGCAGCAGAACCTCGGACTTTCCGACGATCAGATTGTGCGGAAAATCAATGTCCCAGATTCCGATGAGGAGGCGACAAAGCAGGCGATTCAGGAGTGTATCGACGAGGGATGCAACATTATCTTTGCGACCAGCTGGGGTTACATGGAGGCGACAGCGGAGATGGCGGAGGAATATCCCGATGTTTATTTTTCCCATGGAACCGGTTATATGAGCAACGGCAGGAATTTCAATAACTATTTCGGCAGAATCTATCAGGCGCGCTATTTAAGCGGTATTGTGGCGGGAATGAATACCACGACAAACAAGATCGGTTATGTGGCTGCCATGGATAACAGCAATTCAGAGGTGACGGGAGGAATCGATGCGTTCGCGCTCGGTATCTATTCGGTCAATCCGGACGCGAAGGTTTACGTCAAGGTGACGAACAGCTGGTATGATCCGGAGGCGGAGGAGAATGCGGCAAAGACACTTCTGGATATGGATTGTGATGTGATCGCCCAGCACTGTGATACGGAGTATCCGCAGACACTTGCCCAGGAGCGTGGCGTATACAGCATCGGGTACAATTCTGACATGAGCAAGAATGCGCCGGAGGCCTGCCTGTGCAGCGTTATCTGGAACTGGAGTGCCTACTATACCGCGGCAGTGCAGAGCTTAATTGACGGAACCTGGGATGGAAGCAATTATTACGGCGGCATGAACGAGAATCTGGTTGGTCTTACCAATCTGGCGGATTTCTGTGCGGAGGGCACACAGGAGAAGGTAGACGAGGCGAAGGAACAGATCCTTTCGGGGCAGAACGGTGTATTTGACGGTGTGATCGAGACAAATACCGGAGAGACGGTCGGTGAAGCGGGCAAGACGCTCGACGATGCGACAATCACCGGCGGCATCAACTGGTATTTTAAGACGGTGAATGTTGTGGATTAAGGAGCAGCCGGACAAAAAGAGACACGCAGATGCACAGACGAAATGGAGATTAGTATGAACATTAAGAAAAAGATTCTGGGGATTACAATAGCACCGGTCATCATATTGGGGTTGATTTCCATGTTTTTGACAACCACAATGGTACGGAGCGCCATGCTGGAGGAGATCGAGGAAGCGCTTCGGGGAACGGCGGCAGCCACGCTCGCAGCCTACGATCAGAACACGGGAGATTATCTGCAGACCAGTAACGGGGATATCTGGAAAGGCAGCTATAATATTTCAAAGTCCGAGAGCCTTGTAGACCGCATCAAGGGCAATACCGGAATGGACGTCACATTTTTTTACGGAGATACCCGCATTATGACGTCGGCGGTCGATGCAGGAGGAAACCGTATCTTGAATTCCAAGGCCGGTGACCGGATTGTGGAAAAGGTATTGCAGGGCGGCGAATCCTATTTCAGCCATGCGGTGTCGATCGAGGGCACTTTGAACTATGGATATTTTATACCGGTATATCAGAACGGATCGACCGATGAGATTATCGGTATGATTTTTGTGGGAACGGACAAGCAGGAAAAGGATGCCGTGATCAACAAGATTCTGGGAACAATCAGTATGGCGGTATGCGCTGTGATGATCTTATGCATTGCGATCGGCATGAAGCTTGCAACCTCAATGAGCCGCAATATCCGCAGCAGTATTGAGGTGGTAGGAAAAGTGGCGGACGGCGATCTGAATGTCTGGGTAGAAGACAAGCTGCTCGGGAGACACGACGAGATCGGTGATCTGTCCCGCGTGACGATCACGCTGCGGGATGCCATGAAGGCAACTATCCAGGAGATTTCACAAAATGCCAAACGCCTGCTCGATGCGTCCGAACTGCTCGGTACAGCGGCAGACCAGACAAACGGAACCATGGATCATGTGCGCATGGCAGTCAACCAGATTGTGGAGAATTCCACCGAACAGGCACAGAATTCCCAGAATACATCGGAACATATGCGTATTATGGGTGAGAATATTACGGAGACGTCGGCAGAGGTGGAACTGTTGGATGACAATGCAGCTTCCATGCAGCAGTCCAGTGAGAAGGCGGCAGAGACGCTCAACAATCTGCGGAACATCAATATCGAGGTGGAACGCATTATCGGTGAAGTGCAGGAGCAGACGAACCGGACCAACGATTCGGTACAGAAGATCCATGAGGCAACCGCGTTTATCACGTCGATTGCGGAGGAGACGAACCTTCTCAGCCTGAACGCTTCGATTGAGGCGGCGAGAGCCGGAGAGAGCGGCAGAGGATTCGGTGTTGTGGCAGACCAGATCAAGAAGCTCTCCGAGCAGTCGAATGAGTCGAGCAAGGAGATCGAGGAGACGGCGAAGACACTCAGTGAGGATTCTGCAAAGGCGGTTGAGATTATGCAACAGATGCAGGAGATCATTATGAACCAGAGCGCGAGCATGCAGGATACGCAGAAGGTAGTGGAAGAGGTAATCGCGCAGATTGGCAGCTCCATGCAGAGTATCCGTCAGATCAAAGAAAGCACAGGACATCTGGAAAATTCCAGAAATGAAGTGCTACAGGCGGTGAGTGAACTCTCAGAAATCGTGCAGGGCAATGTGGACAGCACGAAGAAGACATACGATGAGACGGAAGAGGTAGTGGATACTTTTAAGCAGGTGTATGTCAGTGCAGAGCAGCTCCGCGAGATCGCAGATGAGCTGGTCAGCAGTATTGATTACTTTAAGATGCAGTAAAACGAGGGGCTGCCCGCTTATGGGGCAGCCCCTTTTTGACTTGATAAGTAATAGTATAAAGAGAAGATCATATCCTTCGATTTCAGATGGAATGCATCTGGAAATTCGGATCAAAAAATGCGGCATTTCTACCCCGTCGGTTTTTGCATCCGTGATGATCCGTGTTTTTCCAAGTTTTGAGCACTCCACGGGTGTGTCCGCAACCCGCAGACAATGTTAGGATTCTCGTGTGTCCCTTGCGGCACTGCTGAATAGAACATAACCGCGCGAAGCCGCTGTCTGAGTCGTCATCTGCCCTGTTTTGAATAGCTGATGACGACGAGTTCGGTTCGCGCGGTTTTATATTGTCTGTGAAGCAGTGCCGCTAGGGACGCTAGGGAATCCGCTCATTGTCTGCGGTTTGTCGGACACATTCCGTGGATTGTCAAAACGTGGAAGAGACACGGAATCCGATGCAAAA
>JABLTO010053163.1_pt1 | contig 35549 bp, 30 predicted proteins | sample 7160091 | NCBI WGS metagenome assembly JABLTO01 (sample SAMN14651225, study PRJNA627086) | human gut metagenome | isolation source: feces | host: Homo sapiens
ATACATACAAGCGGAGCCACAATGTTTAAAGTCTTTGTGTGGGACGAAAACACCATGGAACCGATTACTGAGAGCGTTGAAGTAAATTTGTAACAGTTATAGTAAATCCCCTTGACTTAATTGCCAAGGGGATTTAAAATGCCCGCCCCGGCGCTCGGGGAGGTTGGGCGAGCGCAACGGGGTGGGCGATAGGCATATCGATAAAATAATACAAATTATGCGGAATAAGCATCATATGACATCTTTATGATGTTAATAATTTTGATAAAGGCTTTGCCTTTGAATCATTGCCGAGCCCGTATTCCGCCCTAATCAGCAACAACTTAGGTTTATTATTGACATTACAAACTATAACTAAATCGGAATACTGCGTGCCAACCAACATCATAGATGTTGGGTCACACCCAAGCCGCGGCGGCAATGTCGCCAAAGCCTTTATCAAAATAAAGCTCTTTTAATCTACATACTGAAATACTTCTTCATATTCTTTATAAACAGGTCAAAAAATCCTATTCTGTCCACGTCCGCTATGGCGACAATATTGTTTTCACCGATTTTCTCCCCGTCAATCCTGAAAACCACCTGCCCTACCACATCGCCTTTTTTAATGGGCGCCATACATATGGTGTTGGTGTTTATCTCCTTGTCAACCTTGTCGGCGTTGCCTTTTTTCACAATATAATTGGGGTTCCCCTCAAGAGCCACGGGCACGGTGTCCGCCGTTCCGCTCTGAACGGGCAGATTTGGGATTGAGCCCACAAGCTCGTCCCCCTTTACCACAGAGTAGTTGGCAAAGCCGTAGTCTAAGAGCTTGGCTGCGCTTCCGAAACGTTCGGCGGTGGAGGGGGCGCCTAAGACCACGGCTATAAGCTCCATGCCGTCCCGCTCGGCGGAGGCTGCCAGGCAGTACTTCGCCTTGCTTGTGGAGCCGGTTTTAAGACCGTTGGCGCCGTTATAGGTTTTTAAGAGCTTGTTGGTGTTTGAAAGCCCAAAGCTGCCGTTGCGCAGAGTGTCCATCCAGGTGGTGGTGTACTTAAACACGTCCTTGTGGGCAATGAGGGCGCAGCTTATTTTGGCAATGTCGCGGGCGGAGCTGTAGTGGTCGTCAGGCTCGTCAAGACCGTTGCAGTTGCAGAAGTGGGTGTTCTCGCAGCCCAGCTGCGCCGCCCTCTTGTTCATCATTTCAACAAAGGCTTCCTCGCTGCCGCCTACAAATTCAGCCATTGCCACGGCGGCGTCGTTGCCTGAGGATATGGCAATAGCCTTCAGCATGTCGTCCACGCTCATTTGCTCTCCCGCCTCCAGGAACACCTGAGAGCCGCCCATGGAGGCGGCGTGCTCGCTTGTGCTCACCATATCGTCATAGTGTATTTTCCCGCTTTCCAGAGCGTCAAATATCAAAAGCATTGTCATGGTCTTTGTAACGCTGGCGATTTGGGTGCGCTCGTCCGGATTAAATTCGTAGAGAACGGTTCCCGAGGTGGGCTCCATAAGTATTCCCGACTTGCCGTTTACCAGCGGTGCGGAGACCTCCGTGTCAACCTGGGTTACTATATCCTCCGCAGAGACGGGGATGGCTGAAAAAATTAAAATCACCGCGATTACGGCGGACAACTGCTTAAATAAACTTCTTTTTAACATTAGATTTCCTCCTGATATTACAGATTTTTCTTCATGCTTGCCAGGGCGTTTTTCTCCAGTCTTGATACCTGCGCCTGGGATATTCCTATTTCGCTTGCAACCTCCATCTGGGTTTTGCCCTGAAAAAATCTTAGGTTGATAATGTGCTGCTCCCGTTCCCCAAGACGGCTTATTGCCTCCTTAAGAGATATGCTCTCCAGCCAGGACTCGTCCACATTTTTCTCGTCCTTTATCTGATCCATAATAAAGACCGCGTCTGTGCCGTCGTGATATATGGGCTCCTGCATGGAAACAGGGTCAACGATTGCGTCCAGAGCCACCGAGACCTCCTCGGGGGTCAGATTAAGCTCTTTGGCAATTTCATGTATTCCCGGCTCCTTGCCGTTCTCGTTGGTGAGCCGCTCTTTAACGGTCAGGGCTTTGTAGGCGGTGTCCCGTATGGAGCGGCTGACCCTGATGCTGTTGTTGTCCCTCAGGTACCTGCGTATCTCGCCGATAATCATAGGCACCGCATAGGTGCTGAACTGCACGTTATGCCCCGTGTCAAAATTTTCCACCGCCTTAATCAGACCGATGCAGCCAATCTGAAACAGGTCGTCAATATTCTCGCTGCGGTTGTTAAAACGTTTCAGAATGCTGAGAACCAGCCTCAGGTTTCCGCATATGAATTTTTGCCTGGCGTCCTTGTCGCCCTGCTTTATCCTTTCAAAAAGTTCTTTTTTCTCCTTGGCGGAGAGCACCGGAAGCTTTGATGTGTTTACCCCGCAGATTTCAACCTTGTTATTTCCCATGGAACTTGCCTCCTGTATATCTTGATTTTGGTTTCAAATAAAGTATTTGCAACAGCGGGAATAATATTCAAATAATATTTGCGCAGGGACAAATTTTGTGATATGATATAGTCAACAATATTCAGAAACGGAGATGAAAATATGAAATACAGAGATATGTGCGGCTGCTCAGTATCGGTGCTGGGTCTGGGCTGCATGCGCCTGCCTGTTGAGCAGAGCGGAAAAATAGATGAAGAAAGATTTACGGACATGGTGAAGCACGCCTACGAAAGCGGGGTTAATTACTATGATACCGCCTATATGTACCACGACGGGGAAAGCGAGATTATGCTGGGTAAGGTTTTGGGCAAGCTGGGCATAAGAGAAAAGGTGTACGTGGCGGACAAGCTCCCGCCCTGGAATATATTAAAGGCGGAGGACACCGAGAAAATCTTTGAGGAGCAGCTGAAAAAGGTGGGTACGGATTATTTTGACTTTTACCTGCTCCACAGCATGACTAAAAACTTGTGGGACAACACCATAAAGAAGCTCGGCGCCCTCGATAAGCTGATTGAATATAAGAAGCAGGGGAAGATAAAGCACCTGGGCTTTTCCTTCCATGACGATTTAGAGGCGTTTTATGACATAATCAATGAGGGAAAGGGAATTTTTGAGTTCTGCCAAATTCAGCTTAACTATGCGGACGCAGCGTCAGAGTTCCAGGCGGGAATAAAGGGTCTGGAATTTGCGGCGGAGCAGGGGCTCAAGGTGATAATCATGGAGCCCATCAAGGGCGGGCAGCTGGCAAGCCTCTCGGAGCACGTTGGGGAGCTGCTGCCAAAGGATAAGACCCCCGTGGAGTGCGCCCTAAGCTATCTCTGGGACAGACCGGAGGTCACGGTTGTGCTCAGCGGTATGGGAAGCATGGAGCAGCTCAAAGAAAACATAGGCTATGCCAAAAATGCCGAAGCGGGTATGCTGACCGATGAGGAGCGCAAGGCGATAATCAGCGCGGGACACGCCTTTAACGCAGGAGCAAGAGTGCAGTGCACAGGCTGCAGCTACTGTATGCCCTGCCCCAAGGGAATAGACATACCTAAGATTTTTAAGCTGTATAATGAGCAGGCTTTAAAGTACAGCTGGGAGGACGATGCGGCGGACGAGTACAAAAAATTATCCGTTAAGGCGGACAGCTGCGTAAGCTGCCGCAGGTGCACCAACCATTGTCCCCAGAATTTCCATATTCCAAAGCTTTTGCAGGATGCGCATAGTTCTCTTAATTAGTGGAATAATATCCGTGTTCTGTTAAAATTTTTGAAAGGGGAATTTTATGAAATCGTATATCGGAATTGAGGACATAAGAGCTCGGGAAATTCTGGATTCAAGAGGTAACCCCACAATTGAGGTTGAGGTTTTCACCGATGACGGCAGCGTGGGCAAGGCTTCCGTGCCCTCGGGAGCGTCTACGGGTCAGCATGAGGCTCACGAGCTCCGTGACGGCGACAGCGGGCGTTACATGGGCAAGGGAGTTTTGAAGGCGGTAAAGGTTGTGAACCAACACCTGAGCGAAAACCTGACGGGTATGAACGTTATTGACCAGGCGGCAATCGACCGCAAGATGATAGCCCTTGACGGAACGCCCAACAAGTCCAAGCTGGGGGCAAACGCCATCTTGGGCGTTTCTCTGGCGGCGGCTCATGCGGCGGCAAACGCTTTGGGCGTGGGGCTGTATCAGTATATCGGCGGGGTCAACGGGCGGCGTATGCCTGTTCCAATGATGAATATAATAAACGGCGGCCGCCACAGTGACAACAACCTGAGCATACAGGAGTTCATGATAATGCCCATAGGCGCGGGCAGCTTTTCCGATGGACTCATGTGGTGCAGCCAGGTTTTCCATACCCTAAAGGATATTTTAAAGGATAGAGGGCTCAGCACCTCTGTCGGCGACGAGGGCGGCTTTGCTCCGAACCTGAACAGTGATGAGGAGGCTATAAAGCTTATAGGCTCTGCCATAACAAAGGCGGGCTTCAAGCCGGGAGAGCAGTTTGCAATCGCTCTTGACGCGGCGGCAAGCGAGATGTTCAACGAGGCGAAAGCCGTAGGGGAGGAGGGGCAGTACTACTTCTGGAAGCAGAACAGAATGCTCACCCGTGACGACATGGTAAAAATGTGGAGCGACTACTGCCGCAAGTACCCCATCGCCTCTATTGAGGACGGTATGGCGGAGGACGATTTTGAGGGCTGGGAGGTTCTCACGGACAAAATCGGCGATAAGGTAAAGCTGGTGGGGGACGACCTGTTTGTTACCAACATGGCAAGGCTGAAAAAGGGGTTTGACCTGAGAATGGCAAACTCAATATTGATAAAGCCCAACCAAATCGGAACCCTGACCGAAACCCTGGAGACAATAGAGCTTGCCAAAAATAACGGCTACAGGGCAATAATATCCCACCGCAGCGGTGAGACTGACGATGCGACTATTGCGGATATTGCCGTTGCCACCAATGCGGGTTATATTAAAGCGGGGGCTCCCTCCAGAGGGGAGAGGGTCGCAAAATACAACAGGCTTCTCAAAATTGAGGAAGAGCTGAAAAACCAATAGATTGGGATTGAAAAAAGCCGAAGCATGTGTTATAATGTAACTTAGATTACAGTAAGGCGGTGCGGAGGCTATGAAAAAAACAACAGTAATATTTGATTTGGACGGAACTCTCTTGTATACAATCGAGGACTTGACCGACGGTGTGAATTATGCCATGGATAAGTTCGGTTATCCGAAACACACGGTGGAGGAAGTGACCGAGTTCGTAGGGAACGGCATCAGAAATCTCATAGAGCGCAGCGTTCCCGGGGGCGCAGAGGACGAGAACTTTGCTCAAGTGTTTAACGCGTTCAGGAGCTACTACTCGGAACATTGTATGGTGAAAACCCGCCCCTATGAGGGTATACCGGAGCTTTTAAAGGCTCTGAGAGAAAAGGGCGTAAAGACAGGGATAGTTTCAAATAAGCATGACGGAGCGGTAAAACGCCTTTCCGAAAAGTATTTCGGGGATAACATCAGTATCGCTGTGGGAGAGAGAGAGGGCGTAAGGCGGAAGCCTGCGCCGGACTCGTTGTATAGCATTTTAAAGGAGCTGGGCTCCGAAATTTCCGAAAGCGTGTACGTGGGGGACTCCGATGTTGATATAAAGACTGCGGCAAACGCGGGGATAGACTCGGTCATTGTGGACTGGGGCTTCCGCAGCCGAGAGTTTTTAATCGAAAGCGGAGCGGAGCTTATAATCAGTAATCCTCTTGAACTGCTCGAAAAATTTGAATTTTAAGAAAAACAGCGAATAGGCACCACGCCTGTTCGCTGTTTTTTAGTCTAATAGTCTGCGCCTGCCGTGTAGGCGCTTTACCGCCTTTGCAAAAGGCGGATAGCAAGCACGGCAGGGCACCGCAGGTGCCTCGTGAGGCGCGCAGGCACCGCCGCTTTAGCGGCATATATATACATAATCGATACAAATTTTGTTTTATCTCAACCCATGTAATTTTAATTAAATTTAATAATTTGGCATATCGCCCGCCCTGTTGCGTTCTGTCCGCAACAATTAAGGTGTGTTATTGACATTGCGTACTTTGTGAAAACTGGAATAATGTGAGCCGTCCCACTTCAAAGAAGTGGGGTCACAGCCCTCCTCCCCAAACGCAAAGGGCGGGCTTTAAATATGAAAACAGAATAGGTATAACAGCAAATCATTGCGGTGTAGGGGGCGGCTTCCCAGACGCCCCCTACACCTTGTACGGTTATGCATATGTGAACCCGTCTATTTTTCAAAAGCCTTTATCAAAAATAAACCAATTATTTACGTCAATATTTAGTTTTTTACACTTCTGTTTCCCTTAATCTATCCACAATGCTTTGCTTCTCCACTGATTTGAGCACAAGCATTGGCAACAACGTTCCTATTACAAGCAGAATAGGAATTGTAGCTATAAGCGGCAGCAAGGTAAACTTATAGGTGAAGAACCATAAATTTGCCGCTATCGTGTCGGCAAGCAGCGCCGATACTGCCGTTCCCAGAACAACAGACACCGCGCCTGCGCTTGCGGTATAGATAAGCCCTTCGGTTATCAGCATTTTTACAAGCTGTTTTGAAGTCATGCCTATGGATTGCAGCATTGCAAACTCACGTTTTCTTGTAAGTATACTCGTAAGCATTGAATTTATAAAATTCAGCACGCCTATAAGTCCTATAATAAGGCTCAGCACTCCGCCGACAATAATTAAGGTGTTACGCATACTCTCAAATTCCTTTGCCTTTGTCGCTTTTGACGAGTACGCCATAACAGGCTCTATATTCTCTGTGTAGTTCTTTAAAAATATGTCTGTTTCGATTTCCGTGCCGTCATCAACATTATATACATAACTCATTACTCCGGGATTTTCAACCATTGTCTTATAAACATCGGCGGGCAGATAATAGGAATAGTCATACCCTATCCGACAGGAATTTGTAAAGTTGTTTATCTCGACCTTTGCCATTACCTCATAGCTATATTCCGTATATTCATTTTCGGCATAAGTTTCACCGCTGCCCCTGTAATTGCAAAGAGTTACGGTATCGCCCACATCGTAATGTGAGCTTTCCCATATAGGATTGTGGTTATCGTCGGTATAAACGCCCTCTAAAATATATTTGCCCGATTTCAATTTTTCATAGTCAATCTCACCGTCAATCACCTTTAAATTACTGAGAGGAAAATCCTCCAGGCCGTAAACCGCGCAAAAATAATTGCCTTTGTCGTCCTTGTTTACATTAAGATAATGCGTATCTCTGCCGGTCGGAATATTTCTGAAGTTTTCTGCATCTCGGATATCGGCGTAAAATCGTCCGCCCTCTTTAAAGCCGCTTTGGCTCTCTATTGCCGAAATCATGCTCTCCGTTACAGTGTCATCGTCTCCCCGGTATCTGTAATTTATCAAATTCGCATGCGAAACGAGGTAGTCCGTTTCAACAAACGTCGATAAGAACTTATCCATATCAAAACCAATACTCATTGTATAAATAGTATTGAACAGTACAAGAGACAAGGACATTGAAACAATAACAAGCGTTGTGCGTTTTTTGTTACGGCCTAAATTTGCCGTTGCCATACCGCTGATTTTTGCGCCGCCTCGCGATTTGCGTTTTTTCTTTTTGGCGCTCGTATTGTCGGTGTATCTTACCGCTTCAACAGGCGAAACGCTCGCTGCAATACGTCCGGGCTTTGATGTGCTTATCGCAACGGTTACAAGTGCGAAAAATGTGCTGCCGATAAACACAAGCGGGTTTGCACTTGTGGAAAAGTCTGCACCGGCGTAAGTGCTGTTATTCATTATAAGCGGAACAATAGCCGTTCCTATAAAATATCCCGCGACAAGACCTATCGGAATACCGATACACGACAGCATGAACGCCTGACGGCGGATAATCTTTTTAATCTGAGTGCCGGTAGTGCCGATAGTTTTCAGCAGTCCGTAAAAGCGAATGTCCTTAATAACGGAAATCTGAAAGATATTGTAAATTATCAGATACCCCGTAAATATAATAAGCGCAATCGCCGCCAAGACGCCTGCAACGGTCGGCAGGTCAAGGCTGAAATTACTCGACATATACGACCAGTTCACATTTGAAGCAATGTAATTCGGCGCGCCCTCGTCCATTGAATACCCGCTTTCGGTTATTATACGCTCCAGTTTATTCTCCAAGCCAAAGGAATTTTTACACATAATATAGCTGTTTATAACGCCTGTCATTTCATAAGTGTCGTTATAGTTAATATAAAGCTCGTCAATGTGCGCGTCTATATACGCTTTTGAAACCACCATAATTGATGCCATATCAAAAGTCGGGTCAGCCTCCCACCAGCCCGAGAGCACAAAATCGCGCTCGACAATTTCACCGTTATGAATTTTCAGCTTAAAGGTGACGGGTGCGCCGACTTCTTCGGGAAGTCCGAGCATTTTCATTGCCTTTGTATCCATTATAATCTCATTTTCCGCTGTCGGCTTTCGTCCGTGTGTAGGCACACAAAAACCCAAGTCCATACCTACATCGTTCATATAATAAATCTCTGCGTGACGCTTTAAAAGCTTATCTTCTATAACCTCGTCGCATATAAGTCTGTTGTAGGAAATTCTGTCAATGAGCGGGTGGTCTTTTACTGCTTCAAACTGCTCATCGTTTATATATTTTAAATACAGCATACCGTCTCCGCCCGCCTGACGCATTGTCTGACGCTGCATGTTTTCAATTACTCCGCTGCCTACCGTAAAAAGCGCGGTGAAAAGTATAGCCGTAAGAGCTATCGCAATTACCGCTATTATATTTCTTGAAACATTCGCCCTGAAGCTTTTGTTTGACAGACGGCGAACTGCTATTTTACTGTTTACTTTAAGCATTGCTGCCACCTACTATCTTTCCGTCTTCTATTCTGATAATACGGTTAGCCATCTGTGCGATTTCTTCATTATGCGTAATCATGACAATAGTTTGCGAAAAACGCTCACTGGTGACTTTTAAAAGTCCCATAACGTCAAGACTTGTCTTGCTGTCAAGGTTGCCCGTAGGCTCGTCTGCAAGAATAATAGCGGGCTTTGACGCAAGAGCGCGGGCGATCGCAACTCTTTGCTGCTGTCCGCCCGAAAGCTGATTTGGCAGATTATTTGTCTTTTCCGCAAGCCCGAGTGTTTCTATAATGTTGTCAATATGATTTTTATCAATTTTATTTCCGTCAAGCTCAATCGGCAAAATAATGTTTTCGTAAACATTAAGCACGGGAACAAGGTTATAGCTCTGGAATATAAAACCGATTTTGCGTCTGCGGAAAATCGTCAAGGCATCGTCCTTTAGTGAAAATATGCTTTTACCCTCGACCTCAACCGTTCCGCTTGTCGGTCTGTCAAGACCGCCGAGCATATGCAGCAGCGTTGATTTGCCGCTTCCCGAAGTTCCGACAATAGCCGCAAACTCACCGTCCGAAACAGATAAATTCACTCCGTCAAGAGCTTTCACGGTAGTATCGCCGCTGTCGTAATACTTTTTCAAATTTGTTGTTTTTAGGATGTCCATTGCAAATCCTCCTTACAAAAATAGTGTAGGCAAATTTCCTTTACCTACACTATTGTAAAACAAGAATCTTTCTCAAATCTTTCTGAAATCTTACAGTTTTGAAAGATTTGAATTTTTAGGCAAAAATACTGAAAATACAGAGCCTTTGCCTTTCTCGGACGACACCTTTATATAGCCGCCCTCTTTTAAAAGTATTTTACGGGCGAGATACAGACCTATCCCTACGCCCTGTTCATCGCTTACATCAGCAGAACGGTAAAAACGTGTAAATATTTTTGCCGTTTCAGTCTCTGAAATTCCTATGCCCGTATCCGTGACGGTTATGCAGGCAAACATTTCATAATTCTTTACGCTTACTGTAACCGCACCGCCGGACGGAGTGTATTTTACCGCATTATCAATGATGTTAGCTATCGCTTCTGTCGTCCACTTGAAATCAAAAACGGCCATAATTTCAGGCGTGGTTTCTATATTAAAGATTATTTCCTTTTCTGATGCTGCGTTTTTAAAATCAATACCATCAAGCAGCTTTTTCAAGCTGTTTTCTTTCGGAGCGACATTTATAATGCCGTTTTCCAAGCGAGAGGTTTTTATCAGTGACGAAATTAAAAAACTTAATTTTTCCGTCTGGGTTTCTATCTTATCTGCTATTTCTTTCGCGCCGCTGTCTAAATCGGGTATTTCATTGAGAAGCTGAGAGTAGAGCAGAATGTTTGAGATCGGAGTTTTCGTCTGGTGCGATATATCCGCAATCAGGGTCTTAATACTGTCTTTTTCGGAATTGATTTGCTTTAAGGAGATGCTGCCCGACATCAGAAAACGATACATTTTAGTTTCTAATTTAGACAGCCTGTTTTCCGTAAAACCACTTTCTGAAAAATCGCCGGCAATTGCACTGTCAAGCATTTTATCAATAGCGGTCAAGGTTTTTGACGCCTTCAAATAGATTGCGCACATTGCCGCAATCAGAGTGATTATTAACAGGACTGCTGTCATTTCTCTTTCTCCCAAATATAGCCTATCCCATATACTGATTTTATCGGTACACCGTCTATTTTTTGACGAAGCCGTGTAACTGCTACGGACAGCGCATTTTCCTCCACAAACTCCGCACCGTCCGACCATACGCGGTCAACCAGCATTTCGCGGGATAGTATGCGTCCTCGATTTTTGACAAACATTTTCAAAAGACGTTGTTCTGTTTTGCTGAGTTCAACTGTTACGCCGTCAACAAGAAATTTCATATTATCAAAGTCAAATTCGTATCTATTCAAGTGAAAGATATTGTTGTCGTTACTGTTGCGTCTTGCAACTGCGTTCACTCTTGCCCGCAGCACAGCAAGTGAAAACGGCTTTGTTATATAATCGTCCGCGCCTGTTTCAAGACCTGTTACAATATCTATTTCCATATCGTTAGCTGTCAAAAATATTATCGGTACTTTACTTGTTTTTCTGATTTCACGCAAAAAATCAAGTCCGTTGCCGTCGGGTAGATTTATGTCAAGAATAATCAGTTCTACACTATTGTTAAATAAATCTCTTGCTTCAGCTACGCAATACGCCTGCGAAATGTTATCGCCACTCAGTGACAGCGCAATTCCGTCATTTAAAGTTTTATCGTCCTCAACTATCAATATTCTCATTGCATTACTCCGTTTTATGATAATATGTTTATTATATTAGTCCAATCGGAGTATGTCAATCATCGAGAGAAAAAGTTTATATTTATTTTATAACTAAAAGCAAGACGTCCTCCGCCTCCGAGTCGAAACGGATTTCGCTACGTTTTGATTTTATGTAAATAAAATCAATCACACCGCTGCGTCGTTTTTCCTCTATCCCAAAAAATCAACGATTTTTTGGGAAGCCGCTCCCTACACCTTGTACGGTTATGTATATGTGAACCCGTGTATTTTGATAAAGCCTTTATCAAAATATGGTGTAATTTCATATACAGGGGTTTGGGGCGTAGCCCCTCGTCGCACTATGCCTTTTTAGCTCGCCTTGCTTGTTCGGCAAGTCTGCGCTTTGACAGGCATATGCTCCTCATTTCCCAAAAAGTCTATCGACTTTTCGGGAGCCCTGTGCCTACGGCGGTTTCCCCGAAGGGGAAAAGCGATGGCGCTCGGGGCGGAGGCGGCGAGCGCAATTGGGTGGGCGAATAATCAATATCTCATGGAGAAATAGTCAAAGTCTGCGGGGATTTTTACGCCGTTTTGTGAATGGGCGAAAATTCCCGTTAATGTTCCCGTGTGGCGCTTACGGTCGGTGGGAACTCCCTCGTCGCACAAAAATGTACAGGGTTCAATCTCTCCAAATTCAACATAGTTCTCCCCGTCTGTGCTGTACAAAAAACGTCGGGTTTGCATATGAGTGACCACCCGCAAATATATTTCCGATTGCTCTATTTCCGCCTCGGCAACGGTTTCTTCCCCTAAGTTTCGGTTTATCACAAGCTCAACAAGGGGCTTTCCGTCCTTCTTTGTTACGTTGAAGCGGATATAGGTGGCGGTGCTGTAGTAGCAGGTGAGCCCTGCCTGAGTTCCATCGAGCGGGTCAAAGGTGAGCTTTGTCTCTGCGGTGAAGGAAAATTCGCTTTCACGGTGCACGAGAATATTCTTGCCGCTTAGGGAATTCATCTGCCCCGGTGCGGTATACAATCTCATGCAAGAGGGCTTTTCGCCGTTTAATGATATGTAATCATAATCGGGGTTTCTCACAAATTCCCATTCAAGGTTTAGGTTTTCCCCGTCAAAGCCGTCAAAAAAGTCCTTGCTTTCACCCTTAAACGGGGGCAGGTCGGGGGCGGTCTGTTCCTCGCTCGGCCCCTTGCCGTCATTGACCAAGAACCAGCCGTCCTCCGTCCAAGTTATAGGGTCAAGGGCGGTCTCTCTGCCGAGAGTTGTGTAGTTCCCCATGTTCCGCCTGCCGCAGAGATAGAACATCCACCAGTTTCCCTTTTGGTCTTCAACAGGCTTGCCATGCCCTGCCCGCTGAATAAGCTTTTCAGGGTCGGTCTGCCGCATAACAGGGTTATAGGGGCAGCTCTCGTATTCTCCGAACAGCTCCTTGGAGCGGGCAATGTTAATGCCGTGGCCGTATCCTGTGCCGCCCTCGGCGGCTATGGCGTAGTAGTACCCGTTGTGCTTGAGCACATGAGGTCCCTCGGAGCACCGCTCCCCCGTGCCTTTCCACAAAATTCGGGGGCCGTCTATAATCTCGGTGCAGTCCGCACTGATTTCGTATGCCGTTGCCGCCTTGGCTATTATAATATATTTTCTCCCGTCATCGTCGAAAAACAGAGAGGGGTCGATTGCGTCAATCTTTAAAACGACAGGCTTTGAGTAAGGTCCCGCGGGATTTTGGGACTTCATTAAAAGCTGAACCCGCGCCTGATTGTAAGGGTTGCTATAGTCGTTAAGGCGCAGGGTTGCCACAATATAAAAGGTCTTTTCCGCCTCGTCATAGTGAATGTCGGGAGCCCAAATTCCGTGTGAGTCCTTAATATGGCTCAGGTTCAAAAAATCGGGGTCGGTTATTGCGTGTCCCACGGTTTCCCAGTGCACCATATCTTTGGAATGGGAGATGGGAATACAGGGGAAGTACTGGAAAGAGGAGTTGACCATATAGTAGTCCTCTCCAACTCTGATTACCGATGGGTCGGGATAAAATCCTCTGCGAACAGGGTTTTGGTATGTCATAATTATGCCTTTCTAAAAATGAATTACTGTTTTTTTGCCTTGCCAGTATATCACAATCCGTGGGATATATCAATCGGTATTTTCAATAATTTGCCATGTCTTTTGCGTAAAGAAAAGAGCAGTATCACAAATCCGTGATACTGCTCTAAAATCAATCTCACTATTTTGCGGGAGCGTCTATGGTAACTGTCTCTGTTGCCTCGTCCCAGCCGACGGTGTAACCGAACGCCTCGGATAAAAATCTGAGAGGAATGTACATACGTCCGCCAACGCCCTCGTACTGCTTAATGAAAGCGGCGGTGTCCATAGGCGTAACAACCGTCTCGCCCATGTCGGAAATCTTATAGATGTTGTATGACCCTTCCTGAACGATATACATGTCCGCTCCTTCAAGGATAATGGCGGCGCTTAAATTGTCGTCATACTTAACTGTTTTGTTCATGGACTCAGAAACAAATCTGATGGGGACGAAGGTTCTGTCGTCCTGCTCCAAAATTTCTCCCATATCGGCGGGGATTTCCGCCTCAACTCCGTTTATAACAATGCTCTGCGCCGCAGCAAAGGCAGACTGAGTAAAACACAGCGCCATGCAAAGGGCGATTAATAATCCTGTTATCTTTTTCATAAAAAAATCTCCATTCCGCCGCTCCGCACCGGCATAACTCATAATTATTAAATTTCTCTTATCAGCGGAGCAAGGAATGATAAGAGATTTTTCATGCACACGTTATACAATCCGCAGGGAGGCTTAACGTGAAATGAACTTTCGTGTTGCAGGTTGATGATAAACCTATCTTAAGTCCTATTTTGATAAAGGCTTTGCCTTTGAAACAATTGCCGAGCCCATATTCCGCCCTACCAAGCCGCGGGCGGCAATGTTGCCAAAGCCTTTATCAAAAACGGATTTTCGCGATCCTCTCTTAGGATTATAACACATATGTTACAGAATTTCAAGAGTAAATTTTTAATCCTGAAAAAAGGAGCATATCACGGCAGTGACTGCTCCTGCAATATTTAAATTAAGACCGGCTGGAGCTGCTGCCCTGTCAGGGCGGCGTACAGGGATTGCTCAATCAGGCTGAAGTCGGCGACCAGAGAGTTTTCCTTTTCTATGCAGTTATCCTGCTTAAACGGCACCAGGTAGATATTTTTCCTTGAAAGAAGGCTGCCGATGTTTTTGGCGTTGCCGCCGAGGCCGTCATTGGTGGAGACGGCAAGGACAACGGGGCGGTTATTCCGCAGGTGGGACTTTGCCGCCAGCGTTACCGGGGTGTCGGATATGCCGTTTGCGATTTTGGCAATCGAGTTACCCGTGCAGGGGGCGATGACAAGTACGTCCAGCAGACCTTTGGGGCCGATGGGCTCAACCTGAGGCAGAGAGGTCATGGGTGCGCCGCCGGTTATGTCCGTCAGGGTCTTTTTCAGGTCTGCCGCCTTGCCGAACCGCGTGTCGCAGGATGCGACGGCGTCTGAAAGTATGGGGGTGATTTTAGCTCCCTTTTCGGTGAGCTCGGCTATAATGGGTATAATCTTGCTTATGGTGCAGAATGAGCCGGTTATACCAAAGCCGATTTTAAGGTCTTTAACAGTGTCAACCATATATTATCACCTCCCTTGCTCGGATATTATATTATTGATAGTGTCGCGAATTATATTTCCCGCAGTGAGAGGCGCCACCTTTCCCGGCAGGGACAGAGCCCATATAACATTGCGCCCCATTCGCCTTGCCGCGTCAAAATCCACTCCGCCCGGCTTGCTGGCAAGGTCGATTATAAGACAGTCTTTGCGGAGAGAGCGGAGCATGGTGTCGGTTACTATAAGCTGCGGAACGGTGTTGAACACCACATCGTAGCTCTCGGAGCGGGGCAGCGGCCTGTTTATATCAACGCCCTTATAACCGTAAGCGGTTATGTATGCCAGGTCGCTTTTCTTTCGGACGGAAACCGTCACCCTTGCTCCCAAGCCGTCAAGAGTGCGGCAGAGTATTTTGCTCACCCTGCCAAAGCCCGTTACAAGGCATTTTGAGCCGTGGAGGGTAACAGGCAGCTCATCCATGGCGATTTTAACCGCTCCCTCCGCCGTGGGGATAGCGTTGAGAACCGCAAGTTCTTCTCTGTTCATGTAGTCTATAACCTCTGCGCCTCCGAGCTTTGCCATGGCGCAAAGCCTTTCGTCCGCCTTGCCTGCCAAAATCAGCTTGCCTTTAAGGTCGGTCTCATCTGAGAACAGCGCGCTGACCTTTACGCTTTTTTCGCAAAGAGGAGTGTTTATGTTTTCGTTGTTTATTATGGAGGAGTAGGGGATGGGCAGGACGATAAAGTCTGCGTTGTTCACGGCCTGAGGAGCGTTGTCGCAGACGGTAATGTTTTTTCTGCCCGTAAGCTCGGGGCTGTCAATCCCCAGCACGTTGACCGTATATCCGTCCGCCGCAAAGCCTTTGATTACGTAAATCTGCCGTCTGTCCCCGCCTATAAATGCAAAAGTGGAATACTTGCTCATGTTCAACACCTCAATATATAATATGAAGCGCATGTGTTTTGGTGCCAAATTAGAGTTATTGAAACAAAAAAATGACCGAGACATATAAATCTCGGTCGGGAGTGTTCTGCCTGAGTTTCCTCAGACAGAGGGAAATGAAAAAAAGATTGTTTAGTTGTGGTATGGTTATATAATACAGCATTTCGTCCGATTTTGCAATAGCCAACTTTGTTGATATTGCTTAAAACAATATTCGAGTTTTTATGCAATATACACAACAGTGTTTATGCGTTCGTGCTTTTATACTTGTTTAGACTAAAAATCAGATGCAAAAAACACTGATATATTTAATGTTTTCAATTTTCGTTATGATTATTCTGCCGCTCTTTTTGTCTTTCAGGGAAAGGAAGTCGTCCCCCACCTCGTACAAAATTCCGCACTTCTCAAATCTGCCTTTGGGATGAGCCCAAAAGGAGATACAAACGTTTTTGCCGCAAAAGCCTTTTAGGTATTGCTTCATTGAGGATATGCCTGCGCGGTTTTCGGGAACGCTGAAAAACCGTTCTGTTCCGTTCATGCCGTTGGGTTTTATAATTCGGTCGTACAGCCTTTGGTTTTCGCCGTTTACCGGGGGCGGCAGGACTATGTCCCCCATATCCTTGACGGAAGGCAGACTTCTCTCTCTTCTTCGGGTCGTACTGTGGTTGTTTAGGTTATTTTTGTTCAACTAAAGTTCCTCCTGTATTTTTGTTATCAATATAATCTATTCTTAAAAATCTGAAAGTTTACAAAAAAATGAATATAAAAAATTTTTCTGTAAAAACTATGTGTGCAAAATAAAATTTTAAAATTTTAGGAGGACGATTATGTCAAGCAAGAACAATAATCAGAACCAAAACAACCAAAACAGACAGAACAATCAGAATAATCAAAACAACCAGAAAAAGCAGAAGAACAACCAGAACAACAACGAGCAAAACTAAAACAACCCACAGAAAAATCAGGGGCGGCAGGTATTGCCGCCCCGAATTTTCATTTATTGCTTATTTTAATTCTGCGGATTTCGACTATAATACATAGTGAGACAGGAATGGGAGGTGTAAAGTTTTGCCTTTTAAAAATAATTGGCTTTGCAGAACCCTGCAAATTCTTTTTGCGGTTTTTCTGTGTGTTCCGCTTGGCGCTTATGCGGAGGAGCAGGTTCGATATGTGGTGCCGGGCGGACAGAGCGTCGGCGTATCTCTTGATTTAAGCGGAGTTTATGTGGACGAGCTGGGTTCTATTGAAACAGAGGAGGGCGGTCTGCTCTCTCCGGCAAAAAACGGAGGGATAGCAAAGGGAGACGTAATCACCGCCGTCAACGGCAGTGAAGTAAAAACCGTAGACCAATTCAAAGAGAGGATGGAGGAAATAGAGGATCCCTCGTCTGTTTCCGTAAGCGTGACAAAGCCCTCGGGAGAAACCGAAACCTGCACTGTTGCAGCGGCAAGGGCGGCGGAGGACGGCAAGTATAAAATCGGGGTTTGGATTAAGGATGCAGCATCGGGAGTGGGAACCATAACCTATTACGATCCAAAAACGGGCGAGTTCACCGCCATAGGCCACAGCATAGGCGAGGGCGGCGTCTCAAGCCAGGCAAGCGGCGATGTTTACAAGGCTGAAATTGTGGGAGTGCGCAAGGGCGAGCAGGGCGTTCCCGGAGAGCTTATAGGGGTGTATTCCGAAAACAAGCTGAAAATAGGCTCAATTTTAACCAGCGACGCCACAGGCATAAGAGGAACCGTGTCAAACCCGGAAAACCTCATATCGGTACACGAGGCGGTGCCCGTGGCGGATTGCGAGGAGGTGCAGATGGGAGACGCGGTGATATACAGCAACGTTGAGGGCTCCAAAATACAGGAGTTCAAAATTGAGATTACCGAGATTAACCAATCGGATAGCTCGGGTAAAGATATAGTTTTTAAGGTAAGGGACGATGAACTCATACAAAAAACAGGCGGGGTTGTCCGCGGTATGAGCGGCAGTCCTATTATACAAAACGACAAAATAATCGGCTCTGTGACCCATGTACTGGTGAACGAACCGACAATGGGCTACGGGATTTTTATTAAAAATATGCAAGAATAGTTTATAAAGGGTGATTTTTTCACCCTTTTTTACAAAATGGTAAAATTTAGCAATTATTTTCGCCAAACCCCTTGACAACCCATTAAAAAGACATTATAATTTGATTAAAAGTTGTTACCAAAATATAGCAAAAATATTACAGAAGATTAACGGCGCCTAAAATTCAATATTGCTATATCAGGTTGCGGCAAATAAATATGGGAAAAGAAAGGGAATAAAAATGGAGATTAATCAAAAAATAAGAGTTGCAGCAGCGGATTTTGATAAGGAGTTTGTAAACAGCTTGTGCGATTACATGCGTCAAACAACAAAGATTGAAGTGGTTGGGTGCTGTTATGACGGTCTGGAGGTTCCGGCTCTCGTTAAAAACAATGACGTGGACGTTCTGGTTATGGACTTGGTGCTTCCCACCATAGACGGCATAGGAGTTTTAGAGAGAATTAACAGAATGAAGCTTAAAAAGCGTCCTCATATTTTAATAGTCAGCTCGGTGCTTAACGAGACGGTGACCTCATATTCCAATTCTTACGGAGTTGAGTACTGTATGCTAAAGCCGGTTAATTTTGACGCCCTGATCGACCGCATAACAATGATGGCTTCCCCTATAACAACAGGGGTGGAGAATGTGGTAAACCGAAATTTAAATATGAAAAAGTTTGAATACGGACAGGTGGAGGCTATGGTGACCGATGTTATTCACGAAATAGGTATACCCGCTCACATAAAGGGCTATCAGTACATAAGATGTGCTATTATGATGGCGATTTATGATTTGGACATTATGAATTCGGTGACAAAGGAGCTTTATCCCACAATTGCAGAAAACTTCGGCACCACCTCAAGCCGAGTGGAAAGAGCCATAAGGCACGCCATTGAGCTTGCCTGGGACAGAGGGGATATGGACACCTTAAACAACGTCTTTGGCTACACCGTGTCCCAGATAAAGGGCAAGCCCACCAACTCCGAGTTTATCGCTATGATAGCGGACAAACTGAGACTTGAGCTTAAAAACGCGTCTTAGGCGGGAAGTTCATAAATTTAAATTAAATAAATCAATTCTTTTACAGTTTGGTCATAGTTTTTTCATATCTTCCGTATATAATGTAGTCTGTACCAAGGAGATATAAAACAAATCGTTCCTTGAAACAGATTTACGGAGGTATTTATGATGGACGAATTTAAAAATAACTATGACTCGGAAAGTGAAAACAGTTCTGAGATGAAAGACGGCGACGTACAGCATACGGCCGCCATTGAGATGAACGAAACCCCGGCACAGCAGGAAAACATACCCAGCCAGGCGGAAGCAAAGATTGAGGTTGAGGCAAGCCATAGCAGCGCGGCTGAAGCGGAAAGCTCTTCCTCGTATACCTACAGCGGTTCGGCGCTGGGAAGCAACGCCCGTGAGACTTTTACGGCAAGCTCTGCAGGGCAGAATGACGGAAGCTATCAAACGCCCCCCTACAGTAATCAGGCGTATAATAATGGTTATAACTATGCTCACAGAAGCAATCCTGTCGGAAGCGTACCTTATAATGAGCAGCACACCGGCGGCAAGAAAAAGAAGAATGGCAAGAAGCCTGTGAGGTACGTAGCGGCGCTTCTGGCTGCGGCGGTTCTTAACCTTGCTGTGCTGGGCGGAGCCTTTGCTTTGGGTCACTCTTTTGGTTCAAAGAGCGGCGCCGAGACCAATAAGACAACCTTGTCGCAGCAGCTCAAGAACGACGAGGGCAGTTCCCAGACTCCCGGAGCAACAAACATAAGCTCCACCGGAACCACCATGGACACAACTGAAATTGCCAAGGACGTAGGTCCCGCTATTGTGGGAATAAAGAGCACTATTGAGGGGCAGATAAGTCTTTTCGGAGGCCGCAGCACCTCTGAGGCGCAGGGTTCGGGTATAATACTTAGCTCAGACGGATATATCGTAACCAATAACCACGTTGTTGAGGGCGCAAGCTCCATAACGGTTCAGCTTAATACAGGTTCGGAGTACGGCGCAAAACTTATAGGTTCTGATGAGCAGACAGACCTGGCTGTTATAAAAGTAGAGCCCACGGAAGAGCTCACTGTCGCAACCTTAGGCGATTCAACAACGGTTGAAGTTGGCGAGACGGCAATTGCTATAGGTAACCCCATGGGTCTTGAGTTTTTCGGAAGCGTAACTCAGGGAATTGTCAGCGCGGTAAACAGAACCGTGTCGGTTGATAACAGAACCATGAACCTTATCCAGACTGACGCGGCAATCAACTCGGGTAACTCAGGCGGTGCGCTGATTAACGCCAAGGGTGAGGTTATAGGAATTAACACAGTAAAGGTTTCCACCACAGGCGTTGAGGGAATGGGCTTTGCAATCCCTATTTCAGAGGCTAAGCCTATAATCTCTGATTTGCTTGAGTACGGATATGTTAAGGGCAGACCGGTTATCGGCGTCTCAACCCGTGACGTAACGATATATATGGCTCAGCAGTACGGCTGGCCTCAGGGCGCACAGATAATGTCCGTCACAACGGATAACGCCAGAAGCGCAGGGCTCCAGCAGGGCGATATTGTAACCAAGATTGACGACCAAACGGTAACCTCAGGCTCAGACCTGACAGAGTATAAGGATACAAAGTCGCCGGGAGATACGGTAAAGCTTGAAGTGTATAAGTACGCAACAGGCCAGACCGAGACAATCTCGGTGGTACTGAGTGAGCAGATACCCGACTAAGGAGCATACAATCGGTAAACGGAGCTTTGAAATCCGATAATATAAATAGACCCCGCCGCAAATTCGCGGCGGGGTCTCATTTGTGAATAAGTTTGGTTATACATAACCGTTCAATGTGATATAAATAAAATTTTATTTATATCCCTGTAAATTTATATTCTCACATTGGTGTATCTATCGCCCGCCCCGTTGCGTTTGCCCTTTCCTCCCCAAACGCCGGAGCGGGCGAACAAAGGCAAAACATTTATCAAAATATGGAGTATTTTCATATATAGGGGTAGGGGTTTGGGGCGTAGCCCCAATCGGTTTCCCCGAAGGGGAAAACCGACTCCGCCCGGGCGTGGCGGGCGGAACCGGGCTCGGCAATGATTTCAAAGGCAAAGCCTTTATCAAAATTACACGGCGGTGCCTAACATAAAAAACATTGACAGACACATATTTCTGTGATACAATTCTTATAAAGTTATGTAAAAAGGTTGACAATATCATGAAAATGTCCGATAATTCTCAAGACAGACAGGTTAAATATGTCTTATTTTGCTGTCTTTTTGAATTTTATAATTCTTTAACGGCGTGTTTCAAATGTGGCTTTGCCATGGGGGAACGCGCTTTTTATTTATCGCCTTGTGATTAAGGTGTGGAAAACAAATGCGAATAAAAAACAAAATATAAGGAGGACGATTTTATGAAATTAAAAAGAATCCTATCGCTTTGGCCGGCAATAACTATGGTATTTTTGTTGCTGCCGATGAGCCTTGTTCCCGTGTCGGCAGTGGAAACAACCGAAAAGAACATTACCCTCGGAGCGGAAGCCTTAAGAGGCGGTCAGAAAAGCAATGTTTATTTTGGTAACTATTATCAGACATCGAACAGTGAAAAGGATCCGATAAAGTGGCGTGTGCTTGACATAACAGACAGTGAGGTTTTTTTGCTCTCGGATAAGAATCTTGATACAATGAAATACAACGAGACTTTAGTTAATGTAACCTGGGAAACAAGCACAATCCGCTCCTGGCTTAACAGTGATTTTATAGATTCTGCATTTAACAGTATGGAAACGGATAAGATCATAACGACAGACGTTATAAACGATGATAATCCGTATACCGATGTTTCCGGCGGAGAAAATACCAAAGACAAGATATTTTTCTTGTCCGTTGCAGAAGCTCTGAATCAGAAATATGGCTTCAGCCAAAACAGTACTGATCGCGATCAAAACCGAGTAGCTGCAAATACTCCATATGCTCAGGATAAGATTGACACGTATGAGGGGTGGTGGCTCCGATCCCCCGCCGGTTACGATGGGAGATTTGCCGCAAGTGTTTCAGAAATAGGCACCGTCATATGCGAAAAAAACGCCAGTTACACGGTGGACTTTGAAGATGTTGCTGTCCGTCCCGCTTTTAATTTAGATCCGGCAGCTGTCCTATTTACAGCTGCCGCAAAGGGCGGCAAACCATCCGACGACTTCGTAAGCGGCGAAATAATTTCAGAAAATTTCGATTTAAGCACATATACGGACAACGATGGTTATAAACTGACCCTCAGGGACGAGAACCGTAGCTTTAGTGTAACATCTGCCAACGGGCAAGAGAGAGACAGCGAAGGTGTGATTGAAGCAACTGCGAATACAGGGGACAGAGTTTATTTTAAATATGAAAATGCTGAATATAATACAAAAAATGAAGTGGATAACGAGTATATTTCCGTCTTTATTGTGAATGAAAATGATGAGGTTCTGTATTATATGAAATGTGCGAAGCCCCAGAGTGCAAGCGGCGAGACTTTCTTTAAGGTGCCCTTGGCTCTTGAACAGGGCAGCTACAGTCTTAAAATATTCAACGAGCAGATAAACGGCGACTATAAAACAGACTATGCAAGTGATTTTTCAGAAATTGCCTTGACAATCATAAACAATACTGCCGCCGATAATTTCGGAGCTTTTGCAACGGACTCGGGTAAATATACAAATTCGGGAGATCAGACGGTAGGCGTTATCCGATTCCTCCAAGAATACAGCGGTGAGCAGCCCGAAAGCTACGGATTCTACTTCGTGGACAGCGTTGGTAATATTATTAAGCAAGATGAGACAGAATGTAAAATAGAGGAAACAGAGGAGGCGATAACCGGGGGATTTTATGGTGACCTGACGGATATTCCTTTAGGGTATAGCGATACATATTATGCTAAGCCGTTTGTTACCATAGACGGGAGAGTATATATGGGAACAACAATCCCGGGAACGGTTAATTGGGACAGAGCTGTTGACTACCCGGAATAAGAAAATAGCTTGAGACAGAGAGCCGCAGAGGATTAACCTGCGGCTCACCTCCCTAAACGCCGGGGAGGTCGGGCTGTGACTGCAGAAAATCAACAAATTTAATCCACGTAACCGGAATATCACCAAAGGAAACCAAACTTCGTAGGGGCGCCGTTTATTGCGCCCGCAAACCGAATTAACAGTCAATACCATATTATGCGGATTTGGAATTTAATCTTAAATGTAATCCCCGTAACTCTATATAATCACATTGGTGTATTTGCGGGGCGTATAGGAATCCGCCCCCTACACTGCAATGATTTACACATATCCAAACCCGTTTATTTTGATAAATCGCCGACTTTGCAAAGAGCAATAAGAGCCGCATAAAGGGATAGTTTAAGATGTATATATTTATGTGGATTGCAATAAAAATATTGGATAAATTTATTTATTGATTTTTTGTATAAAATCATGTATAATTGTTCATAGTCGAGAATATGCTGAAAAACAAATTATTTTTAAAGGCAGGAAAGTGAATGGTTAATTCAGATAACAATCTTTATAATGAGTTTTTGGACGTCGTTAGTGATTTGATTGATACTCCTGAGTTTAGAAAATTGGATGAGTGCTCTCATCATTACGGCGTCAGCAGAATGCAGCATTGTATAAACGTGGCGTATTACAGCTTTTTGGTGTGCAGGAAGCTGAACCTTAACTATAAAGCAGCTGCAAGAGCCGGGCTGCTCCACGACCTGTTTTATTACGACTGGCAGGGCTCCGGTCTGGGAATGGTGAAGCACGCATTGCTCCATTCAAGAATCGCTCTTGCCAACGCGGAAAAACTCACTGAGCTTACCGACCTGGAAAGGGATATAATCAAAAATCACATGTGGCTTTGCGGCAATATATGGCCTCGCCACAGAGAAAGTTATATAGTTTCCATGGCAGACAAGGTTTGCGCCGTTTGGGAAGCCGGATACGGCGTTAAGTGCAAGCTGTCATATGCTCTTATAGGGTAGTTGATTTGGGACGGTTGTTAATAAATAATTAAATAATATAAAGGACGAAAGGAAGATTTTAAATGAAGAAGTTAGCAGCTATTACATTGGCGGGAATTTTGTCCGTTAGTATGCTGACAGCCTGCGGCGGCGACAAAAAAAACGAGGAAGCAGAGCCTACAGAGGTCGTAACAACCGCGGCGCCCACTGAGGAGGCGACAGCAGAGGAGGCGACGGAGGCTCCTGCTGAGGAAACAGCGGCAACAGAGGAAGCTGCAGAGGAGGATGTTCAGGCAAAGGCTGACGACGTGACGCCTGAGGAGACCGAGGAAGAGCCTGAGCTCCAGACAGCTGAGGAAGCGGCAAACGATCAGGTTACAATCCAGAATGAGCTTGACAGTATTGAGGCGCTTATTGCCGAGGGTCTGTATGACGATGCCGAAATGCAGGCAAGAGCACTGTTGACAAAGAATTTGACAGACGCAGACAAGGCGCTCATTCAGGAGTACTACGCAAGACTCCAGAGCTACTTAGGTCGTTAATTTTAAGACTTGCAAAAAATTATCCCCCGAGCCGTGTGTGAATGGCGTCGGGGGATTTTTGTGTTTCTATTTCTATTTCGATTGTGCAAACAGCCGGTCTCTGACTGCCGAAATTTTTGAAAAAATTGTATAAAGCCCTTGACAAAAGGCAAATACAGTGTTATGATAAATAAGGTAATGAATATCGGGCATAAGAGTGAGGGAAACCTCGCTCTTTTGTATTATCGAACTGTGCAGACAAGAGAGGAGTGTTGAAGTGACATTTTCTAAGACAGAAAAGATTGTTTATGACTTGTCAGAGCCAATCGCCAAAGAGGCGGAGCTCACGATTTATGACGTTGAGTTTGTGAAAGAGGGCGGGAACCACTTTTTAAGGGTGTTTCTGGATAAGAACGGCGGCATAAGTCTTGATGAGTGCGAGGAGTTTTCAAGGCTGCTCAGCGAGGCTTTGGATAAGGCAGACCCTATTTCCCAAAACTATTATCTGGAGGTTTCATCTCCCGGAATAGAGAGAAAGCTCAAAAGGGATTTTCACTTTGAGATGAATAAGGGTCAGATTGTGGATGTTGGGCTGTACAAGGCGGTAAAGGGCGGCAAGAAGCTGACCGGCGAGCTTGTGGGGCTGGACGAGGACAGAAACGTTGTTCTTATTATAGACGGGGAAACCGTAAAAATCCCCCTGAAAGAGACAACGGTTATAAACGTGCATTTTGATTTTTAATATATACTAAATATAACAGAGAGGATGTTGTAAGAAAAATGAGTTCAGAGCTGTTTAACTTATTGGACGAAATTGAAGAGGAAAAGGGTATCAGCAAGGACATCATTCTTGACGCTCTGGAGAGCGCGCTGATTTCCGCATATAAGAAAAACTTTGAGGCGGTTGAGGATATAAACGTAAAGTTCTCCGAGGACGGGGATATAAAAATCTTCGCCAGAAAGACGGTTGTTGACGTTGTTGAAAACAGAGAGGCGGAGATTTCCTTAGAGGACGCCAAAAAGATAAAGGGCGGATACGAAGTGGGTGATATTGTGGAGTTTGAGGTAACTCCGAGCTCCTTCGGCAGAATTGCCGCCCAGACTGCCCGCCAGATTGTGTTCCAGAGAATACGCGAGGCGGAGAGGGAAAAGATGGTTGACGAGTACAGCGACCGTGAAAACAGCATCGCCGGCGCAGTTGTGAGAAAGATTGAGCGCAGGAACGTTATGCTGGAGATTGACGGCGCGGAATCCGTACTTATGCCCAACGAGCAGGTTAAGCATGATAACTACAAGGTTGGCGAGCGTTACAAGGTGTTCGTGGTTGAGGTTGCGGACAGCATTAAGGGAGTTCACTTAGTGGTTTCCCGTTCGCACCCGGGCTTGGTAAGATGTCTCTTTGAACTGGAGGTTCCCGAGATCGGACAGGGCATTATTGAGTTCAAGGGTATTTCCAGAGAGGCGGGCTCAAGGTCAAAGATAGCCGTTGCCTCCAATATGGAGAATGTTGACCCGGTGGGAACCTGTATCGGTCCTAAGGGAATGAGGGTTCAGAACGTCATCGACGAGCTCAGAGGAGAGAAGATAGACATAATCAGGTACAGCGACGATCCGGCAGAGTTTGTTTCAAACGCCCTGTCCCCGGCAGAGGTTGTTTCTATTGAGGCATTTCCCGAGAGCAAGATGTGCAAGGTTGTTGTTCCCGAAAGCCAGTTGTCTCTTGCCATAGGCAAGGAGGGTCAGAACGTTCGCCTGGCGGCAAGGCTTACGGGCTGGAAGATTGATTTAAGCTCTGCTCCCGACGAAGATGGGAAGACGGATGACATAATGGATGAGAATGAGATGGAGCAAGAGGTTGCCGACATCTTAAACGATATTGAGTAGGATTGACAAGAGAGTTATTCGGAGGTAAAAATGCCAACAAGAATGTGCGCGGTGTGCCGCGGTCGGTTTGACAAGAGCAGTCTTAACCGCATTGTCAAGACCGCCGGCGGAGAGATTGTTGTGGACAAGAGGGGCAAGGTTCAAAGCAGGGGGCTGTACATATGCAGCAGCTGCGTAGACAAGGCTGCCAAAAAGCGGGTTCTTGAACGCGCCTATAAGTGCAGGGTGGACTCCTCGGTTTATGACAGGATTATGGCGGAGGTTGGTGAGAATACAAAATGAGCAATGAAAGACTAAAGGGGTTTATCGGTCTCTGTATGGGCGCCGGCAAGCTTGCCGTGGGAGACGGCAGGGCAACCGAGTCGGTGCGAAAGGGCAAGGCGTGCCTGGTCTTGATTTCAAAGGACGCTTCGGATAACACAAAGAAGAAATACGCGGATATGTGTTCATACAGAAACATGAAAATCCTTGATGTGTTTGACAATCGGGAGGAATTCGGCGCAGTTATCGGCAGAGAGTTCGCCGTTGTCGCCTCGGTTGAGGATCAGGGGTTTGCCAAACGGATTATAGAGTTAGCAGAAAGGGTTGATGTATAATGGAAAAAATACGAGCTTATGAGTTGTCGAAGATATTTGGGTTCCCCAGCAAGGATATTGTTAAGGTTCTCCATGACTACGGCGTTTCAACAAAGAACCACATGAGCGCCTTGAGCGAGTATGAGCTTGACGTTATTTTTGAGTACTTCACTCAGAAAAATCAGGCAAAGGACTTTTCGATCTTCGAGAAAAAGTCGGAGGAGGCTAAGAAGCCCGAGCCTGCACCGGAGCAGGAGCAGAGCTACGAGCCCGTTGAGGAAATTGAAATCGGAAGAAAGCTGCGCACGGTGGACACCCGTGTGAACAACGTGGATCTTGACCGTATTGACGACGAAAAGATTGAGGAGCTCATTCCCGAGAACGTTAAGCAGGGAGACAAGAAGCAGAAGATAAACCAGAAGAAAAAGCAGCAGCAGAGACAGCAAAAGGGCACAAAGCAGAAGCGGAAGCCCGAAAACGTATTTAAAAAGACCGAGAGGAAGGAGAAGAAGCAGGAGCGGATACATGTTCTTATCCCCAACGAGATTACGGTGGGAGAGCTTGCTTCAAGAATGAAAAAGTCTCCGGCGGAGATTATTAAAAAGCTTATGCTGCTGGGAATTATGGCAAGCGTAAACGAGACTCTGGACTTTGACACTGCCTCTCTTATTGTTGATGAGCTGGGCGGAACCTTTGAAAAAGAAATAATTTTGACGGAAGAGGAGAAACTATTTGATGACTTCGAGGATACACCGGAGCAGTTAAAGCCCCGTTCTCCCGTGGTTGTTGTTATGGGACACGTTGACCATGGTAAGACCTCCCTCCTTGACGCCATAAGGCATACCAACGTTACCGAGGGCGAGTTCGGAGGAATTACCCAGCATATAGGCGCTCACCGCGTGCGTGTTGGGGATAAGAAGATAACATTTCTCGACACTCCGGGTCACGAGGCGTTTACGGCAATGCGTGCAAGAGGCGCGTTGGTTACGGATATAGCCATTCTGGTTGTGGCGGCGGACGACGGCATAATGCCCCAGACCGTTGAGGCGATTAACCACGCAAAGGCGGCGGAGGTATCAATCATCGTTGCCATTAATAAAATAGATAAAGAGGGCGCAAATCCCGACCGCGTAAAGCAGGAGCTTATGGAATACGGTCTGGTGCCCGAGGAGTGGGGCGGCGACACGATCTGCGTTGAGGTTTCCGCCAAGAAGAAGCAGAACATTACCGAGCTTTTGGAAATGGTGCTGCTTGTTGCCGAGATGAAGGAACTCAAGGCAAACCCCGACAGAAAGGCAAAGGGAACAGTAATCGAGTCTCAGCTTGACAAGGGCAGAGGTTCTGTGGCAACGGTTCTGGTGCAGAACGGAACCCTGAGAGTGGGCGACATTGTTGTGGCAGGAACAGCCGTGGGCAGGGTTCGCGCCATGAACAACGACAAGGGCAAGGCGGTTAAAAAGGCGGGTCCCTCGATCCCGGTTGAGATTTTGGGTCTGTCCGAGGTTCCCGAGGGCGGCGATGAGTTCTACGTTGTAGACGATGAGAGAAGAGCCCGCGCCGTTGTTGAAAACAGGAAGTTTAAGGAGAAGCAGGAGAAGCAGAAGGCCGCAACCAAGATTTCTCTTGACAATCTGTTTGAGCAGATTGAGGCAGGAAAGACAAAGGACCTGAACATAATCGTTAAGGCGGATGTTCAGGGAAGCGTTGAGGCGGTTAAGCAGTCTCTTGAAAGAATTACCAACGAAGAGGTCAGAGTTAAGGTTATCCACGGCGCAGTAGGCGCGATTAACGAGTCGGACGTTATGCTTGCCAGCGCTTCAAACGCAATTATCGTAGGCTTTAACGTTCGTCCCACAGGCGGAGCCAGCGAGGCGGCAGCGGATGCGGATGTTGATCTGCGTATGTACCGCGTTATCTACGACGCTATAGAGGACATCGAAAAGGCTATGAAGGGTATGCTGGAGCCCACGTTCCGTGAAGAGGTTACGGGTCACGTTGAAATCAGAACCACCTTTAAGGTGTCAGGCGTGGGCACAATCGGCGGAGCTTATGTGCTGGACGGAAAAATCAGAAGAGACAGCCTGGTTCGTGTTGTGCGTGACGGTATTGTTATCCACGAGGGCGAGCTTGCATCCCTTAAGAGGTTTAAGGATGACGTTAAGGAGGTCAACTCGGGCTACGAGTGCGGTCTCAGCATTAACAACTATAACGATATTAAAGACGGAGACGTTATTGAGGCTTACATTATGGCACAGGTAGAGCCTGAATAACATCAGACTTGGAAAAGGGTGACGTAAATGGCAAATTACAGCAGAACAGACAGAGTTTCAGAGGAGATAAAGAGAGAGCTTGCCGCAGTTATACGGGAGCTTAAGGACCCCAGACTTCCGCAGATGGTGTCGGTGGTCTCGGTGCGGACAACAAAGGACCTAAAGTTTGCCAAAGCAAATATAAGCGTTATGGGAGACGAAAAGGCAAAGAAAGACGCCTTTGCCGCTCTCAAAAGCGCAAACGGATATATCAGGAAGGAAATAAGCCGCAGGCTGAACCTGCGCCAAACTCCTGAGTTTACCTTTATTGAGGATGACAGCATAGAGTACAGCGCTCATATAGAACAGCTACTCAGAAATCTGTAGTGAGGAGAATAAAATGTTTGAAAAATTAATTCCGATTATCAACGGAGCGGAGAAAATAGGCATTTTCGCCCATATTCGTCCCGACGGCGACGCTATGGGAAGTTCGTATGGGCTGAAGCTGGCTCTTGAGTCTGCGGGAAAGCTATGCCGAGTTTACTTTAAGGACTCCCCCGACGAACAGGCGTACAGCCTGGTTGTCAAGGGGGAGGATCGGGACTTTTCCGTGAGTGAGTGCGACTTGCTCATTGCTCTTGACTGTGCGGACTCAAAGCGGCTGGGGGACTACGAAAAGGAGTTTTTAAGCCATAGTAATTCCATAGCCATAGACCACCATATTACTCACGTGGAGTACGCTAAGTGCGGCACGGTGTTCTGTGAGATCTCCTCAACCTGTGAGCTGATATATATGCTTCTTGAGGAGATGAATATACCCGTAACAAAGGAGATTGCCAATAATCTCTATATCGGTTTGGTTACCGACACGGGGAACTTTAAGTATTCCGGCATAAGCGGCGATACTTTAAGGATTGCCGCTGCCCTTATAGATACCGGAATTGACTTTGCGGAGCTGGCAAAGGTCTTGTTTGACACAAAGCCCAAGGAGTATTACGACCTTATGAAAATCGCCCTGGATAAGCTGAAGCTTATATGCGGCGGCAAAGGTGCGGTGTTGTACCTTGCGGACGAGGACTTTGAGGCGGCTCATATAAAGGAGTCAAGCGCAAACGGAATTGTCAACCTGCCCAACAGCATTGCAGGCGTTGAGGTTGGAGTGTATATAAGGCAGCGCAGCGAGAATGAATATAAGGTCAGCTTGCGCTCCAGCAGATATATTGACGTGGCTGAGATTGCTGCGGGCATGGGCGGAGGCGGTCACGTTCGGGCAAGCGGCTACAGCGTAAGCGGCAAGACGGTCGACCAAATAATCGGAGACTTAATAAAGGAACTTGATGGAAAATGGCAGGACTAAACGGTATAGTAAACGTATATAAGCCCCAGGGAATAACTTCTCATGACGTGGTTTATAGATTGCGTAAGTTGCTGGGCATAAAAAAGATAGGGCACACGGGAACTCTCGACCCGGATGCGGAGGGAGTTCTGCCCATGTGCATAGGCCGAGCCACAAAGACGGCGGATATGCTAACCGCCGCAGATAAGGAATACATGGCGGAGGTCACCTTGGGCGCCGCCACGGATACCCAGGACAGCTCAGGCACGGTTATCGCCTCGGCGGATATGGATAAGCTGTGTATAAGGGCGGAGGATATTCAAGCTGCCGCGGAGGAGTTTGTCGGTGATATTATGCAGGTGCCGCCTATGTATTCAGCCGTAAAGGTGGGCGGCAAAAAGCTGTATGAGCTGGCAAGGCAGGGGATTGAAATTGAGAGAAGGCCAAGGCCTGTCAGAATTGAAAGGATAGATCTCTCAGAATTTGAACCGTCGGAAAGCCGAGTGGAAAGATTTACCATGAGGGTTGCCTGTTCTAAGGGAACCTACATAAGAACCCTGTGCAACGATTTGGGCGAAAGGCTGGGCTGCCACGGGCACATGTCCGGACTGGTGAGAACCAAAAGCGGCAGGTTTAGGGTTGAGCAATCCTATACTTTAGAGAAAATAGAGGAGATGTACCGAGAGGGCGACCTGTCGTTTTTCACTCCGATTGATATGGTTTTTTCGGAGTACAAGTCTCTGACCTTATCCGACAGGGCGGCATTTAAGATGTGCAACGGAACGCAGGTGATGTCCCCGCCGGAGGCGGTTGAGGGGGAAACCTACAGAGTGTACGACAAAAACGGACGTTTTTTGACTGTTTCTAAAGTAAAAAACGGCAGACTTAATATATTAAAAACATTTTATCAGGAGTAGGATTGGGGAGGTGTTAAAATGGAATATTATGCTCAGGACGAGTTGTTTAATCGCCATGACCTGGACAATTTGCGGTTGAAAAACACAGCCGTGGCTCTGGGCGTGTTTGACGCTATGCACCTGGGACATTTGGAAATTATTGACAATGTTGTGGAACACGCAAGGGAGAACGGACTCAAATCCGCGGTGTACATGTTTCGGAATATACCCAAAAGCGTTTTGACCAATACGGACATAAAGAACGTCAACCTTTTCAAAAAACGCCTGCACATTCTCTATGAAAGAGGCGTGGACATAGTTATTGCGGAGCGGTTTACTCATGAATATATGAAGCTGGAATATACCGAGTTTGTAAAGCAGTACCTGGTTGAAAAGTTTGATGCAAAGTATGTGTGCGCAGGCTTTAACTATCATTTCGGATATAAGGGAAAGGGAGACACGGCAGCCCTCAAACAGCTGTGCGGAGAGTATGGCATAAAGGTTCACATTGCGGAGTGCAAGAGCCTGGATAAACCTGTTTCCAGTACCCTGCTGAGGAAGCTTATCGCCTCGGGAGAGATGGAGGAGGCAGCCAAGTATCTGGGGAGAACCTTTTCCGTTACCAGAAGAATTGAGCATGGAGAGCGGGTCGGCAGAAAGATAGGCTTCCCCACTGCCAACATACAGCTGCCGGATTTTCACGTGGTTCCCAAGTTCGGCGTGTATGTAACGCGGGCAAAGGTCAACGGAGAGTGGCACCCTGCCATAACCAACGTGGGAGGAAAGCCTACGGTCGGAACCAACAAGCCCTGCATCGAAACATATATGCTGGACTTTGAGGGGGATGTGTACGGCAAGGAAATAGAAATAGAGTTCCATCACTATTTAAGACCGATAGAGAAGTTTAACAGTCTTGATGACCTAAAAGCCCAGCTTGAAAAGGATAAGGCATATGCAAGAAAGTATTTTGAACAAAAGAAGTAATAAAATTGTTCAACTTTAAAAAAGTTGAGTAAAAGCCCCGTTTGCTAAGCGGGGCTTGATTTTCGGAAGCTTGCGCATGGGTTCGCATTTTGCAGGTGGATTGGTATATATGTAAATGACTGCGGTGTAGTATGATGTAACAGTTAAAACTTTATCAAAATTTTATTGGGGTTTGCTATTATTAACAACTCGTTTATGCAATTAAGCCCGCCCCGGCGCTTGGGGAGGTTGGGCAAGCGCAACGGGGCGGGCGATAGACACACCAATGTGATAATATAAAGATATAGGGATTATGATTTAAATAAATTCCCAGATCCATATAATATGGCATTGACTGTTAATATAACCGGCGGGCGCAGCAAGCGGCGCCCCTACGAATTGGAGAGTTACATATATGTCAATCCCGTTTATGTTGTCGGAAATTGTTGGCGGGTTACGGGGCGTCTGGGAAGCCGCCCCCTACAACGTGACCTGTTACACATTCCATGCCCATATTCGATAAAGGCTTTGGTGACATTCTAAACAGTTTTTAGGGATATAAAAAGGGCTGTCTCGCTAAAGACAGCCCTTTGTTTAATTACAAAGCATATTTGTGCTTATAAAATTCATAATCCTCTTTATATTCGCCGGGCATTTCCGCATGGAGCAATCTGAGATACTCATGCCTGTCAACAGCTCTGGCGTCGGACTTTGCCTGAAGTATGGCAACGCCGATGTTTGAACAGTGATCGGAAATTCTTTCCATGTTGCTGATTATCTCAAGGAACACAACTCCGGCCTCAACCGAACACTCTTTCTGTTTAAGCCGCTTCATGTGAGCGCGTTCCAGCTTTTCCTGAATACTGTCAACAACCTCCTCGAGAGGCTCAATCTTGCTGACAAGGGATATGTCGTCCCAGGAGAATGCCTGGAATGTCAGTTCCATTATGTTTTCAACAGCGTCAAACATAACCTTGAGTCCATCGATTGCCTGAGCGGAGAAATCAATTTTATCGTTAATCAGCTTTTCTACGTCCTCGCGAACATTGTCGCAGTAATCACCGATACGCTCGATGTTGTTTACCAGATGGAAATAAGCTGCGGACTTTTCGTTGTCGCTCTGGCTAAGCTGGGTGTCGGAAACCTTTGTCAGGTAAGCCGTCAGCTTAATCTCGTATTCGTCCAACAATTCCTCGTTTTCAATTATTTTATCGGACAGAGTCATGTCTTTGCTGTTCAGCATTTTGCGGCAGAGCATAACGTTCTCCTTTGCCACTCCGCACATGTTGGACATAACCGTGTGTATGTTATTAATTGCGATTGACGGCGTGGAAAGGAAGCGGTCGTCAAGCAATGCAAAGGGGCTTTCCGTATCCTCTTCCGTGTCCTTGTCCCTGATGGTCTTTTGAACAAGAAATACAAGAACCTTTGAAAAGGGAATAAGCATAAGGGTTGCCGCAACATTGAATATTGAATGGAAGATTGATATATCCGTTGCGGAAATTGCCGAGTTCCAGAAAGGCAGCCCTATAGTAAACTGTATCGCATAAATTATAATCAGGAACACCAGCGTTCCTATAATGTTAAAGTACAGATGAATCATAGCGGTACGCTTTGCGTTTTTGTTGGCGCCGATTGCCGAAAGCAGGGCGGTTACGCAGGTACCTATGTTCTGACCCATAATAATCGGGAATGCCGAGGAGAACATAACCGTCGTACTGGACGCCACAGCCTGGAGCATTGCCACAGACGCTGCGCTGGATTGAATAATCGCAGTAATGACTGTTCCCACAAGAATTCCGAAAAGGGGATTGTTCTGACCCGCAAAAACATTTTGCAGGGACGGAACCGACTCAAACACAACTTCCATAGAGTCGGACATGTATTCCATACCTATAAAGATAAGGCCGAGACCTACGAGAAATTCGCCTATAGTCTGAATATTTTTCTTCTTGCAGAAGAATAATAGTGCTGCGCCGATGATTATAGCAGCCGGAGCAAGGTTGGTGGGCTTAATAACGGCAAGATACCAAACGTCGCCGGGCAGATCGTTAAGGCTCAAAATCCAAGCGGTTATGGTGGTACCTATATTGGCTCCCATAATAATACCCACAGCCTGGTTAAGAGTAAGTATTCCGGCGTTTACGAAGCCGACAACCATAACGGTCGTGGCAGATGACGATTGGGTCAGCGCCGCTACAACAGCGCCGAGAACTACCGATTTAAAAATGTTTCCCGTGACCTTTTCCATAATGTTGCGGAGCTTGTCTCCGGCAGCTCTTTCAAGACCGGTACTCATAGTATTCATACCGTATAAGAACATGCCTAATCCGCCGAAAAGTGCCAAGATTTGCAGTGCGATATCCATAAAGGACACCTCCATATTTTATTTTACTCCAACTTCCACCAAATATAATATAACATCTTATCCGACAAAATACAATTAGTAATATTTAATTAAATATTAATAAGGATTAGGCTGCATATTTAGCAATAATTTTACATATTTGACAAAAATTTAACATATTTTGGAGGTTTTTCATAAAATTTCTAAGCCCGTTTTGTTGAAACCCTATAGAATAATAAAAGCTCCCTTGCGGGAGCAGAATTGTTAAATTTAAAGGAGCAGCAGGGAAAAATACAGACCTATAACATCGTCGGGCACTTCGCCGATCCTCCAGCCGGGCTTTGTGGTCTCGATATAGTAGTAGTCCTTGCCCTCGTAGGATATGTTGCCCCTGCCCGAGGTTTGCAAGCCCACAGCCATGTGATTATCGCTCACAAGGAGGGCTGCTCCGTATCCCAAAAGGTTCAGAAGCTTCGCCAGCAGCGCAGCGCTGTCCTCACAGTCTCCCCCCTGCTCAAACAGAGTCTCCATGGGGTACTTGGGGTACTCTACAACGCCCTTGTATTCCCTGTCATCCTGATAGGGTATGTTTTGAACAAAGGCAGATACAAATCCCGCTATGTCATAGTCCGAGGTAAAGCCGTTATCTATCGCCATGCCTTTTAAGGTCTCGGCAAGAGCCGTCATTCCGCTTACGTCCGCCTCATCTGTGGCGTATACAGAGTAGTCATACACTCTGGGCTTTGAGGAGTAGTAGTTATAATCGTAATACGAAATATCCATGCTCAGGGAAAACTCGTTTCCCCGATAAGGATAAGTCCAGGTGTAAGTCAGGAGCTTGTAGGGAATATTGGGGTTTAGGGTAAATCTAAGCCTAAGGTCTGTGTTTACGGCTCTTGAAACCATTGCCGCAACCTCGCTGCGCTGAACGTTGGAGGCGGCATAAAACGTGCCGTATTCATCATTTCCCGTTATAACTCCCGCCTC
>JABLTO010221202.1_pt1 | contig 35518 bp, 40 predicted proteins | sample 7160091 | NCBI WGS metagenome assembly JABLTO01 (sample SAMN14651225, study PRJNA627086) | human gut metagenome | isolation source: feces | host: Homo sapiens
CGCTCGTATAGTGCGGTTATCTTGCCGTTGTCCGTTTTCTTTGCTTTCATTGAAAAACTCTCCTTTCTATGGGCGATTTCTTATCCCCCTTTCACAGCATATAGCTTCCGTAAAATGCTTCGGCGGCTTTGTTTCGCCCTGCTTTACCTCAATATTATCTGCGGTAAAGGTTGCGTTTTCGGAATAGAGTACCGAAAGCACCTTGTCTGCATGGTCATCAAGCTCGGTAGGCTCTGACAGCTTGTACTGCTTCCAACCCCATTCAATCGGAGTTTTAACCGTCAGCTTGAAAATCTCGTCCTCAACAAGAAATTCATACTTTGTTTCGGAGTAGATGTACGGCTTGTCAATGGCACAAAGGAAACGATTGATTACCAGCTTTACGATACGCTGTTCGTTATCGTCCAGCTTCTCATCGTCAAGCCTGCCGATGAGATTTGTAGGAATAATAGCATGGTGATCCGAAATCTTGCTGTTGTCAATGATACGCTTGTCAATTATAAGTCCCTGCTCCTGCAAACGCTGAACACGCTCACCGTCATATCTCGCAAGGCACTTTACGATACTTTCCACAAACGGTATCATATCGTCCGAAAGATAATTGCTGTCGGTACGGGGATATGTAAGGAGCTTCTTTTCGTAAAGGCTCTGTGCATACTTTAACGTATCGGCAGCGGTCATTCCATACACATCGTTTGCCTCCTGTTGTAAGGAGGTCAGGCTGTGGAGCAAGGGACGGTTTTCCTTTTTCTGCTCTGTCTTTGAGAAAGATACAACGGCAATCTTGCCATTACATTTTGCTCTCACAGCTTCCGCCTGCTCTGCGGTATCAAAAACATTTTCACATTCAGCGCCGTTTTCAAGGACTACCTTGTAAAACGTTTTTTTTGTAAATGCTGCAATCGCTTCATCACGGTTTGCAACAATATTAAGGACAGGAGTCTTAACTCTGCCCACCTTGTGGCTATCATCATTCACAATGCTGTAAAGACGGGAAAGGCTCATACCGAGAATCCAATCCGCTTTTGCTCTTGTGAAGCCTGCCACAAAAAGGTTGTTCTTTTCCTTTCCGTCAAGCAGGTTCTTCATACCCTGCTTGATACTTTCATCGGTAAGGGAGGAAATCCAAAGGCGTTTTGTCGGCTTCGTACAGCAAAAGTAGTTGTATATGTAACGGAATATACATTCGCCCTCACGTCCTGCATCACAGGCATTAATAATTTCCGTCACATCGTCACGGCAGATGAGCTTTTTAAGCAGCTTAATCTGACCGCTGTAACCCTTAAGCGGAAACAGCTTGAACTCCTGCGGAATGAGAGGAAGTGTTTCAAGCTCCCACTTTCCCCAACCATAATCTTCCGGCATTCCGATACCGAATAGGTGTCCGAGAGCGTTGGTTACAATGTAGCCATTGCCCTGCCAGTAGAATGTATCTCCTTCGGAAATCTTTTCCGTTGCACCTATGCAATAGGCAATGGAAGCGGAAACCGAGGGCTTTTCTGAAATAATCAGTCTCAACATATTAAACTGCCTCCTTTTCCTTGAATATAATTGTTGTGGGAAAAGCTATTTTTCGTCTGAGTGTATCCGAAATATCGGATGTTATATCAAACATAAACTGCCACACATCGAAATCCTCAAACAGATCCGTTTCAACTCTGTATAGATTTCTTACTCCCTTATCCATAACCTCAATTCTGTATATCAGTGCTATTTCACGTTTATCAAGGTCATAAACAACATCATATCCACGCACAATCTTTTCGCCTGTATCGCAGGAATAGTGGTCAATAATGAATGTTCCGAGGTTAATACCTCTCTCGATAATTACGCCGTTTTCCTTAATGCTGTTCGGAAGAATCTCATCCGCATAATTCCCTCTCATATAAAGAAGATAGCTAAAAACGGGCGTAACCTTAAACCATTTTTCGGGGATTCTATTGAATGTAGTGAAAGCTGAATCTACCAGTCTTTTTACTTCTTCAAATCCTACACAGGCGGACTGCTCCATACAAAATTTAAGCATAGCTTCTTTTAAATCCGCCGAAATATTTGCATATCTTATCATTCATCATCCTTCCTTTCATCCATGGTTGAGATAACAGCGGCGTTTTCTGCCGCTGTATCTTCTGTTTCTTCTGCATTATGTGTATCGAGTTCAGCTTCATCTTTGGAAAGAATACCGCTGAAATCTCCGATTTTCACAGCTTCACGCAGAGCGTCAATGTCATAACCGCCCTTGTTGATTATGTCGCAGAGAGAGGACATCTTGACCCTCTCCAGCTTTGACATAAGCTCACTTTCCTTACTCTCAAAGGCTTTGAGCATATTCTTATGATAATCAATCAGGCTCTTGGTTCTCTTGATGTTTTCTCTGCATTTAGCAAGCTCTTTGGTGTATTTTGTTTCTCTGTCCAGCATTATTTCCGCCCCTTTCGTATTTTGGTGATTATATATGCCAGTGTAAAACCGCCGAGGATAACTCCATCGGAAATGCTGAAACGGAAATTGAAATTCATATCCTGAGCCGCACCGCTTCCGATATTGCCTATGCCTGTTATGAGGCTGACGGCAATAATTACTCCGAAAACTATGAGAATGGCGGTAAAAACCTTGTCATTCTTCGGCTTGCCCTGTTGCTTGTCAGCTTCCTTTTCAAACTCACTGTCTTTCATCTTCTTGAAAAAATCAAACATATCAACCACCACCCAACATTTTATTTATCTGTTCCAAGTACATATTGTACAGGTTCTTTTCTTCATCGCTGAAATTATACGAAGCCAATACTTCCTCCAGAGTGTGATTTGTAACCTCGCCGTTGAGCCATTGATGTTCAACGTCACAATAAAAGGTTGTAGTCACTACCACATACTCATCGGGAGTTCCTTGGTTATATACCGTCCTTGTAACTTTCTTCTTACAGTTACCGCCGCTGCAATGAGCGTATGTGTTGTAATAATCAAAGGTGAAGAACTTATCTACAACCGCCTGAATTTCCTCATCTGTAAAATTAAACTCAATTTCCGTAGCTTCGACCTCCAGCTCACGGTATCTCAAAACTGCAAGGATAGCGATAATCTCATTGTGCTTATCTACTATGATTTCATCGTTGCCGTACTGATTAAGCTCGCTGATTTCAGAATAGGGCGGATAGGAAATTCTATCGCAGACAAAGCCGTCAACGATTTCGTCAACCTCGTCCTGCCTTTCCTCCACATACTCCACAATAACCGTTTTATAATCGTTCAGCACCTCTATTTCGTCCTTTTTCTCCGTTTCGGGAGAGCTTAACCACGAAAACAGACTTGTCACCAACGCTAATATTACCGACACAATTCCCGTTACAAGAACAACGATAAGCAGCAGAGCTGCAATAATACCGAGAATTATCAAGCCTATTTTTGATGTAAAAACTTTCTTGATAACTGCCGCAGTTGCCTTAACAGCTTTCTTTGTACGTTTTGCATTCTTCTTTATTTTCTTAGCATGAACACGAGTATCCTTCGGCATATTTTTTATAGAATAACCAGTCTTAATAGTTGTACGGGCAGTGTTGAGAACGGCTTTGCGGGCATTGTCAGCATACCGCATTTCAGTGAGTCCCTGCTTTATGGTTTCCGTTCCTGTATCGGTAATCTTTGATTTGTCAATCTTGGTTTTTAAAAGTTGCTGTCCGGTATCCTTTGCAATATTAGCTACGCTCCCTCTGACCGAGGTTGCTATTTTTGCAACGTCCTTTCGTGAACCCAGCTTCACACCATTTTTAACCATAGTCTTTATACTGCCGATACCGTTTGAGGTGCTTTTTACGGCTGTTCGTAACATACTGCCCGTCTGTACAACCGTCCTGCCTGCACTTTGAACGGTCTTGACCATTTCAATAGCTTCCGCACCCTCGCTGTCCGTTTCGGCTGTTGTATATTTCTGATTTTCAAGTCCACGCTGTTTTATGCCGATAGCACGGGCTTTGACTTTTTTTCTCCACAGCTTATCCGCTTCAAGTATCTTTTCTTCAAGATTTTCCGAAGCCTTAAAAACTTCTTTAACGCTGTCGGAATATGTAAGTCTTGAAGTGTGTATGTATTCCGTGCTTCTCTGCGTCTTTATGAAGCTGTTATCAACCGCCGTTTTTACAGACGGGGCGGAAACCTGTCCGCCCGTCTGTATAAGGCTCGGTTGTGAACTCATTTCCAGCTTTACAGATGAACTGTGCGTAACCTCATAAGCAACAGAACGATGTTCAGGTCTGCGATAGTGCTGTGCTGTCAGCTCCAACTGCATTTCACGGAGTATCGCTTTCTTGTGGTCGGTTGAAACCACAGCAGACTGAAGCTGAACAGCGTAGTGATTCATAACCTTGTTCTGTAAAGAAATCACACCATCGGAACGATTGATAGCTGTCTTTAATTCCGACATAACACCGCCCCTTTACTCTTTCTGTACTTCTTCCAGCTTTGTTGTCATAAGGTCGTACAGTTCGTTATGTGGGAACTTATCCTTGAACGGAATAATAGAGCCGCCGCAGCAGATAAGTCCGTGTCCGTTTTCGCTGTTCGTAACATAGGAAGAAGATTGTCTGAAATGTTCAGAATTTTCGCAAGCTGAATACGGTCTGATGTTGCCTGATTGAGCATCATAACAAAGTCCGTATTTGACAGCATTGAACGGGCAGTTTCAGACTTTAGCAAGTCCTCAACGTTCTGCGTGATACCCGTCGGAACACCGCCCCACTTTCTTGCTCTTTTGTAAAGCTCAAAGAGGAAGTTTGCGGAGTATTCATTTGCAAAGAGAAGATAAATTTCGTCCAAGTAAATCCAAGTACGCTTGCCCTTTGCACGGTTCATAGTAATTCTGTTCCATACATAGTCAAGAACAATCAGCATACCCAGCGTTTTAAGCTGCTTGCCAAGGTCTTTAATATCGTAGGATACAACACGGTTTGTTGTGTTTACATTGGTCTTATGCGCAAACACATTAAGGTTGCCCTTGATATACAGCTCAAAGGAAAGTGCAAGACCCTGTGCTTCCTTTTCGGGCTGTGCTTTAAGATTATCGTAAAATTCCATAAGAGTAGGAATTCTTTCGGGGTTGAAGTCCTGCAAGTATTCCGCATAGGTGATATTAAGGCAGCGATCAATGATAGTCTTTTCCTTTGCCGTAAGTCCCTGTTTTCCTACAAGGCACTCACAGAATGAAAGAATAAAGTCGGACTTCATAATCAGAGGACTTTCATCATCAGAATAATCCTTTGTCATATCAAGGGGATTGATAAAGTTTGTTGAAGCAGGCGAAACATTAATGATTTCGCCGTTCAGAGCTTCCACAAGGTTTGTGTATTCTCGTTCAGGGTCGATGATGATAATGTCATCGTCCGTTGCAAGAAATACGTTAAGCATTTCTCGCTTCGCTGAAAAGCTCTTACCGGAACCGGGAGAGCCGAGAATAAAGCCGTTAGGATTCTTCAGCATAAGCCTATTGAAGATAATCATATTGTTGGAAAGTGCGTTCAGACCGTAATACATTCCGTTCTGCTGGGTTATTTCCTTTGCGGAAAACGGAAGAAACACCGCTGTACTTTCTGTTGTAAGGGTTCTGCGGATATTAAGAGTACAATTACCGAGAGGAAGAACGGATTGCAGACCCTTTTCCTGTTGAAAATTCAGCGTTGATACGGAACAGATATGCTTTCGTACAACAGCTTCAATAGTTTCGGTATTATTCTCCAGCTCGTCAAAGTCCTTTGCTGTAACCATAATGATTACATTATTAAGGAACATTTTCTGATTTTTGGAACGGAGGTCATCAAGAAGTTCCTCGGCTTCAATAAGGCTGTGCTTCAAATCTTCATTGATTACATCGGAGGTGTATCCCGACTGAATTGCCTTTTTCTCTGCCTGCAATTTATTCGCTCTCATAGAGGTAAGCTGATGATTTACGATTTTCAGAGCCTTGTAAGGGTCAACGGGAGCAATGTTCACTGACACCATAACATCAAGGTTTGTATTTGCAATATCCGTGAGAAGATTATCCTTCAGACTTGCAGGCATATCCTTGATGAACATTGTACGGGCATACTTGTCGTTCCACATAAAGTAATCCTTTTTGAACTCAAAATGATCGGGACAACAATACGCTCTTTCTGCCTGACGCTTAAAGTCTTTATCATCGAACTCACGGATTTTTTCATCAACATTTCTGAAAATATCCTTGAGAAGATTTATTCTGTCATTGCTTGTGAGTGGTGTAATGATTGAACCGATTTTCTTGAAAGCGTTTGCAAGTTCCAAGTCGATAGTTACGAACTTTGCCTGCGCCGCTTCAAGGTCAGCCGCCTGAACTGTTACGGTCAGATACTTGTTACGAATAATGCCGTTCTGTCCCTGTTCCATCTTCTCAACCAGCATATCATTGTAAACGTCAATATAGTGGTCGAAGCTGTCACCATTGTGACGGAGCAGAACCATTTTATTGAAATTCTCTTTATTCACACGGTTGTTGTGAACCGTAATCTGAATGTCGGCGGAAGTGTCAAAGGTATTGATAACGGAACAGTATGCAAGGAAAATTGCTTCCTGTTCCTCCTGCTTTGCGATAGTGTAATTCACATCTTCAAAACGGTATGTCTTGCTGAATTTATTTTCATCAACCTTGAAAAGATACTTGTCGCAGACACGCTTATATGGGAGCGTTTTCTGTGTTGTTTTCGGTACAACACGCTTATTCTTTGTACGCTTCTTTTTAGGCTTTTTACGTTTCTGCTTATTAAGACGGATTGCGTCACGTTCCCTTGCGGAGAGCTGTGAAATGTCGCTCTCATCGGTCAGCTTCTTCTTTTTGTTTTTCATAAAAAAGACAGCCGCCGCAACTGCCACACCGAACACACCTGCAAGGAGCAGGAAAGCCGCTATGCTGTTGCTCTGATTAGGAGCTTTTTCGGCAGCTTCGGGAACAACGGTAATTGCCGATGTTTCCGCAGAGGTAAGGGCTTCAAGAGTTGTAACCTCCGTTACCGTTTCGCTTACCCCTGTTTCCGACAAAACCGACGATACTGCTGCTTCTGTTCCCTCGGCTTCTGATTCTTCGGGAACTTCCGCAACTGCTGTAACTGCCATCTCTGTTTCTGCCTGCAAGGATAATTCTTCTGTATGCGTGAACTCATCACTATGTACCTCCGTTATAGTTGTAAGCTCCGTTTCGGGAGCAAGATATTCTGTTCTTGTATATACGGGAACAGACTTTTTTGTTTGTGCTTCCGTAGCTTTGGCGGTCGTTTCAGCCGCCGTTGTCTGCCAAACCTTCGTCGTTGTTTCGGGTTCGTCTGCATATATTTAAACGGGAACTCCGTCCTCGTCAAGTATTTCATCTTCGTAAACAAAATTATCCACGTCTGATACCTGCCTTTCTAAAAAATCTTTTTACTGCCGATTTTCTTTCCTTTTCCTCAATTTCAGCCGCCAGCTCGTCCGATATGTATTCATTGCGAAGCTCCATAAAAATCGGCTCGTAGGAATACACTCGCTTCTGCGACGTGAAATTGTGATATATGAACTCAACAGCGAACTGTTCAAAGGTCATATCATTGTAACGGAAAAAGCCTGCAAGCATAAGCGGTGCGGCAATCAGAATTACAAGCCACGACAACGCTTCCTGCGGCAAAAATTTATTACCAAAGATATACAGTGGAACACAGATAAGAAGTGCCACACCCGCACAAATACATTGCCGAAGCGTTAATCCAAAGAACAGCTTTTCACGGTAGTTTTTAATCTCTTTCGGAATACGGATTTCAATCATAATTACCATCCCCCCAATCCTTTGTTGTCTGCCTTTCTTCCAATTTGGACAACGTGTACGCAAGGTACACACCGCTTACCAAGCCTATGATTATAAAAGCGACAATAATAATCTCAAACATCATCGGAATACCCTCCTTTGACAGTTATTCAGGTTCTCTTTCTCTTGCGGCGGATAACACATACCGCCGTACAGATACCGCCTGTGATTACAGCAATTCCTACTGCAATAATTACAACAACACATCTCTTTTTCATCATAAAAGCTCCTTTCAGCTGACCCATTCCACGATTTTGCAGATTATATATATAATGGATACCGTTCCTGCAATAATCATCGTAATGGGGTAAATATCTTCGTAGCGAATTTTCATAGTATTATCCTTTGCTATGCACCGACAGCCTGCCTTGCCCATTGTCCGCTTTTAGCAACGCCCAATGCCAGAGCAAGTGCCGTTATTGTTATTCCCATTGAATCCGTTCCTCCCAGTAGTTCCGCAACCTGTGAAAAGGCGTAGAACATTACAATCACCACAATCCCCTGCAAGCAGACAGCCGCATAGCTCTTTATAAAAGCCTTTGCGCTATCGTGCCAGCCTTCGCCCGCAAATGTTGCAAGCGGAATGGGAGAAATTACGGTATATACGATAATTTCAAACAATCTGCCGATAAGAATAAGATTTATTACCCAGCACGCTCCCATAAGAATAAGGAACGTCGGCATTGCTTCAAGATATTTCACAAGGTAGTTGAGGTTCAGAAGTCCTGCGTCGGCAGGCTGAGCAATAATAGCGTCCGTGCTGAACGATGACAGAAATCCGTAATTTGTTTCTCCCAACGTGTCCGCTATGGAATTAAATCCGTTAAAGAGGATACCCATTATTCCTCTTGCGTTCTGAACGATTACCTTTGCAAGAATAAACTTGAAAAACAGCTTGAACACCTGCTCATAACTTTGTATTTTCAGCAGCATAGCGTCATTACATAGCTGTATCGCAAAGAACATTGATACCAGTACGAGAGCCACACCCTCTACTGCTGTCATAGCTGTATCGATTACCGTAATGCTGCTGTCAAATGGAGATATTGTCAGGGCATTTATAGCGTTATCAAATGTGTAGTTTATTACGTCGAGCCAAGTTCTGACCCATTCTTCAATGGTTGCCCATTCAATCATTGTCCCTGTCAGCTCCTTTCAGTAAATTTCGGAAAAGTCTCCGCCACTGCGGAGGCTTCTCCGAAAAGGCTTGCACTTACGCTGTGAACATATCGTAAGCCTTAGCAACAGCGAATACGATGAAGCCTGAAGCAAGGCACATAAGACCTCTTGTCTTACCGTCGGCAGAATCGTCCTTAAAGCCCATAGCAAACTGGACAGCACCGATAAAGCCGATAACAAGACCGATTCTTGCTACCCAGTCAACGATAAACTCAACTACTGTGTTAAAGGTTTCAACACCCTCGGAAGAGGCTCCATCAGCCGCAAAACAGGTAATGCCCATACAGGACATCGCCATTGTTGCAGCCATAATACCTGTTGTAATTCTGCTGATTGAGCGCATTCTCTTTGCTTCACGCTGTTCGTCGGTAAGCTGATTATTAGGCGTGAAATCTTCCTTGAGATTGGTTTTCATCTTAATCTGCGTTCTCTTGATAGAAGCCTTGAAATCTGCGAACTTGTCCTTGATAAATGTAATAATTCTTCTCATATGTAAACTCCTCCATAAAATTAAATAACATCGAAATTGTCGAGATAGCTCTCGTCTGTTACCTCTGTAAAAGGCGGTTTCAAATTCGGCTCTGCCGTTACTACCATTTCGGTATTATCAAGATTTGCAGGCGCAAAGCCGTGCTTCGGGTCTTTTGGGAACTCCTTTGCACCGATGAACGTATGCACCTGATTGCTGATTATATCTTCAATGGTGACAGACTGCTCAAATTCTTGGTCGGGAGCTTCTTCACCTGAAGTTCTACGGTCTGTTATTTCCGTTTTGGTAACGACATTGCCGCTTGTGCTTTCTGAATTCTCAACAGGTTCGGAATGTAAATCTTCGTTTTCCTGCTCACCGTAATAACCGTACTGCACCGTCTTTATGTCACTTATCAGGTAGGCATTATCCCTGTCCCAATCCTCCAACAGCTTGTAATTCGGGTGTTTTTCAATCACGAATTTATTGCAGAAAAACGGATAGATACCACGAACGAACAGAATACACTCGTTATCCTTCATAACCTTCAGCTCGTCCACTGTCATAAGCTCACGTCCCAAGATACCGTCGTTTTCAGAGGTAGAACCGTTTCTGCCCCTTGTACGGTTATGGGAACGGGTATCAATAGTTTCCTTGCCCAACGTTTTGGAAACGTGTTCAAGCGTAGTCGGCTCCTGACCGCCCAAAAATAACAGGCTGTCGCAGTTACCGAGTACGTTTTCCCAGCTATCCTTATACATCTTTTTAAGCTGCGAAAGGTTCTGAATAATGACATTTGCTGAAATCTCCATAGAACGCATTGTTGCCAGAAGTTCCTCGAATCGAGGGATAGTACCGACGTTTGCGAACTCGTCCAGCAGACAGCGGACGTGAAAAGGAAGTCTGCCGCCGTGCTTAAAATTTGCTCTGTCATACAGAACATCGAAAAGCTGTGTGTACATCATAGCCGCCAAAAAATTGAAAGTATCGTCTGAGGACGGAATAATGATATACATTACGGTCTTTTCATCACCTATCATTTCAAGGTGAATGTTGTCACAGCAGGTCAAGTCCATAACTTCGGGAATGTTGAACGCCTGCAATCTTACCGCAGTAGAAATAAGGATAGATTTTGCTGTATCGCCTGCCGCCTTTTTGAAATCCTTGTAATATTTCAGGCACATATACTGGCTTGCAGGCTTTGCTGATTTTGCAAGGTCAATGAGGTTCAGACTCTTGAACTGCTCATTGTGTTCGGCTTCCTCTGTCTGATATTTTTCGGGAAATTCAAGTGCGTCAAAGATAAGGTCAAGGTCGGATTGATAATCGTCGCTGCCCTCTTTAACCTCTGCTTTTTTCAGGAGCTTCATAACCTCTGAAAAATTCTGCATTGATTTATCCTCGCACTCAACAAGATAGAAACAGAGTGCTGCTAAAAGTGCCTTTGTGGAGTCGTCCCAGAACTGGTCGCCTCCACCGCCGCCCTCCTTTGAGGTGTTCTTCATCAAGACATTTACCATCTTGATTACAGCGGTTGCACTGTAATTTCCGTCAACGTCATAAATGTAGTTGAACGGATTGTAATTGTGAGGGTGAGCCATATCAATAAGGTTGAACACCTTTATTTTATAACCGTAGCTCTCCAGCATTTTTCCCGTGGAGCGAAGAAGCTCGCCTTTAGGGTCGGTGCAGACATAGCTTGTGTTTGCCTGCATAAGGTTCGGCTTTACATAGAAACGGGATTTACCCGAACCTGAACCGCCAATTACCATAACATTGAGGTTTTTCCTCGTCTGCCTTGTGTTAAGTGACATTTTCACATCATTCGTAAGAATAATGTTATTGTCCATAACAAACTCGCCCTTTTTCGGCTTAGGCTGGTCACGGGGTTTCTTTTCGCCCTTTTTCTTCTTAGGAGGCTTGTCCAAAAGTGAAGCAATCTCCTTTTTGTTTGCCCACCTTGAAGAACCGTGTTCCTCACCCTTTCGGTGAAACTTCTTCTTGCCTGTCACTTTCATAAGGGCGTAAAGACCGATACCGAAAGCAGTAAACAGAGGAAACATTAAAGCATTGCCGCCAGCCTTCACCTGTTCAAAAACAAGCTCGGTATCCATAAGAGTTGTTTCCAAGCTATTTGCAAGGTTATCGAAATCAACCTTGCCTTCCTCATCTGATGAAAGGTCAAAACACGCTCCCAGCGAAGCCGCAAAATAAATCACAAATACGGCAAGCACCGCATAAATGCTGATTGTAACGAAATCAGGCTTTTTTGCTACTCGGCTCATTTGCGTGACCCCCTATCCAGCTTCTTGTGCTTGATGGTGTCGGCTGTCTGTGCCGCCTTTGCTTTAGCCTTTTTCAGCAGATTGTTTGAAACCGTCTGCTTCTGAGCCTTGTTGATGATCTTATCTGCCTTTACTGTTGTCATTCCAAAGCTGTCCATAAGCTGTTTTTTCGCCGTTTCTCTGTCAGACAAATCAAGTCTGACTACCGTAGAACCGCCACGCACCGTAAATGCGGATTGTGTTTCACGCTCAATAAGGAACTCTTTGAACTGAACCTGCTTCGGCTCATCAACAAAACCAAGCCTTTCGGCTTTTGTCATAATTGCCTTGACCGTTTCAGTATCCTCAACCTTTAAATGCTGACGGATACTTTTTTCAATCTCGGCTCTGTCCCGTGTGTTTGCAGACAGAACAACAAAATGCCCTCGCTCATCGGTAATGGTGAGCTTCAGAGTATCTTCCTCCTGAAACTGCATTTTCGCAAATGAGAACTTATCCGTCAGAACATTCTCGTTTTCAAACTTGATGTCCTTTTCGTAATAAGCCATCTGCTCAAGCTGTTTTGAACCGCTTAAATAGTATCCAAGCTGTTGGTCTGACAGCTTTGCGGTAAGTGCGTTCGCCGCTTCAACCGCTTTGACCTGACTAAACCCAAGCCGTTCCTGCAAGACACGTTCCACTTTGGATTTCGTACAGAAATTCATCGTTACCTTTTTGCCCTGCTCGGTATCGCTGAATGTGATTTTCAGCTTTCCTTTGGAATCTTTCTGCACATCAATTTCGGTTTTGGCAAGCTCGCTGTGGAGCTTTTTGAAATTCTCCACAGCCGCTTCCATCTGCTTTTCGTAAGCAACACCGAAAATGCACTTTACTCCGTTCTGAGTTTCCATAAAATTCACAGGTATGTCGTGGTCTGAACAATACATTTGGAAACCCTCAACCTGTTCCTTTTCAATGGTAATCATACGCTCGGTCTGTTCAGGCTGTTTCAGCTTCTCTCGGACAATATCCTGAACTATGGCATTTACCGCTTCCTTATCCTTCACATTGAAGAAAAGTGAAAGCGTGTTTTCCTTTCCGTGTTCCTGTATCGCCGCAACAGGAATGTCCATTTCTTTTGCCCGTTTGAGAAACTCTCCGTAATCGTCTTTTGCAAACGATGGGAGCATTGTTACTTCGCCGCCCTCTTTCAGCTTTTGGTATGTCACCTCGCCACCTGACAAAACCTGCTGTTTTTCGGACTGCTTCTTCCGTGCCGCTTCTCGTTCCTTTTCGATTGCAACCTTGAGCATATCCAAAAGGATTTCGGTTGCCTTTGAAACGATTTGCGTTGACACGCTTACGCCTGCACTTGCTACATCATCTCCGTGCATATTTTCTGCCTCCTTTCCGTTCAGAGTTGAAAGGATTATTTTTGCCTTTCACCCATAAGGAAAAAAAACAGCGTTTTTTTAGGGCTTTCTGAGAATGGTTTCTCAAAATCGTTCAAACCAATAAATCAGTCCATGTTTTTATCGTAGTTTTTTGTAAAATATCACTATACTCACTCAATTTTCTTAATGCACGCTCACAGCTTTCCTGAACCGATGCAGGTGCAACTCCTTCCGACAAACCAATAGCTGTGTAGGTCATTTTCAAACAGAATTTCATGTAAATTCTCTTCCGCTGACGATATGTAAGCTTACTTAGCACATCCAATATCTCATTAATCTGCTCAGCGTCATATTCAGAAAAATATTTTTCTTCAACTGAAACAGTAACAGCTCCCATTTTTGCAGCTTTAACCTCATCTTCAGGTAGACTTACTACGTGGTTGCGTTCATTACGCTGAAACGAATCCATTTCACGTTCTGAATCAAGCATGCATTGTAAGGTTCTGTCATCTACGGTTTCAAATTCCTGCATAGAGCAGTTAGTGTCATAAGCACTTGACAGCTTAACAATATTTGTATTTTCACCTATCTTTACAAAATCAATTACACGTTTCTTTTTAATCATTGTGATTACCTCCGAAAAATTGATAAAGTTCTAAATTGAATCAAATTTTCGGTTAAGGATACCGTGCTATGTAGGGCTGCCATTTAAAAATCAGCATAAAAAGTGACCTTTCCGCTTTTAAAGCAGAAAGGTCATATCTGTATAAACAAAAAAGGATAGAAACCTGACTATAGCTTTAAAAGCTACCTGTCAAGTTTCTATCCTTTAATCTCTATTTACTCAGAGAGGATGATGCCTGTACTAAGTATCTTGATTTTATTATATTTATTTTATATCCTGCTGACATATCGCTATGCCAACAATTAAACCGCATTTTGGGCATTTTATTGTTATGTTGCTTTTACTTTCCTCGTCTGAAATCACTTTGTATTTATGTCTGCAACTTATGTCTTCATCAATAACTAAATCGCAAATACGCCCCCTGCAAACAGGACATCGTATTTTCTTTGTTTTACAAACATTCAAACAAGTGTTTACAGCTACCAAATTTTTACCTCCTTTGTTGACTCGCTAGTCAACCCTACTGCAAAATATATAACGGGATTACCCGTTACATATCATTTTATAAAATTCTTTATGAAATCATCCCAATTAGGAGAAGCTCCTTGTTTATCTCTTGCTGAACGAATTTCCTCACGAATATTATCATTTTGCATTATATATTCAGCTATATCATAGCTGACAATTCCATTTGCTTTAGCATGAAGGTCTAAAAAATGTTCAATCTCTGATTTGCTCATTTTCAGAACAACAAACATTCTAGCAATAATCCTTTGATTAGGATTTGTCTTTCTGCCGCTTTCGATATAACTGAGGTAATATGGAGTGATTTCAATTTCTTCTGCAAGCTGCTTTAGGGAATAATTTCTTTCGGTTCGCAGTTTACGAACATACTCACCGAAATTTTTATTTGCCATAGGATTTCCTACCTTCGTCTTTTATTAAGCAACTCTGCTGACATTAATATGCCCGTTACTATAAGTGCTAGCAATGCAGAGCACGTGACACTAACAAAGCCAATAAGATACGCCGCAACTGAGATACTAATTTCAATAACGAGCATTACTCGTGCCTTTTTACGAAAAACAGCAATCTCATCATCTTCCAGCGGCTTATTTTCAGTATCAATAGGAGCATATTTCCATATAACAATTGAGGATATAACCGCTAATACGATGAGAGGTATCAGAATAACATTATATATATCTACAATTTTTAGAATCATAAGTACACATGCAAATGTAAGCATGGACATTATAAAGCATTGCGTTCTTGTATTTGCATGAAATCCGCCTGCCATAGTTCTGATACCTGATAACAAAGCAGTGAAAATAAGGCTCTCCCAAAAGCTTCCCATCAGTATGCCAATGGCTATAGTTGCAAGAAAAAAGAAGGCTTTTAGATAAAACAGTTCCAGACCATAACGTACAATTTCAGCCTGTTCCTCATCCATATTTTCCTCATTACGATAAAGAAAATTCATTGTAGCGTCAAGAAGTTTATCCATCAAATACTCCTTTCTCTTAGTTTTTGTAAATATACATCAATCATTTCAACAAGCCCATTCATGTTATTTTTCTCTGCAATACATTTAGCCATGTTAAAATCCTGATATGCACCTATGAAATTACCATTGTTGTACTTTGTAACAGCATTATCATAATACATCTCTGCTTGCTCTCTAAATTCATTATACGGCATAAAATCACTCCCGCCCTTTTTGATATAAATACGCTCTTAAGATACGAACATATCTGATTATTGTAAATCTTCTAAAACGAATAAACATCAGAACCGACAAAAACATTGAAGCCGGAACTAACCATATATATCTTATACTGTCGCTTAAGAATACCGCTATAATTATTAGCACACTCAAAACAGAAAAGAATACTGAAAGACTTCGGCTCATCGCAGCAATTGATTGGTCTTTATCAATCAAAGAAACATCACAATGCTCAAAGCAATAACTTTTACAGTAATTGTATATGTACGAAATATCTGCATTATTGTTTTCGTAACCTCGCTCCTCTTTTAGTTTCTTTTTAAGAAGCTTCATCTCAGCCTCTGACATAAGATATGGGTCATTTTCCTTAGAACGCATAGCAATATGCAGAAGTTTATTTTTTCTGAAGAAAATTGATTTACTTATAAATGAGCCTACTTCTTGAAATACTAATCCAAGAAAGTAACTTATCACAATAAAAAGGAATGTACCATTTACATCAAGAGCTTGAAATTGAAGGTTTACAATATCAAATACACTATTAATAAACCATAATGTTACAGATATAATTGTTTCTGTGTAAAGTACGCCCATTAAATCATATATGCCCAGTCTACTCAGGATATTATCAAGCATTGCATTCACTTCTTTCTCCGACAACTGATAATATAAATCGATCAAGTCTGTCAAAATCATTCAGCAATGGATTAACACAATCTACATATACATTCTCATATCCGTCTGCTATTACTCCTGTTTGTGAGCCATAAGTCTTATTGTCCAGAAAAAGAATGTAGATTTTTTTATTTCTTGCAATAGCATGTCCAATGAGTATCATAAAGTCATGTATGTTCTCACAAGGAATAATAATAATTGTACAAGTGGCTTCGTCAATTCTTTTACAGCTTTCAGGCACTGAGTTAATTTTCACCTTAGCCAAACTATATATATCAACTTTAGTATTATATCTATTCGTAATTCTATTGATTACCTCATGTAGCTTAAAAATATTACTTCCTAATGGCTTATCTTCATCACAAGTAAGTTTAGCAATGGGAGCTACAATATACACATCACAGGAATTCATGTAAACCTCCGAAAATAGTAGTGTAATTGTATTATATATGTATGTGACTGGCAAGTCAACGCTTTTGCCCTGAATGCCAAAATACCGCCTTGAATGCCAAAAAAGTCATAATAACAACAATTCCCCTTATAGAAACAATTTGTTCTATAAGGGGATTAAACTACGTTAGATCAATATTTTTACGCTTAAGGTAATCTACAAATAAATTTTGTTTAGATACATCCGAAATAACTTTCTCCATTCTATAACTTTGAGTCGCATATCTTTCAAAAAGATTTCTAAGTTCTTGTATCTCATCTGGATTAAACAAAACCTTTGCTGTCAACGCACCATTTTTGTCAACAGTCTCTCCATGCAATATATGTAACTCACCATTAGTAAGTTTAATTGCAAAGAAACCTTTAATGTCCGTTAAATCAGTATTATCATTTTCACGGAGGAAATAGTGCTCTGAAGTTTTTTTCCTTACAGAATTGCTATAATACATTTCCAGCAGACTTATAAATCCCCAAAAAGAATTATTGGCATTTTGCTGTGGAGCTGTAAATACACTATCTGAAATAATATTATATACTGTATCAGGGACTATACAAAGTCTACGAGTTTTTATACCTTTGTCGCAAATGCTTTTAAGTTTTTCTGTCCATAATCTCTCATATCCTTCATCAGCAATCCATTCATCTTCAGCGAAACTTGTCATAGCCCAAATTTCTCCAGTAAACTTCTTCTTATGTTCATCTTTATCACGAATAATCATGTCAGCCAAGTACAATAATTCCTCATAATATTCACTAGGACGAAGTTCCCCAGAATTATTATTGCTTAAAGCAGCGTTTATAGTTTTAGTTACCTCTTCCATTCTCCTATAAACAAACCTTTTTATACGGTCATTTTGTGATAAAAAAACTTTTTCAAGTATTGGACTTATATGATTCAGCTGTTCAGACAAGTGCATTACCTCTGTTTTGGTTTCATCATTGCATCTATCATTACTATTTTGTCCCACAGTAACTGAAATTTGGAGCAAAACAATTGGGATAGAAATACCACCACCAATGATAGCAAGTTTTATATCAGAATCCAATGCTCTGCCTTGAGGCACAGCACAAGTGATTACGATTGATATAATGGGAATTGCAATTTCTAAACATAATACAAGGATATCTATAAAAGTCCACTTATTCTTCATTTGCATTCACATCCTTATATATGCTTACTGGTGTTCAACGCCCAAATGTATCTTCAAATTCATATTTTGAAAGAGGATCAGAACAAAGATAACCACCATCAGCAACAATAGTAGTTCCATTTACAAAGCTAGAGCCTGTTCACATTAAAATAGCATCAAAAATCATAGCTAAGGTAAGGTTCCCCAAATACAGAACATCAAGTTTATCATAACGGGTAAAAACGCGTCTAAAACGCTTTATACGAAGAAAATATCGTTCAACTTCATTGCGGCGCTTGTAAAGTTCCTTATCATATTCCCAAGGATTTTTACGGTTTCTTTTTGGCGGAACAACAGGTACAAAACCTTGCTTTACGGCAAGTTCACGTGTTTCGTTATCTTCATAAGCCCTATCCATAAGCAAGTAATGTTTATCTTCGGAATAAAAGCTTTCAATAAGTTTTCTTCCTTCCGGAGCGTCATGTTTGTTTCCGGCAGATAACCGAAAAATCATTGCAAATTTCGCAGACGTGGAAGCCAAATGAATCTTTGTTGTGAGCCCCCTTTTGAACGCCCTATGCTCTGCTCGCCGCTTGATTTCCTTGCTCCCGCCGCATCAGGATGAACTTTGATGCTTGTACTGTCGATGCAAATTATTTCGGTGCGTATTTCTATGATATTTTCTTCTTGCAATGCCTCAAAAATACGGTCAATTACTCCGTTTTTACACCAGCGATTAAATCTGACATAAATCGTGTGCCAATTTCCGTATTCGTTCGGCAAAGCCCTCCATTTGCAGCCGTTTTCGATTATATACAGTAAAGCACACAAAAAATCATAATTCGATACTTCTGGTTTTTTGCGAGGTATAGGCATCAAATGCTCTATTTTCGCAAATTGCTCTTTTGTTAATCTCATGCGTTTATTATAATATATTTTCACAAAAATTGCAATACTTTAATGTGAACAGACTCTAGTTCTATTGGAATCTTCATTACTGATAATTGCTTTTGTAAGGCTATTGACTGAATTATCTAACAAAGCTAATTTTTGTTTAATTTCTTTCATATCGTTTTTAGCTGAATTTATCCAGTCATAAATATCATTTATCTTATCCTGTTGTGACAAAGTATTGTTATTCTGCAAAGCAGCTGTCTTTTGAGACTTTGACTTTGAAGACTTCTGAACATATTTATTCGTTTTGTTTGCCATTATAAGTTCTCCTTATCCTCAGTAAGCATAGTAATATTTTGCATCAGATTACTGGCCATAATTGATGTAATAATCTCATTAAGATTTGCCCGATAATCACCAAGTACTTTATTTGTCATTTCTGCAACTGTTTCCATTGCATTTATTGTATCCTTGTTATTTTCAACAAGAATTTTACCGATATTTTCTATCGATGTTTGGGTATTTTTTACTGATGAAGCAACAGTTTCAAAGTTTGAAACTGTTGCCTCATTAATCTTATCAAGCTCATTTGTACCCTCAGTAAATTTCCGCTCAATAAGCCTACATATCTGCTCATTACTTTCAGTAAGTTTAGAGATCTCATCAGACATTGAATCAATCTTATCAGACAACTGTAGCAGAGCCTTCATATTGCTTTCAACTGATAAATTTATAATGTCTGCTTTTTCTTCCAGAACGCTGACTCTTTCCAAAATTTGTTTTCCTTTAGATACTAGAGCCATAATTATTTCTCCAATTCATCCAATATACAATCTAAAACACCAATTCTGTATATACATGAGATCTTTTCATTTTCACATTCTTTGTCACCTTTTGCTTTTTGCTGCTTAATCCGATTAAGTTCATTCAACGTACGTTTGGAACTGCTGGTTACTTCTTTTATGCGCTGACCAATTTCATTTTCAATTACTCTTTGTTGAGCATGAATAGATTCCATTATTGGTTTTCGAAGGCTTTTTACTGCATCTTCAAATACATCGTCACAAAATTTTTTAAAATTTTTAGCTCTTTTTTTATCATCATTCTCCTTAAGTATCACAGATAACTCAGGATCCGTCTGAACTAGTCTATCATGCATTATATTGCCTATATGACCGATAACTGTTTTACTAAGTTCATCGTTTTTCTTCGTGATATATTCTATATCAACATTGAGTTCTTTATCTCCATATTTCATTTTGTTTATTTTTGATAAATCATCAACGAAGGATTTCATTGACGAAGATAAATAACTCATTATTTTTTGTTCAGCTTTACTTGCTGCTTCATCATATTTTTCCTTCATTTCTGCAAGTTCATCTGCTATTTTTTTAGCATGATTATCATCACTTGATACACTAGGGGTATATCCGCATCCTCCATCCGAACAGAAAAGGTCTTTAAAAAAATTAGCAATGGGATTATCCATTACACAACAATCGCCTATACAACAGCCACCCATATATCAACACTCCTATTTATTTTTAAATTTACCAATCAATCCCGATACTATTACATTATCAGGGATATTTTTCATAACTGAAGTTTTGCCGTTAACGGTAACATTCTTTCCTATATGAACATTATTAGCTACACCTGACTGACCATAAATAACCGTGTGATCACCTATGGTAACACATCCGGAAATACCACTTTGTGATACTATCTTACAATCATGCCCAATAATTGTATCATGGCCAATAACTACCAGATCACCAACCTTTGTACCTTTTCCAATAACAGTATTGGATAAAACACCTCTTTGTACAGTTGAATTTGTTCCCACCGAAGCCCCCTCTTCAATAATAACACTTTTTACTCCACAAAATGAAGTTATAGTTCTGCCCATTACACCAAAATACGGATCACCACCGATAACTGCACCAGAACGGATAAACACATTGTTATGTATTCTTACCCCTCTGTGTATGGTAACATTGTTTTCAATAAAACAATTATCACCAATAACAACATCCTCGCCAATCACCGAAAAAGGAGAAATTTGTGTATTCTGACCAATGACAGCACTTGGAGAAATCATACTACCATTTAAAGAAATATAATCATTAGATGCCTTTTTGTGATTCTCTAATACCCCTATTTCTACGAAATACTCCGCAATCTTTATCATTGCAATCTCTACAAAATCATCGCAGAAGATAAGCGTTTTATTTGTATCAACAAAACATGGTTCAGTCAAAATTACAACTGCATCTGTTTTAAGTATATCATCAGGAGCATAGGCTACAGCAATTTCCTGAGGTTTCGCTCTTTCAGCCCAGTTTATTCCGCAGATCTCTATAGTTTCATCGCCTACAACCTGATAGTCAAATTGCATTGCTAATTTTGAAACATTAACCATATAGTTTCTCCAGATGAGTAAGTACACCATTTAATCTTGTTTCTGTTTTTTTCTTAACTGTTGTCAACGCAGCATTTAGCATTTCTTGACTCCGCACGATTTTATCAAAATCTTTTTGAGCACTATCCAGTTGCTTTTCAAGTGTTTCAAGATTACTGTTTGCCGCCGACACAATCTTATCTGCATCCTGCTTACTGGTTTCAACATATCTTCTGCAAAGCAGCATAATATTTTTGTATTCCTTAGTCAAATCCTGAAGCATCAATTCTGAATGCCTGCTGACTAGTCTATCATTTATTACCGTTCTTATATTGTCAATGTTTGTCATTTTTTTTAAGATCGGAAGATATTCGTCAATTTCTGCAATAGCCTCATATCCATACATTTTAATTAAAAAAGCGTATAAAGGATTTTTCTCATTTTTATTAAGTAATTTAATATCCCTGCATATGTTATAAATAAACGCTGCTGATGGCATGATATTACTTTCTGCATCCTCAATAGTATCAAAATATGCCTTGCTGCACAGCTTGCTTCTCAAATATTGCTTTTGTTTTTCCCAATCTTCAACCGGTTGATTCATTGTATCCCAATGGGTAGCGATAATATGTACTTTCTTTTTGTTATGTGCAGAGAAAGAGAAAACTGAAGCAATCGTCTCAATCTCCTCTTTATTTATTTTTTGAGCATCAACACATACAAAAACTGCATTAGCCTTTTTTATGTAATTCTTTGTAATATTTGATCTGTAAGCCACAGGATCTGATAGACCCGGTGTGTCAACGAACACTACTTCCGGTGGAAAGTTATTTGGTAAAGTTGAAATTCCTACTTCAATTTCCTTAACAAAATAATGCTCGGGACTCTGAGATGATGACCATTTTGAAAGTTCCTGCTGAACTTCATCGTTTGAAAGCACAATGTGAATATCCTCATGATTTATCCATTCAGCTTTATGCTGCTCTCCATTCAATTCAAGATATTCATTAAGGAAAGTATCTGCTGCACTGGACATTGACTTCCAAAGTGCCTTCCACTCTGTATCGGTATAAAAAGATACATGAACATAATCCTTAGGGCTTTTCCTAAATTTAGTAAGAGCAGCCGTTTCAGGTGTTACTGCCATTGAAGCATAATTTTTACCAAGCAGCGCATTTATTAAAGTAGATTTTCCTGTCTTTATAGTACCGACAAATGCTATCTGATACTCCGGATTTTGGCAGGTATCAAGAAAATCCTTCATTTGATCTATTATACTTATGTATGTATCACGGGATTCTCCGCTTACCTCAAATAAAGCCTTTATTCTTTCAATTTTTCTGCAATACTCGTCAGCTGTTTTATTCCAGAAAATCTCGTTATGCGGAGTTTTAGGAATGTTGTTAATTATTCGCTTAATCTTGAATTCCTCTTCAGAGCATTTGCTTGCATTTGATAGTTCGTTTTGCTTGAGAAAAGCTCCACACTTCGAGCAAAAATATCTTTCTGCATTATTTTCTGTAGAACAAACGGGACACTTTATTATTTCAGCCATCATATCTCATCCTTTACATATTTTATCGAATCTTTGATATCGAGACAATAACCTGTAAGCAGGAAGCCTTTTTTCATAAGCTTTCCGTTGCTTAAAAGATAATGTCTTCCATAGAAATTCATTCCATATTCTATGATCTTCAGTTTATTATCACCTTTCAGCGCATTAAAAGCATTCTTGGCCACCTTATCCTGAGTCACAACGTTAAACTGTGCATTTGACACATCTGCAATATTTTTTAAAGCGTTTACTGCATCTATATCAGCCCCACAATTCACCAGAATAACCTTATCATTAAACTCAGAGATATTTTCAAGGCTATAATTATCACATATATATGATGAAAATTTGTTAGCTGTTGATGCTCCGGTACAAGGAAGTTTTTCACTTCCGTCAAAGCTGATAGTTTCAGCCTGCTCTCTTGATACATCGAATGCTATCAGATTTTTATCATCAATGAATATTATCATTTGTGCACTCATTTATCTCACCTCACACACATTTTAAATCATTTTTACCGACTGCTGCAAGCCATCGATCTATGTCATCACTGCTATCATTCATATTCCCTATTACAGCAATAGCTTGATGCTTTTCTGTTATTTCATCTGTTTCCCTGATAAGTCTGAATATCTTACCTTTTCTGGCAGCTTTTATTTCACAATCAAGCACAATAAAATTGGCTGTTAAGTAATCCTTCTTAATATTCACACGCCTATCATTTAAATAGTTACGCTTTTTATCATCTAGCGTTATATCATTTACGTCAGGAAAATTAATCGAACGTCGAATATCATATAAATATTCCCAATAACTATTTTTTATATCAATTTGCTGCAATTTTATGATTTGCTCGGCTTCTAAGTGAAAGAATGACCAAAACAGTGTTGCTATGCTCATACCAGTTGTAATTGCTCCTGATAACCTCGGGGCATACAAATATAAGTGTGAATGTTTTGAATTATTTCTGTTCCAATCAGTCAAAGCGTCCCAGATGTTATTCGGGATATCCATATATACTATGCTTCTTTCCGATAAAAGCCGATCGTTCACATTCTTTGCATTTATCTGTGCCTGACAACTTTCCAATGTAAGTTTTAATCTATTTATTTCTTCATTTTTTAATGATATTTCATTTTCCATTTCTGTAGCTTTGGCAGTTAATTCTTTTACCTGCTCAGCAAATTTTTTAACTTCTTCTTTATAAGATGAATACTCATTCTGCAAAGATGAATGCTCATTCTGCAATTTGTCAAACCTGTTTTGCAATTTTATATTTTCTTTCTTAGACAGTTCATCAAAAAAATCAGGATTAACACGAAACAGGAAAAAGAAATCATTAAGCTCTAAATCAATAGAGGGAATATTTTGTTCATCTGCTATATTGCCTAAAAAAGGATATGTTCTTCCATCAAATGTCACCTTGATGGGAAGCCCCCTTCCTTTATTTCTGATAATAACCGGGATTAAATTCAGGATCGGAATGACACCTATTTTATTGCAGCCATTAAATGAAGCAGCAAAACGATTTATCATCTGAGATGAAAGCTTATCATATACGATCATTACATCAGTATCGCTTTCAAAAGTATTGACACTATATCCATCACGTATAAGCTCAATCGCTTTATCCAATGAACGGTCATCAGTGATCGGCATGCTTCTCATACCATTGAAACTCAGCGGATCAATATCATTTTCATTCGTAACATCGACTGCCTTAATATTATCCGCAATCATAATCAACAACTTAATATTCATTTTAGTTTTACCCTTTCCAAATACAAGTTCAATAGCCAAAATATCGTATGCCTATTGAACTTTTTTATTTGATTATTTCTGATAATTAAACACATTCCTGCATGCGTCATTATCGCTTATTCCCGGAGTAATCTGCTTTTCGATGGAAGAAAGTGTTGATATAGCGCTATCTATGCCCCTGGCAGATTTCTGATTACCGTTGATAAACTTTACTGCATCATTCAGTTCGTTAGGGTTTGAAACTGCCATTTTGCAAAGCTCGCCAAATCTTCCGATTTTGTCCATAAAGCTGCTGTTTTCTGATGTTTTGATAAGACTTTCAAAATCAACAGTAGGACACTTTTCCATAGCAACACCATATGAAAGCTCTGTACCTTTATTGATTTTCTGTTCATCTGTGTAAAGCTTTGACTTCTCAGGATCAGTTTTGAAATCCTGAACGGCTTTTACATATTCCTCATAAGAATCATAATTCTCAGGCTTTATTCCAATTTCATCAGCCTGAAGAGCCTTATCTCCAAGTTCATCAACCTCTGTTTCCGGCTTAATAATTCCAAGAGTCTTTGCAATTCCCAGCAGTGCACCTCCTATAGCCTTAACGCCCTCAATGGCCATTCCCACTGTTGCCAACACTTTAACAGCAGCAACAGCCGCACTTGCAATAGTAGATATTGCTCCAATAATTGCTCCTAACATAATTCTTGCTCCTTTATCATTCAATTATTTTTTAATAATGTCATTTTTAATGACAAAATCCTCGACACATCTGATTCTGAAATACTATTTTCCAGTATATGCTTTATAAGTCCATCAAGCAGCATATCTCTGTCTATCTCAGAAAGCTGAGAAGAAACACCTTTTACTAGTATTGCATAATCAAGCAATCTTTCCAAAATTGCTTCATTTGAGTCATTCTCAGATTCAGCTGTTTTAATTATCCTTTCATATATTCGTCTGCGATAAGATTCATCTATTCTTCCTTTGGCCAGCACAAGAATATAATCAAAGAACAACTTGGCTATTGGAATTACGCTCGTGTAGTAGTAACTTCTTAAATCAAAAAGCGGCTTTTTTTCATTAAATCTGTTTTTGACTACATCATTATCAATCTCAGCTTCATTTGTATCTGATATGCGCTTGATCTGAACATTTATAGGTTTATCGGTATTCTCAGTAAAAATGACAGCTTGACCAACCGGAAGTGCTGATAAGTACTCCTTTTGTTTATCATCCATGAGCATTGCATCGCCAACAGCCTCTTTATCGTCTTTAGCAAGTATTTTATGAATGATCTTGGTATTAGTATTCTTCAACACCTCTGATGCCAGTTTATTTGGTATCTGATCGACAATAATCAAGCCTTCTCCATATTTACGAACTTCTGCCAACAGATCAGCAAATGTTTCAACAGCTGCTTTCTTGGATCCGGGATCACTGTAATCAGGTTTTGCAAGTAGTCTGTGCGCCTCCTCAACTAATGTTAAGTGAGTATAATTTTTATTCTTTTTATGCTCCTGCTTTATAACTGAAGACATTCTTGTCAAAACAAATCCCATTATTAAAGCCTTATCTTCCGGTGATTTAAGCTCTTCCATTTCAAGAATGACATTGTTATTGGCAATAAACTCAAAATCTACCGAATGTGCACAGTTCAGCATATATCCCTTTGTACCCTTTGTAAGATTTGAAAGACGACTGACAAGAGATCCAAGATATTCACTGCCCAACCTATCACCAAAGTGTTTCGCATCGACTACAATCTGAACTGCAGAAAGCAGATCCGATAGTATTGGGAAACTGTCAATAGATTTATCAAATGCGTCATCGCCGTAAATATCATTTTGATTTGTTGCAAGATTCCAGCCTTTATCCTCATATACTTTTATTATAGCTTCTTCCATCAGTTGCGGCATGGACCCTTCCATAGGAAAAGCAGATGTAAATGTAGCCTTTATCATATCTATATGAGAAGAAATAACTTCTCCTGGAATAAGCTCAAAGGGATTGAGCCTGAATGGCGCTACAGTTTCATTGCCTATGGTAAATACCACAAGATCCATGTCCTGATTTATAAGCGTTCTGTATTCTGTTTTTGCAGGTTCAATTACAAGATATGGCTTACCGAACTCCTCTAAAAGTCTATGACAGGTTGTAGTTTTGCCGCTTCCGGTAACACCTGCTATGAAAGTATGTTTTGACATACTCCTTTTATCAAGATAGAACGAGCTTCCCTGAAGTTCCCTTCCTTTTTGAACTATTGTACCAAGATTTATAGAATCAATTTCATTTATATTCTTTTGATTAAGTCCAAAATTGACAGCTTTTTTTAATCCAATTCCTGGAACTTCCTTTTGAGGAAGTCCTGCTATAAGACTTACCTCCGATGCAGTTAAATATGTATTCAAACCAATGCTTGCCCCACTATAATCTCGTCCGTATAAAATAGGTACATCTGGCGAATACCTGTTATCAGGCTCATAGATGTTTTGATAAATAGAAAGAAGTGACGAAGCTTTCAACAGTTCTTCAGATAAATCTCTCGCAACTAACGGACTGAATGAAGAGCCATCACCCTGAAAAAGAGCCATAATTGAATTTTTTAACTGGTTAGCAGCAACCGGCGTTTCAGCCATGTAATAAAGTGATGTCTTGTATAGACCTTTACTGAACCCAATCTTCATTCTTTTTAAAAGCTCTTCATCAATATAAGACATAATTTCCTGTGTTTTTTTATTTACCACTTCAAAAGTAAAAGACGTTGATGAATTAACTGAACTATTGCTACCAGCAGATATACCAGAGGATATATTTGTAGTGTCAGATGTATTGGAACCATAAGATTCTACACGACTGGAATTGGTACCATGAGAAGAACCTCTGCTGTTATTTCCTGAACCATGATTCTCACTATTGCTATCAGAAACTCCTTTTTGCACTGAGCTTCCACTATTCGCCCCTGACGAATGACCTTGTGAATAATTATATGAAGATGAGTTGGTTGTACCTTTTCCTAAACCTTCCTGATGCTGTAAATTCATTTTGGAGCATGTGGATAAATAGTTATATGTATTATAAATTGATTCCTGAATTTCAAGGATATTGCTTTTAGAAACCGGCTCTGATACAACAGCTATTCTCCATCTTTTGCCCAACATGCTGTTTATCAGCCTGTCAATACCCTGAAAATCTTCCTTTTTACCTTTCTCCTCGTTGACTGAAGGAATACCAACGATCATTCCGGCTGAATGAAAAAGCGATGAATCATCGCCTATGAGGTAATCAAGCTTTTCACCTTTAAGCGGCGTCAACGTACTTCCATAGAAATTTCCCTCAAATGAAGATTTGAGATTTTTTCCATAATCAGATGAAGACATATTATTGATGTTCTCATTTCCATTCCGCACTACACCAAGGTACATATTGATTCCATCGTCTGTACCCTCCAAAATATAAACGAAATTATATGCCGGATTATCTATCGCAAAAAGCACATTTTCAAGTGCTTCACGCCTAGGATATTCTTCATCATAAGATAACATATCTATCTTAAAGAAAGATACATCTTTCTTCTGAAGTACACCATTGGGCGGAAAGCTTTTAGGAGTAACCATTGTAATAGGAGTCGATATCTGCATTTTCATGGAATCATGTATCATCTTATTGATAGCATTTTCATTACTGCTTTCTGAAATGACGCCTTTGTTGTATATTTCAGACATAATATTTTTCTCCATTCATATTTGACTTATTTAAATTCTGATTGATTACTGGTAAGTAATATCTCTGATAGTAAACTTTAAATAATAATCATTATTAGGATTTGTATAATAGTAAATCGCACCAATATTGACATCATTATACTTTATATAGTATTTGGTACAATTATCATCTATATCTTCACTGCTACCAAATGAACATCCCAGTATTCCTACTATATATGCAATCGTAAACATTTCAGAAAATGCAGAGTACTTACCAGATGTTAAATAAGTTCCATCTCCCAAATAAGAATAACTGCCTCCATCAAATTTAAGAATACTTGATAAAGTAGGGGCTGCTGTCGTAAATGTAATAGCACTACCCTTTCCCTTATATTCTTTTCCATTTATCTTTTTTACCGGATAGACAACTAATCGACGTTTGGTTCCAGCAGGCATACCAGTTATAGTTGCATAGATGCGATTGCCACTTTTAGAATATTTTATGTCTTTCACAGGACTTGATCCTATTCCATTGTCGTGGCAAACATAATATGAATCTGCACTAGCCAGCGCATTCCATGAAACAGTAACTGTTGATTTATAATCGTAGTACATTTCTCCGCCGCCAGCCATTTCAGCATTACTGTTTGAAATAGCACTTGTAACCTTAAGTTCTGAAACCTTGTCATCATATACAGTAGTTGTAACTGACCAAATAGCTGATTTGCCTTTGTCTGTTATTACATTCTTGCTGTTAATTTTGATAGGAGTAACTTTAACCTTATACTCTGTGCCTTGCATTAAATTCTTTATTTGGCATGCAGCGCTTTTTACAGTCTTATATTTAACAAATTCTTCATCAGTTGCCTTCTTGATATAAACAATATACGCATCGGCACTGCTAACACTATTCCATGTCAAATACACCGAATCTGTAGACCGCTTCGCCACCGGTCTTGAAGGTGCCGACAAGGAATAGGCATCTGCAGCATATACCACATTAGAAGCCTCAAGTATAATTTGATCTTGAGATACAACAAATCCACATGAAATAATAGCAGCAAGAAAAGCAGCTGAAACTCTATTTCCTATACTTTTCATATTTTTACTCCTCGTTACCCAATCTTCTTCTCAAACTTAGGGCAAATACTCTCAGAATCCGTCATAATGCCATTCCTTGCCATGCAGGGACATTTAACTCCCCTGTCGATCTCCCACTGACCGATCATCGGAACCACAGGGCGCAGATGAGAGTTTGCAGGGTCATACCAGTGCTTGCATAATGCACAGAAACGTGAAGACTTTATCGGAACTTTTCTCGTTCTCATAGATATCCTTCTTTCCATCAGTACCTGTTGTTTTCTTCAAGGAACTTGACCCGCTCACCGATGTTGTTAAACAAGCGTGCCAACGAGTGCATATCATCGCTTCTGCATGGGAAAGGAACCTTTTTGCCGTGTATTTTAAGGCCTCCGCTGACATACTGAACCTTTTCATTGGCAAGATCATCAAACGAAAGATGATTTACATCATGCTCAAAAACCTCGATCCAGAAAACACCGTCATCAGTGATCGCAAAGCCATTTTTTCCCGTTCCCATCAGCGTATCATCGTGCATAAGATATGCTATGCCATCAAGATCAAGCTTGTTTTCAAGCTTTGAGGAATAGTTATATGCACCTGTATAGCCATGCCATGAGGTGAAAATGTCACATACCTTTTCAAGATAATCATCAAGAGACTGGAGGTCGCTGAGCATTTCAGCATATTCATTTTCTGCACGCTGACGATTTTCTGCTGTGTTCGGCACAAATCGACTGTTTATGCCGATAAGCTCAGAGGCACTCTCCTCAATCGGAGACAGGATAGCATCTTTTCTGCCCAGCGAAGCCTTCAGTCCGTATCTGATATTGTCCATAAAACTGCAAACTTCACCGTTTTTATATGCACCGCCGTCTTTAACGGTAATGATATTATCCATATAATCATCCATAAGCTCCAGTGCAGCTTCATTTTTGTCGGAAGCAACAAGCTTATTTATCCTCGTCAGAAACTCATGGACCGACCTGACATCATATCCGCCAGAACCATCTTCATAACTGAACATTCCGTCTCTTATATCAATAAGAGGCATTTCATTAGCGGTATCATATAATTTATTCTGCATCTCTGACATAAAAACATCTCCTTGTGTAATAATCTTAAAGTCCGTAGTGTTCAGCAGCAAGCGACATAAGCTCTGATTTAATTTTTTTATCAATGGTTCGGGTCATAGAATTAACTACGCTGTAATGCAGAACATTGATCTGCTCAGGTTTGACGACGGCAGTATCAATGCCCGATCTGCCTATGACATCGATTATCAAAGGCGTACATTCTTTTTCCTTACCGTTTATGGCCATGTCAATATATTTTTCGCACACCTGATAGTTTTGTTCCATAAAACTGTCAAGAACCGGAATGATGCGCTTCTTTGCAGGACGTGCCGAATCGGTTTCCTCAAAGTAAATGATCTCATCATCGCTTATTCCGAGCCGAAACGGATTGGGGATATCGCAGACGAAAGTTTCATCTCTTAGATATAACATAAACGGTCTGATCACATTAGGAAATTCTTCCCAACATACAAGGTCAGTCTCAAAGATATTGCATATGCAGCTGAATGCCATACTGCTAAGATAAGGGTCACAGCCGCAGCGCTTGAAATATGAGCTGAATATCGCAAAATAGCCTACATGTTCAAAAAAAGAAAGGGCATTTTTGCCGTTATAGTCATGCACATTGTATGATATATATCGGAGCAGTTTAGAGAAATTTGCCTCATAACCATACCCCTCAAGCAGCTTTCTCCTGTATCTGGTAAGCAATGCGTAATATGCTACAGGAATTATCTGTGACAATTCAGGTGAACAAATAATCTTTTTAGTAAATGCTTTAAAATTGTCCTCAAAGCATTCACCTGTAATCTCCGCATGTATATGTAATATTTCATACAATTCCTGCTCATCAAACTCTATACATGGTTTATCAGCAAATGTAAAGTTTTCAATAAGCGCTTTTGCCTTATCAATAGCAGCTCTTTCAGTTGTCAATCGCTTGATGTATGTTTCGAAATCCTCTTTAAGCCCCATAAAGTTGAACAAGCAATATGCAGGATCTGATGAGACATCAAAAACAAAATCGCTGTTATCCGAAAAGCATATGCACCACAGCTTTACAATGTCATCGCCAAAATCCCCCTCCTTCATCATTTTGATGACATACAGACACATTCTCAGCTTATTTGCCGCCTTGTTTCGTCCTTTTTGGATAACATTCGGCGCAGAACCATTAAGCCATTCGGTGAAGCTTTGGTACTCTTTCTCAAGAGTTCCGAGGTCATAGCCCAAGCGCTTCATTCGCTGATCAAGTTCCTCGCACGGTTCATCGTCATCTTCAAGATCTACAATATCCTCGTCCTCGACAAGCTCTGAGCCGTCATCCTCATAGCAATCGTCATTTTCATAGTAATCAGCGTTACTATCAGTCATTTGTTATCATCTCTTTCGTATTTTATTTGCATTTGCTGATTACATTATAAAACATACAAAGAAATAGTTCAATACAAATGAATTCTTAAAGCAAAATTTTACAGGAATTCGTTTTTTGCTCTCGATTTCCAATTATTAAGGATATTATACATCATTCGACAATAAATGTCAATATGTTGTTAGATACAATCATAATTTATTTCATTTAAGTAAGAAATATAGCTATATTGCACTTAAATCAACGTTTTACGCAGTTCAGAGCTTCATCACGTAAACAATATGAAGACTTATCAAGCAATATTTATATACATTACACCGTTTAGTGCTATTTACAATACAATTATAACACCAATATGCAAGATGTGTCAAGTATTAAGCTCATTTTATGGTATAATACACAAAATGACATTTGTAAAATGTACAAAAAATATACCTGAAAGAGGTGAGTGCTATGCCCAAATATTCAAGAATACGTGACCTGCGGGAAGATGCCGATCTCACCCAGAAACAAGTCGCCGACAGCTTATATATGCACCTGACACAATACCGACGATATGAAACAGGTGAGCGTGAAATTCCCCTGTCAGTTGCCATTGATCTTTCACAAAAATACGGTGTTTCTGTAGATTATATAGCGGGAATATCAAATTCCAAGAACCAATCGGATCAGGAATTTACTCCCGATGAACAGAAATACATTGACAGATTCCGCTCCCTTACCGACACGCAAAAAGGCCGTATCATGGAACGCATTGATATGCTCCTGACTGCCGGTAAAACTAAGAATAAGCTTAAAAAATAAAAAATCACACTGATATACTTACATATACGAAACATGGTATATCAGTGTGATTTTGTTTTATAACTTATTATATCCGGCTGTGACAATGGTGGCATACTCTCAGTGTCATTGTAAAACAAATTTCTGATATTATATCACAATACAAATACTTTACCCCCTTGTTCTCCTATCAATTCTTTCGCTACACAGGCCATGAATAGTTTCTCCTAAAAATTTTCTGAAAAAAATTTCAAAAAGCCCCTGGCTTAAAGTTAGCTTTAAGCTATATAATGGGTATAAAGTTAATAAATACTATACCTCAACGCCAACAATTTATCAACCAAAGGAGAAATAATTATGATTTTGAACGAAAGCTACACACTGGCAAACGGTATGAATATCCCCAAGCTGGGACTGGGCACATGGTTTATCGACGACAACAAGGCAGCGGAGGCCGTTAGGACTGCTGTAAAACTGGGCTATCGTTTGATTGACACAGCACAGGCTTACGGAAATGAGCGTGGTGTTGGTGACGATGTGCGCACCTGCGGCGTTCCCCGTGAAGAGCTGTTCGTAGCAAGCAAGGTGGCTGCTGAGCTGAAAACATATGACGAAGTAGCGAAGTCCATTGATGAAACGCTGACAAAAATGGGACTTGACTATCTTGACCAGATGATAATACACTCGCCTCAGCCTTGGAGCGAATTCCGTGTGGAGAAGCGTTATGTTATTTCGAAGAAAACAAGGAAGTCTGGCGTGCGCTTGAAGATGCACAGGCTGCTGGCAAGGTCAGGGTGATCGGCGTATCGAACTTCCTGCGTGATGGCCTTGAAAATCTGCTGTCTGACTGCCGAGTAAAGCCGATGGTCAATCAGATACTCCTGCACATCAGCAACACTGATCTTGAACTGCTTGACTTCTGCAAGGAACAGGGAATACTTGTAGAGGCTTACTCCCCCATTGCTCACGGCGAAGCGCTCAAAAATCCAATGATCGCAGAAATGGCAAAGAAATACGTCGTATCCGCTGCACAGCTTTGTATCCGCTATGTTATTCAGCTTTGTACTGTTGCGTTGCCCAAAACGGTAAATCCCGACCACATGGCAAGCAACGCTGATGCAGACTTTGAGATCTCTGACAAGGATATGGATATCCTCATGCACATGGAGCATATTGCGGACTACGGAGAGTTTAGCGTATTTTCTGTGTTCAGCGGTAAGCCTCTGGCATAATAAAGCATTCATTTTAATATCAACTACGTCTAATGGCGCTGTATCTTCATCGGTCTGATGTCGGTCTGATGAGTGCAGTGCCATTTTAATATAGGCTGTTATGAATATAATGTCATTAACATTTCTAATATGACTTGATTTTATATAATATTCCGTATTACTCATATATTTAATTTATATACTATATTATATACTATGTAATATCTTTCTTTGAGTATGAGAAAATAACATGATACCGTACACATAATATGTCCATGTGCTAAAGTGCCGTCAGGGAGGCAATTATACAGGATCACACTTGATTATACATATTTTCACGTTTTTATTTATAAATACACAACATAGCAGTAATCAAAAATTTAGGAGGTAAACTGCTATGGAAAATGGCATATTTAAACTTACTGACGATGGATATGGAATACATACCTTTGAGATGAAGATACTTCATCTTACACACAAAGAATGCAGCACTCTGAACGATCGGCTGTTTGCCAACGGTGCCATGCGTGATATGGACAGCAAAAATACCATAATTGCCAAGACCGAAAAGAATACGGGAATTCGCATCAAGCTTTACAAGCGAGAAATCCCTTATCTTGAAGTGATAGTTAATCCATGGGCGTTATTAAACAGGAATGCGCCCTTACGAATAATGAACAGCATGAATCTTGATGATGAAAAGCTCATGGCAAGACTCAATGAAACTCTTCACTATTATCTTGGGGAGGAATATGGGTTAGAACGATTTCATCTGACAAGGATAGACTGCTCAGTTACATTCATGCTCTCTGATCCTGAATTGACAATAAAATACATAGACCTTATAAAGCGTTCCCTGAAAAAAGGCAATGGAAATATTGTAAGATACCGGAATGACAGCTCTGACGAGGAAAGACGTGAGCAGGAAATACATAGCTTTCAGGTAGCTTTTCACGGAGAAAAATTTGTGGCTTACGATAAGCTGTATGAGATAAAACTGCGTGATCCTCACTATTACAATGACTCGGGTCTTCTCAGGATAGAGCTTGCCTATAACAATATCAAAATAAACGAAATATCCAAAGCAGCAGGAATAGATGATATCATCGGACAAGTCAGATTCTTTTGCGATAACGCAGAGACACTGATGCGAAAATTTATAAGATACAGATTTGCTTACGGCGATTACTTTTCCTATGAGGCAGCACGTCAGATAGCAGAAACTTCAGGACTTCGAAGCAAAAGCATAGATAAAATTCTCGAGCATCTGCTGAATAGTTATTACTATGACGATTATAACAATTACATACGAGAATCCAAACTCAGTTTCAAATCTGAAATGAAGTACAGAGTGATTATGGATAATCTGCACTGCCTTAGGATAAACCCTGTACTTATCCCCAGATGGGATAAAGCAACTGCATGGCTGCCTGGAATGTACAGTCTGTTCGGCATAATCAATAGGGAGGTGACTGAAAATGAATGAAAACGAATTGCTCACAGTGGAAGAGACTGCCCGCTGTCTTAAAATCAGCAAGGCGACTGTTTATAAAATGATAAAAAAGAACAAGCTGGATTCGGTAATGGTCAACGAACGCAATCTCAGGATCCCTAGCAAATGCCTGGAAAAATATTTTGTTACAGGATATATGGAGGAATAAATTAAGAGCGCTCCGCATTCATTCTTTCTTTGATACAAGAACGACAAGACTTTTTACTATATTGTGTTTGTACTTCATCGAAAAAATGAGGGTAAGAATATAGTGCTTCATGCATCATGCCTATCGTCAACTCATGTCAATATTTAGTAAAAATAATTTAGCGTAAACAACATTGCTAATTTTGACAAAGTAACTTATAATAATACTCAAGCGTTGTACATAAAGCAACAACAAATCATCACCGGTAACGTCAGCCATCAGCTGGTCCATGCACACAC
>JABLTO010064276.1_pt1 | contig 35465 bp, 30 predicted proteins | sample 7160091 | NCBI WGS metagenome assembly JABLTO01 (sample SAMN14651225, study PRJNA627086) | human gut metagenome | isolation source: feces | host: Homo sapiens
AAGCGAGTAATCCTGTCGGATTGCGAGACTTTTTTAACGCAGAGATTCGCAAAAAAGATGTTTCTCAGGGCAACGTTTCCTTGTCCGGTGGCGGCCTTCGCGGCGCCCCTTTCATATTCTAAGTTATGCTTCGCTGTCTAAGACGCAAAGGAGTTTTACAGAACCCTTGTGCATATACAGAAGCACTTTATCCGGATTCGACAGGCCCTCATTATAACCTGCAAGACCCTTTAAAACGCCCTCATAATCATCCGACACATCGTTGATTACCAGTTCTCTGCCGGCATCATCGTATTGCAGCACACGCGCACCGCTAAATTGCGAGAAGGTGAAGTTCATCGCCTCGGACGTGCTGTCAATGATATCGCCCTCTGCCAGACGCTGCGGCAGAATCGAAATGCTATTGTCATCGGTTGCAATCACGCTGCCCAGCATAATCGCACATTCATCCTGATAGAAGTTCGAGGCACCCTTTAAGATACCAAACTGATTATTGCCGCCGACACGGTAGAGCAAATCTCTGTCCTTGGCAACCGCAAAACCATCCCGGTCAGTACCGGCGCGGAAAATATCGCCAAGCTGCGGAATATATTCCGTCTCATCAGAAAGCCATGTACCCAAGGTTCCCTTTGCACTGCTGTAAGAAGCCTTATATCCGGTCAGGTAGTTCATGGTGTCGCCGTTATCTGTGTTGGTTCTGCTCTCCGGATCCTCAGACAATACATTGACTGCCGACAGGCTGTCAACATCGCTGCTGGCATTTCCGCCGTAGCATACAACCACTTTTGCCGCATTGGTCTTGCTGACATCAAAGAGGTCTACCGTATAGCTCTGGCCGTTCTTAAAGGTTGCAGATAATCCAGCCTTTTTATAGTTCTTATATTCACCGCGGTTATTCGGTACAACAAAGATGGTTGCGCTGCCGATGTTAACGCTGACATTGCCAACTTTCAGCTGCTTTGCGGTGCTGTCATACTTCATGGTCTGGCCGTTAGACGGCGTGTAATAGGTAATCGCATTGGAAACAACCTCAGCGCCGTTATCCGCGCCGGTTGCGGTGTAGATCTTATCCAAAACCGTCTTGCCGCCGGAGGTCTTGGTGGTGTACTTAATGGTCTGATGCACCGTTGCGCCAACCGCGTCAGCCTCTTTCTGATTTCTTGCTGCGTTCTGCAACGCAGTCATTGCTTCCGAAACGGTGCAAGCGTTATTGTCCACACGTACATTCTTTTGCAGAATAGCCTCAATCTCACTGCCGCTTTGGGTCAGAATCCGAACCGACTTTTCATCGTCAAACGCGCCTTTTGCATCTGCAATCCCCATGATATAACCATAGTAAACATTCTCGGTTACCGCATTCTTTTTATACGCAACGATGTCGCCGTTAATATCCTTGCAATACGTGCCGGAATCCTGTAACTGCGGCTCGGTCAGATTGGTGTTGGCGCCGCTGATCCACGGTGCAGCCTTAGAATATTCGTATTTTGTGCCGGCAATCGTCATGGACTTGCCCGGCTCTACCGCCGTAACCGTTCCGGTTACGCTGTCATTGACAACAACCGCCGTCTGCACCTGCTTACCGCCGTTGGCCGGGTTGCTCTTTGCCAGGCAGATAATGTTGCCGGTTGCAATCGCGCTATAATTGATCTCGTTGCCGCTGGTGTTAACAATCCTAGTGTCAATCGCGTTGTCATTCACATCCAGAATCAGCTTTTTATCATTGCCGCTGCGGGTCACATCATCAATGATGGAGTACTCCGCAGAAACCTTGCTGGAAACGTAGTAAATTTCATAGCTTTCGATCTTTACGATCTCATACTTGCCGTCCGAATCGGAATCAAGCAGGGTAATTGTGCCAACCTTCGGGATCATATCAAGGCTGAATGCACTGTTTGTCCCGTTCAGGCCGTACAGCTTTCCGTTGTAGATCACAACGTTGTCGGATGCCAGCGAAACGGAAACGGTATTCTTGTCCGCATCACTCTTGTAATAACGGATCTGATTGTTTGTGCTTGCGCCGTCTTCAATCATGTCGGCAGTCAGGGTCAGCGTATTGTTCTGACGCAGTACGTAAACCGCAAGCGTTCTGAGCGATGCGCCGTTGTCCTTATAATAATATTCAATCTCATAGCCCAGATAATTCTTCAGCTTGGAATCGGTGGTCTTGTAGGTATACGTTGCATAGCTGCCATCCGGCTCCTGGCCATTGATCTGTACCTCATCGTCTCTCAAGTCCGCGTCCGGCTCACTCAGGCTGGTTACGCCGTCCGAGGAAACCACACCGGTGCTCTTGACATAGCCCAGGTAGTCCGTCAAAATGGTCTTTTTGGTGACATTGCCCTGCTCGACAATCTCTGCCTCCAGGGAATCATACAGCATTTGCGCGATGCACGCACGGCTGGCCGGTGTTCCGGCGCTGCCCAGTCCGTCTGCAACGTCTGTGATACCAAGCTTCTTTGCCTGGGAGAGGTATAAGCTGTACCACGGCGTGCCCTCCACACTGATATCGGTATAACCCAGGGTGCAGACAATCATCTTGATGGCTTCTTCGTAAGCAACGTTGTCATTCGGGCGGAAGGTGCCGTCCTCATAACCGTTGATGATGCCCATGTCATAAGCCGTATTGATGTTCGGGATTGCCCAGTTAATATCGGAATTATTATCATCGACATCCGTAAAAGGCAATGCCGCCGCACTGGACGATCCAAGCGATCCATAATTTAAGGTTCTCATCAGCATTGCGGTAAATTCCGCACGGGTCACATTTTTCAAAGGGCCAAAGGTGCCGTCCTCATACCCCTTAATGATGCCCATCAGGTTCAGTGTTTCAACCGAAGTAAGATAAACCGCGTCCTTTGCAACATCAGGAAATACCTCCGACGTTGCGGCTGTTGTTTTGGTATCCGCCGTTGCCTCATCCGCAAACACGGGAACAACCATTGAGGTTGCGACCATGATTGCCGCCAGCGCGGAAGCAAAAATCCGTTTTGTTTTTTTCATCTTCCATTCCTCCTGTATAAATATAATGTGTTTGAATCATTGACCACGTATTTTTGTGCAGTGTACATATACACTCCCACGAATCCTATTTTATCATCACTTATAAACAATGTCAAGTTAAAATAAAAGACAGTTTTTGGTTACAATTCCATTACGCATTCTCGCCGCGGAATTTCCGCAGAAAGGTATCCTTTTCCACCGGCTGCTCGGTCTTTACATAGACAATGCTCTGCGGACGGTTGGCAACGGTCAGCGAAACGCCGTTCTCGTCCGTCATCTCCCGGATTTCTTGCGAATAGAATTTTCCGACCGGGCGCAAAAATTCCACCGTATCGCCGACAAAGAACCGATTTTTCTGTATAATCCTCGCCATGCCGGTCTTTTCGTCATAATCGGTCACAACACCGACCATATCGTATTCCCGAATGTAGGAGCTGCTGGCATAGTTCTGCTCCGCTGCGCCGGGACGGCCGAAATAAAATCCCGTTGTGTAGCCGCGGTGGCTGACCTTTTTCAGTTCCTCCATCCAAGACGGGTCGGTTTGATAATGCGCAGGATCCGCAAAGTATGCGTCAATCGCACGGCGGTATGCCCCCACGACCGTTGCCACATAAAATTCCGACTTGACCCGTCCTTCAATCTTAAAGCTGGTAAGCCCTGACCCGATCAGTTCCGGGACATGCTCAATCATACAAAGATCCTTGGAATTATAGATAAAGGTGCCCCGTTCGTTTTCATAGACCGGCATATACTCGCCGGGACGGTTTTCTTCCATTAAATAATACTTCCAGCGGCACGGGTGCGCACAATTACCCTGGTTGCTGTCACGGCCGGCCATGTAATTGCTGAGCAGGCAGCGGCCGGAATACGAGATGCACATCGCCCCATGCACAAACGCCTCAAGCTCCAGACTGGGCTGCGTCATCTCCCGGATTTCGCGGATTTCGGAAAGAGACATCTCACGCGCCAAAATCACCCGTTTTGCACCCATGGTATACCACTGCGCCGCACTGCGGTAGTTGACATTATTGGCCTGTGTGCTGACGTGAATATCCAGATCCGGCGCAAGCTCTCTGGTGACGGCAAACATCCCAAGATCCGATAAAATCACCGCGTCAATTCCGGTGTCTTTAACCTCCATCAGATACTTTGCGTAGTCGTCAACATCCCGGTTATGGGGAATCACATTCGCCGTCAGGTAGACCTTGCCGCCGCGGCGATGCGCAAATTCGACCCCCTCATAAATATCGTTGATACTGAAATTATCGGCCGCCACACGCAAAGAAAACTCTTCGCCGCCGATATAGACCGCGTCTGCCCCGTAGACAAACGCTTTTTTTAATTTTTCCAGATTGCCGGCCGGTGCCAGCAGTTCAGGTTTTTTCATACTTACCTCCCCGGCTGTAAAAGCCCTGTGTATGCCGATATCGATCCGACTAACACAAAATGTCCCCGCCCACAAGGGCGGCGGACATTATCAGATTCTTTAATTATTGAAAGCTTTTTCCGAAATACTCGCAGATTCCCTTTGCGATACCGCGCGCATATGCCTCCTGGCCGCTGATGCTGCCAAGCTGTGCCGCGTCCGCCTCGGTATCGATAAACGCCGTCTCAAGCAGCGCAGCCACCATGCCGGTATAACGCAAAACCGCAAATCCTGCCGATTTGACGCCGCGGTTTTGAAGTCCGACTTCACTGACAACGTTGCGCTGAATCACGGTCGCAAGGGTCTTGCCAATGGAAGAATCCTCAAAATAATAGGTCTCCGTTCCGCTGCCGCCGCCGGCGTTACAGTGAATGGAAAGGAACAAATCCGCATTGGCATCATTGGCGATATCTGCCCTTCTATGCAGGCTTGCGCTGACCGACTCGGTCGAGACGTTATCGGTCAGGTTATTTCTGGTCATCACCACGGTAAATCCGTTCCGCTCCAAAAGCGGTTTTACTCTGCTGGCGATGGCATAGGTAATATCCTGTTCACGCAGACCGCAGCCGGTTGCGCCGGTATCGGTCACGCTATAATTATGTCCCGGATCCAGGACGACAAGCGGCTGCCCGTTTTTCACCGCCGGTGTGGGCGTCGGCGTGGGCTCCGGTGTGGGCGTCGGCGTAGGCTCCGGTGCAGGTATCGGTGTCGGCTCCGGCGTAGGTGCCGGCGTCGGTGCCGGTGTGGGCGCCGGTGTGGGTGCCGGTGTCGGTTCCGGTGTCGGCGCCGGTGTTTGGGTCGGTGTTGCTGCCGATACCGTGTTTTTATTGCCGATCAGCACCGCATCCTGTGCCGTATCCTGTGATCCGTCCTCCGCACCGCTGCCGGTCAGCATCGCATTATAGACCACCTGTGCCACAAACGCACGGTTTGCGGAATTGTTGACGCGCACGCGCGTTCCGGCCAGCAGATCATATTTTTGTGCTACGTTTAAGTAGCCGGAATACCACTTCGGGCCGACGGAGGACAAGTTTTCATCCCCGACGCCGGAGGAGCAAACCACCATTTTTACGGCCTGTTCGTCCGTCACATAGTCATTGGGGCGGAACATGCCGTCCTCATAGCCGTTGATATAGCCGTTTTCATAACAGAAAGAGATATAAGGAACCGCCCAGCTGCTGCCGTCAATATCGGCAAAGGGAAGCGCCTTTGGCTGATAATAGTTTGCATTATATCCGTTGGCGCGTGCCAAAAAGGCACAAAACTCCGCACGGGTAGTACTGTCACCCGGCGCAAACGCGCCGTCTCCGCGTCCCTGAATCACGCCCACGTTACTGAGCTTATCCACTGCCTTATAATACGAAGCAGTAATCGGCACATCGGAAAATTCCAATCCGAACACGTGTGCCGGAAGTGCAAACATCAGGAGGGCAAAAACGAGCAATGCCGCCGCTGACTTTTTGCGTTTCTGCATGAAGAATCACCTCATAATTTTGTCGTTCATGTGCTGTCTTTTTACACAACAACCGACACTATTTTAACACATTTATGAAGAAAAATCAAGGCGCATCGCCATCTTTTCCAACTATCCCGGCCGAATCGCCGGTTTTTTGTGAAGTTTTACCAGAATCAGCAAATTCTCTATTTCCCGTTTTTTTGCTGCATACACGGCGCATAGCGTGGACAAAAAAACCGCACCCACAAGATTTTGTGGATACGGCCGTATTTTTGATTTCCCAAATCAAGATTGGCTGCCTTTTTGTCACAGAATTTTAATCAAAATTTGTGCAGATTTTCTTTCGCCAAAACCGCAATTGCACCGGTTTGGGCAGGTTCTGGCTGCGAATATCAGGTTAAAAATGTCACGTATATCACGGTAATCAATCCGGCAACGCCCAGTGCGATGCCGCTCATCGCCCCCTCGACATCGCCGATCTCAATAGCTTTCGACGTTCCCAGCGCGTGGCTGCTGACGCCGATTGCCAGCCCGGCCTCCACCGGGTTGGTGATCTTTAGCATTCTGATCCAAAACGGCGCAAAAACCGCGCCCATAATCCCGGTTAAAACAACCGCCGCCACCGTCACTGCCGCAATACCGCCGCTCTGCTCTGCAAGCGGAATGGCAATGGCCGTGGTAACGGACTTTGGAAGCAGCGAACAGAGCAGCGAAGTGTCCAGAAAAAAGAGCCGGCACAACACTACAACGCAAAGGATCGAGGCCGCCGAACCGACCGCACAGCCGATCAAAACCGGCAGCCAGTTCTCCTTCAGCAGCTGAAACTGCTCGTAAATCTTGACCGCCAGCACCGCCGTGGACGGCGCTAAAAAAAGCGTAATCACCGCGCCGCCGCTTTCATAGCTTGCATACGGAATCCGAAACAAAAGAAGCACCGCAATCACCAGAACCAGCGCGACCAGCATGGGATTTACAAGCGGCGTTTTCACACGGCGGCTGAGCCACACGCCGAAGGCATATGCAAAAAGGGTCAGCGCGATGCCAAACATCGGCTGCGCGGCCAGAGGCTCTGCCAAATACGAAAAATCAAACACGGTTCTTCCGCCTCCTTTTACATCGGTTTATAAAATATGCGGTCAGCCGTACCGTGTACGCCGTCACGGTAAACGTGACAAAGGTCGATACCGCACAAATCACCAAAATCGGTATGACCGCACCCCGGACGCGCTCGATACACTCCAGAATCCCGACGCCGGCCGGAATGAAAAAGAGTGCCATGTTTTCCAGAAGGAACCTTGAAACCTGTTCCACCTGTTTTACGCGAAGGACGCGGAAAAAGAAGCAAAGGAATAATAAAATCATTGCAATCGCACTGGCCGGAAAGGCAAAGGGCAGCAGCGCGGCGACACCCTCGCCGACAAGGCACACCCCAAATACAATTGCCATCTGTAATAAAATTTTCATTGTAAAACGCCACCTGTGATCCATTGTTTCCGTTGACAAAATTGCCGTTTTATGGTATTATATGGAAAAATATAAGGAGATTATGGATATGGAAATCAGAAGCAATGCCTGCTGTTTTACCGGGCACCGCTGCCTGTCCGCTGCGCATCGCGCACTTTTGCCGGGCATGCTGGAAAAACAAATCAAAGCCCTGATTGACCGCGGTGTTTGTGACTTTATCACCGGCGGCGCAAGGGGCTTTGACACGCTGGCCGCCCTTGCCGTGCTGAAAATCCGCAGCGAAATCCCGTCCATCCGCCTGCTTTTGGCACTGCCCTGCAAAGAACAGACCAAGGGCTGGACGCGCGGAGAACAGGCGGTTTATGACGATATTTTAAAGCGCGCCGACGATGTGCACTACCTGTCGGAGCACTATACGCAAACCTGTATGCGCCAGCGAAACCGCTATATGGTCGATCACAGTGAAAACTGTGTGTTTTATCTCACCGCGCAGCGCGGCGGCACCTATCAGACGGTTGCCTATGCCATCCGTCAGGATCTTCATCTGTTTAACATTCTGCTTGTCCCGTCCGACTAGGCATAGCATCGGAATATTTTGATTTGTCATCTTTGCCGGGCTGGCCAACCCCGATATGCCTTGGGATTGAAAATCAGATAGGCGGCTTTGTTTACCGGCCGACATAGTCGGCGCGCACAATCCGCATCGCGGTAATGCAATTGGTCTCACTGTCAAAGATAAAGTCCTGCATATACACGTTTTCGTCTGTCTGCACGTCCATGGCATCGTTTTGGTTATCCCCCAAATAGGTGACTTTCTTTCCCTCCACTTTGAAATAGCGAATGGCCGTTGCCGGCATTTTTGTCTCTCCGTTTTCTGTTTTTTCCCGGTGTTTTTCCCCGTACGCCTTTTCAAAATCTTCAAACGAGGTCAAAATACCGACGCCGCGTGCCGTCCGATAACGGCTTGCCCGTGCGTCATCGCGGAACTGACCGCTGGATACCACCAGGGACGCCGCCGTGTTTTCTTTGGTATACTGCACCACCACACCGTCATAGACCGTAAAGGTCGGATGCGTCTCTGTCGCAGTGCCGGTGATTGCTTCAATCTTCTCCTTTTCCATCCCGACCGTGATCGCCTCGCCGCTCTCAGTATCAATCAGCGACAAATCGCGCAGATCATACGTATACTGTTCCTCCGCAGAACGCTCTTCCAGCACGACATCGTACGGCCGCTGCGGAATCTGCGCGTCACCGCCCTCGCCGTCACCGCCGCTCTGCTGCGCCGTGTCCCGGCGCACCACATTGCTGCCTGCCGTCTGATTGGCGCCGCGGCGTGCCATGCCATAGATGAAAAACGCAGCCGCAGCCACAACGACCGCAAGCACAATCACCAAAACCGTGTTTTTTTTCATGATACTTCCTCCTGTCTGACCGCTTTGTTCTACTTTAAATATATCATAAGTACGCCGATATCGGCCGGAGACACGCCGGAAATCCGCGACGCCTGTCCCAGAGACAGCGGCCGGATCTGATCCAGCTTTTGCCGCGCCTCCAATCTCAATCCGTCCAAATGCAGATAGTCGATATCCGGCGGCAGCTTTTTATGTTCCAGCTTCTTAAACTGCTCTGCCTGGCTCTGCTGCCGTTTGATATAGCCCTCATATTTAATGGCAATCTCCGCCTGCTCCCACACATCGATGGCAAGTGCCGGCCGCGTCTTATCGTACGGCGCAAGGGCCGCATAACTGACCCCCGGACGCTTTAACAGCTCCAACGCGCGGATCCCGGTCGTCAGCGGCGCACTGCCGCATTCTGTCAGATAGGCATTGAGCGCCGCGGACGGAGCGAACGTTGTCTCGGAAAGACGCCGAATCTCCTCTTCAACGGCCGCCTTCTTCTCCAAAAACTTTTGATAGCGCGCATCGGAAATCAGTCCGATTTCATGCCCCAGCGGCGTCAGCCGCAGATCCGCATTGTCCTGGCGCAGCAAAAGCCGATATTCCGATCGGGACGTCATCATGCGATACGGCTCGTTCGTGCCCTTGGTTACCAGGTCGTCAATCAGAGTGCCGATGTAGCCCTCTGACCGATCCAGTACCACTGCCGGGAGATTTTTTAAAAGCCGCGCAGCATTGATCCCGGCGATCAGTCCTTGTGCCGCCGCCTCCTCATAGCCGGAGGTACCGTTAAACTGCCCGGCGCCGAACAAGCCGGGGATTTTTTTAAATTCCAGGGATGGCTTTAGCTGCAGCGGATCGGCACAGTCATACTCGATGGCATAGGCGCAGCGCATCACCTTGGCGTTTGCAAATCCAGGCAGGGAATGGATCATCTCGATCTGGACGTCCTCCGGCATACTGCTGGAAAAACCCTGCAAATACATTTCCTCGGTGTCAAGCCCCATCGGCTCGATAAACAGATGGTGCCGCTCCTTATCCCGAAACCGAACGATTTTATCCTCGATTGAGGGACAGTACCTGGGACCGATCCCCTTAATATCACCGCCGTAGAGCGGAGAACGGTGCAGATTATCCAATATAATCTGCTTGGTCTTTTCGGTCGTATAAGTCATGTAACAGGAAACCTTGTTGCTAAGCGCCCCGGTTGTGGTAAAGGAAAACGGCGTAATCACGTCGTCACCCAGCTGCTCCTCCAGCTGCGAAAAGTCGATGCTTCTGCGGTTAATCCGCGGCGGCGTACCGGTTTTAAACCGAAGCAGCCGCACTCCCATTTTTGCAAGACTTTTCGACAGCTCCGTCGCCGGGAATACCCCGTCCGGGCCGCTCTCCTGGCTGAATTCGCCGACAAAGATCCGGGATTTTAAATAGGTTCCCGTACAGACAATGGCCGCACGGCAGCGGTATTCGGCGCCGCCGCGCGTAATCACCGAGCGCACCGAGCCATCCTCGTTCTGCGTCACCGAGACAATCTCCGCCTGGCGAAGATCCAGGTTCTCCTGCATCTCGATCCGATGCTTCATCTCCATCTGGTATCTTCGGCGGTCAATCTGCGCGCGCAGCGAATGCACGGCCGGACCCTTGCCGCGGTTTAAAATCCGCGACTGGATAAAAGTCGCGTCCGCCGCCTTTCCCATTTCGCCGCCCAGCGCGTCAATCTCCCGTACCAAATGTCCCTTTGCGGTGCCGCCGATACTGGGGTTACAGGGTAAATTTGCCACGGCGTCTAAGCTGATGGAAAACAAACAGGTGGAAAGCCCCAGCCGTGCCGCCGCGAACGCCGCCTCGATGCCGGCGTGACCGCCGCCGATGACCGCAACATCATACGTATCTGCTAAAAACATTATTTTATCACTCCTCGTTGCCCGGAAATTCCGTCCCGTAAACCAAAAGGCGGCAGACCGCGCCGCCTCATGGGAAAGTCAGGCGCGGCACAGACATAAAATCAGCCAAATTTCGCCGCGCTGTTTTGCCGTAAATCCAGTTTAAAATAATCCGCGAATGGTTCCGTCCTTATCAATGTCCATCCGATTGGCCGCCGGAACACGCGGCAGCCCCGGCATAGTCATGACATCCCCGGTCAGGGCAACCACAAACCCGGCCCCGGCCGAAACGCGTACCTCGCGCACTGCAACGGTAAACCCGGTCGGCCGTCCCAAAAGCTTGGGATCGTCCGAGAGCGAATATTGGGTTTTTGCCATGCAAACAGGAATTTTATCAAAGCCCATCGCCGTTAAATGATCGATTTCTCTCTGTGCCTTTGGGGTGTATGCCACATCGGCCGCCCCGTAGATTTCCTTTGCGATAATGCGAATCTTCTCTGCGATCGGCAGTTTCTCGTCATAGATCGGCGCAAAGTGTGCGGCACCGTCCTTTTCTTCAATCGTTCGGATTACGGTTTTTGCCAGGTCTATGCCGCCCTCGCCGCCTTTGGCAAAGACCTCACAGAGCGATACCGAAACGCCGCACTCCTCGCAGTAAGCCCGTACCGCATCCAGTTCCTTGTCGGTATCGGTGCCGAAGCGGTTGATCGCAACCACAACGGGCAGGCCGTACTTTTGCATATTTTCGATATGTGCGCCAAGATTGCAAAGGCCGTTCTTTAAAGCGTCCAAATTCTCCTCACCAAGATTGGCCTTTGCAACACCGCCGTTATATTTGAGTGCGCGCACGGTAGCGACCAGCACCACCAGACTCGGCGTAAGACCGCCAAAGCGGCACTTAATATCCAAAAACTTTTCCGCACCCAGGTCAGAGCCAAACCCTGCCTCGGTGATGCAGTAGTCCGCAAGCCGCAGCCCCAGCTTGGTTGCCTGAACGGAATTGCAGCCGTGGGCAATGTTGGCAAACGGGCCGCCGTGCATCAGGCACGGCGTGTTCTCCAATGTTTGTACCAGGTTGGGCTTGATCGCGTCTTTCAGTAAAAGCGCCATCGCACCGGCAACCTCCAAATCCGCTGCCGTGACCGGGTCGCCGTCCGTATTATAGCCGATGATAATCCGCGCAAGACGCGCCTTTAAATCCTCCATCGAATCTGCAAGACAAAGAATCGCCATGATCTCACTGGCTACCGTAATCATAAAGCCGTCCTCGCGGACAAAGCCGTTCGTCTTGCCGCCAAGGCCGACCACAACCTCACGCAGGGCGCGGTCATTCATATCCATGCAGCGTTTCCACCCGATGCGGCGTGCGTCGATCTTTAACGCGTTCCCCTGGTGAATATGATTGTCGATGGCCGCAGACAGCAGGTTGTTGGCCGCCGTAATGGCGTGCATATCCCCGGTAAAATGCAGATTGATATCCTCCATCGGCACAACCTGCGCATAGCCGCCGCCGGCCGCGCCGCCTTTGACCCCCATCACCGGTCCCAGTGACGGCTCCCGCAGGGCGATGACGGCAGATTCACCGATTTTTGCCATAGCCTGTCCAAGGCCGACCGTGGTGGTGGTTTTGCCTTCTCCGGCCGGTGTGGGGTTGATGGCCGTCACCAGAATCAGCTTACCGTCTTTTCTGTCCTTGATGCTCTCTAAGACCTCGCTCCCAAGCTTTGCCTTATACTTTCCGTAGTATTCCAAATTTTCCTCCGGGATATGCAGCGCCGCCGCAATCTCCCGGATCGGTTTCATTTTTGCTTCCTGTGCGATTTGAATATCCGACTTCATGATTTTGCACCTCCGCTCTATAACAGGGCAATCCCTGCGTGTTCACATTCCTTAATGGTCTTTTCGTCCCAGACGGAGACCTGTACCTCGCCGATATGCGCCTTGCCAAGCAGCAGCATACAAAGTCTGGACTGGCCGATGCCGCCGCCCATGGTCAGCGGCAGCTTGCCGTCAAGCAGCGCCTTGTGAAACGGCAGTTCCCGGCGCTCCGGGCAGCCTGCCTTGTCAAGCTGCTCGGCAAGCGAAGTCTCGTCCACCCGGATTCCCATAGAGGAAACCTCCAGGGCGGTGCCCAGCACCTCGTCCCAGAATAAAATGTCGCCGTTGAGTTTCCAGTCGTCATAGTCCGGCGCACGGCCGTCATGCTTTTCACCGGAGGCCAATGTATCCCCGATCTGCATGACAAACACGGTTTTGTGCGCCTTGGTGCAGGCAATTTCCCGCTCCTTCGGCGTCAGATCGGGATAGAGATCCTCCAGCTCCTGCGTGGTGATAAAATGTACGGTGCGGCTAAGATTTGCCGCAAGACACGGAAACTGTGCAACCACCGCGTCCTGGGTATCGCAAACCGCGTCGACAATCTTGGCCACCGTTTGTTTTAAATATTCTACGTTCCGATCGCTGCGCGTGATCACCTTGCACCAGTCCCACTGATCCACGTAGACCGAGTGGAGGTTTGACAGCTCCTCATCGCGGCGGATCGCATTCATGTCGGTGTAAAGCCCCTCGCCGGCCGAGAATCCGTATTTGCCGAGCGCCATCCGTTTCCACTTTGCCAGCGAATGCACCACCTGTGCCTCGCAGTCAGCGTCCGGGATATCGAACGATACCGCACGTTCGGTTCCGTTTAAATCGTCATTCAGCCCGGTGCCGGACTGCACAAACAGCGGCGCCGTCACACGGCGAAGGTTGAGCGCACGGGTCAGATTTTTTACAAAGTTTTGTTTGACGGTCTCTATCGCCGCCTGTGTGTCATAAAGGTCAAGCCGGGGACGGTAGCCCTCCGGGGTTGTCACGATACTCATACGATAACTCCTCTTTCGTTTTTATTTTACGATTCCCAGCCGTCAAGGGTGGGAACCACCTTTTTTGCCATGGCACGGCGTACAATTTCGATCACGTTGACATTGCCCATGGTGCCGGATATGGTCATGCGCGTCAATCCGTCCACACCCTCGGACGGGAGATTGACCTCAAAGTCCTCCTCCGATGTCTTGTCGTCCACCCTTGCCTGCAGCAGATATCCCGCCGCCTTGGAGGCATTGACCACCGATTCGGTATACGATCCGTAGGGAAACGCAATCATATCGCAGGGATGCCCTAAATTTTTTTCAATCATATATTTGGATTTTCGCAGCTGCAAAACCAGCTGCTCCTGCGGCAGCGACGCCAGCTCCACGTGGCTCGCCGTGTGAGACTGAATCTCGACCAGGCCGCTTCGTTCCATCTCCTTTGCCTGTTCCCAGGTAAAGTGCGAATAGTTTACCTTACCATCACCGGCCATGGCGCCGACCGTATCGGTCACCACAAAGATGGTCGCCGGGATTTCAAGTTCCTTTAAAATCGGATAGGCAATCTCATAGTTGCTGAGATACCCATCGTCAAACGTTACAATGATCGGATTGTCCGGCAGGGTCACACTGCCGTCCGTACAGGTCACATACTGATAATACCGGCGCAGACTGATCGGCGTAAAATTCACCTTAATCGCGGTCATGTGCATCCGAAAATCATACGGTGAGATCAGCGAAATCTCGTTGCCGCCGGAAAACGCCTCGTCCGTAATATGATGGTAAAGCAAAATCGGCACCTTCATATTTTTGCGCGGCGGCTTTGCGTCCTCCTGTTGCTCTGTGTTTTGCGTCCAGTCACCGCCGTTTAAATCAATCAGCCAGTTAGGCGGCTTGCTTGCGGACTTCTCTGCCGCAAGGGCAGCCGCGTTTCCGAAAAGAAGCAAGGCGGCCAGTGCTGCGCCGATGGTGCGGTTAAGCATTTTTCTTTTCATAATCACCCAAAACCTTTCCGGCAGCCGCGATCAGTTCATCATTGTTTTCTGTCCGCAGCAGCCACGATAAAATATTTTCTGTCACCTCTGACGGGTTGCGGTCGGCAAAGGCACGGCGGATTCTGCGCATCATCTCCAGCTCGGTCGGGCTGAGCAGCAGCTCCTCCTTTCGGGTGCCGGACTTTGCAATATCAATCGCCGGGAACACCCTGCGTTCCTGTAACTTGCGGTCAAGGTGCACCTCCATATTGCCGGTACCCTTAAATTCCTCATAAATCATATCGTCCATCCGGCTGCCGGTCTCTACCAGCGCCGTCGCTAAAATCGTCAGACTGCCGCCGCCCTCGATATTCCGTGCCGCACCGAAAAACCGTTTCGGCTTATACAGTGCGCCGGGATCCAGACCGCCGGACAGGGTTCTCCCGGTCGGCGCAATGGTCAGGTTATAGGCACGGGTCAGCCGGGTTAGGCTATCCATCAAAATCACAACGTCACGCTTATGCTCCACCAGCCGCTTGGCGCGCTCTAACACAATCTCGGCAACCTTCACGTGGTTTTGCGGTTCCTCGTCAAAGGTGGAATAAATCACGTCGCCGCGGATGCTCCGCTGCATATCGGTGACTTCCTCCGGCCGCTCGTCAATCAGCAAAACGATCAGCTGTACCTCCGGGTGGTTGGCGGTAATGCTGTTGGCAATATTTTTCAGCAGCGTTGTTTTTCCGGCCTTGGGCGGCGCCACAATGATGCCGCGCTGTCCCTTGCCGATCGGCGCGATCAGATCAATCATCCGCATGGCATAATCGGTCTTGCCCGTTGCCATCTTAAGGCGGCTGTTCGGGTAAATCGGCACCAGATCGTCAAACGGCTTTCGGTTAATGGCCGCGCCAACACGGTCGCCGTTGACCGTCTGTACATACAAAAGCGCCTGATACCGCTCTCCCTCGTGCTGCATTCTCGTGTTGCCGACAATAAAGTCGCCGTTCTTTAAATTAAACCGCCGAATCTGATTTTGCGGAACATAGACATCGTCCTCGCCGGACTGGTAATTTTTGCAGCGCAAAAAGCCGTAGCCGTCCGCCATGATCTCTAAAACGCCGCTCATCAGATTGGTGCGGTGCACCGGGTCGGTGTAGGTGATTTCCTTTCCGCCCGCAGGGCGCAGCGCGGTCTCTGCCGCGGCGTCTTCTGTTTCGCCGCCGCCGTCCGCCTCTTCCGCTGCGGCGCTGTCCTGTAACTTTGCCGCAGCGCGCTGCGGCCGCTTTTTCTCTTCGCCGCCGTCCGCGCTCTTTTCGTCCGCCTCTGCCGCGGCCGCATTTAAAATTTCCTCAATCAATGCGGCTTTACGGAGCTTCATCATATTTTTAATCTGCAAATCCTTTGCCAGAACGCGCAAGGTCTCCAGTTTTTGCTTTGCCAGCTCTTCTCTTTGCATAAAGGTTCCTCCAACTTCTATTCACGCGGCGCATGCGGCGCGTCCTGCAACAGTTTCTCTGACGAATTCGGCAGCAGCAAGCGCAGCGCCGGGTTATACTCTGCCACAGTGCGGCACAGTACCGACTGACTGACGGCTTCCTGCAGCACGGCATTTTCACGCAGCTGCGGCAGCGCGGTCACCGCAGCCAGAATCAAAAGCACCGCCAAAATCCCCTCTGCAATTCCGATTCCCATACCGGCCAGATGGTTAAAAAGGCTCACCACCGGCAATGACGCAAACAGATGCAGCAGCTTTTTCACTATATGTAACAGCAGCTTTACCACAACCAGAACCAGGATAAACGCCAAAAGGTTCAGCGCAAGGCTTGCTAAGTAATCGGCCGCGCTGCCGATCAGCGCTGTCCGCCCCTGCTCGATAACATCCCTCAGGAAAAACGGCCGCCCGTCACCCGGTGCCGGCGCAGCCTCCAGCTGCTTTTCCGCCATTGAAAACAGTCGGTCATAGGCAACGGTGGTCTTTAAAAAATCAGACAAAATCGGATACAACAAATACGCCAAAACAATCGATATCACAAAGGATACAAACCGAAATCCCGTACGAACCAGTCCGCTGTGCCACCCCCAGGCACCGAACAGAACAATCAGCGCTACGATCACAAGATCCGCTGCATTCCATAAAACTATCCCATTCACATACCATCTCTCCCTTTATTTTGCGGCGGCGTTTACCGCAGCCACATCATCTCTGCCTCAGAGGCGCCGACCGCCAGCATCGCGCCGCTGCCCCCAAAGACGCCGATCCCCTTCATATCGTGGTCGCAAAGCACGGATTTCTTTTTCTTTCCGCCGGGGCTGATCCGAAACGCCTGCCGCTGCGATGCGGCCACTATCATATCCTTATGCACGGCGACTTCACTGATATGACTGTCGGAAAGATAACGCCCCTTGCACTTTCCGCTCATGGTATAAATCTCCAGTACGGTATTGCCGCGGTTATCCCCGGTGACAAAAACCAGGTAACGTCCGCCCGAAATATCGTATTTGCCGGGCTTTTTGCCGGCAAAAGAAACGCTGTAAAGCAGGCGGCCGCTGCCGGAAAATCCGCAAAAATCCGCGTCCGATACCGCAATCAGCTTACCGCCGCTGTAACGCAGCTCCCCGATCACGCAGTCCGGCCGATCCACCGTCCGCACCACCTTTTTTTGATACAAATCCACAAACTGAATTTTAGAATCCGCAACCTCGCCGGCAGAGAGCATCTGCGCGACGGCCAGGTAGTGTCCGTTTTCGCTGAGCGCAATGTCGGTAATGTAACCTTCGCCGCTGGAGAGCCGAAACTGCTCGCGTCCCTTTTTGTCATAGACCACCACCTGCCCTTTATAGCCGTCCGCCGCCGTTGCCAGCGCGGTCATTCCCTTTTTATTCACCTTGGCCGAGATAATATCCTTATTATTTGGGATATCGCGCACCTTCTGTCCCTTGCGGTACAGCACCGCCGCATGATTGCCGCCGAGATCCGCCGCCAGCACGTAGGAATCCGCAACCTCGACCTGCGGTCTTGACATCGCGTTTTCCACCGACCAGAGCACCGCCCCCTTTTGGCTGACCGCCTTGATATTTTGCTTATTATACATCACAATATCGCGCCCACCGCTAAGCAGCGTATAGTTGCCGCCGGCCGCAAGGTTTAAATCCAGTGCGCGCGTACGGTGCGCCGGGATCGAGAGCAGCTGCACCAGCAGCACCAGAATAAGCAGCGCGGCAATCACCAAAATTGCCAGCTTGCCCGGATAAAAGGAGAAGCGGCGGTGAAAAACCGACACGGTCACGCTGCCGCCCTTGGGCAGCGCCGGCAGCGCAAGCTTTCCTTTTTTCAGATTCCATTTCTTCTTTTTTCTTTGCATTTTAACGATCCTCCCGTGTCGGGTTCGGCCGAAAATCATAGTATACCTGTTTTAAAAACAGTCCCTGCGGCGGTGCCGTCCGTCCGCCGCGGCGGCGGTCACAGCTTGCGATGATCGCAGGCAGCTCCTCCGCCGGAATCTTGCCGAGACCGATCTCCACCAGTGTGCCGGTCATAATCCTTACCATATTATACAAAAATGCGTCCGCCGCAATCTTGACCGTAATCAGCCCCGGCGTTTGGGGATCCTCGCAGACCTCCGAAAGGCGTACGGTACGCACCGTGGTTTTTTGATCGCCGCCGGATGCCATAAACCCTGCAAAATCATGCGTTCCCTCCATGGCCGGCGCCGCTTTCTTCATCGCGGCAACGTCCAGGTGATACGGGACATGCCAGCTGTAACGGGTCAGAAACGGATTGGGCATCGGCCGGTTCCAGATGCGGTAGTGATATTCCTTGCCGCGCGCCGAAAATCTGGCGTGAAAGTCCTCCGGCATCTCCCACGCGGCCAGCGCGCAGATATCGGTACCCAAATGATAATTGAGTGCATAGGGAAGCTTTTCTACCGGGATTTCGGTATGAGACTGAAAGTGAAACACATAGTCAAGCGCATGTACGCCGGCGTCCGTGCGGCTGCAGCCGACAATCTGCACGCTCTCACGCGTCAGCGCAAAAAGCGCCTCTTCAATGGTCTGCTGCACCGTGACGGCGTTTTTTTGCCGCTGCCACCCATGATAGGCGGTTCCGTCATAGACAACCGCCATAGCAATCGTTTTCATCGCGTACCTCCACAAAAATCCTTCGGCATACAAACATCGAAAAAACATCCTTAAAACACCAAAAAGCCGCTGTCAGAAAACCGGCGCAAAGCGCAGCGCAATCACCAGTACAGAAAGCCCCAAAAAGACCGCCCACGCAGAAAAATCCAGTCCGGTGTAATGCAGTTCCTTTAACCGGGTGCGGTTTTCGCCGCCGCGGTAGCATCGGCATTCCATCGCCGTTGCCAGCTCATCCGCACGGCGAAACGCACTGATAAACAGCGGAATCAGGATCGGCACCATTGCCTTGGCGCGGCGGATCAGGTTTCCCGTTTCAAAATCCGCACCGCGCGCCGTCTGCGCCTTGATAATTTTATCGGTTTCTTCCATCAGGATCGGAATAAAACGCAGCGCAATCGACATCATCATCGAAAGCTCATGCGCCGGCACACCAATCTTTTTTAGCGGACTGAGCAGCTGCTCCATCCCGTCTGTCAGCGCGATCGGCGAGGTGGTTAACGTGAGCAGCGAGGTTCCCAAAATCAAAAAGACCAGCCGCAGCACCATAAATGCGGCAAAGTAGATGCCCTGTCTGGTAACCGTAAAAATCCACCATTGAAACACCACATCGCCCTGGGTCAAAAAGAGGTTAAAGAGACCCGTGATGATGATAAAAACCAGTATCGGTTTCAGTCCCTTTAATACAAATTTCGGAGGAATTCTGGAAATTCGGATGCAAACAAGCGTAAACGCTGCCAGCACGGCGCTGCCTGTAAAACTGTTGACCGAGAAAATCAAAATGATATAAACCAAAACCAAAAGTATTTTTGTCCTGGGGTCCAGCCGATGCACGGCGGTATCGCCGGGAAAATACTGACCCAGCGTAATATCCTTCAGCATGATGCCTGCTCCTTTCCAAACCTCATATTAGTAATCTAAGCTCGCCTAGATCGGCGTAATTTCGAAATATTTTAGCTTGTCAACTGTGCCGGGCGTCACGGATTGCCGCGTATTTTAACACCGTTTGAGCGGAAATCCACCTCTTAAAATCGGACTTAGATTGCTAATATCAGGTTACCAGCGGCAAAAGCGCCCGATATGCTTCCTCTACCGTATAAATCCCCTCGCGAAGCGGCACGCCGGCCGCACGGAGCCCGTCCGTAATCCTTGTAATCTGCGGCACATCAAGACCGATCTCACAGAGCCTTGCACCGTGGCGGAAAACCTCATCCGTCTTGGCAAACATTTCGACATGTCCATGATTCATCACCAAAATGCGATCCGCAAGCTTTGCGATATCCTCCATACTGTGCGAGACCAGAATCACCGTCATATCCATGCGCTCATGCATATCCTTAATCTTATATAAAATCTCGTCCCGTCCGGCAGGATCCAGTCCGGCCGTCGGTTCGTCCAAAATCAAAATTTTAGGCTGCATCGCCAAAATACCGGCAATGGCAGCACGGCGTTTTTGACCGCCCGACAAATCAAAGGGCGACTTTTCCAAAAGCTCTTTGGAAAGCCCGGCCATATTGGCCGCAAACAACACTCTTTCTTTGATCTCCTCTTCGGCAAGTCCCATATTTTTCGGGCCGAAGGCGATGTCCTTAAAAACGGTTTCCTCAAACAGCTGATACTCCGGGTACTGCATCACAAGACCAACCTCAAAGCGCAGCTTTCGCATATCGGTCTCCTTGGCGCCGAGCACATGGCCGTTGACCGTAATTTTGCCCGATGTCGGAAGCAGCAGTCCGTTCAGCATCTGAATCAGCGTCGATTTTCCGGAGCCGGTATGCCCGATCACGCCGATAAACTCTCCGTCCGCAAATTCTAAGGAGACGTCATGCAGCGCCGTTTTTTCAAACGGGCCGTCCTGCATATAAACATAGCTCACGTTTTCCAGCTTTATCATGCCGTGCCTCCTCTACTGCTTGATTCTTTCCAAAATGGCGGCAATACACTCTTTCGGATCCAAAATCCCCTCCGGCAATGCCGCACCGCTGCGGTTTAGCTGCCAAATCAGCTCCGTTGCCTGCGGCGTATCCAGCCCCAGTGCCTTGAGCGCCTCTACCTTGGAAAATACCTCCCGCGGCGGCCCCTGCATCTTGATTCTGCCGCTGTCAACCACAATCACGCGGTCGGCCTGCACCGCCTCGTCCATATAATGTGTAATCAGCACCACCGTCATCTTTTTTTCACGGTTCAGCCGTTTTACCGTAGCCAAAACCTCACGGCGGCCGACGGGGTCAAGCATGGCGGTCGGCTCGTCCAAAACCAGAATATCCGGCTGCATCGCAAGCACGCCGGCAATGGCAACGCGCTGCTTTTGGCCGCCGGAGAGCATATGCGGCGCATGCCCGGAAAAGGCCGACATATTGACCGCTGCGAGGGAGTCGTCCACCCGTCTGCGGATTTCCTGCGGCGTAACGCCAAGGTTCTCCGGCGCGAACGCCACGTCCTCCTCTACAATATTGGCAACCATCTGGTTATCGGGATTTTGAAAAACCATGCCGACACGGCGGCGAATCTCATAGAGCATGTCCTCTTTTGCCGTATCGATGCCCTCCACCAGAACTCTGCCGGCGGTCGGCGTTAAAATCGCGTTAAGGTGCTTGGCAAGGGTGGATTTTCCGGATCCGTTATGCCCCAAAACCGCCAGGAACTCACCGCGCCCCACCTCCATATCAATGCCGAGGAGCACCGGCGTCTCTTTGCCGTCCTCCTCCGCCGTATAGGAAAAGTGTAAATTTTCTATCTGTATTACCGCATCCAAAGCTTCATCATCTCTTTCTCCCGTGCGGCCGCTGCGGCTCGCCCGGTAAATCTTGTGCCATGCGCAATCTGTAAAAACGCTTATTCCGCCTGCCAGCGCGAACTGCAGCCGCAGGGCAGCACCAGTCCCTGATTGGTGATCGGAATCCCGACCTCATCAATATCAGTATGACCGCCGAACCGTTTTTTCAAAGTCAGCGTATAAATATTTTCCATCACTCTGCCGGACAGGCCGGTCGTATAGGTATTTGCCAAAAAGAACAATGGCGCGTCCGAGAGAACCTTCATGCAAAGCTGAATCAGACCGAACAGCTCCTGCTCCAGCTTCCAGGTCTCGCCGCCCGGACCGCGTCCGTAGGACGGCGGATCCATAATGATGCCGTCATACTTGCGGCCGCGGCGCACCTCACGCTCCACAAATTTTCGCACGTCATCGACGATATAGCGGATCGGATGCTCCGAAAGGCCGGAAAGCGCTGCGTTTTCCTTTGCCCAATTCACCATGCCCTTTGCCGCGTCCACGTGGCAGACCGCGGCACCGGCTTTGGCCGCCGCAACGCTGCCGCCGACGGTATAGGCAAACAGATTCAAAACCGACACCGGCTTGCCCTTCCGTTTTTGAATCAGCGCCGAAAACCAGTCCCAGTTTGCGGCCTGCTCCGGGAAAAGCCCGGTATGCTTAAAGCCCATCGGCTTAATGCCAAAGGATAAATCACGGTAGCCGATCTGCCAGGAATCCGGCAGAGGACGATAAACCTCCCACCGGCCGCCGCCGGTTTTGCTGCGCAGATACCGCGCCGCGGCCGCCTCCCAGAGCGGAGACCGCTCCTTTTGATCCAGTGACCACACGATCTGCGGATCGGGACGGATCAGCAAATGCTCACCCCAGCGTTCCAGCTTTTCTCCGCTGTCACAGTCGATCAGCTCATAATCTCTCCAGCCGTCTGCAAGAAACACCGGCGTCCCCTCCTTTTTATCCGGCAAAATCTACCGCATCTGTCTTTTATTTCACAAGATATAACATTATATCACGATTCAAGGCAATCGTCAAGGCAAAAGGGACAGAATTTGCAGACAAACGGCAGGTTTGCGCAGATCTTTCTTGACTTTTTGCAAAAAGGGTAGTATAATACAGGGCGATATTTGGATACAATGTCAGCAAGCGTATGATCTAGGGATTTGCGATTGCCGGACAATCCGTTCGGGGAGGTGATTTCCGTGGCAAAGGAAAAGAAAAATCCGACCATTGCGCAAAACAAAAAAGCCTATCACGACTATTTTGTGGAAGAGGAGCTGGAGGCCGGTCTTTCGCTGACCGGGACGGAGGTAAAGTCCGTCCGCGCCGGCCGGGTGAATTTAAAAGACAGCTATGTCTCTTTAAAAACCGGAGAGGCCGTCTTAATCGGCATGCACATCAGCCCGTACGATTTTGGCAATATTTTTAACCATGAGCCGCTGCGTGCGCGCCGGCTGCTTTTGCATCGCCGGGAAATCAACCGCCTGATTGGCCTGTCTCAGCAAAAGGGGTACACCTTGATTCCGCTGTCCCTTTATTTAAAGGGGCAGTACGTCAAGTTAAAGCTGGGGCTGTGCCGCGGCAAAAAGGACTATGATAAGCGTGCGGCAGCCGCAGAGCGGGACGCAAAGCGGAATATGCGCCGCACAATCAAAGAATATAATCAATAATCTAACTTGTCCGAACGGCTTTTCCATTCGGACGCAGGAGATGAAAGTATGTTACATTTTGATGTCGATATGACCGTAGACTACCGGGCAATGGGCTGTGCGCAGCCGAATACATTGCCGAAACTGACCACCTATATCTTAGACGAAGCGTATCTGGAGCGTTCCGGCTGGGATACCCGTCCTGCCGTGATCATCTGCCCCGGCGGCGGCTATCATTTTGTCTCTCCATCTGAGGCAGAGCCGATTGCAATGCAGTACTGTGCAGCCGGTTACCACGCCTTTATTTTGACCTATTCGGTCGAGCCGACCGGCTGGCCGGCCGCCTGCTGCGAGCTTTCCAAGGCCGTAGCCTATGTGCGCAGCATTGCGGAGGAGCATCATATCCAAAAAGATAAGATTGTCGTATGCGGCTTTTCGGCCGGCGGTCATCTTGCAGCCAGCCTCGGCGTACACTATGATAAGGAGATTGTGAAAAAGTTTTCCGGCGTCACCGGGACAGAGAATAAGCCGGACGGCATGATCTTATGTTATCCGGTTATCACCGATGAAGAGGCCAAAACCCATATGGGAACGCTGACCAACTTTATCGCCGGGAGAGAAGAGGCACGTCCATACTTTGGCTTAGAGCACCACGTCACTGCCGATACGCCGAAAACCTTTTTATGGCACACCTTTGAAGATAACAGTGTTCCGGTAGAAAGCTCGATGCGATTTGCCTCTGCGCTGCTGGCGCACGGCGTACAGTATGAGCTGCATATCTTCCCGGAGGGGCCCCACGGCCTGTCGCTGGCAACGCGCAACACCGGCGGCGTTGTTCCGGCCGTGCAGCCTTGGATTGATCTTTCGGTTACGTGGCTCCAAAACCTGTAAAAATGCTTACATAGCCGGCTGAAATTTCTTTTTCCGCCGGCATATCATGGGGGTGTAAAGGTTTCGACGGGGTCGTAGAGACATGAGGAGCGGGCCGCAATGGGTATTGCGTAAAAAACCCAAATTTTAAAATAAACGCTAGAAATAACGTAGCACTCGCTGCCTAATGGCAGCTGTCCCGCTTTGGTTACCGCAGCCAAAGCCGGGGCATCAACATTCGCGGTGAACGTGCGCCGGGCTTGCTTTGACCCGGCCATGCATCAAAAGCTACCAAACGGCAGAGTTTGTCTGTGGACTTTGCCGGGCGGGAATCTTTAACCACTGACTACGCCCGTAGCCGCCTTGTGAGGATACTTCTTCGGACGGGGGTTCAATTCCCCCCACCTCCACCAAAATCAAAGAAACCCGCGTTTTTATGCGGGTTTCTATTCTTGTGGCGTAAAATTGGCGTAGTTTTTATACTAATTTTGTCTAAATTTTTCCAAAATAGGCATTGTCATGCGCAAAACACTGTGGTATACTGTTCCGGTAGAATTTTTTTATACTTGGGGTTATGTATAATAAAAAATGGGGGAATTTATGATGAAAAGAAAAGGAATTTGTTATCTCTTAACGCTTTGTATGGTCATTGGCATTCTGGCTGCGGCGGCGCAGGGCGTATGGGCTGCCGGAGATCAGAGCTGCGGCGCCTCGCTGACCTGGTCGCTGTCGTCAGACGGAACGCTGACGATCCGCGGCACCGGCGCGATGCGGAACTATGACGGCTCTGCTTATGCATATATTGACAAAAACCCTTCCATCCTGAACAATTTGGCACCATGGTTTTCAGACCGCGATAAAATCAAGCGGGTTGTTATTGAGGACGGCGTGACCGGCATCGGAAACTACGCGTTTTTTCTCTGCAGCAATCTTAGTACTGTCACGATTCCGACAAGTGTAATCGCAATCGGCGCATACGCCTTTCGTCAGTGCAAAAATCTTGGTTCTGCTGCCCTACCGTCCGGAGTTTTTCTGCTTGGCAGCGGCGCTTTTTCCGAATGCGAAAACCTGACAGACGTCAACATTCCGGCGCGCCTGACTGAAATTGGGGATTCTGTTTTTTTCGGCTGCAGCGCTCTGACAAGCATTGACATTCCAAATAATATCAAAACACTCGGCGACTCGGCCTTTGAAAATTGTGCCGGCCTGACAAAAATTTCGCTGCCAGACGGTCTGACAACTATTAACGCAAGCACCTTTTGCGGATGCAGAAAGCTGGCAGATATCAAACTTCCGAGCAGCGTCAGCTACATCGGCCACTTCGCCTTTGACGGCACCGCCTACTATGACGATCCCTCCCACTGGGTGGATAACGTTTTATACCTTGACTCGTTTCTGCTGCAAGCCAAAGACACCATCTCCGGCACCTGCAAGGTAAAAAGCGGAACAAAGGTGATTACCCCTCAGGCATTTGAATACTGCGACAAGCTGACTGCCGTGGAATTGCCCGAGGGTCTGCAAAACATCAGCGATTACGCGTTTCAGCAATGCACCAAATTAGCGCGCATCAATCTGCCAAACAGTCTGGATGTTATTTCGAGCTACGTATTTGCGGGATGTTCTGCATTAAACGGCGTCACCCTGCCCGCTAACCTTCGTTCCCTCGGACTCTGCGCATTTGCCGACTGCGGCAGTCTGACCGACATTACCATACCAAGCCACATTGAATTTATTGACCAAAGCGTATTTGCCGGCAGCGGCCTTACAAGAGCCGTGATTGCCGAGGGCAACACCGAAATCAGCGCCCGTCTCTTTCAATACTGCGCCAATCTGAAGGAAGTTACAATTCCTTACACGGTAAAAAATATTTATGGATTCGCATTTGACGGATGCAATGCACTGACGAAAATCATCTATACGGGTGACAGTGCAAGCTGGGATAAAATTGGCATAGAATTATATAACGATGCCCTTGATAAGAGCAAAGTCACATGGAACACAAAATCACTGGTTCAGCCGACCGCGTCTGAGGACGGAAAGACCGTTCAGGTGTCCTGCATCGGTATTCCGGATAAGAGCGAGGTCATTTTGGCGCTGTACCAGGGGCGCAGACTGGTCGGAACCGAAACCGCAACCTTTGACGGAACCGACATTACCTTCCACACGGACGAACCGTACAGCAGCGCAAAGGTTATGGCATGGAAGGGTGCAAACACACCGATTCCTGTTTGCGATGCACAAAAAGTTGTCAAATAGTTTTTTGAGCCAATCAAAAAGGCCGCAGCCGGTGTGATCCGCCGGCTGCGGTCTTTTTCACACTTCTATTTTACAAGCTGCGCCGCAAGCTCGGCAAGCTGTGCCGCCGATTCCGCATTCATCGCCGACCTTACGGTGACAACCGGATCGAGCACCGTCAAATTTTTGCACGGCTCCAGCGAATTTCGCATCACCTTGGCTGCAGTCGGCGCCCAGGTTCCGTTTTCGATCAATCCGACGGTGCGGTTTTGGTAGCCGCGGCTGACAAGATGATGCAAAAACGTGTGCATATACGGAAAAACATCGTTATTGTAGGTGGTTGTGGCGAGCGCTAAACGGCTGTAACGGAATGCGGCCGCAACCGCCTCAAACATATCGCAGCGCGCCAGGTCGAAGATTTCTGTCCGGACATCTTTCTCCTTCAGCATTTTTTCAAGCTGCAACGCCGCCTGTTTGGTGCCGCCGTAAACCGAGGTATAGGCAATCACAACGCCCTCCGTCTCCGGACGGTAGGAGGACCAGGTATCATAAAGGCGCAGATACTCCGCTAGGTTTTGCGAAAGCGCCGGCCCGTGCAGCGGGCAAATCTTTTGAATCTCCAGCCCGGCTGCCTTTTTCAGCAAAGCCTGCACCTGCATACCGTACTTTCCGACAATGCCGATATAATAGCGTCTTGCCTCATCCGCCCACGGCTCGTCCGTATCCAATGCGCCGAACTTTCCGAATCCATCCGCCGAAAACAAAATCCGATCCTTATCATCGTAGCTGACCATGACCTCCGGCCAATGCACCATCGGCGCAGTCAAAAAGGTCAGGGTATGCTGTCCCAGCGTCAGCCGGTCACCCTCTTTTAACACAACCTGACGGTCGGCAAAATCATCGCCAAAGAACTGCTTCATCATCGAAAACGCCTTGGCGCTCGCCGCAATTTTCGCATCGGGGAACGCCGCCGCAAACCGGCCAATATTGGCCGAATGATCCGGCTCCATATGATGCACGATCAGGTAATCCGGTTGTCGGTCGCCGAGTACGCTCTTTAGCTGCGTCATCCACTGCGTGTAAAACCGCCCGTCCACCGTATCGGTCACGGCAATTTTTTCATCCATAATGACATAGGAGTTGTAGGACATTCCGTTTTCCACCGGGTACTGCCCCTCAAACAAATCCACATCGTGGTCGTTGACCCCGATATATTGTATCGTATCTGAAATATGCATGGTAATCCTCCTGACTTTTTTCTTCCTTGACACGCCTCTTTCATCTGCAAAGATGATTTCCTTGCCATCATACCATTTTTTCCGGCATTATGCAATCTTTTTTCGCGATTGGAGGGGAAAATATCTGATATAGCCGATCCATCGTCATCTCTCGCCGCCAAAGCGCAAGCGCTGCCGGATCGGACTGAATCTGCGCTCCGTTTTTAGCCAGCGGCAGCGACGCCGTTTTTTTTGCAAGATGCAGCACACTGCGTCCCGTTTCGTCAAAGTCCAAAATTCGGATATAGCACGGCTCGCGCCTTGCGTCCGCCTTGGTGATCCCAAGATAGGCATTTAAGATAATCCGCCGGATCCGACTGTACGCATACCGCTTTGACTTGGCGGCGGCAATAACAAGGTCTAAGGTGTCCTCGGCAAAGACGGCGCGCTTTAATGCGTTTTCCAGCCCCTCCGATACATCGGTGATCTCTCTGAGGCAATCGGTCGGCATCAATGCAAGGTTTGCCAACTGTGCCTTTTCCATGGCGCAAGGCAAAAACGGCTGCGCCGTCCGATAGATTGCCTCGATATCCTCCGGCAGATACCCGGCGATGCTCTCTCCTTTTCTGATCCGTTCGCGCAGGATGGAGGCCGAGGCATAAATCCCGTCCGGCTCCGCCGCGTCATGCGCCGCGCCGCGGCGTGCAATTGCCGCCGGCTTTATCCGGCTTTTTAACCGCAGCAGCGCCTTGATATATTCCACCGCCAAAATGTTATTGGGACGGCAGAGGATGGCCGCCGAAGCAGGACCCAGCACCTTTTGAACCGCATCGCTCCGCGCGGCGGCATAGGACATCCCCTGTGCCAGACCGGCCTTTAAATGTGCGGAAAAATCCGCATCCTCCGCACAGAGCGCCGCAGCAATCTGCGTCAGCATGGTAATATCCGCGTCCTCTGCCCCAAAGAACAGCGTGTCCACGCACCCCATTGCATCCAGTGTTTTGACCGCGGATGCCGCATACCGCTCCGCCGATTGCAGCGTCAGCACAGCAGGCAGCTCCAGCACCAAATGAACGCCGCCCGAAATGGCAGCCTTGGCGCGCAGCGCCTTGGGATAGACCGCCGGCTCGCCGCGTTGTACAAAATTGCCGCTCATGACGCCGACCACCGCATCCAGTCCCAGTGTTTTTTTTGCTTCCAAAATCTGATATTGATGTCCGTAATGAAACGGATTATATTCACATACGACCGCACCGATCTTCAATATTCTGCCACCTGCCTTTGGAAATCATACGAAATCAACAGAATTTTCGATTTTCTTCTATTAGTATAGCACAAAAAATAGAATTCACAAGAAAAAATTCTATTTTTTTCTTGTTTTATAAATCACAAAGGTGTATAATGGTCGGGTGGGCATGCGCACGTAATCGCGTATACGGTGCGTCTGTCCCGGAAAATGATAGATTTCTATAAGAGAGGTAATGACAATGTCGACATTTATGGACAAAATGAAAGCGCTCGCCAAAGGCGATAAAAAAACCATCGTCTTAGCCGAGGGAGAGGAGCGCCGCACCGTCCAGGCGGCGGACGCAGTACTGCGGGAAGGATTTGCAAACGTTATCCTGCTTGGCAACGAGGCGAAAATCAAGGAGCTTTCCGCGGATTTGGACCTTTCCGGCGCAAGGATTATTGATCCTGCCACCAGCGACCTGACGGCGGATTTTGCAGCTAAGCTCTATGAACTGAGAAAAGCCAAGGGCATGACAGAGGAAAAGGCAGCCGAAACCATTTTAAACACGCTGTATTTTGGCTGTATGCTGGTAAAGACCGGCATGGCAGACGGCATGGTAGCCGGTGCGGTGAATTCCTCTGCTAACGTGTTGCGAAGCGCATTGCAGGTCATCAAAACCGCACCGGACACCAAGGTGGTTTCCGCATTCTTTTTGATGATTGTTCCCGACTGTGCGTACGGCGAAAACGGAACCTTTGTATTCTCCGACTGTGGCCTGAACGAGTACCCGGACGAAGAAAAGCTGGCACAAATTGCCGTATCCTCCGCAAATTCGTTCCGCGCCTTAGTTGGTGAAGAGCCAAGAGTTGCTATGCTCTCTTATTCCTCCCGCGGCAGTGCAAATTCGGAGCATGTCGATAAGGTACGCCACGCAGCAGCCATTGCCAAAGAGCTGGCGCCGGAGTTGAAGCTGGACGGCGAGCTGCAGCTGGACGCCGCCATTGTACCGGCAATCGGCGCATCCAAGGCGCCCGACAGTCCGATTGCAGGCAAGGCAAACGTTTTGATTTTCCCGAACCTAGATGCCGGCAACATCGGCTATAAGCTGGTACAGAGACTGGCAAAGGCAGAAGCCTACGGCCCTTTGACCCAGGGAATTGCAAAGCCGGTCAATGACCTCTCCCGCGGGTGCAGCTTTGAAGATATCGTCGGCGTTGTTGCCTTAACCTGTGTACAGGCGCAGCAGCAGGACAAATAGAAACAGGAGGATTGAGCATGAAAATCTTAGTCATCAACGCAGGGAGTTCTTCCCTCAAGTATCAGTTAATCGACATGGAGACCGAATCTGTTCTGGCAAAAGGACTGTGCGAAAGAATCGGCATTGACGGTTCAAGACTGACCCACAAGGTGCCGGGCAGGGACAACTATGTCAGGGAAACTCCAATGCCGGAGCACAAGATTGCCGTCGGCCTGGTTTTAGAGGCGCTGCTCAGCGCCGACCACGGCGTCGTAAAGAGCGTGGACGAGATTGACGCAGTCGGTCACCGTGTGCTGCACGGCGGCATGGTTTACAGCGACTCGATCGTGGTAAACGATGACGTAAAGCGCGTAATCCGCGAATGCTTTGATTTAGGCCCCTTACATAATCCGGCAAACCTCACCGGAATCGAGGCCTGTGAGGCAGCAATGCCCGGAAAACCCAACGTAGCCGTTTTTGATACCGCCTTTGGTATGGCGATGGCAGAAAAGGCATATACTTATGCAATCCCGCATGAATATCTTGAAAAATACAGTCTCCGTAAATACGGATTCCACGGCACCAGCCATAACTTTGTCTCAAAGGAGGCAATCCGCTTTGGCAAGCTTGACGCGCAAACCGCGAAGGTGATTGTCTGTCACTTAGGAAACGGCGCCAGCGTTTCTGCCTCCATCGGCGGAAAGTGCGTGGACACCAGCATGGGACTGACACCGCTGGAGGGTTTGATTATGGGTACCCGCTGCGGTGATATTGATCCCACGGTTGCACAGTATATTTGCAACAAAGAGGGCAAGGATATTAACGAGGTGCTGAATCTGTTTAATAAAAAATCCGGCATTTTAGGTATGAGCGGCGGTATTTCTTCTGACTTCCGCGATGTGCAGAAGGCCTCCGATGAGGGCAACCACTTAGCCAAGGTCGCTCTTGAAGCTTTTTGTTACCGTGTTGCAAAATATATCGGTGCATACACTGCGGCGATGAACGGCGTTGACGCCATCGCCTTCACGGCCGGCGTCGGCGAAAACGACGGACGGGTCCGGGCAGAAATCGCCGGCTACTTAGGTTATCTCGGCGTAACGCTGAACGATGACTTAAATCAGAAATCCAGGGGCGAGGAAGTCGTGCTCAGCACGCCGGACAGCCGCGTCGATGTTTATGTCATTCCCACCAATGAGGAATTGATGATCGCCCGCGACACTGCCGCCCTGGTAAAATAGTGACGGCACGGCGCCGATTTTGCATAGAGGAGGGCCAAAATGGCAAGGGAAGAATTTTCCTACGAGACCATGGCGGATGAGCAGCTGGTGGAACTGTCCGCAGAGGGGGATAAAACCGCCACCGAATACGTTCTTACCCGCTACAAAAACCTGGTTCGCACCCGTGCAAAGCTTTACTTTCTGCCGGGCGCCGATAAAGAAGATCTGGTACAGGAAGGAATGATCGGCCTGTTTAAAGCGATCCGTGACTTTGACGCAACCAAACAGGCCTCCTTCCGCGGCTTTGCGGAAATGTGCGTAAAAAGACAGATTATTACCGCGGTCAAGACGGCGGCACGGCTGAAGCATATGCCGCTCAACTCCTACGTCTCGCTCAGCAAGCCGGTCTATGAGGACGACACCGAGCGGACGCTGGTCGATATGCTGGCCGAGCGCAAATCCGTTGACCCGGAGGAGATGTTTCTCCGCCGCGAAAAGGCGGAGGCGCTGGAGGAAAAAATCGCGCAAAAGCTCAGTCCGCTGGAGCAGTCGGTGCTCTCTTTATACCTCAGCGGCATGAACTATCAGGAGATTGCCGCCGGCTTGGGGCGCAGTCCCAAATCCATTGATAACGCACTGCAGCGGCTAAAGCGCAAGCTGGCCGATGCGGAAAAGGGATCATAAAAAGCTGTGTCGCAGCCGGCGATACGGCTTTTTTTAAACAGAAGGGAGAGGAATTGTGATGAAACAACCACCGGAACAGCACGTAGAACGTGCCAAATTAAAGGATTTAAGGGAGCTGGTGTCCTACGGTATGGATACCTACGGAGGGAAAAAGGCGTTTTGGTACCGTAAGGGCGATGACCTGGTTTGCATCAGCTTTCGCAAGCTGTACAAGGACGTCACCGCGCTTGGGGAATATATTTTAAACGCCAAGGTCGAAAACGGCGCCAGGATTGCTGTCCTGGGGGAAAACAGCTATGCCTGGATCGTAACCTACCTGGCCGTTGTAAACACCGGTAACGTGATTGTGCCGATCGACAAGGAATTAAAGCCGGCCGAGGTCGCTGTCTTGCTGGCCGACAGCTGCCCTTCCATCTTTGTTTACTCCCACGCAAAAGAAAAATGCGTCCGCGCGATGCAGGAGGACGGTCTTTCCATCGATAAAATGATCTGTATGGACGATTTTGACGCCATCTTAAAGGAGGGCGCCGACCTGCGAAGGGGCGGCAGCCGTCTTTATGAAAGCGTGTGCCTTGACCGCGATGCCATGTGTGCGATCATCTACACCTCCGGCACGACCGGCGACCCCAAGGGCGTGATGCTCTCGCAAAAGAACCTGGCACAGGACGCCTACCGCAGCATGTCCTGCATGTACATTCCGGACGGAACCATGGCAATCCTGCCGCTGAACCACACCTTCGGCTTTATGGCAAGCGTCATCTGTCAGCTCTGGATGGGGAACTCCATCTTCATCAACAACAGCTTAAAAACCGTTTTAAAGGACATTCAGACTGCAAAGCCGGGGCATATTTCGGTGGTTCCCCTGTTTATTGAGAACTTTTATAAAAACATCTGGAAGGCAGCCGAAAAAAGCGGAAAGGCAAAGCTGCTGCGCCGCCTGATTGCGGTCAGCAACGCGCTGCGCAAGGTCGGCATTGACCTTCGGCGCACCTTCTTCCGCTCGGTCATTGACCAGTTCGGCGGAAACCTCTCTATGCTGATTACCGGCGGCGCGCCGATCTCCGATCAGTACATGAAAGGCTTTGAAGATCTCGGCATCACCATCATCAACGGCTACGGCATTACCGAATGTTCGCCGATTGTGGCGCTGAACCGCAACAACAATATCCGCTGCGGCACGGTCGGCGCACCGATTCCCGGCGTCTCGGTTAAAATCGACAACCCGGACAGTGAAGGTGAAGGCGAAATCTGCGTCAAGGGCGACATTGTGATGCTGGGCTACTATCATAAGGAAGAAGAGACCAAAAATGTGTTAAAAGACGGTTGGTTCCGCACGGGCGACATTGGAAAAATAAAGGACGGGCTGCTTTGCATCACCGGCCGCAAAAAGAACCTTATTATCTTAGACAACGGCAAGAACGTCTATCCGGAGGAAATTGAAACCCTGCTTTCCTTTATCGAAAACGTGACCGAGGTTGTGGTCTACCGGGAAAAGGAAACCATTGTTGCCGAAATTTATTCCGACGCCGAGGGCGATATGGCCGCCATCCGGGCGCAAATCGAAAATGCCGTCAAAGAGGTCAACCAAGGTCTTGCCGGCTATAAACAGGTCAAAAAGGTGAAATTCCGCGAGACGGAATTTGAAAAAACCACCACCAAAAAGATTAAGCGAAACTGTATCTGAACACAGACAGACAAAAGCGCCGGCGGGATTTCCGCCGGCGCTCTTTGATTCTCTATGCAAATCATTACGGCTGCTTGCCGATGTATGCCAGGATACCGCCGTCAACGTAAAGAATATGGCCGTTGACAAAGTCGGACGCATCCGATGCCAAAAATACGGCAGGGCCTGCCAAATCCTCCGGATCGCCCCAGCGAGCCGCCGGCGTCTTGGCAATGATAAACTGATCGAACGGGTGACGACTGCCGTCCGGCTGCGTCTCACGCAGGGGCGCCGTCTGCGGCGTTGCGATATATCCGGGTCCGATACCGTTACACTGGATATTATACTCGCCGTACTCAGAACAGATGTTCCGCGTCAGCATCTTTAAGCCGCCCTTTGCTGCCGCATAAGCCGAAACCGTCTCACGGCCAAGCTCACTCATCATGGAGCAGATGTTAATAATCTTACCGTGACCCTTTTTGATCATGCTGGGGATAATGGCCTTTGCAACAATGAACGGTGCGTTTAAGTCAACATCGATAACCTGTCTGAATTCCTCCGCGGTCATGTCGCACATCGGAATCCGCTTGATGATACCGGCATTGTTCACCAGAATGTCGATCACGCCGACTTCCTTTTCAATCTTTGCAACCATCTCGCCGACAGCCGCCTCATCGGTAACGTCACAAACATAGCCCTTTGCGTCAATGCCGTCCTTTTCGTAAGAAGCAAGGCCTCTGTCCACAAACTCCTGCTTAATGTCGCAGAACACAATTTTTGCGCCGGCTGCGTGCATTCCCTTTGCAATGGCATAGCCAATCCCGTAGGACGCACCGGTAACCAGGGCAATCTTGCCGTTTAAACTGAACTTGTCCATCATACCCATATCGAAAACCTCCTCAATATTTTGCTGGTTTCAGTATAGCACAAACAACCTTAAAAGTCAAATCCTTCCGCGTAAAAACGTTGACACACTCCGCCGCGGTGTGCTATACTGAATGTGTTATTTCAGATAGAAGAATGGAGAACTCCCATGCAAGATCAATTAACAAGAGCAATCACCAAAGACGGATTTTTTAAAATTGCGGCAGCCGTCACAACCGAAACGGTAAACACCGCACATCAATATCATCAGACCGCACCGCCTGCCTCTGCGGCACTCGGCCGTCTGCTGACCGCCGGTTTTTTGATGGCCGATTCCTTAAAAGAGGAGGACGCCGGTCTGACCCTGCAAATCCGGGGCGACGGCCCGCTCGGTATGCTGGTCGTGGTCGCGGATTCCCACGGCGGCGCAAAAGGCTATGTTGCAAATCCCACCGCCGACCTGCCGCTGAAAGAAAACGGCAAAATTGATGTTGGCGGCGCCATCGGCCGCGGCACGCTCAGCGTGATTCGCGATTTAAAGTTAAAGGAACCGTATATCGGACAGGTGCCGCTGCAAACGGGCGAGATCGGCGATGACCTGGCGTATTATTTTATGCAGTCGGAGCAGATCCCCAGCGTGGTCGGCCTGGGCGTTTTGGTTGACCGTGATTACAGCATCCAATGCGCCGGCGGATTTTTGGTTCAGGTCATGCCCGGCTGCGATGAAAAGAGCCTTGCCAAGTTGGAAAACAGCATCAAAGACCTGATGAGCGTCACCGATATGCTAAAGCAGGGCATGACGCCGGAGGATATGATCCGCTATATCATGCTCGGCTTTGATATTGAATTTTTGGGCACCAAACCGATCGGCTATCACTGCAATTGCAGCAGAGAACGAATGGAGCGGGCCATCATCTCCCTCGGAAAGCAGGAAATCCGCGACATGATCCGGGAACAGGGCAGCGCCGAGATCGTTTGCCATTTTTGCAACAAGGCCTATTCGTTTGACAGCAGCCAGCTTGCGGTTCTGCTTGAAAAAAGCAAGCGCGACTGATTTTTAAAATCGGGAGATAAAAAACGTATTTTAAAGAAAACAAGAGATTACGAGCTGTTATTTTCATATAACAGCGCATAATCAAAACTGCATATATTGACTTTTTAAAAAAATCAGAGTATAATGCTAATGTTGTCGCTTTTGAGACAGCAATTGTGTGGGCGCTTAGCTCAGCTGGGAGAGCATCTGCC